>JACLAB010000989.1_pt1 | contig 14174 bp, 6 predicted proteins | sample 8027921 | NCBI WGS metagenome assembly JACLAB01 (sample SAMN15725117, study PRJNA655200) | protist metagenome | isolation source: fluorescence activated cell sorting (FACS) single amplified genomes of... | place: USA: West Boothbay Harbor, Gulf of Maine | collected 2000-07-19
CCGTTTGAATGTGATGTTTGTGATAAAGCTTTTCGTAATTCTAGTAATTTGAAAGTCCACATGCGTATTCACACGAACGAGAAACGGTATGAATGCGATGTGTGCGATAAAGCTTTTCGTCATTCTGATACTTTGAAAAGGCACAAGCGCACTCAACATTAGGTGCTCATTTGTAGTTCTAAAAGTATACACATACACGTCGTAAATTCATCATCACAGATACTGAACAAGGACTATCACATTGCAGTTTTCCACACAAAATTTCTAAAAAGTTCATCTTCTAAGTAGTAGACACACACACACTTTGCGCGCAAAAGAAGAACGATGATGCCGACGATTTCAGTAAAACGTGCGGTCAAAGTCTTTCTGTTCTTCTTCTTCTTCTCGTTGACGACGACGTTCGTTTTTGCTGACGACGAAAACAACAATTCAAACTCGACTTTGATGAATTCCAAAAATGAAGCCGCGCATCAACTTCCTCTCATCACAACCACCACCACGGAAAAAGAAGAAGACAACAACAAAGAAGAAGAAAGAGAAGCGGAGGTTGGAAAACGAGAGAAACACGACGACGAACGAGGAGAAGGAGAAACGAAGAAAACGTTCAACATATTTTCCGGTCCCGCGTACCAGGGGTGTTGCCCAAATTCGTCGTCTTTGCTCTCCTGTTGCGAGGAGGAAGGCGGATGTTGCTCGAAAACGGGAACGACGACGCTCTTGGATTGTTGCTTTTCGAACCCAATGGATGAGGTGGATTTGACCGAGGATAAAGAAGAAGAAGATCGAAAGGAGAAGACGAACCCCGAGGAAGAAGGAGCTCAAGTAGAGATGACTTTAACGAATCAACAAAACGATGATGATATCAGCGAGGACGAAAGAGAGGACGTGGAGAGTTTGGTAGAAGCCACGACCTACTGGCCGGGCGGGAATCGTCGGTTTACGTGGGAGAATCTGAACGTGCCAATGCCTTCAGCTGTAAAGAAGATCATCGCTGAGAGGAAAGAAACAGAAGAAGATCAAGAAGAAGAAAAAGGTGTCCAAGAAGAGATTAACACGAACGCGGCGCCAACCGGGCAAGAAGAAGAAGAAGAAGAAACAAGAAAGACATTCAAAACGTTACTCGATATTTCCTCGTTCAAAATGAGCAAGAACGAAGTACTTCAAGGCGCCTTAGGATTCGGTATTTTCGTCATTGTAGCGTCATATATTGTTGGTGCTACGTATACGAGAGAGGATGGACGAGAGATTAGCGGGAACGCGAGAGGTTGGTCGGGCGTGCGCCAAGAAAGAGAAAGCTTATACGACTCGGCGTTCAAGGCGTACGCGAGCGTGTAGAGGAAGGGACATCGAACGTGCTCATCAGTCGATGACTTTATAGTTTTAGTAGTAGAAATGATGATTATTAATATGGTAGTTTAGTATATAGGATACTCGGTTTATGCTTCTCATTTTCTTCTTCTTCTTCTCTACTTGGTACATTCTCTCGCAAAACATGTTTTCACAAAAATTACGTTTTTTACGCAGATTCAACTTCTTCGATGGCAGCGTGCGTCGTGACCAAGTTACGATCGCCGTACACGTTGTCGACTCTAGCATTCGTCGGCCAGAATTTGGACTGACTGACCCAGTCCGCCGGGAAGACGGCATCTTGCTTGGAGTACGGTCTGTCCCACTCGCCGGCGATGGACGCCGCCGTGTGTGGCGCTCTCGTCAAGAGGTTGTTCTCCTTGTCAGCGGCACCGGATTCGATGTCCGCGATTTCCTTACGGATAGCAATCATCGCGTTGCAAAATCTGTCCAATTCTTGCTTAGACTCGGATTCGGTCGGCTCAATCATGAGCGTACCGGAGACCGGCCACGACATGGTCGGCGAGTGGTAGCCGTAATCCATCAATCTCTTCGCGATGTCTTCGACTTCAACGCCAGCGGTGTCCTTCAACGGACGCATGTCCAAGATGAACTCGTGCGCACACGTGCCGTTCTTACCCTTGAACAAAACCGGGTAGTGGTTCTCCAAGCGCTTCGCCATGTAGTTGGCATTCAAGATGGCTCTTTCAGAGGCAACCTTTAAGCCTTCGGCGCCCATCATGCTGATGTACGCGTAAGAAATCGGCAAGATCAACGCAGAACCGTACGGAGCCGCGGAGACGGTGCCGAACGGCTTGTCCCCACCAACTGGCAAGGCACCGAAGTCCTTCTCGGACGGGTGGTTTGGCATGAACGGCATCAAGTGCGCCTTGATACCAATCGGTCCCATACCCGGGCCACCGCCACCGTGCGGGATGCAAAACGTTTTGTGCAAGTTCAAGTGGCAAACATCCGCGCCAATGAAGCCCGGGGACGTCAAGCCAACTTGAGCGTTCATGTTCGCACCATCCATGTACACTTGACCGCCGTGCGCGTGGATCGTATCGCAAATCTCACGAATACCGTCTTCGTAGACACCGTGCGTGGACGGATACGTGATCATCAACGCCGCGAGGTTCGCAGAGTGCTTCTCCGCAGCCGCCTTCAATTCGTCCATGTTGACGTTACCGGCTTCATCGGTACCGATAACAACAATTTTCATGCCGCACATGGCCGCCGACGCCGGGTTAGTGCCGTGCGCAGAAACCGGGATGATGCACACGTCTCTGTGGTGATCACCGCGAGATTGGTGGTACGCTCTGATGGCCATCAAACCGGCGTATTCACCGGAAGCACCAGAGTTTGGTTGCAATGAAACGTCGTCGAAGCCGGTGATGTTGGCCAATTGCTTGGTCAAATCTCTAAACATCTCGGCGTAACCTTCAGCTTGTTCTTTCGGCGCAAACGGGTGAATGTTGGCGAGTTCCGGCCACGTGATCGGAGCCATTTCGGTCGTCGCGTTCAACTTCATGGTGCACGAACCCAACGCAATCATGGAGTGAACCAAGGACAAATCTTTCTGTTCCAATCTCGCGATATATCTCACCATTTCGTGCTCGGAGTGATAGACGTTGAACACCGGGTGCGTCAAGTACTTGGACTTTCTGGTAAACTTCGTTTCTTCAACGTTCACGGACGGTGCCAAGGACGACGCGGAGAAATCCGTCGACTTGCCGCCGTTAAACGCCTTGAACAAATCGTCGACATCTTCCAACGTGGTCGTTTCGTCAAACGCGACGGCGACGTGGTCGTTATCTAACTTACGGATGTTGATTTCCGCCTTGGCGCACGAGGCGACGACGGCATCCGCGCCGCTCGGGCATTTCAAAGTCACCGTGTCAAAGTACGGGTTCGCCGGCCCTTGGAAGCCCATCTTCGTGGCGCCTGCTTCGAAGATCTTGGCCAAGCCGTGCGCCTTCTTGGCGATGTCGTCCAAGCCTTTCGGGCCGTGGTAGATGGCGTACATCGCCGCCATGTTCGCCAACAACGCTTGCGCCGTGCAAATGTTCGACGTCGCTTTGTCTCTGCGAATGTGCTGTTCTCTCGTTTGCATCGCCATTCTCAAGCACGGGTTCCCATCCGCATCGACGGAAATACCGATAATTCTCCCTGGCATCAAACGCTTGTACTCTTCCGTGGTCGCCAAGAAGCCCGCGTGCGGACCGCCGTAGCCCAACGGCACGCCAAATCTTTGCGCAGAGCCGACAACCATGTCCGCGCCCCACTCTCCCGGAGGCTTCAATTGCGTCAAAGCCAAGATATCGCACGCAGCGACAACCTTCATGCCCCCTTTGTGCGCTTTTTCGACAACGTCGGAGTAATCCAAGACGGAGCCGTCCGTCGCCGGGTACTGCACCATAACGCCGCACACTTGCTTGTCGTTGTAATCAAAAGTCGCTTCATCGCCGACGACAATTTCCAAACCCAAACCGTCCGCTCTCGTTCGGCAAATTTCGATCGTTTGCGGGTGGCACTTGTTCGAAACGTAAAACTTCGGCTTCTTACCTCTCGCGATGGCGGAGCACATCGTCATCGCCTCCGCCGCCGCGGTCCCTTCGTCCAACAAAGAAGAGTTGGACAACGGCATCTTCGTCAAATCAGAAATCATGGTTTGAAAGTTCAACAACGATTCCAAACGACCTTGGGAGATTTCCGCTTGGTACGGCGTGTATTGCGTGTACCAACCCGGATTCTCCAAGATGTTTCTCAAAATCACTTGCGGCACGTGCGTTCCGTGGTAGCCGGTACCCAAATAGTTCTTGAAGACTTTGTTCTTACCCGCCATCTTCTTGAACATGTCCAAAAACTCAGTCTCGGAATAGCCTCTGTTGTACTCCTCGGAACCTAAGTTCAACGCTTGCGGCGCTTTGATGTTATCTGGCACCGTCGCGTCGATGAGTTCTCGCACAGACTTGAACCCAACGAAGCGAGCCATCTCTTCGGCTTCTTCCTTGGACGCCGAGTTGTGTCTGCGTTCGAACGTATCCAACGGACCTAAAGATTCCACCGAGATTTGTCTCGAGAAAATCTTGTTGAAGGATTGGGAGGTGTTGTTGTTCTTCAACGCCGCGGAGACGACTTTCACCTTACCGCTCGTTAAAGAAGAAGTGGATCCGATGGTTTTCGTCGAGAACAACGACGTCGACGATGCGGCTCCTCCGAAAGAAGATGAAGCCGAAGCTGGTTGCGCCAACGCGCGGCGGAGGAGTTGAGAAACACCACGGCGTGACATGATGTTAATAAAAGAGAGTGAGTGAGAAAGAAAGCAAAGGCGACTAGTGCTTCTTATTCTTAGAAAGCGCGCGCGTTTACTTTATGTAGAGTTGTTAAAACGGATATCTCATCTAATCTTTTTTTTTTCTTTCTCTCCTAAACGACGGTTGCGGAAGAGCCACGTCGTCGACTTTTTTACTTTTTTTAGGCGGAAAGAGAAGAGATCTTCCTTGTTTTCGGAAAAAAAAAGAAAGGCTCCCTCCTCGACACAGAAAGGAAAAAAAAGGATCGAACGAACAAGAAGTAGTTTTTTTGCAGAAAAGTAACATCACAGTATATTATTCCTCTAATTTACGCATCAAAATCTCATCGGTCAACGTCGGATTAGCTCTCCCACCGCTTTCTCTTAAACACGCGCCGACGAAGAAACCTTTCAACTTTGTCTTCCCCGATCGGTACTGCTCGAGCTGGTTTGGATTCATATCCAAGACTTTTTGAACAATCTTTTCAATCTCTTTCGGGTCGCTTATTTGCATCAAGCCTTTCTCTTCGACGAGTTTACGAGGAGAACCGCCGTCGAGTAACAACTCGGGCAAGATGTCTTTGCCGATTTTGCCGGAAATCTCGCCGTTTTCAATGAGGAAGCAAAACTCCGCGATTTCCTCTGGATTTAACTTTAAATCGTACGGCGTGGCTAACTTTTCGTTCTTTACGAAGGCCAATAAGTCGTTCGTTAACCAGTTCGCGGCTTGTTTCGAGATGTTGACTTCTTTTTCTTCGCTACTTCTAGAACTATTCGCGGATAAAATCTCGTCGTAAAAGCGAACCAAGTTTTCATCCTCCACGAGAACTTGTACGTCCCCGTTCGGTAACCCTAACGCTTTATACCTGTCGCGAATTTCGTTCGGTAACTCTGGCATTTCCTTTCGAACGTTCGCGACGTACGCTTGCGAACACACGAGTGGATTTAAATCCGGTTCGGGGAAGTAGCGGTAATCCGCCAAGCCCTCTTTTTTGCGCATAGTCACCGTTCGCTGATTTTGGTCGTCCCACGTTCTCGTTTCTTGAACAATCTCATCGCCTCGTCCTTCCTTGTACAGCTTTTCCTGTCTCTCGATTTCGTAATCGATCGCTCGAGCCATCGCGTTGAACGAGTTCATATTTTTCACCTCGACTTTCGTGCCGAATCGTTTTCTCCCGACTGGTTTTACGCTCACGTTGACGTCGCATCGCATGGAGCCTTCGTTCAAGTTCCCATCTGAGGCTTTTAAATATCGAACGATTCTTCGCAACTCTTGACCGTAGGCAGAAACCTCCTTCCCGTTTTTAAAGTCCGGTTCGGTGACAATCTCTAACAAAGCGACACCGGCTCGGTTATAATCCGCCAACGAGTGCGTCGCCGTGGAGACGTTCCCGGATCCGCCCACGTGGTTCAATTTCCCCGCGTCTTCCTCTAAATGCGCGCGCGTAATCCCAATCGTCGCTTCTCCCCCGCCTTCTTCCACTGGAATGACAACTTTAATGTTCCCGTGTTCGCACAACGGCTCGTCGAACTGAGAAATCTGGTACCCTTTCGGCAAGTCCGGATAAAAATATTGCTTCCTATCAAACTTGCTCACCTCGCGGATTTTACAATTCAACGCGACACCAATCTGCACGCCTTTCTCCACAACCTCTTCGCTCAGTTTCGGGTACGTCCCGGGATGTCCCATGCATATCGGACAAATCTGCGTGTTCGCGTTCGCGCCGTAAGAATATTGACACCCGCAAAACGCCTTCGTTTTCGTTTGCAACTGCACGTGCGTTTCGATACCAATCGTCGGTTCGAACTTAGTGTTCGCATCGATCGGGAAATCTTCGGTATCGTCGATTAATTCCGACTGTTCTAACGCCGAGAGGTGAAGTTGTTCTCCTTCTGTTTTCGTCCCCGATGCTGCCGCGTTTGTTGTCGCGCTTCTTCTCCTCCTCCTTCGTTGTTGTTGTCTCGTTTCTTCTCGTTGGTGGAAAATCGTCGCTTCTTTCTTATTGTTCTTATTGTTGTTGTTCTTTTTTGCACTCCTCCTAAAGCGCGAAGAAGACAAAGAAGACAGAGAAGTGGTAGTACTCGTGGTATTATTCATAGTTGCCATCATCATCTCAATCGTCGTCGTCTGAATCGTCTGAATCGTCGTCGTCAAAGTTTGTCACCTTTTTTTCTGCCGTCGCTTTTTTTATCCAAAACTTATGGTTTTTCCCTTTCGACTTTGCTCCATTATTATAGTAGTTACACACACGTACCAGTATATATACAAACCATCAATCGACGATGGAGCAAATGAAACATTTCATCGACACAGGCACGACCGTTCGCGTGTCTGTCACGGATGGACGTGTATTCACGGGAACGTTAGGGTGCGTCGATAAACAGTTGAACGTGGTGTTAATCAACGCCACGGAGACGTTTAAGAAGAAGAAGAAGAAGAAGAGCAAAAGAGGAGGAAAAGAGAAGGAAGAAGAGAACAAAAGCGATGATGACGTTGAGACGAGTAGTAGCAGTAGTCGAGTGATTAACATGGCCCTGATTGCGAGAGAACACCGCGTGAAAATGGAACGGCTCGAGTTCGAGCAAGAAGAAAAGGAAAAGGAGGAGGCGAATACAGAAAGTCTCCTCGAAAGCGCTCTGGATAGTGGATTGAGAATACTGTAGTAAAATTACGAAGAATACTCGAGCGAGAGCAGCGCAGTAGAGAGGTTAGCATCGCAGAATAGCGATCCGTAGTAGTTTAGAAATAGCAATGCATGCAATACACTCTCTTTCTCATCAGAGGAGTGTCTCTCGACTTAAAAATCACTTTTTTTTTTGTCTGTGTTTTTCGCGAAAAGACTGCTCGAATGAAAATTTCTCTCATCTCTGATCACGAGTTCTAATTTTCTCCATTAAATTAATTAAGAAGCAAAAGACGGACGCGCTCTTGCTTATTTACACACACACATCGAGAAGATCTTTCTCTGTTCAAGTGATACAGCATATAATAAATAAAAATGGCCAACGTGTTGCTCCCGTCTTGGATGTGCATGGGGCCGAGACACAACAACAGTTCGTACTCGAAATCTATCGACCCGAGCACGAGTTTGACGTTTGTGAGTTACAACGTTCTCGCGGACGCTTTGAGTGGGAACGAGGCTGGGTTTTCCTCGGAGAACGAGGACTTGGTGTTCGAGAACAGAGCGGGGAAAATATTGAAGAAGATTTTCCCGAGAGAAGACAAAGAAGACAACGACAACAACAACAACAACGAGAATGATTCGACGTCCAATCCAGACGTGATTTGCGTCCAAGAGTGCGACCATTATTACGATTTTTTCGAACCGGAGATGCAAAAGAGAGGGTATTTTGGCATCTATCGCGAAGATAAGTGGTCGCCGTGCCAAAAGTTTTCTAACGAGTTGAAAGATGGTCTGGCTATATTTTGTAAGCGGGAAACGGTGGAGTTGGTCGGGATGCACGTCTCGACGACGGCGGAAACGAAGGAGCAAGACGCCAAAGTGTTGTTCGCGCGGTTGATCATGAAGAAGTCATTGACGAGACAAGAAGTGGTGGTGATCAACGCGCACTTGGAGAGCGGGCAGTCGCCGGATAAAGTGGTGACCAGAGTAAATCAAGCGAAGGAGATGTGCTCGAGATTGAACGCGTTTTGCGTGGCGCAATGTTCGAACATCAACACCGTGCAGATTGTGGTGTGCGGCGATTTTAACGCCACGCCGGAGGAGCCGTGCATGGAGCACTTGAGAGGGAGAGGTTTAAAATCCGCGTACGAGGATTTAGAAACGAGCAATAGCAGTAAGAATGGAGAACAAGAACAACAACAATTAGAAGGAGAGGAGCCGTTTTTTACGACGTTTAAAACCAGACTCGGTTTCTTCAAGAACGGAACGAGTAAACGAGTGTCGGATTATATCATGTACTCCGCGCACAGAGGCGCAAAGATTGTTTCTAGAGTAGAGCCGCAACAAAGCGGGTTTGGAGAAGGGGTCGTGGGGTTACCGTCGAAAACGCAACCGAGCGATCACTTGTGCTTGAGATCGCGATTGAGTTTTGAACATCCCATCGTCGCGACGCCGACTTCGAACGGTGGCGCTCAGGCGAAGTAAACTTCTTATAAAGAGAGAGAGAGAGAAAGAGAGATTTTAAAATCAGTATAAAGGTAGTAATCTACGCTTTACTTACCTGGTACTTTTTGTTATACATACCGTTACTATCTATCTGTATTCCGTGTCAGTATGTCTATTTGTCTCTAACTCTAGGATATCTAACGCGTCGTCCTTTCATCACAAAAACACTTTCAATCGTTCGTGCGAATCTGCATCAACCGCGAATCTTCTCTTGTTTTCGTCCATCCAAAGAATTTGAGCGCCAACGTTTCTCGCGTTGTTGACGGCATCTTGGAACTGATTGCCTTGCATTGGGAAATCCGTGTACATGACGCAATCATCGGCTTTCACTCTGTACAAATCGCGCGCCCAGAGACGGATTTGGTCGCACACCGTCGGCGGTACCGCCGGATGGTTTGGTCTCTTACCGATCGTACACCTCGGGTGCGCTCGCGTTTGGAGATAGTTTACGATTTGATCGGGCGATATACCGGCACGCATGGCGTCTAGAATAGAATCTCGCGTAATCATACCGACGTACGCGTTTGGAAGTTTGTAATCCGGTCGAGTGAATAGACGTAAAACTTCCGTTTCTAGTTCAGAGTGTGTGTACGCGTACACTCTGAAATTCGTCTCCACGATGATGTGTCCGTCGATGCGCGCTAACGCCGATTTCGCCGAAGACGTCATCGAAACGCTCGATAAACCAGCCGATAAAACGGTAGGCACGTACCAGTTGTTGTCGTTTTCATCGTCTTCATTTTCGTATAAAACGCCTAAAGCGCTTAAATGACTCGCCACGCGTCTTTCCGCCTCGGAGAGATTCGCTTTGGAATATTTGCGCCCCGGGTGTTGAAACGAAAGTCGAACTAAAAACGCCATGGCAGCGGCGGATGATTCGTCGCTCTTGAGTTTGTGTTGTTGCTTTTCATCTTCTCCATTCGTTTCCATCTTGTCGCCCTCGCCGTTTTCTTCGTTTGTTGTTTTATTCTTCATCTTCTTCTCGAAATCTCCGCCTCTCGCGTACCTCGCCAATAAGATCCAAATCTGCTCCGACGTCGCGCCTAACAGAAACGAGAATCCCTCGCTCGTAATTCGTCCATCTTTCGTAATCAGTCTCGCCGCGTAGAACAACTTTCGCAAGTGCAGAGCGTGTTGCGCCCCCGCGCCGCCGTCTCCTTTCTTCTTCATCATCTTCTTCTTCTTTCTCTTCTTCTCCACGGACGCCTCGGACGTCAACTCGAGCAACACCGTCTCCCATCGACTCTTCGCGTAGTGATCTAAAAACCCCGCATCTTCTTCATTAAACCGAGTGGTTGTGGTAGATGTAGTATTCGTCGTTTTTACGTTCTTCTTCTTCTTTTCTCCTTCGTTTTCTTTCTCTTCTTCTTCTTCGTCGTCTAAATCCTCGAAACCTCTCTCGATTGCTCGTTTCACGTGTTTCCGGAAGTGTTCGTGGACGATAAACCCTCCTCCTTTGGAAGCGTTTTCCTCCTTCTTCCCTTCTTCTTCTGAAGAGTGCGATTCAACTTCCACGAACGCTCTGAGTTGCACCAACCTTTCAATCGCCATCTCGTGCGCTGTTTCGCACCCTCTCTTCGTCCACGAGGCGAGCATTTCGTGCGCGATCACAGAGTGTAACGGTAAAAACACGCATCGCATGATGTATTGTTTCGCCAACGGCGTCAACGCTCGTAACACCGCCAAGGTCGCCCACGGGGAAATCGTATACAAGTGGTTGATTTTCTCCTCGGATAAGTGCGCGAAGAACTCCACGAACGCTGAGTGAGATGACCCCGACGAGTGAAACGAGGATGATTGAGAAAACGAATCAATCGTCATCGTGTGAAATTCACTCGAAGATCTATCGAGAGTTTCGCTCCCTCTTTCTCTTCTTCTATACAGAGAGAGAAAGAGAGAACAAAGAAAAGAGATTTGCGTCAAAAAAAAAAAGTGGTGAGAAAAGTTGACTCTTTTCAACCAACACACTCCTCTCTCCTTTTATCTAAATGTATCATCTGTTGTCTTAAATGAAGCAAAACAACGCATTGAACGATTCAGACGACGACGATTCAGACGACGACGACCTGTACTCTTCTTCTTCTTCCTCCGATGAAAACGACGACGATGAAAAGAAGACACAAACAACATCCAAGAAGAAAAAAGCATTCTTCGGAATCGCGAACGAAAATCTCGTCTGCGTCGGGTGTCGAGAGATGAACAGTCCGTGCTTCTCCCAGGGTTTGTGCTTAGACCCGACGGTGATTGAATTACTCGACGATGGAAGTAACAACAACACTAAAGGAGGAGAGAGTTTGTTCTTGATCGAAGGACAACTGGTGAAATCCGTCGGCGAGGAGTGGAAAGCGACGAGTTTAGTCTACTCTCGTACGACGACAGTTAAGAAGACGAAAGAGGAGGAAGAGTTTGAGAATCCGCTGAAGAAGAGGAGTAAAGAAGAAGATGACGACGATGAACTTTTAGATGGTACAAGAAGACTTTCGGGAGAGCAACCACCAAAGACGGTTGAATCTTCTACTACCGATGATACCTCTGCGACTGCCGCCGCCGGTGGAGGCAAAACGCCGCATCCGCTGATTGCGTTGGGTTTACCCGCCGACGTCGAGGAGGCGAAAGCGTATTTGAAACGAATCAACGCGGAGACTATCCCGCACGGCAACCATCGCGATTTTTTGTACAAGAACCACTTGTTGCATTTTTACGAGAGGAGAAGACAGAAGGACGGAGGACAAGAAGAAGAAGAAGAAGAAGAGGATGGCATGTGCGGGAGCGACTGCCGAGAGCAACACGGAGGGAGCGGCAAACGTTTTAGCAACGTCGAGGATCACGGGCGAATCGAGGCGGTGATTCGACGTCAGAGGAAAGGACACGAGCAAAATCTCGGTGGAGGTGATTACGTGCCTTTGCAACGAAGTAGCGCGCGAGCGAACGGAAAAGAAAATGAAAGCAAAGAAGAAGAAGAAAGAGAAGAAAATCAAAAGGATACCGTCGTAGATATACGTCAAATCGTCGAGCACGAGCGTCGAGGCGGTAACGAAGTCGCCTCGCAAACGCGATTCAAAGTCGAAGGTATCTGTTGCCCGAGCGAAGTGCCTTTGATCCATAACATTTTAGATTCAATGTCCGGCGTGAGAGACGTAAAAGTCATAGTTCCGACGAAAATGGTTTTAGTGGAGCACGCGAAATCGTACGCACCGGTTGAGTTATTGGTCGACGCTTTGAACGCGGCGCATTTACGCGCATCCGTCGCGGACGTGGATTATTACGACCAAAAGAATGGCGGAGCAACATCAAAATTTCACGCGATTATGGTCAACTTACCCGGGCCGAAGATTCTGTTGGCGTGTTTATTTACTGTCGTCAGTTTGTTGCACTTTATAAAAGACGATCGAGGCGTTTTTGAACACTTCAAATGGGTTGCTTTAGGCGCCATCGCGGTTGGATTACCGGAAATTCTTTTGAAATCGTACGGGTCGTTGCGAATGCGCGTGGTTGATATAAACACGCTAATGGCAATCGCCATCGCCGGTGCTGTCGCTTTACAGGATTTCTTCGAAGCTGCCGCGGTGGTGAGTTTATTCACCTTGTCCGAATGGCTCGAGTCTCGCGCTATGGCAAAAACGTCGGACGCCATGAGCGCCGTGCTCGCTTTGCGCGTGGACGAAGCTGAGCTCGTCAATAAAGACGACCAAACTACACAGAAAGTCGCGGTTGAATCTGTGAATGTTGACGCAATCGTTCGCGTTCGACCGGGCGCACGCGTTCCACTCGATGGTATCGTTGTCGATGGCTCGACTGCTATCGACGAGAGCGCGTTGACTGGGGAATCAAAACCGGTTTCGAAAACCGTCGATTCGCAGGTCTTTGGTGGCACCGTGAACCAAAAAGGATCTATCGACGTCCGCGTGACATCGGTATCCGTAGACTCGGCGTATTCGAGGCTCATTCGGTTAGTCGAGGAAGCGCAGTCCATGCGCTCCTCGGCCGAACGAATGATTGAAACGTTCGCGAAATGGTACACTCCAATCGTCATATTAGCCGCGTTACTTTACGGCGTCATACCGGTTTTGATTTCCACAGATAACGCGAAAGAGTCGTTGTATACCGCGTGCGTTTTATTAGTCATCGCGTGTCCGTGTGCGCTCGTGTTGTCCACACCCGTCGTTTCCGTGTGCGGCTTAACCGTGTGCGCAAAACGCGGCGTCGTGGTGAAAGGTTCACAATTCTTGGAAAGATTGGGACAGTTGAAAACGATGTATATCGACAAAACGGGCACTTTGACCACGGGGACATTTGAAATGACGGAAGTGAAACTAGCAACGCCGCCGAGTGAAGACGCGAGCACACCACGTCCGGCGTTGGGCGTTGGCGCGCTACTACGCTGGGTGTGTGCGGTGGAGTCGAAATCGTCGCACCCGTTGGCGTTTGCGATTCAAAAGAACGCGGGTGCGGCTGTTCGCGTCGCGGCGAGACAGTGTGTGGTGACGAATTACGAACAAATCGACGGCGTCGGCGTGCGAGCGATGGTCGATAACGTTTTAGTTGAACTCGGGAACGAAAAATTGGCCGAAAAGAAACTGTGGACATTGTCTGATTTGAAGTTGTATGAGACGGCTATTCGATGGGAAACAGAAATTGGCGCGACGGTGGTTTGGGTTGGCATCAACGGCAAACTTGGCGGTATTTTGAAAGCAGAAGATTCGTTGAGGCCGAGTGCGAAAGATGCGATTGCGAAATTACAGAAATCCTCGATCGACGTGATCATCTTAACCGGCGATAACAAAGGCGCGGCGGAGATGTGCGCCAAAAATGTCGGCATCGATGTGCACACGAACGTGTTCAGCTCGCTGACACCGAACGAGAAACTGAATAGGATTACTGAGGAGGTTCAAAAGCAAGAGAAAGAGTTAGTGGCGCGAAAAAAAACAATCTTCCGAACGTCTGGACGTGGTACAATTGCGATGGTTGGTGACGGCATAAACGACGCGCCGGCGTTATCGGCAGCGGACGTTGGCGTTGCCATGGGCGTTGCCGGAACCGCGGCAGCGATGGAGACCGCTCCAGTCGCATTATTGACGAACGATTTGAGTCGTCTCGCGGATACGATTTATATCGGAAGAAGATGCGTCTTGAAGATTCGACAAAACATTTTCTTTTCGGTGACGACAAAATTAGTCGTTTTAGGCCTGACTTTTGCCGGTTTGGCTGGGTTGTGGCAAGCCGTCGTCGTGGACGTCGGGAGCGCGTTGGTCGTCATTTTCAACGGCATGTCGATTTTGCGCGAAGCGGAGAAGGATGACGCGAGACGAAACAAGATTTCACACGAAATTGGCGTTAAATTTGCGGAAGAAGAAAAGGAGAAACAGAAACTGTTGGCGGAGCGGCAACAAGTACATTCGCAC
>JACLAB010001983.1_pt1 | contig 14167 bp, 10 predicted proteins | sample 8027921 | NCBI WGS metagenome assembly JACLAB01 (sample SAMN15725117, study PRJNA655200) | protist metagenome | isolation source: fluorescence activated cell sorting (FACS) single amplified genomes of... | place: USA: West Boothbay Harbor, Gulf of Maine | collected 2000-07-19
CAATTCGATGAGGAAGAAGAAGAAGAGGAGGAAGAAGATTGGTACTCTTCGCTGTTGGTGTACGCAAACACGGCGCCGACGGTGGCAACGAACGCACCAACTGCCGCTGTGGTGACGACGATGGTTTTACCACCGTATCCGCCGCTGGTCGACATTATATTTTTGAGGCGTTACTTTGTTACAGGTGCCTTCAATTTTATAAAAATAATATGAATTTGTGTTGGTACAGGTACAAATGGTGTGTGTCTACTAAAAACTACGGTTCTAACGGGCAAACGAGTTTCACATCGTCCTTGATTTTGATGCCGCCGCGGTTTGGACTCCCTCGTTCAGTCGAGTTGAATCTCGTTTTGAACGCGTCTGGGAGTTTAATTCCGTTTTCGGGCGAAAGCCAGAGGCGCAATAAATGTCTCGGGAACTCGCTTTCATTTTTGAAAGCGCTGCGTGCGTGGAAAGTCGTGTGGTTGTGCAGCCATTGGATGTCTCCAGATTGTAAGCGCATCTCAATCTGTCGTTTTACGCAGAGCGCGTCGAGGTAGTTTAAGGCTTCGATTTGTAAACTAGTTAATTTTGGAGTTCCCTCTATCGTCTGAGCTGCGTCTATGAAGGATCGATCGTAGATACCGATTATATTTTTCTCGCCCGTTCGATCGTCTTCTACTTCGTGAAAGACAGCCATCTCGTAAGTAGGCCCGCATCCCGGTGGTATCTCGCCTTTTCGAGAAACAAAAAACGGTTGCAACAAAACTTCTGCTAAATCTGCTCGCTCTCTCTTTATCTCTTCGTAGCAGCGAACAGAGGATACCCATTGGGAGTCACCTCCCACTGGGGCATTTCGAATACAGAGCAACCCAACTATATCTGCAGAATCAGTATGGAAAGGTTGCGCAGCGCTGGTCGTATACAGTCGTGTTGAAGGCGAAAGCGGATCATTTCCTAAATCATAGACGTGCCCTAACACGTGACCGAATTTATTCTGGCTCACTGGTATGCCCATTATTTTTCCAATCGCACAAAATATCGTGCAAATATCTTTGTTCGAATATCGCGCCACGGTCAGTCCTCTTTGCACTGCGAAACCTCTCCCTTGGAGGATTTCGTCCCTCATAGCCAATAGCTTGTTTTGAAAAGACGAACTCAACGGGAATGTTTCCGCGGTAACGTCCATTACGTCCAAATTTGTAGCTCTGAAATGTCGCAAGGCAAGTTCAATCTCGTCATTTTCTTCATCCGTGAACGTCCACATCCATTCGTGTGACTCTTTCTCATATCTTTCATTCCAATGCGACGACTCGTAACTGCTTTTTTGGGAAGAAGAAGAAGAGGAAGAAGTCGCGGCAGCGTTGCTCGTGCATGAGGGCACACGAGAAGAACGAGTAAACCTGCGGACTTCTGCGATGGATGCGAGAGGTTGTGTGACTCCACGTGACATTTGCTGCAAAGAATCGTTTCTTTCAGCGTTGAAGATAATCAGATGTGTTTGTCTGCGAAGTGACGACGTTTCGCTCTCTGGGAAAAAATAAAGAAAACGGCAAGACGCGAGAAGGAAAAGAACGGGGAAGCATGTTTCACAGAACGATGATATATTAATGTGTTTACGAACAATTATATGATATGATATGTATTCATCACACGAATAATAGTCTTCTTTAAGCTATGTTTTCTAATCCAACTCTAATAAATGTAGTATATTTGTTTTACGCTTCGGCAATTGCTCTCGTATAAACGTCTTGTTGCGAGTGTCTAACGACCGGCTTGATCAAACCCTTGGCGACCAAGATAGCAATACCTTTTCTGGCTAACGAGCACGTGATTCTCAAACGATCGCACAAGATGGATACGGTGATCATCTTGTATTTCGGGACTTCCGCGAGTAACTTATCGTAAGTGGATTGTTCAAACAAGACCTGGTTTTGCGCCTTCTCCTTGGATTTCCCTTTGGACCACTTCTTCTTTTTGGCTTTACCCCCCGCGGCAGCTTTCGCTAACTTCGCGGCCTTTGACTCTGGCGCTTTCGGCGGCATCTGTTGTTCAGGAAAGACGTAAAGAGTGAGATGTGAGTATAACTAGTGTGTAAATCAAAAGTGTCATGCATTTCTTTCTCTGCCTTTTTCTCCCATTTTGGGTCCAAAGAATGGAACTCGAACGCGCTCTACTTGGCGACACACAAACGCAACAGTCAACAGAAAAGAGCGCGTAATCAAACGTAAACGCGATTAAACGTTCTGTTTACCGCCCTAAATCTCAACGTATACGTTCGCATGTACCCAATACCCACGCATTTCCGGACTCGCGGCGAGGGTCAAAAACACAGGCAAAAAATGTACGCGCGCAAAAAGAAAACAACGGAGACAATCGTCTTTCACTACGTATCCACGCTCGCGAATCGGACGCGCCGTAAATGGCGATATCGTTGCGTTTGGAGAGTGTTATTCGACGCGTGCACGCGTGTTGTGTGCTCGTAACAAAACTGTGTGTGCGTACCTTTCGTTCTCTATGTCACTGGACGAACTTCTGTTTCTGACGAAAGATTCCTGTTTGGAATTTGACTCGTTTGGGTCTTGCCTTCGTGACTGAAAAAGTGAGTCTCTGTCGCTTGTCGCTTCGAAACGAATAAAAAACTTCGTCTCCACGCTATTATTCTTTTCGCTTTTGCGCGTTTAAAATATATACACACACGCACGCACGCACGCGCACAAATAGAACACAACATATTCAACTCTTTCTTCGGGCGAGCGCGCAAAACGCGAGTTGATTCTTTCTTAAAGAGAAGAAGAAAAAGACTTCATTTATTAAGAAAGGCACCGTCGACGTCGCAAAAACAACGGTTTGAAACGCGAAGAGACAAAAATGATGAAGAAAACACCAGCACTTCATCAGTCGTTCTTCTTCCTCCTTTTAACGACGTTAGCGATTCTTTCCCTCTCGTTTCTCCCGACCGCGACGACGGCGATTCGTCTCGAGCCTGAAAATACCATCAACGAGAAGACTGATGAAGTCGAGTTAGTTCTGCGAAACGATGATGATAAGCGAGTTCTCCGAGAGAGTAAGATCGAGGACGCCTTTGACGCGTGGTTGGTGAAATACGATAAAGAAATCGCAAACGCGGAGGAACGATTGAAACGATTAAAGATTTTCGGAGAGAATTATTTGTTCGTGCTCGAACACAACGCGAAATATGTCGCCGGGAAAGTTTCGCATTACGTCGAGATGAATAAGTTTGCCGCGCACACGAGAGAGGAGTACCGAAAGATGCTCGGGTTTAAAAAATCTTTACGGCGAAAGAAAGATTCCGGGGAGGCGGCCAAAGACGTTTTCCTGTGGGAATACGAAGGAGTGGAAGCGCCGGAGTCTATCGATTGGGTCGATGAAGGTGTCATCACAACGCCAAAAAATCAAGGCTCGTGTGGGTCGTGTTGGGCGTTCTCCGCGATTGGGGCGGTGGAAGGCATAAACGCGATTAGAACTGGAAAGCTCGTCTCTTTGTCCGAACAAGAGTTGGTGTCGTGCGCCAGAGAAGGAGGCAATCAAGGCTGCAATGGTGGTTTAATGGATAATGCTTTCGAATGGATCGTTGAAAACGGAGGCGTTGACAGCGAAAAGCAGTACCAGTACAAGGCTTCCTTCGATGACTGCAAAACGAGAAAAACTTTATTGCACACTGCCTCGATCGATGGATTTAACGACGTGCCGTCGAACGACGAAACCGCTTTGAAAAAAGCCGTGTCACAACAGCCCGTCTCGGTTGCGATTGAAGCCGACCAGCGATCGTTCCAATTATACGGAGGAGGTGTGTATCACGCCGAAGATTGTGGCACGCAGCTTGACCATGGCGTTTTAGTCGTTGGTTATGGCATCGATCACAACAGCTCAAACGTCATCATCCCGGGCGCGACGAAGAAATATTGGAAAATTAAAAACTCGTGGAGCGAGCAGTGGGGAGAAGGAGGCTACATCCGGATCGCGAGAGATGTTGAGAGTCCTTCGGGTATGTGTGGTGTTGCCGAAATGGCGAGCTACCCGGAGAAAACTAAATTGTAAAACTTTGTACGAATAAAGCTTTGTAAATGAAAATTTATAACTCGGATATACAACAAAAACGCTCCGGAACTTATTCTTTGTATTACTATGAGAACTCACGGAACTTTAAAAAGCGCTCCTTTTTCGTGTGAATTCTATCCTTTTCTTTTGTTCCTGCTCTGTAGTCGTGAATTGGTGAAAGGACGGACGTGAGTCAGAGATATAACAACGTGCGCAAAATAAAACGAGCGAAACAAATGTTTTTGAAGACTGCTCTGAAGGATCCATTGGTTATTATCGTTGGCTCACAGAAGATCACCACGAGCACTTCCACGTGCAAAGTTCGTCATTGCAGCTACTACCAACAACGAGAGATATGTATTCGCACATATATGCAATTATATAACAGGACAAAGCTCAGTCCTATCGATCGGTTTACATTTACAACGCCCGTAAAAGACGGAGTATCAGTATTAGCATGGTATGTTGTCCATCATAGCTTTTCTTCTTGTTATTTCACATATACGTGCGATATACATACTCCGCATCGCGCGCTCGATATAAAAATCTACTTACCGTTCTTGTTCTATTTCAGAGCGAGACATCGAAATGATTTGTGTGACATTTTAGTCGTCTAACAACATGTCCAAATTCCTCGCAATCAGTCCGTGCATTTTGTCCGCTTCCATTTCCGCATCCTTCATTCGTCGAATCTCGTCGTTCTCGACCCACGTCAATCCTTTCAACTCGATGGCTTCGTCTACATCTCCCATTAAAACGACATTTTCTCCCCTCACGATGTATAATCCGAGAGGTACGTCTGAATAGTGCGTTCCAACGATCATTCGTTCCACCGCGTTTTCTAAAACAATGTTCGCAAACTGGTCGAACGATCGCAACGTCCCGACGATGTTCGAGTTGTCTCTCAGAACGACGAGAATTTTCTTGTCGATGTCCTCGACTAAACTCGCCACCGCGGAAAGTTGCCAAGTGTCTGTCATCTTCTTTACTCTCTTAACTATCTATCTATTTTCCTCTTACTCTCTCTCTCTCTCTCTTACTCTCTCTCTTCCTCTCTCTCTCTCTCCTTCTCACAACAACTTCTTCCTTCTGTAGCCTTTCACAGGCGTCGGCTGAATGAAGGAACCCAACAAGGAAAAAGCAGAGAGGAAAAAGAAAAAAGAAAAATTCCAACGCCCGCATCTCGTCATAAAACTTCTTCTCTCATCATTTGTTCTTACGTGCGAGAGCCCGAGAAAGAGAGAGAGAGAGAGAGAGAGAGGAAGAGAAGAAGAAGAGCGCGAATAAACAAATGTCAGTCGATGATGAGAACGCTTTGGAGGACGACGACGACGACTTTGGTGATTTTGAGAACGCTGGGAAAGCAGAAGAAACTCTGAAACCAACTCCAACGGTGACGACAACTGTTAAACAACAACAACAAAAACAAAAACAACAAAAACAAAAACAGAAGTCGTCTTCTGCGTTGGAGCTTTTGTCTCTCACGGATGCCGAGTTCAAAGTCGCGGTGGCGATTGCATTTGGAGGAGGAGTGTCAAAAGCGATGCCTGTAAAAACAAGACCAAAAGAAACAGAAAACGTTGGGAGGAGCGAAGAGGGAGAAGAAAAAGACACGATAACGAAGACGACAGAAACGACGATGGAAACGACAGCAGAAGAAGTAAGCGATGGAGAACAAGAAGAGCGAAATCAACGAGAGCAACTGCCAAAAGTAGGAGTTAGCATAGCGGAACGGATGAAGATGTTCGAGCAACAACAAGTGCCAAATAATCAGAACGACGCTTTTGCAGGCTTTGAGGACTTGACCGTTTCTGAACGAGGAGGAGGACAAACCAACCCGCAAAACGGAACTGCAACTGCTCCGCCTTCTGTTTCACTTTTATAGATAGATTTTTAACGCACGCTTTAGATTATAGCAGAATAGATTAATATTTACAGTAGTCTTCATCATTCAGAAACTTAAAAGTTACGCGTAGTTAGCTTGCAACTGCTCCTCTCTTTTTCGTCAATAGCGCTCTTTTCGAAGCGGCTATTTTTTGCAAAAGCAAAGTGTGCTGTTCAATGAGCGCTGTGTACTCGTCGTTACTTTGCTGGATGGACTTTCTCCACTCCGCAGCTTCTTTCGCGTGATAGGTTTCCTGCGCTCTTAACTTAATCTTCAATTCTTCGCCCCCTCTCGCTTCTCTCGCCATGGTGTCCAACGCGTCTAAATCGACAATTTGACCAAATTTTCGCATCTGGACATCTATCTCTTTCGCCTCTAAGTCGCGCTCTTTCACTTCTTCTTCTTTTCGTTCAATCTCTAAAGCCGCAAATTGTTTCTTCAGTTCTTGCTGGGACTTTTTAAGGGACGATATTTCACCATTCAGATGTTCAATCTCGAGCTTCAACTTCTCGATCGCCGAGTTTGCAAAAACCAAACCGTTTTCGGCAGATCCCAGCTTCACACTCGAAACGGAATCCGTCGAGTCTGCGTCAAAATGAAGAATCTCGTGCGCTTTCAAAGTGACGTAAATTTCTATTTGGTTCAGATCTGCTTGCTTCTTCTTCTCGAACACTTCTTTATCCGCAGTAGTATCTTTCAAAGCCGCCACGGCAACTTCCATCTCCTTTACTTTTTCTTCTAAAAACGTCTTCGCTTTCTCGGACTCGTTCATGGCATCGACTTTTGCCGCTTCGAGCTCGCGACGCTTCGTCCGTAACTGCACCACTCTTTTGTATACGTCTTCTTCGCATCCGGTCGGGCATTTTTCTTCGATTCCATCTTCAATGTCGCGCATAAACACTTTGAACAGTTTGGCTCTTGGGGCGCCTGGCGGTAAACTGTTTTCATAAACTTTCATCAAATTCTGCAAGGCGTTGTCGGCGTGGATCAAATTAGTCTCGCGTTCTTTGTATCGTTTCGTGTATTTCTTTACCGACGCTTTCTTTGCGCGCATGTTCTCTTCGGCAGCGTAAAGTTTCTTTTCCCAGGCTATATCACCGGCGTCGTGCTTCTTCTCGATTATTTCGAGTTCACGCTCGAGAATGAATCTTTGCAACTCGAGAGATTTGCACTTTCGCGCCGCTATTGCTTTCGATAGGCACAACTTTCTTAATTTATCGTTGTATTCGTCGTTTGGCAGTGTTGCGCTTTCGTCTTTCAACGCTTGGAACTCTGCATTGAACGCGACTTTTATCTCTCGAATTTTTGCATTGACTCGAGTCAACGCATCGTCTTTCAATTCCACGTTTGCTCGCTTTTCTTTCACTATCGTTGCTAGAGGATCCGACTTCAACGGGAAATCACTTATGCGGTTGCGAGCTTCGATTATTTCTAAATCATCTTCGATATTCGTTTCGGACTCGTCGATAGGTCTTGTGAGCTCGAACACAGCCATCTCTTCCGATCGCTTTTGACGCTCTATTCTTCGTATCTCTTGAGATGTGAGATCGCTCTCTTCTCTGCTAATTTCTTCGTAAATGTCGCTCACTCTCGGAGCCTCAACATTTGATGTGATTGTGGAAGTTTCGTCAGAAATTATAGAAGCATCTCCGGCTGGTAATACGGCCCTTTCGTCGAAATCTTGATCCTCGTCTTCGTCCTCCTCGCTGGAGTCCTCTTTCATCAAACTGAAGGACTCGCACGAAAACTCGTATCGACTCGTCGCTTCATCATCGATATTCGCTTCAAAATGCGCATGCAGCTCTTCACAACAAGCTTCAACATCGTTTCGATACCGCTTTTTAAGCCTTTCTAAAATAATTTCAGCACGTTCAAGTCTACATGCCATTTCTCTCTCTCCGCGTTCGACATCGACAGCTGTTTTCTTTTTCATGATTTCAAGAAGATCCACATCCACCTCAAAAGCAGATTCAGGAAGTATGTCAATACTTTTCAATTTCTTATTTGCTTCGATCAACGACTTAAATTCTTTACGAAGCTCGTTTAATTTCTCTAATGTTCGCTTTCTCGTCTTCTCTGCGTTGTTGGAAATCTGCGACTCTCTCGCCAACGTTTTCGCTTGCTCCATAGAAGGAAACTCGTCAATCTCGATATCTTCAGCGATTGCCTTCCCATAATCTAAATTACTTTCACGCAATCCTTCCGGTACTTTATAAGAACCAAACTTTGATTTCAACTCAAACAAAAGCAACGATCCGTCTTCGCTCGCGCTCACGAGATATTGATCGTCGTATGTTACAGCTACACCTGTAATTTTCGATACGTGAACCTTCTTTTCGACCCAGACTTGCTCCTCATGAGCGAAATCAGCCTCTTCTTCGCCTTCCTTCTCTTCACTTCTATTTTGATTCAAAATACGCAACGATACGGATCCATTTACAAACCCTTGAACTAGAAACCTGCCGGAATGAGAGGTTTGCGAACAACACACTTCTTCGACAGAAGTATTTTCGATCGATACGAAACAGGCTTCGAGCTCGAAAGTATCCGTACTGATCTTCGGCAAATTTGTCGAAAGAAGACGAGCTACCTTATCGCCCTTCTTTTGAAAATAAATGTCTATGACATTCTTGTCTGCGGTACTCTTTGACTTATCGTACTCGATATGCTTTGGGACTTTATCGAGTCGAACAAAACCAATCGGCGCAAGTTTTCCTTTCGCTTCCACAGTAAACAAGAATATCGTCTTATCTTTCGATGCAGTCGCAAATTTGGACCCTTCTGAATTCCAATCTATCGATACGATGGCGTCTGTGTGTGGTTTGACGCTCTCTAAAACTATAAACGACGCTTCGCTTCGTAAAAGCACGCGAACGACACCGTCACTGAAACCAACTAAAACTAACCGCGAGGACGTATCTACTACTTTCGGGAAGACTTTCAAAACAGTCCCTCGCGCTTGGAATCTTGACGTGAAAAGAAGCTTGCACTGAGAGTAGTCGTAGCATCGAACCGTCTTATCGTCACCGGTTGTGAAAAAATGCGGGCTCACGAAGGAAACGTCGCATCCCGCAATTGCTCCTGAGTGCGCCTCAAATATTTCTTGCGATGTTCCGTCAGCAAGGTCTAATTCGAGTAAACTACCGCATGCGTTCTGAACGACGAGCTTGTTATTGTTGCTATCGTCGCTGACGATTAAATTCTTACAGCTTACCGTGTCCCCGAGATAATACTCGAATATTGGCTTGATCTTCTGCACGAACGGTGTCTCCGGCATCTCCACAATGGTCCAAATTTCATCCGCATCCCAGGCTCGCACGTATCCATCTTCTCCCGCAGTAATAAGCTGCACGCGCTGCTGTTGCTCTCGCATTTCATCCCGCATCATGACTCTGCGCAAATGCATGGAGTTTATCGCGCCATCGTGACATGTAATCTCCTCGTCGATACAAAACTTAGTTTCGATTAATCCGCCACTCCACGCCAATATTGCACCCGATCCTGTCCCGCTCAAAGTTATCTTTCCATCGCCCGATTCACACGTCGCACAAACATCCGACAATGGCTCCGCTCCAAACTTCCCAAGTGATCCGTGTAACTTTAATCCGGTAAAAGTATCAGCCATCTTCCAAAATCTAACGTGACCGGTCCCCCACGTCGTCAACTGCCCGTATACAGTCAGTGAGAACGATAAACCGAAAACTTCTTGCGAGAACGCTTTGCAACGTAAAATGGACGATTCGTTTTCCCAATCCCAAATAGTCAACAAATAGTCTGGCGCGCTCGAAACCGTTGCTAACATGGTCCCATCCGGCGAGAATTTTGCGAGCGCGTATTTCGATTTCGCACCTCCTCTTAAAGTTTTTTTCAACACGAGAGACGGATACGCGTACACGTCGACGCGAGCACACTCGTCTTCTTCATCTTCCTCTCTCCTCTCGTTCACGCAACCGATCTCACCTTCGCAGAGCGCAACAAATGTTCGCTCTGGATGCACGGCAATTGCCCCAATCTCCCGTAATCGACGCGAGCGCATAAAGAAGTTCTCTTCCTCTTCTTTCGCGGTCGTATTTTTTACGCGCAAAAACTGGACCAAATTTCCAACGGAGAACGCGATGGTTTCGTGGTCCACGAAGGCGACATTGTCACGTCTGACGCTGTTTAAACCATAGTTACGCTTCAAATCGACCCGGAGTGAATGAGATGTTGCGTTCGCTGCTACATCATCGTCCATGCCGATTGTGCTTGTGTTCGAAGGAGAAAGCGCGAGAGCGGGTCAAACTTTTTTGAGGAAGTACTTTCTGAACGTTTTGTTTTCGTGAGAAGAAAAGCACAATTCTAAAAATATATCGAGAACTATAATGCGATGGGATAGGAGGAAGAAGAAAGAGCTCGGTATTCATACGTTACAATACTCATAAAAGTTCATCAACGTCATTACTTTTCCGCCATCAACTCTGCGTTCAACTCCGCTAACCGATCTTGTTGCTCGAGAGATTGACAAGACGCGATGGAGTCTTTGATTTCACCGTTCATAAAGTTTTCGAGCGGGAAGTTCTTTTGCAATCTGTGGTCAGAAACTCTCGAGTCTTTCCAGTTATACGTGCGAATCTTTTCTGACCGAGCGCCAGAACCAACTTGCGCTTTTCTAGCCCCTGCTATTTCTTTGTTTCTTTCTTCTAACTGTATCTCGAACAACTTGTTCCTTAAAATTTGCATGGCTCGAATGCGGTTCTTCAACTGCGTTCGTTGCTCGGAGCAAAAAACTCTAATTCCGGACGGTTTGTGGAACATATCAATCGCCGTTTCGACCTTATTCACGTTTTGGCCACCCGCTCCACCGGATCTCGCAGTTTGGATTTCCAAATCTTCGTCTTTTATTTCAACTTCAACTTCGTCCGCTTCCGGCATCACCGCGACAGTTGCCGTCGACGTTTGGATTCTACCTTGCGCATCTGTCGACGGAACTCTTTGCACTCGATGAACTCCAGCCTCCCATTTCAATTGCGAATACACGTTTTCGCCTTTAATTTCAACTACGATTTCTTTATATCCGCCAAAATCACCGGACGAGGACGACACCGTCTCCATTTTCCATCCTTCCGTTTGCGCGAATCTAGTATACATCCTGTGCAAATCGCCAACGAAGATAGCCGCCTCGTCGCCACCGGTCCCCGCTCGCATTTCTAACATAATATTTTTTGAGTCCAACGGATCCGTTGGTAACAAAGATAACGTCAACTGGTCGACTAATGTCTCTGCTTCTTGCATCAAACTATCCGCCTCTTCCTTTGCCATGGCGACCATCTCGTCGTCTCCGGCGGCTTCTTTCGCCATCGCCTTCGCCTCCTCGCTCCCTTGTAAACACTCCTTGTACTTCTGATACGTGTGAACAACATCTTGCAGCGCCCCCATGGCTTTGGAAACCTTTTGAAACTCCTTCGAGTCCCCTTGGACCGCCGGGTCGGCTAACTTATCCATCAACTCCTTGTGCATCTTTTCGTTGGCGTCGAGTTTGGCGACTAAGAAATCCGGCGCCGGCCCGGCCGCCGCGTTCGCCGCAAGCAGTCCGCCTCTTCTCGAATGTATGTGAGTGACAGTTGCGTTGACATTAGCGCCGTATCGTTCTCTCGTGTTAGAACGAGTGGTCGGATGTGATGAAGACGAAGAAGACGACGATGAAGCCGATGAAACCGAAGCCGTCACGAAGCTTCGTCCCCGTCGTCTTCTCGACGACGACGACGACGAAGCCATCCCTGCGGCCGTCGGTTCGGCTGAAGCCATCATCATTACGCTCATCATGAGAGTATGCAAATAAATAAGACGATGATGTGTGAATATGTGAGAAGAGAGTAGAGTGTTCGTTCTTCGAGCGCGTGTGCTTTTTTTCTCTGTCTGTAAGATGACAGGAAAGGACTGACGTGGTCTTGGATATGGTTTATGAGGCGAGCAGCTCTAAACCTAAATTTTACCTTCTTTTGCCGCGAAGCAACCAAAAAATTCGAAAAAAGGACCAAGCAGAAGCCAAAAGCACACGACAAAAAAGTAAGAAAGAAAGGGACGACTATGACCATCATCGTGGGAGGAGGAGTTGAAGAAGAAGGCGAAGAAGATGATTTCGTCCCAACCGTCTCTTTGACTTTATACGAGACTGATTTCGATCAGTTTGTGAATAAACTCGGCGAAGCGTACGAGAAATACGGCTTCGTCATCTTAGAAAACCACGGAGTGGCGCAAACAGACATCGAACGAGCTTTTCGGTTATCGAAATCTTTTTTTGAAGATTTGAGTCAAGAGGAGAAGGAGAAGTATCACTTGCCAGGGAAAGGTGGGGCGAGAGGATTTACTGCGTTCGGTAGGGAGACCGCGAAAGGAGCGACCAAATCAGATTTGAAAGAGTTTTGGCATCAAGGGCGCGATTTACCAACAAAAGGACATAAATTTGAGAAATTCATGCCTCCAAACGTGGAGGTGAACGAAATCGAAGGATTTACAGAGTCTGCGAAACACATTTTCTACTCTTTAGATGAACTTGGGAACAGAGTTTTACAAGCGTTAGCGGTGTATTTGAAGCAAGACAGACATTTCTTCGACGATAAAGTAGACGAAGGAAACTCTATTTTGCGAATCATTCACTACCCGCCTATCGCCGAAGAGTCGGCGGGGCACGTCAGAGCCGGCGCGCACGAGGATATTAACTTGATTACATTATTGTTAGGAGCCGATGAAGGTGGATTACAAATCTTAAGGAAGGATGGAAAATGGTTGGACGTGAACCCGGCACCAGGGTGTGTGACGTGCAACATCGGCGATATGTTGCAAAGGTTGACCAATCATGTCTTGCCGAGTACGTCCCACAGGGTGGTGAACCCGCCAAAGGAACGAGCGCACATTCCTAGATTTTCGATGCCGTATTTTTTGCATCCAAACCCGGATTACGTGATTGATACGTTAGAGTCGTGCGTGTCAGAGGAAAGACCGAACAGGTATCCTGAACCGATCAGTTCGGACGATTATTTGCAAGAACGCTTGAAAGAGATTAAATTGAAGTAGACGAATAGAAGAATTAAAAGCGTGATAAAGAGAAGAGACAAGAGACAAGAAAGTTAACATACATATTAATTAAGAGAGAGAGACATCCACAAGAGCATATGAAACCGCTCAGTGTAATAACAACAAAGAATAGAGAGACGCAACTGCATAAGAAATAGTATAAAGTAATACACACTTGATCTTATTATGATACAATAGGAAAGATGAAATCGTCGTCTCTGTTTAGAATTAGACGCTTACTAGCGAAGAGTTTTAGATATTCCTCAAGCGTAGGTATGAATTCGGATTGGAGTAAACTATCGAAATCAAAATTCATCGGACCTACTCTGGATTTTTTCTTGAGCATATCTGAACCCAAACGAACGCACGTTTCAATGCACGCAGCTCTCGCGATCCCTCTTTGGTCTTCCTCTTTTTCTTCTTTTTCTTCTCCCTCCTCGAAAGACGACGATATTTCAGAAGCTTCGTCTTCTTCTATGTTTCGTGATAAATCTTCCGCTTGTTCTTCCACGATTAAGATTTGCTGTTTTTCTTCTTCTTGACGCTTTTGCTCCTGTTCTTGAGCGGATTTTGTAACCACTTTCGTTTGATAATCGCGGAAGCAGTCTTTACTTTGAGAAGGCGGTATTTTATAAACGCTTAAAACTCTCGCAAAACAAAAGAGGCCGGGTTGACCAACGACAACACGGCAAAGATTTTCCATAATATTTCGTATTTGAACAGCTGAGGAATCGACTAGTGCACAAAGTGTCCGAGATTCAGTATATATGTACGTTCTTCCCGTCTCTTTTGCACTGTTTATTCTACTTTCAGATAGTATTTTCTTCTCAAAAGTGGTCTTTGCATGTTCGATATTGTCTCTTTCTCCTTCATTTTTACCAATCTTCACGAGCAGGAGCGCGCGGACTGGCACATCCGACGGCTCGTAAGCATCTAAACCTGCTTTTTTTACACATTTTCTTGCGATGTCAAGGATCGTCCGAGCCATTATCAAAACGTTTGTAAATGAGATACCGAACAAAATTTGTGTTGCGTTGCGGTCAAATCTCAAAACTTCCTCCTTTCTTTCTATTTTTAGCACTAGTCGATGTTGCAACAATAACTCGCTCCTGAGGTTTCCGATTTTTCAACGCATCGAAATAGAACACGTCACCTAGAACGTCGCCGAAGTCGCCTTCGTATACTGTA
>JACLAB010002825.1_pt1 | contig 14164 bp, 21 predicted proteins | sample 8027921 | NCBI WGS metagenome assembly JACLAB01 (sample SAMN15725117, study PRJNA655200) | protist metagenome | isolation source: fluorescence activated cell sorting (FACS) single amplified genomes of... | place: USA: West Boothbay Harbor, Gulf of Maine | collected 2000-07-19
AGCTGGTACAGCAAGCAAATAGAAAACGCTAAGACAAGCAAAGAAAGAGCTAGGTTAGAACGTGCTAGAAAAAGCGATATAGAAGACATCACTGGCATGAGAGATAGAATCCGTGGTGTATATGCTATGGAAGACCCAGAAAATATATTCCATAGAGCTGGAAGGGTTGCTAGAAACTTAAACTACATGCGATTAATGGGCGGTGTTGTGGCCTCATCTGTTCCTGATGTTGCTAGAATCTTCATGGCTGAAGGGATTACTAAAACGTTTTCTCAAGGATTAGTGCCATTAGCGACTAACCTTAAAAACTTCAAGGTTGCAGCAGCAGAGGCCAAGAGATATGGCGTTGGCGTAGATGCGCTGATGAGAGGTAGATCACAGATCATTTCAGATATTGCAGATTACACAAAAGCAGGAACGGCATTTGAGCGTGGAGTTCAAAGCATGACCGATAATTTTGGTCGTATTAATCTGATGGATTACTGGACTGCTGGAGTCAAACAACTTCACGCAGTAACCATGCAGAACTCCGTAATCGATGGGCTGCTTAAAGGCAAGATCGATAAGCGTCTAGCAAGATTGGGCATTGATGATGCCAATGCTAGGAACATAGCTAAACAGCTAGAAACGTATGCAGAGAAGGTGGACGGTGTTTGGCTATCAAATGCGCGTAATTGGGATGTTCCAGAGTTGGAGCAGATATGGGGCGCTGCACTTAGGAAGGAATCTGATCGAGTAATTGTGGTTCCAGGCCAAGAAAAGCCTCTGTTTATGTCTACGCCAATGGGCAAGACGGTCATGCAATTCAGATCGTTTATGTTTGCATCCACTCAGAGAATGACAATTGCAGCACTACAGGGCCAAGACCATAACGCGATGGGGGGATTGTTAATGCTTACATCGTTTGGAATGATGTCTTACTCGTTTAAGCAATGGGATGCCAACAGAGAAATCACAGATGATCCAATGGCATTAGTTATAGAAGGAATTGATAGATCTGGGTCTTTGGGTGCTATAATGGAGATCAATAACACAATGGAAAAGATATCGTCAAACAATTTCGGATTGCGCCCGTTATTAGGGGTAGATCTTCCTGCTGCTAGATTTGCCTCAAGAAATATTGGACACGCAGTTGCTGGGCCAACTTTCGGCCAAGGAATTGATCTAGTGGCTAGAGTTGCAAACGCAGGACTTGGTGAGGATGATTGGACTGAATCAGATACTAGAGCAGTCAGGCGTTTGATTCCAGGTCAAAATTTAACAGGATTAAGGAATGGTTTCGATGCCATCGAAAAAGCAGTAGGTGATCTATGACAGTATTAGACAGTACCCCGAGAGACCAATATACCGCTACTAGCGGCCAGACCGTATTCCCATATACGTTTGAAATCGCTGCTGCCGGAGACATTAAGGTACTACAGAATGGTACGCTTATCAATCAAGGCGCTGGTGCTGGCGAGTACGCAGTTAGTGGCGTAGGCGTAGACACTGGTGGTAATGTCACACTGGTCACTGGTGCAACTACTGGTGATGTCCTTACAATCTATAGGGATATGGCGTTAGAGCGTCTCACTGCTTACACCAATGCTGGTGATTTCCTAGCGGCAGATGTGAATAATGACTTTGATCGACTATGGCTAGCACTCCAGCAGAATGGTGGTGACTTAGACCGTGTACTGATAGCGCCTAACACTGATCCTACTAGCATAGACATGACGATACCCGCTAAGGCTGATCGTCTAGGTAAATATCTCAAGTTCAACGATACCACTGGTAATCCTGAAGCTGGAGACATAGCTGGTGCATTTACTGCTGCTGGCATGAACAACTATAACTTTACTGGCGATGGGGCTACAGTCAACTTCACTCTGGGCATGGAGCCTGGAGGCGAGAACAATACTCAGGTCTACATTGACGGGGTATACCAGCAGAAAGATACCTACAACGTATCTGGCACTACTCTGACATTCTCTACTGCACCACCGAATCTCAGCACGATTGAGGTTATGGTTATTCAGGTATTACCAGTAGGCGCTACCACTGCGTCACAAGTATCCTTCACTCAAGCGGGATCTACTTACGGTAGGAATGTCCAGCTCAAGCTACAAGAGTCGGTATCGGTCATGGACTTTGGTGCTACGGGTGATGGGGTTACGGATGACACGGCGGCTATTAATTTAGCAATTGCAAGTCTTCCATCATTAGGCGGCACTATCTTTTTTCCAGAAGGTGATTATGTATTTGAAGGGACTATCAACTGGGTTCATGGGTTGCGTTTTTTGGGTAGCTCTCGGAGAGGAACCATTCTACGTTCCTCTGTAGCTGGACAACTTGTAATGGGATCATCCGCTACGACTCGTTACGGATCTATTGAAACGATGTCAATTCAAACGGCTGATAATTCTTTAATTCCAATTCAAATGACATCATGTTACGAGTTTAAACTTATCAACTGCTTTTTGTCAGGAGGTGATAAAACTGTAAACATTGACGAAGGTGTTAATATTTCATTCCAAGGATGTAAATTTAGCAATTCAAACGCAGGAAAATACTGCATCTACGCGAATAGCTCCACCTTTATTAATGCATTGAACATTTCCCAAGGCAACAGAATAGCTGGGCAAGTTTACTTAGACACAGGGCCAACAGGAACATCTCTTAATATCATAGATGGAATTCTTGAATCTGGCGTTGGCAAATTGCTAGAGATTGTTAGAGGTCGAGCAATTAACATCACTGGAAACTACTTTGAAGGGTATGGAACATCAACTACCGTAATAGATATAGGACAAAATGTTTTTGGGGCAACAATTGGCACAAACTATATTCAGGTAGAGGATAGCGCACTTTACGTTTCCATTCTTATAGATGGTTCTGCGGTTCATCTTGCATCACAATATTACGGCAATATTGGCGCTCAGGATCAGGTGACACTAGAATCCAACTCTCTTCGCTGTACTGTAGATGCTGGTTATGATGGAGGTGGCACTCCTCACATGCCATTGGTTACTGATAACGGCAGTCTGAACAAGGTCTCTGGGTATTTTACCAAGACTCAATTTGTAGGCGCTTCTGAGATAACGATTGATTCTAATGCAACGCTCGATAATACAAAGGTTGGTGCACCTAGAATTGCCTTTGCTGACGGTGTTGTATCCGATGTTTTTTACATGGCTCGTTTGCCAGATGACGTTTACAAAACAAATAAAGTTTATGTAGATGTTATTTATCAATTCGACTCAACGGATGGGAGTAATGTTGCCAGAGTAGCCGTACAGTCTGAACCTATGGCGATAGGAGAGGCAATCCCAGCACTTGGTACATCTAGGGAATTCAGCCTAGTTGCTGACAATACAGTTGTAAACGAGCAAGTTGATACTGGTGATAATGTTCCAATTGCAGATCAACTTTTCTTAATTAGGTTTCTTAGGGATGGAACAAGCGGCTCTGACACAACAACAGAAACTCTTTATGTATATGGGTTCAACATCCGATACGCAGATACACTTGGTTACTAATTGAATTTACTGGTGCTATTAAACTCAAACAAAGAATGGATAAGGCAATGACGATTAAGCAATATGGTGGAGTATTTGGGCGAAATCCGACATTCAATGATGTGACTATTGAGGGTCAGTTAACCTTTGATGGCGATATTGATATTAACTCTGATTTAACTGTAGATGGTACTGTCACGGCAGAGGAGATTATTGTTGACAGTGGAGCTAGTTATTCAAGCTACATTAAAACAACAAATGATTCTTCAAATGTTACTTTAAATATTTGGGGCAACCGTAGTAGCGGGACAGGTTCATCATCGCCAGATGTAAGATTAGGTAGTGAACAAGTGCGTAGTGCTGGTCGTGACGTTGTTCAGATTCGTAATAATTCAACTGATATTGCAACATTTGATGCTGGTGGTGACGTTACTATTAGCGCAGGCAACCTAGTAATAGGCACCTCTGGCAAAGGCATCGACTTCTCTGCTACCGCTGGCACTGGCACCTCTGAACTGCTCGATGATTACGAGGAGGGCGTATTCAGCCCCGTAATTTCAGGAACCACTACGGCTGGTACATATTCCTATTCAACGCAAGTTGGAACCTATACTAAAATTGGCAATTCTGTAAGAGCAAGCATAAGCCTAGAAGACATTACCGCAGATAGCGCAGGAGCAGGGACATTAAAAATTTCTGGGTTGCCTTTTAGTGCGGACGGAACACATATATCAACAGTTTATGCTAGATCATTAAATTTTGACAATACTGCCGCATACCTAATTGGATATACTGATGGAACTGATATATATATTAGAGAGATTATTGATAACTCTGCTGGAGCCGGAGTAAATGTAGCTGATATTTCTTCTGGCAATACTAGATTGTATTTTTCATTTTTTTATAAGGTTTAATTATGGCTCTTACTAAAGTTCATAACAGAATGATTGATGGGGCTGTAATTAATGTATTAGATTATGGCGCAAAAGGTGATGGAGCTACTGATGATTTTGCGGCTATTCAAGCGGCAGTTGATGCGGCCATTGCTGGAGGTGAACCATTTTCTCCAGTTTATTTTCCTACTGGAAATTACTTTGTAAGCCAAGAAATAGATAGAAGTGGAACAGGCGTTTATGTAGACCTATATGGTGACGGCCAAAGAAACACTATTATTACTGCTACCGCGGTTATGGATTCTGTTATTAAACTTTCTACTACTGGGAATATTGCGCGATCAACTACTATTCGGGATATGACCATACGTTGCAATAGTAAAGCTAATTACGGAGTAGATGCTAAAAATATGCGTTACTGGACTATGCAAAATATAGAAGTCACAAACGCATTAGTTGCTGGAGTTATTTTAGGAAACTGGGTAACTAGATTTTTAAACAATAAGTTAGAGAGTTGTGCTATCGGTGTTTTGGTAGATGGAATAGCGGCTTCCTCATCAGCCGCCAATAACCTTTCTATTTATTTTAATGATTTTGATAGTTGTCCTATTGGTTTAAAAGTTCAGAATAAATCAAATGATATTACCATTCAATCAAACGCTTTTGATGCTTGTGCTGACTGTGGAATTTTTATTAATCATGGCGGTAGAGACATAAACATAACTTCAAATTATTTTGAATCTTGTGGAAATGGAACAGGAATATCTATACCAATTGACACCACTCCTACTAATAACATTACAAGAGCGGCGGCTATTATTGCGTCATACGACCCTTCCGCAACAGTAGGTACAGCTTTAAACGGAACGATTCAAGACAACATATTTGCTAACTGCAATTCATCTCGATATATTGTTTTATCCAATGTTCTTGATGTACTAATTCAGGAGAATAAAATACATGATAGTTATACGGTTGTAGATTTTGTTGAGCTTGTGGCTATTGCTTGCGGATCAACTACCTGTGCAAGATGTGAAATAACAGGCGTATACCCATCTACTATTGTAACCAATAGCTTGGTTAAGTTAAACGGAAATGACCCTGAAGATAGTCATTCAAATCTTGTTATTGATAATAAAGATAAAGATGGTGGCCAAACAAGAGCAATGTTTTCTTGGAACGACCCCAAGTCTGCTGTTAACTGGGCTGGAGCAACAACCATCAACGAAACTCAATACCAAGGTTGCCTTGCTGAGTTTGAGTATGACGCGATTGCTGACGGCTCAAATGTTGTCAGGAGTCTTTCGGTAACATTTAGCGCCGACAATCCATTGCTAGGACGATATTTAAGAACCCAGTTTATGACCAAAGGCTCTTCAACTACTACAGGAGTTTGGGTGCAGATTTTTATTGACGGAGTAGAGCAGATAGATTTTCAGCGATCTTCAAGTTCAAGCACTTACGTTGAGTCAGCTAGAGCCTCTGTGATTTATGTACCAACAACGGCTACTAATATGGAAATAAGAACACGCGCCCTTTCTTCTTCTGCAAATGCAAAAATGACAGGATTTTGCGTATGTGATGCGGCAATAGGAATAGCAGAAACCCCAATTAAGCGAGCATCTTAATACCCCTAGAGGGTGGACAGTCCAACCAAGGAGATAAACATGGCACTTTCAGAAGTAACAATGAACGACAAAATTGAGGTACTGCAACTGGCCGCTGGTTATCCAGTGGTACAGGTTCGCACTGCATCGATCATCAAGCGTGACGATCAAGAAATATCAAGAAACTTTCACCGTCATGTACTGAACCCTGACGCAGATCTATCAGGCGAAGACGCTGATGTTGTGGCAATTGCTAGCACGGTATTCACAGACGAAGCGAAGGCTGCTTATGCTGCTGCCCAGGAGGCTGAATAATGACTACGCTAATTGAGAAGAACATCACTGCGGCTAACACTTTCAGCGATTCATTCAGATTCGATGGAAACTTTAACTTCTCTATCCGTGGTACTTTAACTTCAGGCACTATCGTCACTGTACAACGTAGCATCGACAACGCTACCTGGACGGATGTAGATACATTTACATCTATCAGTGAGAACGTAGGGTATGAGCCAGAGCTACTGTACTATCGGGCTGGCTGTAAGACCGGAGAGTTTACTGGTGGAAACAATATCACCATCCGATTCGGTTCCAAGTGGGTTTCGTTGACATAGGTGATGTATGCAAGAGGAAGCTAAAACAGTAATGGATCAAATAGCGGTAGGTGGTACTGTGGCAACATTAGCTGGTTGGCTTCCAAGTGTGGCTAGCTTATTTACAATTGTCTGGCTCGCTCTCAGGATATGGGAGTCTGATACTGTTCAGAAGACAGTCAAGCGATATAGGTAATGGAAGTCTGGGAGGTCATCGTCTCAGGCTGGCCCATTGCTGCTGGTCTGTTTATCCTTGTCCTGACCATTGGCCGTATACTGAATAGGCTAGAGGTTCTTGAACAGAAGATGATCGAAGTCTGGAAAGCCATTAATGAGTTGATCAGAAAGTGAGATTGCCATGAGTATATTCACTGCACTGCTCGGGCCTATTGCTGATATCGGCAAGACGTTTCTCAACAATAGAGCAGAAGAGAAACAAGCCAAGCATCAGGCCAAGATGAGCGTGATCCAGAACGATGCGAACTGGGAAGCTAAGATGGCAGATGCCTCAAGCAGCAGTTTCAAGGATGAATTCTGGACTATAATATTAGCCATACCGATATTCATGGTGGGCTATGCTATCATTGCTGGGGACATGTCAATCGTTGACCGTACTAAGCAAGCGTTCCAGACACTGGACGAGCTTCCGGAATGGTACCAATATCTCTTATTTATTGCCATCTCAAGTTCGTTTGGAATCAAGGGCGCATCGAAACTTATGGACATGAGAAAGTGAGTGATTCTTTATTAAGTCGTATCGGTGTATCAGGGTACAACAAGCCCAAGCGTACACCAAAGCATCCTACTAAAAGCCATGTCGTAGTGGCTAAGTCTGGCGGGAAGGTCAAGACCATCCGGTTCGGACAGCAGGGTGTAAGTGGATCACCTAGTAGTAAGGGTGAATCTGAATCTGCTAGAAAGAGACGAGCATCATTCAAGGCGCGTCATGCTAGAAACATAGCCAAGGGCAAGCTGTCTGCGGCATACTGGGCAAACAAGGTGAAGTGGTAATGAAGAAACCAAAGAAAGGATTGTACGCAAACATTCAAGCCAAGCGTAAGCGCATAGCTGGTGGATCTGGTGAGAAGATGAGGAAGCCTGGAGCGAAGGGCGCACCTACTGCCAAGGCATTCAAAGACTCAGCGAAGACTGCATACAAGAAATGACATTCAGGCACTTCACCCGCAAGGAATTCGACTGCCAGCAAACTGGCGAGAATGATATGCAAGATGAGTTTATCCATTCACTGGATACGCTACGTCATGAGTGCGGGTTTAGCTTTAGAATTACCAGTGGTTACAGATCACCTAGCCATTCAATCGAAGCGAGGAAGGCCAAGCCAGGAACGCATGCCCAAGGTATTGCTGCAGACATAGGCACTACGGATGGGTACGAGCGTTACATCATAGTCAAGAATGCTATGGCGATGGGGTTCAGTGGCATAGGCATACACAAGACTTTCGTACATGTGGATACCCGTACCACTACTCCCGTGGTCTGGACGTACTAGACCCAAGCCCTAGACAACAACTCGGTTGCCTCATTGTACATCCATGTATCGTCCTGATTCATTGTTGCGTTATCGCAGCTAGCACGTTGAGATGCTTTGCGGGTTAACTGGTAACACGCATCAGAACAGTATCGCTTACTAGCATGTGCCCCATCTGGGAGTACTGCATCGCATGCTCTTCTCCTGCACATCCTCAAAACGGAACATCATCATAGACTTCATAGCCAGTAAGCTCAGTCTTTTGAGGTGTATGGGAGTCATCGTTCGATGCTTTGGGTACGAAGGTGTTTACTTCAGCATACCACTTACCGCCCTGTGATTGCTTGATGTCGATGTTGATCCACTCGTCGCTCTTGCCGCGTAACCAGTTACCTAGATCCGCTCGTTTAATACTCAAGGATGCCTTGACAAAATCAGGCGCTCGTTCATGTGGTGCCTTGGCAAACAGTCCTGCTACAAATTCTTTTTCGCTCATTTAATTGTTACCTTTTGATAAGTGGTGGTTGGTTTTCTGTAAGACTCCAGATCTACCTCTTTGATATTAGGAATAGACTTGTAGTCGATGGTGCCTTTCTTGCTGATGGTCTGTATCTGCACGTTACCCGCTACAGAACTGACCTCGCATGATTGCTTTAGCTTTGTCTCTATCTCCTTTAGTTTCTTATTGGCTTCATCTGCTGCTGCTTTGAGTGCAGCGTACTCCTCGGCAAGTGGGATTAGATCATCCCTATTCTGGAACTTAGGCTCGGGTGGATTGGCGTAAAAGTCATCCCAAGCTGCGCGTAGTTTCTCTATGTCACCCTGATTATGAAGCATAGGTATCGTTCTGTAATTGTTATCGTCAATGTACACAAAGAAGTAGCACCTCTCTGCTTTGCTCACCATCTGCTGGTGTACCATCTGCCAGTAGTAATGCTCGGGGATTTCTCCCTCTGATGCTGTCTGCCACAGTTTAGATTGCTGCTTCTGGTACGGGCACTTGATCTCGACCATGACATGATCGCCGTGATCCTCCCATATTCGGTCGGACAACATTGTTGGACTAGCCAGCCCATATCCATCAAGGCTAGCACTGTACTCCCCATCTACGAATACCGTTGGCCTTATCATCAGATCGAGATCCCATAGCTCCGCGAACTTGGCTAGTGCTTTGGGTTCCATAGCAGTACCGTAGTCTGTGGCTACATTACCTTGGAATGGTTTGCCCATGCCGTTCTTGGATTCCCACAGTTCACGGGGAGTCTGATACGGACTAACCCCCATGACTGCGCCAGCCTCTGACGCATTGCGGTACTTGGCTCTATGCTCATGCCATTCAAGAGAACCTTGTTCTAGTTCAATCTGCATTCATCTGCTCCTTCTCTTCCATGCTCTTAACTATATCCTTATAAAAATCTAAGCATGACTCGCAAGACTCCTTGCCACATTGCATAACCGTAGTGTTATCGGAGCCTGTGTTGCAGAGACTACAAATCAGCAAATCAATTTTGGTGGCTTTCATTCATCTGCTCCCATTTCTTCTCTAGTGCGGATACAGCTTTGGCATACTGGTTAGACATGATGTCTGATGTGTCAGAGACGGATAGCCAATCGCAGAATACTTGCTTGTCTGTGCCTGTCTTAGCGATGAGATCCTCGATGACTTTGATCTCTGGCGGAGTGATTACAATGGCTGGCTCTGGTGCTGGTAGATCTTCCCCTGCGTAGATGTATGCACCTAGTCCATGCATGGCTAAACCTTTGGTCAAGCAGCGCATCTTTGATGTGTTGATCTGGAATGCATTGGGGTTTGGGATAGGCTTGTTGCGATGGTCTAGCACTGGTAGCCACATCTCATGGCTTAAACCGTCGATAGTGACATCACAGTGTACCGTCATTGTACCGTCACTGTGGATTTCACTCTCCCTGAAAAAGTAATTAGAGTCAGGGTAATGATCTTTGGTTACTGCCCAAGCCCATGCCCATGACAGGTAGGTGAGATTACCTTTCTTCTCAGTGTGATCGTTGACGTTGATGCTGCTTAAAGTTTTCCATACGCTCATTTGATATCCCTCAGAATTGCGTTGATCTGGTCGAGACTATCCTGTGCGGAGTAGCCTCTGATGTATGCCTCAGAACCATTCTCGTCATGGCTCTTCCCGTTCTTACAGTCTGCCTGACCTTTGATGAAGTCACCGATGAAGTCTGTGTACTGCTCGGTGGATTCGTACACCTTACCCTTGGCGAGAATCACAGGGCCACCGCTGATCGATATGCGCTAAGATCATCCTGATGTTGCTGCTCTAGTTCGTGGTTCTCCCGCTCCTCTTCCATCAGATCCTCACTGATACGATCTAGTTCACGATGGCACAACTCTAGTATGGCGAGGTCACCTTTGCTGATGTCGCATTCGTCCGCTAGCCTGGCTATCTCGAATGTGAAATCACTTAGCTCTTCTGCTAACTGCTGCTTGTTCATGTCTACCCCTATCTGCTGATTGAGTTAATAAGATAATCTAATTAAATGGGTCTGTCAACTTGTTTTTATAAAAGATGTTTGATAAGGTGCAGTCTTTATTGAGGAGGAAAGCATGAGAACACTAGAGTTAACAGAGTTCCTGGAGCATTCGGGAAAGAGTCTGCATAAATTTGCAGTAGAGTTGAGATTGTCCCCACCGAAGGTTCACTACTGGCGGCACAATTGCAATTGCCTAGTCGATTTCGATGGCGATAAGGTACATGCAATACGGTTGGTAAAGGATAAGCTAGTCTACGAGGGATAAAGAAAGGCCCACCGAAGTGGGCCGTGGGGCGAGGGGAACCCCTGTGTCAATCAGCAAGAGAGACCCATAAAGGATAGCAGAAATGAGATTAGATTACATCACAAAGATAGCGCAAGAACCTTTATACAGATACCAATACGGTAAAGACAAGGCTGTTTCTAGCATGAGCTTTCATGATGTTGAACACTTAGTGATCAGCACATTGACTATGCAAGTGCTAGAAAAAAATAGAGTTGTGTTTTATTGGTAGCGATGTTAGATTAAATGTGTCGGCGGGATTGGGTATCCCTTTAATGTCCGATTGCAACAAGGAAGAATCGTGGTCACAACCGACACGATTGAATCCTACCATATCTGCAATCCGCATCAAAGTATTTCTCTCCGGCTCCAAGCATGAAGATACGTCCGCTTTCGAGCGTCTCCCACTTCATTAAAAAAGGGGAACCAGTAAGTCTTGGAGGGTATGAGTGGACTAGAACGCGAACCTATATTGGGAAACCTTGGGTGTACGCAGACTAGTCGGGAGTGACCTAGCTGGGCGGTTTGTAAATCGTAATCACTTCAGGCAGAGCTTTACAAGGTAATCTGCTCCAGATGCTACGACGGCCTCGTCTCAATGAGCATCAATTGGCAATCGCTAAGGGATCATTCTTGGTCTCTTGGGTGAGTATTGCCAGAAACAAACTCAAGCTCTGAACTCATCAGCATTATTAGGAGACATTAATGGAACTAAGAGAGCATCAAGCGAGAGCGATTGAGATGTGTAGGGACTCAGTCAGGAAGGGCAATAAGAGGATAATGTTGGCAGCACCATGTTCATTCGGCAAGACTAGGGTAGCAGTAGAGATGCTAGCCAATGCTGCAAAGAAGGGGAAAGAGGGCATCTTTATCTGTGATCGTATCAAGCTGGTTCAGCAAACGGTTGCAGAATTCGACAAGCATGGGATAGAGGCGGGAGTCATACAGGGGTGGGATCATCCTCGCGCTAACTGGCATGCACCCATTCAGATAGCATCCATTCACACACTAGCAAGGCGCAGAAACTGGCCGATGTCTAGGCTCATCATCGTCGATGAAGCGCACGTTCACTATAAGACCACCAGCACACTCATGGAAAAGTACAAGCTAGTACCCATCATAGGTCTATCCGCTACACCATTCAGCAAGGGATTAGGCAATCACTACGATGACCTGATTGTACCCATCACTGCTAGCCAGTTAACCGACAAGGGATACTTAGCACCCGCCAAATACTACGGTGGATCAAAGCCTAATCTGAAAGGCATCAGGTCGAAACGACTGAACACTGGAGCATCTGACTATGATCCCAATCAACTAGGCGAGCGGATGGAAAAGGATATCAAGTTGGTCGGGGACATCATCGACAACTGGAAGAAGTACGGGGAGAACAGCCAGACAATCGCATTCTCACCTAGCATCAACCACAGTAAGACAATGGTTGAAATGTTCAACGATGCAGGTATTCCCGCCGAGCATATCGACGGATATATGGACGATGCTGAGAGACAGATACTGTACCGCGAACACGATGAAGGCAAGTTTAAGATACTGTCATGCAGTCGGTTGTTAAATACTGGATACGATGCGCCCAGTGTGCGTTGTCTGATCGACGCATTCCCCACCAAGTCTTTATCGAGTTACGTCCAGCGTATCGGGCGGGTGTTAAGACTTCACAAAGACAAGCCCCATGCAATCATCCTCGACCATGCGGGTAACGTGGCAAAGCATGGATTCGCGGAAGACGTAGTACCTGATGCGCTGCACGATGGCGAGAAAGAATACAGAGAAAGGGAGCAAACTAAAGAGAAGAAAGAACCCAAGACAATGGACTGTCCTGCTTGCTTCCAGACCATGATCATGCCGCGATGTGCATGTGGTTATGAGGTGCCCAAGGCTGAGTTGCTGAAGACGGACAAGCAAATCCTCACTGAGATTAAGCGGGAGGATAAGGGCCGTTGGCTATACGAGTTCCAGTACTACGCGTTGCAGAAGGGATACAAACCTGGATGGGCAGCATGGGCATACAAGTCTAAGTTTGGAGTGTGGCCGCGTGTCATGGCAGTTCCAGGCGAGCGTATGCCGGAGGTGCAAAGCTATGTTAAACACTTACAGATAAAGAGGGCGAAGAATGTTGAACGAGATTTTAGAAAGGCTGGATAAGGTACGAAGACACGGGGACAGATACAGAGCTGTCTGTCCTGTGCACGATGGCAACAATCCCACAGCACTATCACTGAAGGAGGAGGACGGAAAGGTTTTAATTCACTGCCATGTATGTCTGGCGAAGGGGCCAGATGTCGTGCAAGCAATCGGGCTAACAGATGCCGCGTTGTTCCGAGATCCACCACAAAGAACGGGCGGAAAAAGTTACTTTTCTCGAGAGCAGAAAGAGGTAGCCACAGAAGATAAGTTCTTCATAGAGATTTACGAGAGTCAGATATGCAAGGGCCATCAACCTAGCAGGGAAGAGTACCGCCGATACAGATTAAGTCAGCAACGAGTGAAGATACTGGAGTCAGCATGAGACTAGAAGCAGAGACAATAGAAATGACCATCGACAATCGGGATGGTCTGGAGCAGATGCTACAAATGTTTAGCGAGACGGACATTGAGTTCCCCGTCAGGTTAACTATCGACAAGAGGAAGAAGACTAGAACGTTGATCCAGAATAACACGGCTAACAAGTGGTATCGTGACTGTCAGAAACAGGGAGATATGAAAGCGTGGGAATACAAGGCTTATTGTAAGCTTCACTTTGGAGTGCCCATCCTGCGTAGAGACAGCGTGAAGTATAAAGAAATGTATGATACAAAGGTCAAAGAGTTTCCATACGAGACTAAACTAATGTTCATGGCTGAACCGTACTCGTTTCCCGTCACGTCCATGATGAATGTGGCACAACATAGCGAGTTCCTGGAGATGGTCGAACGGCATTTCAGCCAGCAAGGATTCCAACTAACGGAGGTGAGGAAGTGACAAAGTTAACTAGAGGTAATGAGCGTAGCATCACGCCCAAGCTGTTGACGTTTGCAGAGAAAGAAGCAGCCCGTATAAAACTGGAACGAGACATGGAGGAATTCTTTGCGCGAGATGGATTCATCCGCGAGATTCCACAGGGAAAGTCAGCTATCAATCTAAAGAAAGGCTTGCGGTGAGGAGCAAGGGAAACGCACCAAGTGCTGAACAGAAAAGGTGGCATGATCAAGTGGCTAGCTTGGGATGCGTAGAATGCTTTTCCCCTGCACAAATACACCATCCAGTGGGGGCAACCGCCAAGCATAA
>JACLAB010014974.1_pt1 | contig 14152 bp, 9 predicted proteins | sample 8027921 | NCBI WGS metagenome assembly JACLAB01 (sample SAMN15725117, study PRJNA655200) | protist metagenome | isolation source: fluorescence activated cell sorting (FACS) single amplified genomes of... | place: USA: West Boothbay Harbor, Gulf of Maine | collected 2000-07-19
TACGCATCCTCGTTTGATCTGGAAACGAGCACAATCAGTTCAAAAGTTGATAATGTTTATCAGTTTAACATTAAAACAGCCGAATACGTCGGCTCATCGTTTACGAATAATGGTGATGAAAAGTATTATTACTCGGCGATCGACCTTACGGTGAGCGAATCTGGCATCTATCACGTGAGCTGGCAACACGCCGTCTCCCCGACCGGAGACTACGTCATGCTCATCTACAAGAACTCGTTCGATCCAGGCAAACCCGCGCGAAACTTGGCGTTTGGCAACGACGACGCCTACATTAACGTAAATTCAAACACCGATCCGGAAGCCACCGATGGCACTTGGTACGATGGGAACAACTACTACAAAAACTCAAACAACGCACTGGTGAACGCGCCGGCGGCGTTCGTCAGCTTGGACGAGGATGCATCCTACGTCGTTGTCTTTACGTCCTACTACAGTCACAGCACGTACCCATCGGTAAGCTTTGAAGTGCCCGCGCAAGTCTCTATGACGTGCGGCATGTTAGATTTCGACGGCCCAGATACCGCCTACGCCTACCACGACGACGAAGAACTCGTCGACAATCCCGCGTTGACGCGCGGCTATTGCTCCGTCCGCGCGTGGGCCCCCCCGTAAACCAATCTTTCACCATCGAAAGAAGTAAAACCCTCAGAACCAATCGAACGAGGCAACGATCGCGATGGTTTTTAATATGTAACGTACAGTGCCATTTCCATTCATCATTCGTCGCGACGTTCGTTCGCCAACTGTATCATTTCGCGCTGGGACACAAAAAAGGCACTCAAAGGGGGTACGCCTTGCGGTCATGATTGGTCAAAATCAATCGATTTCAAGTTTAAGAATCACGAACGCCCACCGGTCGTCGTCATTTTGCCTCGCGCCGCCGTCGCCGCCTTTCGCCGCCGCGACCGCGCGCGAACATGTCCCTCGACGCGCGGTCGTCCTTCATCTTCAAAGCCAAGCTCGCCGAACAAGCCGAGCGTCACGATGGTGCGTCTGCGATTCGTGTGACATAGTCATTCGCCGTGGGGGCTGGGTTCGATTCGCGACGATGGTTTTCGCCGTTCGCGCGCGTACAGCGCGGGCGCGGGCGATGCGTGACGCGCGCGATGCGCTGTACGCGATACGACCGATCGACTCGCGCGCGGTCGCGCGCGAACGCGAGCGGTGACGCGCGATTTTGGAGGGACGCGCGCGCGACGGATGCCGATCGACGCCCGATCGGGTCGCGTCGGTCGTCGAACCGGGGCTCGGTGCGGCGCTGCGCGCGCGCGCGAGGCGCGCGCGCGGTGCGGTGCGGTGTCGCGCGCGTGCGGCGCGTGCGGCGCGCGCGCGCGCGCGTGATGGGTTGTGTGATTGAGAGACTGACCTCGAGGCGCGTTTCGCGACTGGACTACGCGCAGAGATGGTGGCGGCGATGAAGGCGCTGTGCTCGTTGGAGGATGCTCCGGAACTCACCGTCGATGAGCGAAACTTGCTTTCGGTTGGGTATAAGAATGTCATCGGTGCGCGCCGAGCGTCGTGGCGGATCTTGAACTCGATCGAGGATAAGGAACGAGGCAAGGGACACGAGGAGCAAGCGGAAAAGGTTAAAGAGTATCGCGCGCGCGTGGAAGGCGAGTTGAAGGATGTGTGCACCGAAGTGTTGGATATCCTGGACAATAAATTGTTGACAAACTCGAATAACGGTGGAGAGTCAAAGGTTTTCTATTACAAGATGAAGGGTGATTACTACCGATACTTGGCGGAGGTTTCGTCTACGGAGGATCGCGAAGCGGCGTCTAAAAAGGCGGATGAGGCGTATTCAGAAGCTACGTCGATTGCGAATGGTAGTGATTCTGGCGATGGGTTACCGCCGACGCACCCCGTGAGACTCGGGTTGGCGCTCAACCATTCGGTCTTCTACTATGAGATTGCGAACGATCCGAATAAGGCGTGCGAGCTCGCGAAATCTGCGTTTGACGACGCCATCGCGGATCTCGACACGTTGACGGATGAATCATACAAGGATTCGACGTTGATCATGCAGCTCTTGCGCGACAACCTCACGTTGTGGACGAGCGATTTGTACGACGAGGGTGATGAATAAGCGCCTTTGCTAAAAAACGCATCACGATTGATGCGTCATTCCGCGCGAAATCTGCGCGCCTCGGTCGCATAAACAAGAGCGCGTTTCAACATCACCATTTCGCGCACTGTTGAAATACTTACCATTAGAACATCATAAACTCATTACACAAATGATCAACATTGATTATTCCCTACGCGCGCACTACGCGTCGATACATGAGCTAAAAACATATCGACGCTTAAATCGTAAAATCGTCTCCTAACTCTGTCGCATTCTCGCTTTGAAGAACTGCGCCAGACGCATTTGAATTTCACCAAAGTTGCGCTCGGGCACCACGAGGCGCTGCTCGATCCAATCTGGAAGTGCCTTTGCCGCTTTCGTTCGCGACGCCGACGTCCCGCACGCACCCCAGCGTTGGTCGCACAGTAAAATACACGCGTAGTCGCCGACGTGGCGAATAGCGCGTCCGATGGATTGGTTCACGCCGCGCATGCACAGCGCTTCGTAATACGCTCGCCCTCGGCCTTGATTACCCACACCCGCATCAAGATGATCCATGCGCGCCTTGAGTTCGGCGTCAGCGATGTTTGCGAATGGTAAACCAACCATGATAACCAAACGTCCGAGTTCGTCTTTAAAGTTGATGCCCTCGCTCAGCTTACCGCCGACGACGCACAAGAGCACGGCGCCGCGTGCTTTGCCTGCGTTCGCCGCTCCATCGCCACGCACGGATATTGCGTAATCTCGTAAGCACTGTTCCAACGCGCTCGCTTCGCGAGGTTCACGATACACATCCTTGACGGCTGATATCGACGCCAGCGCGCCCGATTTTGTCCAACGCTCGTATACGTCGTCTGCGTATTTGAAGGATGGGAAAAAGACGCACGCGCCGCCTGGGGCAATTCGTGATGCGTTGAGCACGATACGCCCGAGCTCGTCGATGAGAGCCACGTTCGAACGCGCGCCGTGCGTGAAGTCGAGCGACACACCAGTGGGACCGACGGGAACGGCGAGCGGTAACAAGTTGTCCCTGGGTATGATGTGACCGCACGAGAACATCTTCAACGCGTGCGCAGAGCTTTCCACCGTTTGCGATGTCGTGGCGTTGAGTTCTGGGAAGAGTTGGGACACCAATTCGGGAATCGGTGCGAGCGTGCCTCCGACGAGAATTACGGAACGCGCCTGCTGGACCACGCGCTTGAACCGGCTGGCGGCGTCGAGAAGGATGAATCGAACGCTCGCCGACGTTCCACTTTCATCACGCTCGACAATAATTCGCCCATCAGTATCCGCGCTCGCGAGTGCGTCAATGAGTGATGTCAGCGCGTGCACCGCGCTCACGCGCGGGTTTGCGTTCGGATCAGGTGCGATGGCAACTTTGGAGCCGCCGACGGCTTCAATTTTAACGTGACCGACGCCATCCCAATCGCCTCCCCAGCTCGCATCGTCACCCGCACGCACACGCTCGCCGTAGGACGCGATTTTATGCGCCACTTTACTTTCTTTCAGATATCGTCTCAAGCTAAACATGTTCACCGTGTCTTGACCGCATTCGAATAAGAAATCATTCAAGCTCGTGAGGCGCTTTTCTGGCGCCGACTCTTTTACGTCGGCGATTTCTTTTTGTAACACATTCACGAACGCTCGCGTGAGGTTGGTCAACACTTTCAAATATCGCAAGTTACTCGCACTCAGGCGAGTCTTGAATCGGTCGACGTACGTGGTCAACATGTCCATGACGTCTCGTACTTGCTCCAAACTCACGCTGGCGCCGTATGAATTGTACACGGCGTCCACCAAGTTGTGCGCCTCGTCAAATATCACCACTGCGTTTTCAAGTTTCACCCCCAAAGACTCGCGAGTGTCTGCGTGCAACAGCGACGCATATGGCATGAGCACTAAATCTGCCTCGGGTAGAGCCGATCGTGCAGCGTAGTACGGACACGCCTTACGCGTCGCACCGAGTTTTGCTAAATCTTCTATATCCATTGGCTTGGCCAGCGCCGCCTCCTTCAATTCTAACAACGCCCGACGGCGCTTGGACAGAAACGGGCAAGCCTTGACGGCTTTATCTTTTGCCGTCGTCTTAGATTTACTCATTTCCAAACAGCGCTCATTGATGCGCGCGGCGGAGCCTAAATTTTTCACCGCGGGATTGACGCACAACTGCGCTCGACCGGCTATCGCTGCCGCCGCAACTTGCTCCTCCGCCTTTGCAACTTTGCCACCAAACACTGTGCTACGCAATTCTCCGATAACTTGTGTCAATTGCGAGTGTGTGCGCGAGCACAGAATAATCTGCTGCGCCGGTCGCAACGCTTCGTCCTCGTCTCGGCTAAAATCGTCCTCGTCGTCGTCCTCCTCCTCATCGTCTCTCAATAACGCTCTCAAATCCTCCCGCGCGCCTTCTGCGCCGGAATCATACGCATCAACTAGAAATTCGTTCTCCTCGGCGGTATGCGGATCTATCGCTCGCTGTGTCGTCGACGTCAATTCAATCTTTTCTCGTAATCTTTTCTCCGCATTTGTCTTCAGCGTCGCGCGCGTTTCCGCAGCTTTCGCTCTCGCTCTCAACTCCGCTCTACGCGCGCCTCGCCGTCGCTCAACTTCATCCGCATCCGTTTTACGCCGCTTGGTGTCGTATTCACGCAACCAATCGGGTTCGTTCGTATCGCTCGGCTTTGTACCCGCGGCGTCGTCTTCATCTTCATCGTCCAACTTTTCCCCGCGCAGACGCGCCTTACGCCGGTCATCCACCCACGACAACGCACCAACGAGCACAGATAAAGTCTTCCCCGTCCCCGTGGGGGATTCAAACACCCCGAGCGTCTTCGAACGCTCCGCGGCATCGTATACTCGTCGCATGAGCTCAATTTGAATCGCGTACGGCGTCGCGTACGGAAACGTCGGAAACTCTGTGCGACGTAAGCGCGGCATGACGAACACGTGCGCGCGCCGACGCGTGTGTGACCGTAAGTGTGTATAACGTGTGTATTATTTATGAACAACGCATGTGATTCGCGAGGCGACGTGTGACGCGCTCAAGCTCCGCGGCGCTCGCGACCACTTACTTCCCGGCGATGGCTAAGACTTCAATTTCAAACAACAACGTGCCGCCCGGGGGAATGCCCCACGCGGGGAATCCACCCGCACCCTGTGTGTGCGCGACGCAACACGCGAACGAAGACGTCAGGGACGAACGATGGGACGGCGACTGGACGCCGCGCTCTGGGACGGGCGCGAAAAGCAAACAACACGACGACGACGCCTCGCGCACGCACGTAACCCTCGTGGGCGGGAATGTTCAGCTCCCTGATTTCACCGATAGCCATGCCGAGGCAGCCTTGGTCCCATCCCGTGATGACGCCGCCCACGCCGGCGTCGTACGTGAATGGTTTCTGACCAGGCGATTTGGTTGACCAAAACACCTTGCCGCTTTCGACCACGGTGCCTTTCGCGTGCACGGTGACTTTGTCGCCCTTGGAGACTTGAGCGCCCGTGCCTGCTTGCAGGGTGCGCATGGTCGTGGCGTAGCCAGGGATGGGGACGAACGCGGACATTGGTGGTGTCGCGAGCGTCGGAGAGTCGCGGTGTGCCGTCGGCGGCGGTTGGGGACGGCGGACGCGTTGGATGAACGAAAGTCGGGAGCTGGAGGCACGAGTAGGCGCGCGATTATGACACATTTCGTGTGTATTATTTGTTGTCTTTTGTACGACAGTGCGCGTGCGAGTATAAACTAGAGAGAGAGATTGGATTACACTCGACGTTTTGGGCTACGTGCGCGTCGCGTGCGTGATGTGTGCGTTTCGTCAGCCTCTATACGCCGTGTTGACCGGTGTGGAACGAGAGCGAACACCGCACTTCATTGAACAAGTCGTCAAGGCGGGACCATGATTTATGCATCGCGAGCCGAAGCGGGTGACAGGCACGCTTGAGTTCGTCTGAGCTCATGATGGCTGTCGAGTGCGCCTTGAGAAAGACTTGCAGGTGGGCGTTGACCATCTCAAAGTACATGCCACTTTCGAGCGCGGCGGTGAAGAAAACAATACCGCGCTTGAGGTTGTCTCGGTCGTCAGAGGACATAAAGTTGTGATCCCACGGGCCGAGAGAACGAATTTCGCCGTCGACGACGACTGGACTGGCATCCTTTAAAAAGTCCAGAGCGGCTGCGTAATCGCCAGATTTCTCGCCTTTTTGAAGTAACGTGAGCAGAGGGGTGTGGTGTGCGCCCGCGAGCGCCGTGCCTTGGCGTAAAATTCGACTCTGCGGGTCGCCAGAGTTTACATCGCCAGCGACGAGCGCGAGGGCTGACGAATCCTTATTGACTTCGGATTCGCGAATGGGATCAAAAATCGACCGTCGCACGTCGTCACTCGCCGCCGCCGTGGGTAAGAAGAATGGCGCCTGTTCTGGCGCTTTCTCTTCTTGCTTTGGTTTCATCTTCTCTTGCACGACGTCGAGGTTTAACAACATGTCGATGTGCGCCTGCGGAAGTCTCGCCAACGTAATCATGCCGGGTGCGATTTGCCGCGGACCCGCAGACATTTTCTCAAAGTATTCCTCGAGTTCTTCCATGGTGAACTCCTCGTCATCTTCGGCGTTATCATCGGGGTGTATGTACACGCCGTGATCGATATCCTCTTGCACTCGACCGTTTTCACCCTCGGGAACTGTACCGTTTTCATCCGGGAGCGCCATGCGCTCGGGCAACCCGACGGACACCTTGCGCCCGTACGCGAGCTTCTTGGTGCCTTCAAACAACACGCGATTGACCCACAAATATAAACCACGGCGGTTCTCATGTGTAGTGACTAGGAAATCTTGCGCGGGCGAAAACGACACCGCGGTGACTTTGTCGTCACCCAAGATCAAGTGCTGCACCAAGCGAGACGCTGGGATGTCGTACACGCGAAGCGAGCCGAGCGAGTCGAGCGCGAGCACCCAACGTCCATCAACGCTGATTTCCACGCTCTTGACGTCGCCAACATCGGCCATGTCCCCTCGAGGTTCGTACGTGCGCACACGTTTACCGGTGACGACGTCGTAGATGCGAACAATCTTGTCCACGCATCCGACGGCAAACAGCGAGGACTCGCGATGCAAGTATCCACACGTCGTTGCGTGTCCTACGTTGATCTCCATGTCGAGCTTCATCGTAGAAAATTTCCATACTCGAATGACACCATCCACACCGGCGGTGACCATATATCTATTCGCAGCGTCAGCAGCGATGCACGTGATGTTACCATCGTGCGCCGGGACGTTAAGTGTCTCGGATTTGTTCCCACCGGCTTGGTTGGCGAGCGCCCAAAAACTTCGCTTACCGCCAGGAAAGTTGTAACCTTCGTTTCCATTCTTCTTCTTCTTACGCTGATTTGCTGCGCTTGCGTCAATGCTTCGCTCAAGAGCACCACGATGCAAGCCAGATTGCAGGTTGAATCTATGTACCGCGCCGTTGGCGACGCCGACAAACGCAAAGTTACCGCACGCGGAAATGCACACCGACGTCACGGCGCATTTGCCATCCTCTTTAGGGCATTGTAGCACATGCTCGCCAATGGTATTCTTAGACAGACGCCACGTATACGCTGAAGTTGAATTTTCATGTGCGGTGATGACATTGGCCCAATCGTTTTCACGCAATTCGCCCCATGCGATGCGCGTTACGGGAGGCAGCTTGAGCTCTTCTTCGGCGACGCCCATCTTTCGCGCTCGCTTGCTCGTATTCTTCTGGCTAAATTCCGCGTTCTGTTGATCAGCGAACGGGTGGAAAATTCTTAATGTGCGATCGCTCCCGGCGGCTAATAACTTTTTACCCTCGCCGTAAAACGTCACGTTGGTTGGAGGCTTTGAATGTCCGGCGCGGAAACGAAGCAATCGAGCGTCGCCATCCTCGCGGTCAAAAATCCACTCCTTCAACGTGTTGTCGCCACCTGAAGACACCATTACGGGTTGTCCATCTAAGAAAGACAACGCCGAAACCCGCCCTTCGTGCGCCTCGTTGATGAGTGTGCGTATTTTACGCATGCCCAAATCCCAAACCATGACGCGTCCGCGAGAGTCGCCGACGCACAACACATCGTCTTGACCATCCGTACGGAACGCCATAGCCGTCACGGGCGTGTGCGTCGAGTCCATCGACAGCGTAAACATTACTTTATCTTGCGCCACATCCACTAACAACACTCGCCCATCTTCCAAGCCAACCGCGACGACGTCCTCCGCGGGTGAGTTTTCAACGACGCGCACCGCCGAACCGTAGCCGGCGAATTCATACACCACCTTCCCGACGCGAATATTCATAATCATCATGCGTCCATCGGCGGCACCGAACACGAGTTTATCTATGTATCCATCTGGATGCGCAATCGCGGTCGTAACGAAGCCATCGGGCATTTCCACGTCTCGCGCTTCGACGCCCGAAGCGCTCGCGCTCTCGCTCGCCTCCTCGGCATCCATATCATCATTTCGCAATCTTCGCTCCTCGTACTCGCGCTCGCGCACAGCCATCACGTCATCATCGATGTCCCACACCTTCACCACACCCTCCTCGTCCACGCTCACCAGATAAAACCCAAATACAAACATCCGAGTCACGCGCGTCGCGTGCCCGCCGGCGAGCGCGCAACTCACGTGCAACCTCTTCACGCACATTATATCCCTCCCAACCGCACAAAACGTCCAATTCTTGCGCGTGGCTAACGCAGACACATCCCCTTGCGTGAACCGTGGGCCAAAAAAAGTCACGCGAAGCTTGGCGCAGTCGTACACGACGAAACTATCGCGCAAGGGCACGGTGACCCACGATTCGGTGCCTCGACGATTGACGACGAATGCGACGTCATCCGCGGCGACGAGGCCGAGCGCGCGATAGGGCACGAATAACGACATCGCGTCGAGCGCGAGGCGTGGGAGCTCGGGCGCGGCGCGACGCGCGCGGGCGCGGTGTGCGGCGCGTTCGTGCGCCGGTCCCCAGCCCGGCGGCGGCGCAACGATATTTTTTTGACCAATCACGACCACGCGCGGGAGGGGTACATACACAGAACCATACACGGGTACATACACCCGTCCATTCGACAGCCAATCGACGCGCGCGTCTCCTCACACGCCGACGCCCATGGCTCGCGCGCGCGCGTCACCGCGCGACGCATCGCCGACGTCGCGCGCACGCCTCGTCGTCGCGGCGTCCGTCGCATTGGCGGCGTGCGCGGCGGCGTACGGCGATGCGCGAGCGCCGAATGCAGCGATGACGATGATGCTGGATGCGCCCTGGCGCGCGTTCGCCTCGCACGTGGGCGGCGCGGTGCGGCGCACGTCGTCCGCGGTCGAGCGCGTGGTGAACGCGTTCGCGTGGTCGTCGCGCGCGTGCGGGGCGAATGGGATGTATTGCGACGATGGGATGTGCGAACGGTTACGCGGGACGACGCGGTCGCTGTTGCTCGGGCAACCGACGGCGTCGAACGCGCTCACTGATGCGGTGTGTGATTTCGTGGAGACGCCGAGGGATGACGTGCGAAAGCCGCTGGTGGTGTCGTTGCATGGCTCGCCTGGGGTGGGGAAGTCATACTTTCATCGCATATTGGCTCGCGCGGCGTACAACGCGACGGAGGCGTGTCCGGGCGCGGGATGTCCGGGGTATAAAATCATTTTTGGCACGGATTACGTCGTGCGTGAGCGCGAAGTGCAAGGCAGAATGCTGAGGGATGCGATTACGATGCATTTAGAGCGGTACCCAGAGTCAGTAGTGGTTGTGGAGGAGTATGATAAGCTTGGATGTCCAGCGCGAGGCGCGTTGAAGCAAATGCTCGAACACGGAGCGGCGGGTGGTCAAGGCAATCCATTCGATCGAAACATCACGTTTGCCCGGTCGATTTTCGTACTTGAGGCGAATATGGGGTTCATGGATGTCCATGACGCCACGGTGACGCACGGCGGGAGTGGGTCGAGGAATCGCGCCGCGGCGTTGGGCGACGCGTTGGCGCCGTTGCAGCGCACGCTCAAAGACGCGCTTTTCGAGAAATGGACCACTGATGGGTGCGAAGAGCGCGAGGATACGTTAAAAGCGGTCGGAGCGATTGATGTCTTTGTGCCTTTCGTGCCGCTTGATCGTGAGGCGGTGAAATCCATCGTACACCAGCAGCTCGAGCAGCGCGGCAAGCGCAAAGCCGAACGCCGCGAACTGCGCCGTCTCGAATGGGATGACGCCGTCCTCGAACGTCTCGTCGAAGAAGTCGAATTTGAGGGCGACTTCGCCATTGAAGGCGGTAAAGAAGTTGCCATTGTATTATCTCGATGTGTTACTCGGGCGTTGCGCTTATTAGCCGAAGCGTACGTCGAGCGCGCCGGTTCGGATGGCGGTTTGGTATCCTCCGCGCTTCGTGACCGCGTCGTGCGTCTCACGCCCGCGTCGAGCCCATCGTCGCCCATAGTGGCCATAGTCGTGTCATAGATGTAGCCCCACGAGGCACTCGTAGCGTAGAAAAATAATTTGAGTTTTACAAACAAACAACCTAAATAATCGAACCCCGTCGGTCAACCGCCCGAGTACGATGGCCCCTCGCACACCTCACGCAAGGTCGTCGCACAACGCTCGCACAAAAAAATAATAAAATACCCCTCACTTCTTCTGCGTACGAACCAACCGTCCGCTCGAATCCACCGCTGGTTTCGTCGACGCCGAGTCGCTCTTCTGCGACGGCACCGTCCCCGTCCGCGACATCTCCATCATCTCCGCCATCAACCGGTCCTGGTCCGCCTTGCCATTCTTCAGCTCGTCACAGATTGGCGCACAGTCCTTCCATCCACCAGTCCCGTACGCGCGCGCGGCGCGCGGCGCGCTCAGCGCGGCTGCCGCGCACGCGGTGGACAAGGCGAGCGCGAGCGCATCGCGGCGTCCGCGCGGCGCATCGACGCTCGCATCGCGCGCCGCCGCGGCGCGCGGTGCGCACGCGCGGCGACACCGCGCGCGCGGTTCCATCGTCGCGACCGTCCTCGTCGCACACGTCGTCGTCGTCGTCGTCGTCAATGAAAACATGAGGTGCGCTGCGTTCTGACGCGACACCGCGCCGCGCGCGCGACTGTCTCGACCGCCGCATGTCGCAGTGCGCGGTGTGCCTCGAGGCGTGCATCGGGAAATGTGCGGTACGTGCGTCGAGCGCGCATCGACGGCGACGACGACGGCGTTGAAGATGGCGAAGAAGTTGTTGTTGATGATTTTTAAATTTGAACGCGGCTCGCGCGGTTTTCGCGCGTCGACCATAGCGTTGTATCGCCGCACATTGACTGACGACGCATGCGAGACTATCGCTGAACCGTGTGCGCGCGCAGGCACTGACGAATTGCGGTCACGTGTATCACATACGATGCATTTCGCGTTGGCACGAGACCAAGGCGAGCGGCGCGAATCGAAGTCGCGCGCCGTGTCCGACGTGTAAACGCGAGTTCTCGGCGAGTGATTTCGTGACAGTGTTCCTCGATGTGAAGTCTTTGGATGTAAATAATCCTCCATCGGCGCGGAAGACGAGACGGTCGATTGGAAGCGGTGGAGGCGCGAGCACGAGCGAAGAGGAGGCGGAGCGACGGTGCGCCGAAGCGACGAGAAAGTTGCGCGTCGAACGGGAAAAGTTACACGATGCGTTGGATTCGGTGGTGACTTTGAAAGCAGAAAAACGTGAATTAGAGGCACGATTAGAGGAGAGCGTGTCGTCGCGTGCAGAGTTGCTCGCGGCGAGGAAGGAGTTGCAGACGTCGACGTTGGCCCAACAGACGCTGACGTCAAAGATTCGACGAATGACGGATGACGCTCAGGCGATGAAGATTCAGGTTGGCGTGATGCGTAAAAAGTTGACTGCGTTTGAGGATCGCGATAGGTACGAACGTGAGGTGCAGTCGGGGTCATTGCGTGAGCGTGAGATGTTGCAACGGTTGGAAAACGCCGACTCAAAAATGGCGCTCGAGACGTTGGTGCGCAATTTGTGCGCAAAGAACAAGCAAATGGCGGCGCAGCAGGAGCAGTATAACGAATTGATGAAGACTATGCGGGATAAAGAAAAGGAGGTGAAAAGTTTACAAGCGCGCGTTGAGGCGTATCGCGTCGCCGCGGTGCAGAAGCCATTGCAGCCGACGTCGACGCTAGGCGCGGCGGCGGCGACATCTAGAGCCACAGATCTCCTCGTTGGTCGAGCCGGGAGCAAGCACTCGTGGGGTGTAGAAGACCCAACTGATTTTGAATACGTCGACCCGACTCAACCGGTGGCGAAAAAAGCGAAGAAGGCTAAATCGTTGCGACCGGGTAACGACGCGTTGATGCGAAAGTTGGCACCTAAATCAAAACCAGCGTCGACGTCGACGGCGATGAACACTATCAATCTCGCTGATGAAGAAGAAGAGGACGATGTATTGAGCAACATCTTGAATGACGTCGACGCACGGATGGAGAAGAAACGACAACGAGGTGCGGGGTCATTTTTGAAGTCGTCGCCAAAGGCGTCGGCGACAAACGGCACGTTTATTCTGCACGGTGCCGATGGTCGGGGTGGTCGCGCCAAGGTGTTTGTCACAAAACACGGCACGTTATAGATGTATTTAGCCATATTTAGCGATAGACATTTTATTACAACATCGAAGTAGCACACGAGAAAGCGAGGAGAAAAATGAACACACTCGGGCGCGATTCAATCGCGATGCGATTCTTTGTAAATTTTCGCGCCCCAGCCCGTGGGCTCGTTCGCTATAGCAGCCTTACGTCGGCGACTTTCTGTAGGCGTTTTTACTTTTGCCGCACCACCAGAGTTTTTATCGCGCAAAGCCACGCGCGCGGCGAGCGTCTTCATTTCATCCTCGGACAATACGCGTAACAATCCTTCATCCAAATCCCCCAGTTGTAACTCATCGATGCGCACACGATGCAGACGCGTGACATCATAATCTAGCGCCTCGCACATCTTGCGTATCTGTCTATTCCTTCCCTCGGCAAGCACGAACTTTAAAGTCTTCGGTGCTAGCTTTTTCACCTCGCACGGCTGCGTCGCCGCCGTCGTCTCCTCATTCCCTCGCTGTTGCGTCGTCGTAATAACCACCCCGGACGCTAAACGCTTAACATCTCTATCATCAACTTCACGATGAACGTCCACGACGTACTCTTTTTCCGCCTTGCGCGACGGATCTAGCAACGCATCCGATACTCGACCGTCGTTTGTCAACAACACCAACCCGCTCGAGTCCTTGTCCAGTCGTCCGACGGGAAATAATCGCACCTTGAGCGCCTTAATTTCGCGTTCGAGCACGTATAACAACGACGTGCGCTGCCCAGGTTCCACCGTGCACACCACGCCGCGCGGTTTGTTATACGCCAGGTACACGAACGTATTCGTCGCGCCATCCATCGAAAGCTCGCGTTCCACAGAGTTGGCGTACGGCTCCCAGTTCATCGGTTTCCCATCGAGCGTCACCGCGTCTCCGCGCCTGACGCGCGTCGATGGCTTGACGAGCACGCCATTGACGAGCACGCGACCGGCGCTGACGGCGGCGTCGGCTTCGCGGCGTTTGAGGTGCGGCATGCAACGCACGAGACGAAACCCCTCGCCTTCATACCCGACGTCATCAACCACGGCGTCTTTGTGTTTCACCATCGTCTTGGCCAGCGCAGCGATGGCGGCGAGATTGCGCGCAGTCGTCGGCGAAGACGACTCGCCGTGAAAGGTTTGCGAGCCGCCGCCGCCGCGCTTTCCAGCGTCTCGATTCGACGCGCGCTTACGACCGCCGCCGCGTCCAGGCGGCGCGCGCCCAGCTGAACGACACGTAGTCACGCGCGCCCCGGCGCCATGTGCGCACGCCATGTCGCGCGTCGCGGTGTGACTCTAAATCGTCCTCGAGTCGCGCTTTTCTCACGGCTTTGGCGCAAACGCGCCCAAATTATTCGCCTTCCACACCCCATCTCGCTCGCGCGCGGCAAACTGCTCTTTTTTCCATATCGGTACGCGCTTCTTCAACTCCTCAATCGCATACGACGTCGCATCTGTGGCGTCACGACGATGACTCGCGCTCACGACGATGCACACGCTC
>JACLAB010008476.1_pt1 | contig 14151 bp, 9 predicted proteins | sample 8027921 | NCBI WGS metagenome assembly JACLAB01 (sample SAMN15725117, study PRJNA655200) | protist metagenome | isolation source: fluorescence activated cell sorting (FACS) single amplified genomes of... | place: USA: West Boothbay Harbor, Gulf of Maine | collected 2000-07-19
GTGGTAGAACGTGATGATGGTGCGTGCGCGCGGCGGAACGTGCGCGCGCGCGCGGCGGTGGCGGGCGCGAGCGAGGATGACGCCGCAAAGCCGAAAAAGGTATCCAACTTTGTGATGCGCGTGGCGAGCGCGCTCGCTATGGGCGCGATCGGTGCGCTCATTGTGTTCGCAGGTGCGTGGCCGTTTGCGCTGGCGATGGCGGCGTTCAACGCGGCGTCGTGCATAGAGTTTTTTGGCATGGTGAAGGAGATGAATAAGGAGCTTCCCTATCCTCCGCCCGAGTGGGCGATTCGGCTGTGCACGTTGGTGTGCGGGTCGTTGCCTATTTTATTGCACGTCATGCATGGGCGGATGTCTGCAATTCTCATCGCGATCGTGATATCGTTCACGGGACTCACGGCGATGCTCATCGTGAACGAAGAGTCGCATTTTAATGAATTCACGTCGTCCCTGTTTGGGTTGTTTTACTGTGGTTTTTTGCCGACGTTTTGGGTCAAGCTTCGCGGGATGAGTGGAGTCGCTTTGCAGCAAAGCGGAACGATCATTCCGCACTGGCCAGCATGGCTCGGTGGTCCAGAGGTATGGTCCCTTGGACTCGCGGCGACGTTGACGACGGTGCTGTGCATCGTGAGCGCGGATGTCGGCGCGTACGCGTTTGGCAAGACGTTTGGTAAAAACAAGCTCACAGTGGTGAGCCCGAACAAAACCGTCGAAGGTGCTATCGGTGGGCTTTTAGCCACGATTGGTATGTGTGTTGGGATGTTTAAAGCACTCGGATGGCCAGGGACTTTACTTCAAGGCGCGATTTTGGGCACCACCGTGTTCCTTACGTCCATTTTTGGCGATTTGCTGGAAAGCGTCATGAAGCGCAACGCGAAGATGAAAGATAGTGGAGACCTTATACCCGGACATGGAGGGTTATTGGATAGATTTGACTCGTACATGTTCACTGGAAGTGTGACCTACTACTTTGTCATCGCCGTCCTTGGAGGCATGCGAAGCATTTTCGCCGTGCGGTATTATTAAACGTCGTCGCACAACGACGCAGAGCACTGCGCGTCTGTGCAACGTAAAACGCCGCGCATATTTTTGCTCAAAACAATAAACGTGTAGAAATAAGTAATACGGATTGAAATGCAGATAATATACAACAATCACCTCAAACGGTTGGTTCTTTACGCCACCGGTCGCGCTCTAATCAACGACGTCGTGCCTAAATGTCTAGTTTCGTGCTCGATAATTTCGAGCCCAGCCTCCTTGACCAGCGCGACGATGTCGCGGTTCCAATAACATCCCCATTTCACCGCATGCGCGTGTGCGTGCGCGTCTAGTATGTTATTCAGCCACGTGTATTGACTTCTGCCGTGCTCCAAGAGCAATATTTCGCCATTCAATTTGCACGCGTTCGCCATGGCTCTCAGCGCGCCGACGGGATCGTCGTACGAACACAACCCAAAAGTATCCACCACCGTATCCACAGAACGACGCTTCACAACTTTCCCTAACGTCTCGACGTCTCCGTGCACGAATATCATCGCAACGCCCCCCGTACCCGCGTGCTTCGCCTTGGCCTCAGCCTCGGCGAGCATCCCGCGCGACGCGTCAACCGCCGTCACCTCGCGCACCTTGTCCGCGTCATACATGCCAATATTTCGCCCAGTCCCGCTCGCGACTTCAAGCACTCGCCCACGCGCGTGCGTGCCGATCAGCGACCGACGGGCGTGCGAGATACCGCTCCAGTACTCGTGCGCGTCGACGCTCTCATCGAACGAAGAACTCTCGGCATCGTACGCCGCGATTCGCGTCGCGCCATCGACGCGTTCGGCGCGAGACCCGCACGCCCCGCACGACGACGGTGGTTGCGGCAATCCGTACCCGTATCCAACGACCGCGCCCACGAGCGCGACCGTGGATGCGGCGGATGTCGCCACGAAGGCGCGAAGCATCGCGTTGTGACGCGCCATTCCTCGCCGACGACGATGCCATCAACGTAAGCGTCCGCGCGGGTGACACGCGACACTCAAAGAGAAACCTCCGCGCCGAGTTCGTGCGCGGCATGACGAGCGCGCCGCGCCGGGCGAAACGCGCGCGAGAGGCGACGAGCGCGGTGAACGAAGATGCCGCGCGCGTTCAAAAATCTCAACTCGCTCGACCGGGCGCGCGCGGTAACGCGCGCGCGGCGCACGCACCGCGGGCGAAGAAAATGAAGACGATGAAGAGAACAACGCCGCGCGTGCCGTTGGTGTTGACGGCGACGCACGCGCGCGTGCGTACGTTGGAGGTGCGTGAGATGCGACGGTGCCTGGTTTGAATCAGACGTTGATTTCGACGACGCTGAAACGATGAGCGACGACTGAAGAATGCGCGTGCGCGCGGTTTCGACACGCAGGAGACGATTGAGTACATGTGCGCGCGTCATGGTTTGCCCCAGCCCGTGCTTCGACGCGCCGGGGACTCGGAGGAGTACACAGAAGTTTTGTTGCGACAGACGTTTGCGTTCGTGGACGACGCGGCGCCGTCGACGTCTGGGCGCGAGACGTCGCTCGAGCGCACGCGAAGCGTCATGGATATCGTGCACAGCGCGATAGACAATCTGTTCAAAGCATCGGCGAAACCGCGGAACGTGCTGTGTAAAGGCATGCACAGAAGAATTGATAGCGGGACCAAGGCGCGAGAGCGAACGATGGAGTTACGAGGCACGCCGTCCGTGACGGTGTCGTGCGCGACCAGTGCGTATGAGGCATTCACGTCGCCCGTGTGGGAGATTTTATGTGATAGAATAGGGGAAGAGATGATGATGCGCATTTTGCTGTATTGTAGCGTGTTCATACGCGTTGGTGCGGCGAAAGACACGCCGCTGTTACAGATTTGTGGATACGCGATTGTCGATTCGCACAGTCGCATGCGCGTCGCAAACGCAAAGGTGACGAACAAAACGCGGATGCAGGCGCAGCGCGAAAAGCGCGCGGCGAAAAGTGCGAGAAAACGAAAGAAGGCGGAGGAAGCTGAAGCCGCACGGGCAGATTCTCATGCGATAGAGTCCAGGTGCGCATCGGACGACAAAACTACGAGCCCGCTCACGAAAAATCCATTTATTAGCGAGGTGGATTTGCAAGAGGTCGTGCGCCTGTCTGAAGTATTGCGGTCATCGCAAGACGTTCCAGTGTCAACTGATGGCGAACAATCGACGGAGGTTTGTGAGACGCAAAGTGACCCCGACGATGCTGTCACGCAGGTTGTCACAAAGCCAAAGGAGACACGAAAACATCGAGCTCCGAGCTGGATTCGCAAGCGCGAGAAACGTAAACTTCAACAGATCCAACTCGAGACAGAAGAATCTCAACGCATCGTGGTGGATACCGAGACACACAAACCGCATGTGCAACGAGTCGGTCGTGTCGTGGATCGAACAGCTGGTACGAGTCGCGGCAATAAAGTCAAGCTCGCAACCGTTGTGTTTGATCGCAACACATTCATGTTTCGCTCATCTTTTGCAAAAAAGCCTGGTTTACCAGTGTGTCACGTTCTTCGTTCCAGTGGCACGGGCGTGCGCGCATCTCGGCGAATGTTTCATGAAATTTTCAATCCAAACAAGTTTGCAAAGATTGCTAGAGATCACGGTAGACGGCGCGCAAGAAATGCGAAGAGCACGCACAAGGTGCCGCACAAATTCCGCAGAGCGTTGTTGCCAGCGTTTGAAATCGCTCTCGAACGTGCGACGACATGTCCGTTCGCGGTGCTTCTCAATCGACACGCACCCATGCCAAAGACACTGATGATCGCGTCTAGTCGAGTGACTGATATGCGGGATGAATCGTTGCTTTCAGCGTACACTTCTCCGCGCTCAGTCGCCGCGTTTGTGTGGGCCGTTATCGATTACATTTTCCCAAATGAGCTTTTGGGTGGTGAAAAGACTCGAAGTGCTTTACAAGATTTCATCAAGCGTGTAGTCTCGATGCGCCGATACGAACGCTGTACGCTTCACGAGGCTATGCATCACGTTCATACGAGGGATTTCAAATGCTTCAAAGCGGTCAAGACCAACGTGGGAAGCGCCGGGCAAGCCGAAGCAAGTCAACGTCGCATGGTGTGCAAGTGGATCGCGTGGTTGGTAAACGAGATGGTTTTTCCGCTCATAAGAGCGCACTTTTATTGCACAGATACGCAAACGCACAGGCAGCGTATGTTCTTCTATAGAAAAGGTGTATGGGCCCGTCTCGTGAGCGCAACGCTGCAAAATTTAGAGCAAACATCCTTCAAGCGCCTGTCGATGAAGGACGCATCAGCCATGCTCGAACGGGCGAATAAATCAAACCTGGGCTTTTCGAACATCCGATTTCTACCAAAAGGGACTGGTTTACGCCCGGTCGCGGTGCTGAATAAGCCTTCGAAATTCGTAGTTAAGGCGAAGAAAGTTCGCACGGTGAAGGAGTTTCACGCCGTCAATTCTCGTTTGAAGGAAGTGTTCGACGTGCTCGCCTACGAGACAGTTCGCAACCCAAACGTAATGGGTGCCGCAGTTGGAGATTATAAATCCACGTTGATTCGTCTTGGACCATGTTTACGAGCGATACGCCACCAAAGACGATTGGGACGATGCGGCAAGGCTTTCGTGCTCGCGACAGACATCAAAGGCGCGTTTGACAATCTTCCACTGAGCACGCTCGAACGTGTTGCCGTGGATTTGCTTCAAGGGACGTCATATCAGACGCTCAAGTACACAGTAATGAAGCGAGATGGCACGACCAAGTACAAGAAGACTGTCACATCTCTCGATTCCGATGAGGTTCGTGGCGTGCCGGGACCTCTGGTGACTGAGGCTCATCGTCGACAGAACACGGGCGGTGTAGCCCTTCTGAAGAATGAGTCTAGAGGGTCAGTCATCGTAGACAATGGCATGGCGACTGAAATTTCTAATGATGACATTGTACCGCTTCTACGCGCACATCTCAAGGAGAACATGGTATCTTCGTGCGGCAAATTTATGCTGCAAACCGTCGGCATACCGCAAGGATCGATTGTGTCTCCACTTCTCTGTTCGCTATTTTACGGGCATCTAGAGCACGAATACAAATTGTTGACTGGTGTTTGCGACGCCACATCAACTGTTTGTCGATGGATGGATGACATTCTTCTCATCACGACAGATGAAGCGCGAGCGAAGACTTTCATCGACACGTGCAAACGCGGCTTTGAAGAACACGGTTGCTCGCTCAATACGTTGAAAACTCTGTGCAACTTTGACCACGAACCAGATGTAACACGGCGAGCTTTTGTAAGTCCTGACGGGAACGAATTCATTCCTTGGTGTGGTATATTGATAAACGTCGACACATTGGAGATCATGGTCGATTACTCGCGCTATGCGGGTGAATTTCTTCGAGAGACGATGAATCTCCCAATTTCTCGTACGGCGTGGCTTCGATTACCCGATCGCATTTGTGGCTTTTTGAAACCAAAGTGCGCGGCATTGTTTTACGACGAGTCGATCAATTCACCTCTTACTTGTAGAGTTAACGTTTTCCAGCTCTTTCTTATGGCGGCGATGAAAACGCACAGTTACGTAGCCGCGGCGAGTAAGATTCCTGGGTGCAATCCGATAGCCCCTGTGGCGCTCTACCGAGCCATCAAGCACGCTATTAATTTTGGCCAGATGTTAATTCAACGGCATACTGCCCGCGCGCGTGCACACTGCGGAAGCATAGGACGGATTCCGAACGCACACGTTGAATTTCTTGCTCGCACGGCTTTTCTTAGCGTTCTTGTACGGAAACAGGCGAGATACAAACGCACGATCGAGCTCCTCGTTTCAGGGTTGAGCTCTCGTGAAATGAAACGCGCAACTAGAAATGCGCTGCTCAAGCAAGCCACAGATCCATCGCGCAGTGCGATATTCGAAACAATTAGATTTTAGACTTCTGTCCTTGGAAAACATGTTCATCGACTGGAAACTTGCCGGTTGGTAATTCTACTTCAAAACGCGTCACATCACTTCATTCGTTGGCACTAACGAGCGGCATCCTCATGCGAGAAGCGGCACGAGTCACCGCGTTGGCACTTGCCATCTCGCCAATCGAAGCATAAGCCCCGAGGGCGGTCGTTTCGCGCATACGGACGGTCGTCCCGGCGTCGGTCGTCGTACCCACCGCCGCGGCGGTCATCGTATCCGCCGCCGCGGCGGTCGTCGTGTCCACCACCGCGACGGTCATCGTACCCACCGCCACGACGGTCATCTCGGCCACCGCGTCGATCGTCGTATCCACCACGACGGTCGCCGCCACGTCGATCATCGTAGCCGCCGCGTCGGTCATCTCTTCGGTCGTAATCCCGTCTCGGCGCCTGCGAACGGAATTCATCCGCGCTCTTCGCCTTTCCTTGCGCAATCTCGCATCGAATTTCACGACCAAGCAAATCTTGATTATTATTCGCCGCAATCGCCGCATCAGCTTCGGTTTGCACCGCAAACTTCACAAACGCCAATCCCTTTGGCCTCTTGGTGTGATAATCCTTGGGCATGTACACGTCGAGCACGTTCCCGTGCGGCTCAAACATCCCGCGAATGTCGTCCTCACGCGCGTCCCAAGTAATATTACGCACGAGCACGGTCACGCCTGGCAAATCGCGAGGATGCGGACCTTCGCGTTCGGCAGGCGGGGCGCCGCGATCGCCGCCATCGGCATCGGCGATTGGGGCATCGCCGCCACCCGCATGGGCGCCGTCGGCGTCGCCCGCGGCGACAACCGGCGCTGAACGGCGTGGGTTATCGTCGTCCGCGATTCGTTCGTGTTCGTCGTCGTGATCTGACATCTTTGTGCGATACGGGTTCTGCGACGCGCGTGTGATTGTGAGGACATAATTCTGGGACAATTCACGAACCGTCGTCACTCAAAGCGTTGACTGGGGCGCGCGGGACTGGCGGGATTGGATGAACTAGGAACGGTAATTATAATATCTTCTAAACACCTAAACACCTAAACAAATATAATGAAGCTTAATACACATAAACAACACATGACCGAAGAGGAAGAGGGGGAGGGAAGGAAGGGGAAGAGTCAACCCAACGCGAGAGGAGAACGACGTTTCACTCGTTTCGCGTTTCGTCTTTGTCTCGCGAAAGACAGGAAACGAAATGATAAAGTAAATATGGGACAATTCTTTCTTCATAACGAAGAAAATTCATCGTGGTGCCTCTCCAATGAGCGGCACCATTTATAAGTGCATGGCGGCGTGGAAATGTGGGGCGAGCCTGGACTCGCGCGCGGCTTGTTTGAGCGTGCGCACGATTTCCGCGTTGGCTTGCCAAAATCCGATGGATTTTAATTCGAGCCCGTTCGCCTTGGCGTACGGTTTCACAACGTCGTCTCTAAACTTGCGCAGCTTGTGTCTGGGCAGACGCGGACACAGGTGGTGCTCGGTCTGGAACTGCAAGCCGCCGTGGAACCAATCCAACCACGCCGGGCAGCTGATGTCCATCGTGCCGCCGAGTTGCATTTTCACCCACTCGTCGTTTTCGGGTCGTCCTTCAAAGACATTCATGGAGAAGTGCGAAAGGCAAATCTGGACGTGAATAATCCCCGCAACCGCATGCGATAAGAAGAAAAATGGTACTCTGTGTCCGACGGGTAAAGCGTGGATCACAGCCCCGAGCCACGTCGCGAACATCCCTAGCGTGAGAAACTCGACTCCGCGGTTGCGCACGTGCTTTGCCTTGATCAAGTGAATCAACGTTTGCGCATACAAGTTGATGCGCGCCACAGCCATGATTGGATAAAACGTGTAATGTTGGACGCGCACGAATAATTTAGCCAAGCGACAGTACGTCATTTGTCGACGATGATAGAGCGAATACACCGAGTTGAAGTACTTGTTCGACACCGCGAAGACGGGCATGTGTTGAATATCTGGATCGCACTCCAAAGAATTGCACGCGCAGTGATGGACGTTGTGCGTGGCCATCCACCACGCGATACCGACACCATTAAACAAGTTTCCAACGACCCAGCCAATCATGGCATCCTTCTTACGATCAAACGTAATCGACGTGTGTCCGGCGTCGTGCCCGATGAACATGCTCTGTTGCCAAAATATCCCGAGCAGCGCCGCGCCAAACATGTGCGTCTTAAACCCCGCTGCCGGGTGCAACACGCACGCGAGCATCGAAGCAAACAACATCGCCATACGCGCCGCGATGTGCACGTAATCCAAATACCTCGTACGCAACTCACCCACTTGCACGCGCTTGTTAAACTTTCGAAACGCCGTCAAGTGCTCCGGCGCGTCGCGCGCGCCCGTCACCGTCCCCACGCGCATCGATTTCAACCGCGCCTCCGCCCGCGGCTGCCCACCATGATACGCCATAAACGCATCCGTAATATCCCGCCCCGCGTACTGTTCCAACACCGTCGCACCGCCCGGGTGTCTATTCACCCACGCGCTCGCGTCGTACACCCCGTCGCCCACGACCACCCAACAATCGCTCCCGACGTCGTGCGCGCGCACCTCCTCAAACGTAAACACCGCCGTCGACGCCTTCAACGCGGCGACATCGCGCCCATCACGGTCCTCGCCGCGCGGTTCCCGCGTCGCCGTCCCGCGACTCACCATATCGCGCGCGCGTTCGCGTCGTTTCGCGCCGACAGCCCGCGCCGTGCCGTGCGCGCGCGCTCGCGATCGCGCGTGGTCACCGCCCGTCGCGCGCGCCCACGACCCGTGCGAATGCGACCGTGCGAACGACGCCACGCACCCAACGACGACCGATCGATCGGTGTCGTCGTCGTCGTCGCGCCGAGGCGCGGTGTCCCGACCGCGCGACCGCGACCGCACAGCGCACATCGACGTCAGCGATGGATCGGGTCGGTCGGTCGGTCGGGGTATATTCTCCCCCCTTGGACGACCGACTGTCCGACCGACCGTACGTACTCTGGTGTACAACCCTCTCTATATCAGCGATATGCACACCCCGCACGTGCGCGCGCGCGCGCGCGGACGGATAGATCGCCGTCGCGTCGCTCGTGTACGCCGCGTGCCCCATGCGTGCGATGCGGCGATAAAGATCACGTCGTGGTGGGCGGGGGGCTCGCGCGCGGGGTCGGGATTGGTGGTTGCGCCCATCGACCGTTCGCGACCCGGACGCGCGCCCCCGGGGTCGATCGCTCGATCGACGTGCCCTCGACCGCGCGAGCGGCTGCGCGCGGGGCGGCGACAGCGCGACGCACGACGACGACGATGACGACGATGATGATGCGCGCGACACCGTCGATGACGACCAAGGCGACGACGACGCGGGCCAAGGCGACGACGCGGACCAAGGCGGTGTCGTCGCCGCGGATTCTCGTGCCAGACACCGACATGCGCGGGCTGAGCGCGAAGCGCGCCGAGGTGATCGAGGACATGGGCGCGTTCGCCGCGGGCGAGCTCAGTGGGTTGTTGAAGGATCCGAATACGAATTGGCAGCCGCAGGATTATTTGCCTGATCCGTCGTCGGTGGATTTTTTGGATGAGGTGCGTGGGCGTGAGGGCGAGCGCGCGCGCGACACGCGAATGCGAAAGGCGCGCGGATTTTAGGGTGAGGGTCGGGGATAAGGACGTTTGGCGCGCTGGTGCGCGCGCGCGTGCGCGTGTGGTACGCGCGATGCGGGTGGTGTGTGTGTGGAGGAATGTTTGTCGTTGTTTTGTGATGCGTTAACTGGGAATGTGTGCGTGTAGACTGACGCGTGTGCGCGTTCGCGTTTGAACGTAGGTGGCTGAGATCCGCAAGCGCGCGGCGAACATTCCCGACGATCTCTTCGTCGTTCTCGTCGGTGATATGATTACCGAGGAGGCGTTGCCGACGTACATGAACATGTTGAATACGCTTGAGGGTACGGCAGATTTGACTGGTGCGGACGACACGCCGTGGGCGCAGTGGACGCGCAAGTGGACCGCCGAGGAAAACCGTCACGGCGACCTCATGAACAAGTACTTGTGGTGCACGGGTAAGGTGAACATGAAGCCGGTTGAGACGACGATCCAAAAGCTCATTGGTAGCGGCATGAACCCGAAGACGGACAACAACCCGTACTTGGGCTTTGTGTACACGTCTTTCCAAGAGCGCGCGACTAAGATTTCTCACGGGAACACGGCGCGCTTGGCCAAGGAAGCCGGGGACCCGGCGTTTGCCAAGATGTGCGGTATTATCGCCGCTGACGAAGGTCGTCACGAAATCGCGTACCAACGCATCATCGATGAAGTGTTGAAGCGTGATCCCGACGGAGCCGTGCTTGCTTTTGCCGATATGATGGAGAAGCAAATTACGATGCCGGCGCACATGATGTGCGACGGCCAACACAAGGATCGCACGGGCCGTGATCTCTTCAACGATTTCGCGGCTGTCGCCGAACGTACTGGTGTGTACACCGGTCACGACTACGCCGATATCATGGACCACTTGATCAAGCGTTGGGATATCGAACACCTTCAAGGCTTGAGCGGCGAAGCCGCCGCAGCGCAAGAGTACCTCATGAAGCAACCGAACCGCATCCGCAAGTTGGTGGACTTTGCCGCCAAGAAGGCTGCTAAGAAGCCGCCGGCCAAGGAAACGTTCTCGTGGATTTACGATCGCCCGGTCTCGATCAACTAAACACGCTCGAACTGTCTCATTTAGTCAAGAGAGCGTCTTTGGTTTAGTCTGAGCGCCGTAGCACATATTCACTTTGTACATATTCACTTTCGGTCTTTACCCCGGAATCCATTTCGTCAATGCGTGCGTGCACGTGATTAATACGTTTTATGCGTTTCATCGTAATATTAATGAACGGCTAAAGATTATTATCGTGCGCTTGAGCGCGGCGCGGGCGCGTATTGATGTGACGCGTCGCTTTTCAACGAAACGCGAAGATTTTACTTTCGCGGCAACACGGCGTCGATAGACTTCCACACGGCGTCCATATCTCGAGCGGCATCAATGGCGACAACTTGATCCTTGTAGTGCGTCAAAATCGGCACAGTTTGCTTATGGTACGCCTCTAATCGCGCTGTGAGCGCCTCCTTCGTGTCGTCGGAACGTTGCTCCAACGGCTCGCCCGTCACGTCGTCAAACATTCTCTTCGGCTTGGCAGTCTTACCCTTGGCTTTCTTCAAGCTCGTCGGCGGGTTGAAATCAGCGTGGTACGAACGCCCGCTCGCCTTGTGAATCCATCGACCGCAGATGCGCTTTTCGAGTAACTCGTCCGCGACTTCGAGAGAAATCACCACATCCACGGCTTCCCCGCTGCACTTCAACATATCATCAAGTTTTCTCGCCTGCTCCAACGTGCGAGGGAACCCATCCAAAATAAATCCATTCGCGCAGTCCTTCTCCTTGATGCGGTCTCGAATGATCGCCACGACAATATCATCCGTCACGAGTCCGCCGCTATCCATCGCGGCTTTCGCCTTCTTTCCGACATCCGTTCCCGCCGCGACCGCGGCGCGCAACATATCCCCAGTCGACAACTGCGGGATATTCAACGCTTCCGTGATCTTCGGTGCTTGCGTGCCTGCGCGTGAAAAAGAGAACGTTTCATGCGCGTCAGTCGTTGATCACGTCGGCACATCTTGTGCGCGCAGTCGGCGCTGACCGAGTAATCCATCGCGACGAATCGCGCGTCGCGCACCTTTACCAGCGCCCGGCGGGCCGAAGATGATGATCACCGCGCGAGGTTTGGACTGCTTCGAAGGACCGCCACCCATGGTTGCGAATAAGCGCGCGCCAAAGTGTGCGGAACGCGGTTGAACAGAGAGAGGGCACTTTTTTGGAGTATCTGCGTCGTCTGCCGTCGCGTCGCGGATTATTTTAGTTACAAGAACGTCGACGACTTAGGTTAACATGGCGACATCGCCCGGACCGACGCCCTTGGATGCGTAGTACTCGCTAAAGTCTAGCCTGAACAACAAGAATTGGACGTCCACGTGGGTTTGTAGTGGGAGCAAGTTCAAGAAACCATCCACTTGGCGAGAATACAGCGCGGCCAAATCGCTAAGGCGACGCTTCATATCGTGGACGGCGTCCTTGTCTAAAAAGTCCTCAGCGGTGGAGTCTTCGCCAACCATTGTACCCCACTGTTGGTTTTTCTCGCGTTCGGCGATGCGCGCGCGTGCAGCAGCTTTCTTTGCGACGACTTCAGTGGCTAAATCGTAGAGTTCGTCGGCAAATTCGCGAAACGTCATCATGACTTCAAACAAAGAGTAAAGCGTTTGAAGGACGAGCTGAGACTTGGATCCGAGGAGAGCTTTCTGAACGACAGTATCCAAGAAGACGTCATGCGAGGCTATGATTGCATCTAAATCCTTAGACTCCTCCATGGCTTGTTCAAACTCCGCCCATGACGTCTCCAAGATCTCAAACATGACGTAATACTGAAAGTTTGACATGAAGTTGTGCATCTCACCTCGCAAGGAGTGACATCGACGCAACATATCAGCCAAAATCCCACCCGTTGCCCCATTTACCGCGTCTCTCGAGAGTACGTGCGTCACCGTAGGCTTCATCGTCTGCCAAGTCGAGCATAAAGCATGTTCGACGCGTTTCAATCGCCATAAAAAGTTGAACACTCGAAGATACTTGCTCATCGCGTGCTCGGTGAATATGGTTGTTAACGGCGGTGTGAGCGTGTATTCTAACGTAAACACATCCCAGCCGACTTCTTCGTTCAGATGCGCCATGAGACGAACGCGAAGTCGATCGAGGAATTCCGAAGAATCGGTTTGCGCGCTGCTACTGCGCACCGCCTGCTCGAGGGTGCCCGCCAACTTGAACGCGCTCAGTGTGTTCGCTGGTTGATTCAAGCTCGGCCCAATGAGGTCCATTAAGCATTCGTGTAAATCCCCTTGTCCGAGTAACAAATATCGCTTCAGCGCCTTGCAATGCTCGCCAAGCTTGTAACGGTCAAACAGTACTCTGCGCACCGCTGTGTCAACGCGCGCCTTACCTTCGGCAATCAGCACTTCCAATCCTTCTGGGTTTTCAAACTGCAATCCCCCAGCTTTTTCAACGGCGTTCAAAATGTCCGCGCGTTCGACAGACCACGTCGCATCATCACAGCAACGGCGTAAGAAGTTGATACTCTTGCCAAGTCGAAGTACGCTTTGAGCTTGTTCGCGCGTCATAAACGGCGGTAACATGTCCTCATCAAAGGTATACTTGCGTCGCCACAAATCGTTATCGTGAATAGAGTAATCAACTGCCACGAAAAACTCCCGACATGGGTCTTCAAGTTCACCACTAACGGTCCAGCGTTGAATCATACCGAGGAGAGGCGCGGCGCTGGCGCTCAAAATTCTGCGCACGAGAGCTGTGGACGCCGGATCCCCGTGTCTAGAAAACTTGTACATTGCTGATAAAGCTGCACCACCGCGCTTGTTATGCGTCGCATCTACCATGACGGCGAGCGTGCGAAGTGTCTTCAAAGGCTCGGCAAGCCACACGAATAATCGTCGCAGCGTCAAATAACTGTCGCCGTTTGTCGACGCCTTGTTTTGCTGATCCGACAAATACGCCACGATGGGAACTTGCGCCTGTGCCTCGAGCACGGCGATGAGTTTGTAGTAATCCGCCAACTCGCGTTGAAGCGCGGCGCGAAACGCCTGCCGCGTGCTTCCCTCACCACTTTCCATAGACACGCCCGCGGCGCCGTCGTCTCTCAGCGCGTTCTTCACCTTTTTAAATAGCCACCCAACCTCGGTCAGGCACTTGATCAAGTTTCTTCGCCCCGCAGACACGTTCACGTTCGGTGCAATCACGTAGCTCTGTTCAGCGACGGAGAACTTGACAAATTCCCCGTCGATGCCCTGACAGGCGAAGAGCACGTCGCGGACCAATTCGCGTTCGTCGCACTCCCCCGTCGCCGCGCGCTCAATCTTCAGCGTTCGATACGCATCCGCACGCCGACCGACAGAATGTAACCCTAACGCCCCATGTGCACCACCCGCCAGCGCCCGCGCGGTGACGCGCGCGTCCACTACGGTCGAGTCAACGTTCCCGCCTCGCGCGTCTCGCGCCAACGCCTTCGCTTTGACTTCCAAATCCAACCTCGGCACCACCCCACCACGCGCGCCCTCCACCCTCGCGCTCGACATCGACGACATCGACGACATCGACGACGACACCATCACCCCACTCGACCCCGCCGCGAC
>JACLAB010011090.1_pt1 | contig 14144 bp, 17 predicted proteins | sample 8027921 | NCBI WGS metagenome assembly JACLAB01 (sample SAMN15725117, study PRJNA655200) | protist metagenome | isolation source: fluorescence activated cell sorting (FACS) single amplified genomes of... | place: USA: West Boothbay Harbor, Gulf of Maine | collected 2000-07-19
CTTGTATTGTAAAATTTGATGATAACTCATCCGATGACTGGCATTGAATCTCGAAAGAGTTCCACTTCTTCCTATCTATTGTACCAGCGTTGTAAAGCCTTGATGTTATTTCCGACTCTATAGTTACATTTTGAACACTTTGACCAACCTGAGTTATGACTAAATCTACATCATTTGTAGATCCTTCTAGCCTGTGCACTCCTCCTAATGAGTTTACTACATATACTCCTCTGTTAGATCCCTCTCCTGCTACTATCATATTTTGTATTTCAAAATTAATACTATTACCTTCGAGAGATGTTTGCCCTATGGTATCTATAGATTCCCAAGCTTTATTTAAGAAATTATATACTAGAACCGCATTATTACCAGTTGCAGTAACAGAGTTTCCATTACGATCCGTATAGTCTAAGGGAACAGCAATATAATATCTATTATCAAAATATACTGCTACTGATTTATTCCATAATGATTTATTTATATTCTCTATAGTCTCGTTTATGGATTCAGACAATGGAACTTCATTACCTCTAAGATTATATAAATCTTGGAAGGATGCACCATAAATACCATTATCGGAAAGGAATATAACATTATTTCCTACTTGTACAACAGATTTTCTTGATACCAATCCTAGTTCGGATGTTATTAGCTCCCTTTTAGTTCCTGTAAAGTTTAATGAATTGATACCTGTTAATGCATGAATAGATTTACGATTAAATAATAAGAGTTGATCCTCCGCAAATGAAAACATTCCCACTAGACTATCATTAACTCCACTCTCTGTAGTTGAAAGCTTAGAGAATGGTCTATCAAATTTATCAGGTCTTTTGGTGGCTGATACAACTATTTGATCGTCTATATTTCTAGGGGTAAAACTATCTTCAGGGTCATCTACATCATAATTAAATGGACATACAAGCCTAAAACTATGTGCTACCGCATATGGAGGTGCAGGCATATGTATATATCCGCCTCCTACTGATACTCTTGATATATATTTAGAGGAATGTGATGATGTATCATCATCAACATCAGCATAAAAGAAAAAATTATCATCATCTACTTTTGTAATACTATGTGAACTATTAACTGGTAAAGTAGTATGACCAGATTCGACAACAATAACTTCATCTCCTGTTAGTAATCCATGAGATGTTTCTGCTACCGATACTTTTCCGTCTTCTACTGTAGTATTATTATTTGTAGCCAATAACTTAGGTTGTGTAAATAACCCTGATTCAACTTTTTCAAATGTTGGTGTAGATGCTAGATTTCCATCAAACTCTAATGCGGTTAATCCATCTCTAAATATAAATATTTTATCAAATGCTTGTATTAAATCTACACTAGATGATATTTGAACTCCTGATGGATATGTTATTTCTGTAGATGATTGATCTGATATATTAACAGCAAATGCTTTAGTATTTCCTGCTAGTATGATATATTCTTCTCCATTGTTATATGGATCTGAGAAATTGCATGATCCATGCACTTGAGTAATAAATGCATCTTGTAAAAATGGAGCACCTATTGTAGCAGGTCCTGTAGCAGTTCCTCCTAGCCCAGATAATCCTGTAACAACAAAATCTAATTCATCTACGCTTAGAGTTCCCTTGTAATTACCCTCTACAAATCCAGTAATTCCAGCAGGGACAGTAATCCCAACTAACTCATTACTATCTATCTGCCATCCACTACTTCTGGTAAATGTTAATTGAGTTGTTCCAGTCCTTGTAACGGATGTGCTATCTAAATTTTCATAAATATAAAAATCTAATGTAAGTGCATTATCATCATCTAAAACCAATGGAGCTTTAGTTAAAGTAATTCCTTTTCTTACTTGTGCAATTCCCTCTAGGTCAAATCTAAAATTAGATGAATTAACAAGTATTCCTGAATTTAAGGAATCTGCCTTTAACCTATTATTGAATCCCATAAAGGATGTATCATATACATCCAATAATTTATCATCAAACTCTCCATATGCATCATACCTAGACATCTAACAGTTCCATGCCTTTCTAGACCAATAATTAGCAGATAGTTTACCATCTCCTCCCTTTATTCCACCACTTCTAGCACAATAACTTTTTTTAGCCTTAGGATTGCTTTTCTTGATGCTCATATTAGAGTCACCAAATCTAATTATCTTTTCTTTTCCCCCTGAGCAAGCTTTTACAACAGACTTTTTTCCACCCTGTACATCCCTTCTGGGTACATTGCATTTCATCTTGTCTTTCTTTATGCTCATTACTTTTTCTTTTTCTTTTTGAAAATTTGGTCGTAGTTTTCTCCATACAATTTATTATTGTATCCTTTCTTAGGTTGCATCCCTTTTCCCATTATTTTTTCTTCTTTTTAGGGAATCCAGCCTTCATATTTGCATAGGCTTTAGGGGAAATAGTAGATTTCTTTTTTGATCTAGATTTACCAGCACTTCTCCTTTTGTTTATATTTTCATATAGGCTCATAATTAAACTTTCTTTCTTTTAGTATTAATAACATTGGGTCTTTCTTTAGCACCCATGCATTTGGGGCAACATCCATTTTTATGCATAATATTATCGTTTCTTTGGTATAACTCTTCTTCTTGGTGGAGCTTTAGGTGTAGGTTTAGGTTTTACAACTTGTGCTCTTCTCCTTGGTTGAGCTTTAGGTGAAGGTCCTTTAGGTCCTTTAGGTCCTCTAGGTGCAACGCTTTGAGGTCCTCTTGGTGCTCTAGGTGCTCTAGGTGCAGGCTTCATCTCATCAGGAATATCTCCACCCATACTCTTAGGTGCTTGTCTAGCTTTAAAAGGTGCGTTGGGTTTAACTCTAGGTATAACTCTAGGTCTAGGTCTAGGTGCATAGCTAACATTTAGTTCACCTATATCATTTACCATTTCCCTTTCTGTTAAATCACCACCACCTAAGTCAGGTAGAGATAGACGAGTGCCCCCTCTAGTAGGAACAGCCCTTCTTCTTCGCATACTTCTTTTTGGCATACTATATCTCCCTGTTGTAGGGTCGTAATTTGGTGCGTAACTCATTACTTTCTTCCTCTCTTTTTCATCATAGATCTACCCTTAGCTTTTGATGCTTTTGATGGTCTACCTACTTTACTTCCGTATGTTCCTTTTCCGTATGGCATAATATTTCCCTCTTTATTTTAATTGTGATGAGCCAAAGTAGAAACCTACAATGGCAGAAACTGTAACTCTTACTTCACTTAGTATAACATACCCATCAAGTGTTTTATATGATGTTAAGTCAAATAATCCGAATAAAAATGTATTAGATGTACCTATAGTAACACCCTTAGAGCTATATGCTAAAAGAAAGGGTGCTACAACAACTGCAAATAGTATTACGCATACAATTAGTCGTCTTACCCATTCTCCTCCTCTACTGGAGGCTCTATCATGGCTATCATCTGCTATCTCCTGCTTTTGAAGCATTGACTGGATATTAGCCTGCTGGGCTTGAACTAGAGTACCGATTAACTTAAATATAAATCCAGAGAATCCTCCTCCTAATAGTGCTATAAGTTCAGGTGTCATTTCTTTAATAGGTTAATTATTGATAGAGTAGCATGAATGATTGTAGCTAGAGATGCTATAGATGCTAGAATTAAGCTAATATCCATAAGCCCCCATGATGCTATAACACCAAAGAATGATACTGTTAATTTATTTACTAGGTCTTCCATCATGAATATACTACAAAGGGGTTATAAAAAAGTCCTGCACCACTTGGTGTAGGTGCAGATACTGGTGTTAAGTAACTTTGGTTTTCCCCAAAGAACATTTCAAATGATAATCTTCTATTTGTTCCTGCTTGAAGAGTAACTGTTTTTTCTATCTTTTTAAATTGTGCAAACTCTGATTGTACATAAGGTGTTATGCTTTGAATTGTTGAAGTAGTATTATATCTAACAGGATACTCTGTATTGCCTTGTGCTGTTATATCGTCACCTAATCCAGACCAATGGTTTGCATTTCCAGTACCTGTGTGAAAACTAAACATCTGACCATCCTCTTTGATATACATAGCATTTACATAATTGCTACTACCTGTATTTTGGTTAATATAGCAACCTACTACATTTAAATCCCTAAGTTGGTCATCACTAGGTATCCTAACATATGCACCAAATGTAACTGTAGTTGCACTATCTGGTACTGCTACACCCTGTGACCATCCTTGTCTTACCCAAGTACCACTATCTGGATAAGTTGCTGGAGTAGCAGTAAAAGACATACCACTTAGTGGAAAACTTCTAGCATTATTATTATTTGTATTAGTAGTATTATCTGGGAAGTTTGTTCCTGCACCAAATAACTTTAACACTTTTTTTTGGTCTGCTAATTGCCCTCCACCTAAATCTTTAAATGCAGGAAAGTTTGCAAGAAATGAATTACCTACATATGTTTTAAAATCAGAGTCAGATGTAAATAACTGACCAAAGTGACCCCACTTATTAAAGTATACTACACCATTCCAAGTATTACCAAATGGTGGAGATTCTGCTACATCAAATGTAGGATTCTCTAAAGCGTTACCTCTAATAGATGGTACTAACTCATTATTACCATTAGGTTTGCCATTGCTCCAAGCTGAAGCAAGACCACCATTAAGTAGATTAATATTAGCCTGTGATGCTATAGACATTAGTCGGTAAACTGTGTAGCCCCAATTACTGCATCACCACCTACTCGAATGAACTTAGCATTCTTAGCTGTCTGTACACTCCAAGTATATGAGTTTCCTGCATATAGTATATGACCTAAGTCATTAGCAGGTGTCTCTCCTGTATATGTTACATATACATCATTATCTTGTACATCAAGAGATACATATTTAGTATTTTTACTAAATGTATATCCACCATCGGTGAGTTGTACTACAGAAGAAGATACATCAAGCATCTTCATATTGACTGTAGCAGATGTTTCTCCTTGGTCAATAGCAGGGTTAGTGGGTTTTGGGTATAGATTTACAATTTTTGTATTCATGATTATCTTGATTGTCTATTTACATATGTTGAAAATTTTCTAGTAGCATTATTGCTATTGCTTATTATATCATTCCTTTCAAGCTGTAGATCTAATGATCCTTTTCCTATCTCTTCCTCGAAGGTAGCTTTTTGATGCTGACCATCCATTCTTAAGAAATCTGCATATGAGTTATGAGCAATAAATGCAAAAAACTCTTCTGGAACAGCCTCTGTGGATACTGAAAAATTAGATGTTGTGATAAATGGCTCAAACTTCCTTTTATAGGTTACAAATGCCGAATTGTCCGCAGTATTACCAATATTTAAAATATGAGCTCCTTGTACATCAACATAAAAGTCATATTCTAGAGATGAGTCATTAACTAATGCCTGCTTCCTATGTATTCTTAAAAACTCTCCAATGACAATAGTCTGTTGGAATGTATTATACATATGCTCATCAAATGGTATGAAATTATCAAATGTTTTAAATACTAGATTTCCTTCTACAGGAGGGACTAGATTATTATCTTCCCATGTTCCTAAATGAGCATATGGAACTTCTTTTGTAACATCAAATATACCATCGTCATCTCCTACATCAACAGTCTGATATAGAGTTCCACCTCTTCTTACGATATTAGTAAATACATTATCTTGTGGATTATGTAATGAGTATCTACTATTTCCTGAACTACCTTGAGTATATGCTTTGCCTAAAGCCCAATCGCTAAAAAATAAATCTACACTTTTATATAGAGTATATGTTCCAGCTTCACCAGCCTCTAAATCATCTACTGTTGAATATACAGGAGTATCGTTATACATCCCTACCCAATAAAATTTCCTAGTAATACTCTGTGAAGCAGGTGCAGAAGCATCTCCATTCGGATTAAATGTAATCTCATAATACTTGGGTTGGAAAAATCTCTTTTCTGATGGGACTAAATAACGAACCCAATTTTGAGATTCATTATATGCTTGAAGATATCTTCGATTTATAAATCGTGATATATCAGATTCTTCATCAGATGTAAATTGATTAACCCCAGCTAAGGACTTAATTAAATTAAATAAATCTCCATATGTCCTATTTTGCATTATATTTTATTTGGAGATAATTCAGAGAAATTTCTCTGATAATATTGTAAAAATTCTTTAGAATGAACAGTATCATGTCCATACTTATTTGTAAGTCGGAAGAACTCTCTAGCTGGCATTGTAGCTACGCATTTCCCCAATACTGGGTGAGTTTTACCTTTTTGCTCATGTGCTTCCTTCTTAGCGATTCCGACTCGTTCTTCTTCGGTACGCTTTTCAATCTCGAAACCATTTAAGATTTCTTTCATAAATGCCTCTTCAACATCTCCATCTGTAATGTTTCGAGGTATATCTGTAATAATATCAACCATAATTTTTAAGTTAAAAGGGAGGGGGCTTTCGCCCCCCACCAAATTTAATTAACTAACCTGACGACCTGCGACAGAATCGATGTCAATGATGTTGAAGAAGACTTCAATATCACCAGCTGTTAATGCATTAACATTAACATCTGAAGTGAATAAGAAATCAATAGTATCATCAACTGCATAGACTTTGCCTAAGATTCCTGCTTCTGCATCAACTGCATCAGGACCATAAGCATTTCCACCTGTGAAGATGTCTTCTGCATCAATGTATCCATCAGGGTCTACTCCATCTCCTACATCAATAGTAACAGAGGAAGCTGAACCACCAGAAAAGGCAGTATGTAACTTATAGGCTACTGAACGAACTTGTTGCCCAGCTTTAACATCTAGGGTAAGAGTTTGTGTAGTACCTGCTGTTGTTAAATCAGAGGTAGTGAAACGAATTGAATCGGTATAAGTAGCAATCTCTTGGATTGATTTACTGTTTTTAAGTGCTTGTGTACTCATAATATTATAAACCTCCTAATTACTGTGTGATTTTACCATGTGCTTGTGGGTGATATACTCCTAATGTTAGAGAGCAATCAACATATCCACGCTCACCACCACCTAAGTTAGGTAGACGAGTGCTTCCCATAGGGATTAGTTCATGAACACCATAGTATTCAGGATTAACGATATAACCATCATTGAAATCAGAACCACCAGCAAGAGTTGCAGGAGCAGTATCTGGATTCATGTTGACGATTGATACACGACCGAAGTCAGACTCGTAAATCTCAACGCTTAACTTAATGGTTGTTGTATCACCATTGTAATTTACATTACGAAGTGATGCATTAGCATTACCATCGAAGTTAGCACCTGTTCCAACAAAACGAGCAAAGTTAGAGATTGTCTTACGAAGACCTGTATCTGCAACTAATGTTAGGTTTTGTGTAGAACCAGTATGACGATAGATTGTTGAAATGATATTATTCAAATCGGACTCTTGGAATGCACCTGCATCAGAATCACTAATGTCAAAAACTTGACCAGCATCTGGGCGATATGCTTCAGGTGTTTCAGGAGCACTATCTGACTGTGCACCAGTTTGAATCCATTTGCCTAAGCCACGCATTTTGTAAGGAGTGCTTGATCCATTCTCAATGGATGCATCACCATTTCCAATAAGAGTAGCTTCAACATCTCGTTTTAGTTCACGAATTGCTTTTGCTTCAGCTTGGGCAATCTTCGCAGGACCAACAGAGTCAACAGCATCCTGTAAATCGGATACCATATAATCTCTACGGAACTTTTGAACATAGTTACCAAGACGAGCACGACCACTAAATTTGTCTGTAAAGGCAGTAACATCTGCACCTTCCGAGATACCTGTGGTAACTGGGGATGCTAATTCATCGACTGTCCATTCAGCAAATGTAGCTGAGGCTTTCTGCTTTGAAGCAGATGAAAGGACTGGCGTTTCTTCAGGAGCGAGAATGGTTAAGACATCCGTCAAATCCTCACGATTAGAAACAGCAGAACCTGTATTTGTTGTATCAAATGTATTTGAAAACGACATAATTTTACTTTCTATTTATTTATTTTTTAACTGTTGTGTTCTGAGAGTAATAAAATCACTTATAGTGCCATTTGATTTATATTGTTGACTAAGATTATTCATTTTCTTAGCTGATACTGTTTCAGTTTTTTCAGATCGAGATGCAGTTGGACCACCCTTAGGGGGTGTTAATGTTGGAGATTTTCCACTATCTGATATAGGTTTACGACCATACATAGATTGTGTAGCATGAGCTAGTATGTATGGCATTTGTGCACCCAATTCAGGATTTCTCATTAATGGTTTTAATCTTTCATCACTCAACATAGCGATATACTTTTTATGCATTTCGCTATCCTTTTTTCCAACCCAAGGAAGATCCTTTCGAGCCTGTTCAATAAGTTGTTTTTTAACAACTCCAGCCTCATGTACCTTCTTGAGCTTATGCATCTGTGCAGGAATATACTTTTTTAAAATATTTTGAGAATGTTTAAGACTTTTCCTAACATCCGCTTTAGTTAAGTCTTTACCTTTTACTGTAGCTACTGTTTCGTCTATTCCATAATCTCCCTTTTCAAAAAGTATATCTTCAGCCCATTCTACTACTTCTCTAGCTGTTTTAGCTTGAGCTTGTAATTTCTTGGGATCAGTTATTTTAGCTAGTGGATTATTTCTTACAACTGGAACTTGCTCCTTTTGGCTTTGCATTTCCTGCATCTTAGCTTCCATAGCTTTGACACGCTCTTCTGCTTCTTTCCTTCTTGCTGTAAGTGCTCCAAATCTAGCAACTGCACGACTTCCGAGTTTCTCAGAGATTTCTTTGAGATCCTCTTCGGACATTTCGTCTAAATTAAACTGTGAAAGAGCTTCTTCGGAAACTTGTCCTTCGGTTAATTCCTCTGTATTACTCTTTTCTACAGTTTCATTAACTTCATTACTAGCTTCTTCAACAACTGGGGACTCTTCTTTAGGTGCTTCTGCCTGTTCAGCATTTTCAACTACTTCCGAATTACCCAAGCGTCTGTTGACAAAATCAGACGCTGACATATTTGACTGTTCCGTAGGGACTGTTTCTACTCCACCCTCGATAGGAGTTGTGATTTCTTCTGACATAATTTTAACGCTATTAACGCCCAGCGATGGCGATGTTTTTATTTTAACATACTATGCAAGCCCTAATCTATAAACTGACTATGTCTCTTTTTGAGTTCGTCATATTTACACATAACTAGGATTTGATCATATGATAAAATCTTGCCTGAAATTTGTTGTATATCCTCCGTAGAGGCTTGATGTAACTCACCAATGCATTCATCCCTTAATGAAGTTATTAAGGTTAAGAACTGTGCAAACTGATGGTAATTACCTAAATCTTTGAGTATTTTTTCTATATCCATTATTGATTCATATTTTGTGTATTCATTTGCCCCATAGTAGAAGGATCAGTTCCTATTCTGCCTATCTGTGCATTCTGTGCTTGAGTCTGCATAAACTGATATTGTTGTACATACTTCTGGAATCTAGCTTGGAAAGCCTGATCTCCCTGTAGTCTTTGTGCAACATCAGGTTGTTGTGCATAGTTTCCTATAATCTCCATTGCCATTTGTGCACCATTAGGTCTAGCAGGAACTTCAATACCAGCAAATATCTTAGCTAGGTCATCAGTAACATTCTTAACCATTTCTTGTTGTGCAACCTCAGCAGGTTGTAGGATACTATCAGCTAGTACAGGATCAATAGCATTAGCCATAGATTCTAGTAAGCGATCAATATTAATTCGATTTGATCTATCTAGAGATGTTAGGTTTACTATTGATTGTAGCTTTTTCTCTTGCGACTCTGGGTCATTGTTCAATACATCATATGTAATAATAACATCAAAATCCTCATTTGCATCTCCCTTAGAAAAATTAACAGCATCTGGAGCACCAGTAACCTTAAAGAATACACTATCTGGTCCAAATCTCTGAAAACACTTAAAACACATTTTTAGTACATTAGCACTATGCTCTAAATATTTATCTACTAAGAATTGTCTTCTAACCTTAGATAATGGATTTTCTACATCTAGTCCTACTAATGCATTAGCCTGATCTTCTAATGTTTGTTCTATTTCTATAGAACCATTAGGGGCTGGCGGTGTAGGACCAAACTCTAGGTCTCCTTTTCTTCTATATGGTATCATCCTAGCTGGACCATAGTCCGTAGGTGCTTGACCAATAGGATGCATAATCGGAGGTAAAGTAGCTAAACTATTCCTGTCTACTCTTGAGTCTCTTTCTACTTTTACTTGATTTTGTATACCCCTAAGTAGATCAGGAACAGTTGTAGTATCATAAAGTCTTTTACTATCTTCTGATAGCTTAGTAACAACAACAGGGAAGTCCTCATAGCCATTCATTAACTCAAACTTAGCATATCCTTTGACATTATCATTGCCAGAGAACTCCTTATGAAAAATTGTTTCATATATGCCTTCTGCACCATCCTCTTTATCAACTAACCTTTGGTAGCAATGTACAACCTCGATTAGTTCATTAGCCTCATATGCATTATCAGTTAATGATATAGATCTACGACCTTCTTGCTCTCTTTCAATACTGTCGATATTAACACCACGATATTTGGATATCATTAGTTCAACAAATCCTGCATCCCATCCGTCTGTAATAACTTTATTTTCTAGCTCTTGGGCTGTATAATAAGTTCTCCAGAAACAATATGGTGCTCTTTGAGGATCTGTTACATATGGAGGAAAAAAGAAGTCACCATCTGGGGCTAGTGTCTTAACCTCTGGTGCATCTATTTGTCTTCGGACTACTGGTAAATCAGCAACTCCATCTTTTCTTAATTGCTTTAAAGCCTTAATAGCTCTCTTTTCATTAATATTAGGAAAGTATTGTTTAAATCCTTCTATGATGATATCATCTGAACCTTCATCCATAAGTAAATCGCCCATTTCTGGAGACATCTCATATATTTGATTCATATCTAATTTCTGTACAAATGTACGATCTTCTCGTAACCATCCTACATATGTTATCAATATCCCTCTTTCTAAGAGATAGTTAGCTCCTAGCTCCATCTCCTTATTGAATCTAGGAATATATCCTGATGATGTCATCCATTTTAAAAATGATGATACAAGTTTAGCTCTAGCTAGATCACCTACATTAACAGGAAATGCCTTAACATTAGATCTCTGTAATGAGGTAACAAACATAGATACCAGCTTAGTAATCCTTTCATCAATAGTATGAGCCTCCATATCGGATGCTCCTTCCCATGGGAATGCATCCGCTCCGTGCTTCCTATGGTCACGAGACTTTCCTGCCCACCAATTTCGTCTATCATCATAAGATGTTCGACATAAATCAAAGTAAGCTTCTAGTTCCGTAACTGTTTGATCATATGAATATCGCAAAGTGTTGACATCTGGCTCATCACTTAGGTATGTTAAAGAGTTGGAAATATTATCGTTGTCCATTAGCGTTTAATTATATCATACATATCAAATTTATTTTTGACTTTCATATATTGATGGTGGTTGAGCATAGTTATATGTAGTTATACCCCTGTCTTCAATCGCATCTAAGTAAATAAATTTACCTACTAACTTACCTCTAAGCAGGTATGGAACTCTAACTGGTACTTTCATAGGAATCTCCCTGATATATACCATAACGAATTTATTATTAGGGGCTTCTGATAATACTTTACCCCTGTATCTTATAGGCATAGGACTACAAGAATCTAGGATTTCTTGTCCTTCATTTGATATCCAAGTATTCTTACCCTTGCCAGTAATCATCTCTTCGCTTAATTTATGTGTAACTATTTCTTGGGCTTCCTCAAAGGGAATGCCCAGCTCTTCTGCTATTTCTTTTAATCTTCTCTTTGCCATTAGTATCCTCCTTTGCCCCTTATTGTTGTAGTAAGGCTATGTTTATCTTGATGATCTGGTCCATCTCCTCCGTTTGACATACGAAGATAACGAATCAGATCGAAAAAGTCTTTAAGTGCTTCATCATTTTTACCATTAGAGTTATAATTAATTAAACTATCTATAAGATTGCCACAATCCTCGTGGATGTAGCACAGGGGACTATTAGATTGGTCTATCTCCACATTCGGATTGTAACTAAACCAATCATCTAGAGATGCAATTCCGACTGCTTCCATTCGACCATCAGATGGAATAAAGTGCATATCATAGTCATAGAAGGATGTAAAGAGGTCATCATTATCCTCATTCTCTCTAGCGAAATAACGACTATCACCAATACGCTCGAATACTTCTATATCTAGATCCTCCTCTATCTCCCTGAATAGATCTGCATATCCCTCTACATTATATCCAATTTTTTTAGAAGCTGGACCATATCGCCACTTAGGTTCTCCAAAGAGTGCCCACTCCCCATATGTATTGCGGTCAGGGAACTCACTCCTAATATAGATCTCACCTTTAGCATTAACTCCAGCCCAAATTGCTGAGTAGTTTCTTGCTCCTGCTGGGTCAACCACTTGATAACAAGTAAATTTGGACTTATCAGATATATCAGGAAAGGTCTTTCCATATTTGTTGGGTTTCGATGAGAGTACATTTACTTCTGGGGTGAATAGTGGTAATAAAGATGTCATAGACCTCACAGGTACTCCATATGCTCTGACGAGTATCTCTTCCTCGGTTCTACCCTTGAGGTCTTTAGCTATTCTATCATATCCTCCAAATGGGTTTTCATCGGTATGGAGGTAACATATAGATGCATCCATCTGAGGACTATACTGTTTTACTGGTAGATCTCTTCTTAGGAGCTCTGCTCTTCTGGTCTCTAGGGTTTCCGCACCTTTTAGATACTCTGATATAAATGGCGTATAGCCATCAATAGGTGTAAATCCTATTAGTAGCTTAGAATCTCTGGTAGCTAGTCGGAATCTAAGAGTATTAACTAAGGTAGCATCTCCTAGGTACTCATCTAACCATGCACCAATATTAAGATATGTCGGATTCTTAAATCCAAACTCGAATCCCTCTAGTATAGTCTGATTATTGGTAAACTGTGTATATGTCTTAAAATCAACCCTAGTCTTAGTATCAGGAAAGATAAAAGAAGATCCAGTAAATCCATTCTGCATAGAATAGTTAATATAACCATCTATCGATTTAGTCTTCTTCTTAAATTCTTTAGGCATCATTTCCCATATAGCCGACTGCTGGACCTTAACTGAGGTATCCGCATTCTGACTAAAGCATACTATATGCCCATTTTCCGATTTGGTAACAGCCTCCATTACTATCTTAGCACAGCCAGTAGTCTTACCAGATCTATTACCACCTAGTGTTAGACACTCATTATACTTAGTTAAGCCCTGACGAATACGATCCCAGCCATTGAGGTCAAATCCATGATATAAAGGATCAATTATACTATCCTCTATACGCTTCTCATGAAGCCTATGCATATCAGATAGTAGCTTAGGATCATTCTTAGCTAATAGTAATATATCCTCGTCAGAGGGAATATCAAGAAATGGGTGTTTAGAAAAGCTTATTTCCATTATTCTTCTTCTTCATCTATCTCTATAACGAGCTCTATATCATCTTTAGTCATCTCATGGGAGGCTTCCTTAAAAAGCATCTTACCTATATAGTATTGTGAATACTCATACTCTAATACATCTTCTTCATCTAAGACAACTACCCCAAAGTGTTCAAAATGCTCTGATAATATAGAGGTTACCTTCTTAAATGCATCCTTCTGGTGTTTATTAAATATCTTCGCCATCTATTATATCTGCCTCCTTGATTTGTTTAAGCCTAGTCTCTACTGCCTTGATGGTATCCATATAATCATCATGTGTATGCACCTTTCTTTCCTCTGATATGTTAGATACCTCTCCACGAGCCGTGAGAGCCTCTCTAGAGGCATTTGCCATTGCAATGGATAGATCCTTCAAATCTTTGACTGTAGGCTCTATATCACCCCTTTCTAGTCGATTACGGATAATATTAGTTAAATCCTCTGACAATGATGTCATATTAATATAATTCTTAGCTGATAGCTTACCGCCTAATTCACGGAACTGATTCTTATAATCCGCATAATCTACCAATGTATTGATAATAGTATCACGATCTAGCTTATACTTCTTTACCATCATAGTCTGAGATACACCAGTAGAAAAAAGATATAGTATCTTAGCTACCTTA
>JACLAB010013229.1_pt1 | contig 14141 bp, 15 predicted proteins | sample 8027921 | NCBI WGS metagenome assembly JACLAB01 (sample SAMN15725117, study PRJNA655200) | protist metagenome | isolation source: fluorescence activated cell sorting (FACS) single amplified genomes of... | place: USA: West Boothbay Harbor, Gulf of Maine | collected 2000-07-19
TAGGATATTTTTGAACAAATTACATAAAGATTTATCAAACGCAATAAGGTTTTTATCTATAGATGCAGTACAAAAGGCAAATTCGGGTCATCCTGGAATGCCAATGGGTATGGCAGACGTAGCAACAGTTTTGTTTAAAAATTTTCTTAGATTTAATCCAAAAAATCCTAACTGGATAAATAGAGACAGATTTGTTTTATCTGCTGGTCATGGATCTATGCTTCTTTACTCTTTATTACATTTAACTGGGTACAAAAGTATTTCTTTGAATGATATTAAAAATTTTAGACAATTAAAATCTATTTGTGCGGGTCATCCTGAGTATCACCCTGGTACTGGCATTGAAACTACGACAGGTCCTCTTGGACAAGGAATTGCTAATTCAGTTGGTTTCGCTATTGCAGAGGAAATTTTGAAGAAAAAACTTGGTAAAGAAATAATAAACCATAAAACTTATGTTTTAGCTGGAGATGGATGTTTAATGGAAGGCATTAGCCATGAAGCAATGAGTTTAGCGGGACATTTAAAGTTAAAAAATCTAATTATGCTTTTTGATAATAATTCAATATCTATTGATGGACCAACTAGCTTGGCAGTTTCAGATAATTTCAAAAAAAGATTTGAAAGTTATGGTTGGGATTACATACTAATAAATGGTCATAACGAAAGAGAAATTTTTTCAGCATTAAAAAAAGTTCAAAATGCGAAAAGACCAACTGTTATTTCATGCAAAACAAAAATTGGTTATGGCTCACCTAATAAATCTGGTAAAGCCTCTTCGCACGGTAGTCCAATTGGTTTAGATGAAATCAAATTAGTTAGAAAAGTATTAGATTGGAAACACAAACCTTTTGAAATTCCTAAAAGTATTTTGAATGAATGGAGAAAAATTGGTAATAAGGGTGCAAAACTTAATTCTGCATGGAATAAAATTTATAAAAGAAAAAAAAATTTAGTAGATAAAGTCTTTAAAAATAATTTCTCTAAAGCTTTAAAAAGTGAAAAACAAAATTCTCTTAGAGAAAACAAAAGTCTGGCCTCAAGAAAAGCTTCTGAGTTAACTCTTAATGCTCTTACGAGAGAAAATAATACGTTAATTGGTGGTTCAGCTGACTTAGCGGGATCTAATAACACTAAAACCAAATATCATAACGCTATTAATTCTGTTAATTTTAATGGTGATTATATTCACTATGGTGTTAGGGAGCACGCCATGGCTGGAATAATGAATGGTTTAGCACTTCATAGTAAATTTATTCCATATGGAGGAACTTTTTTAATATTTTCTGATTATTGCAAACCTTCCATTCGTTTATCTTCTTTGATGCAACAGCGAGTTATTTATGTAATGACCCACGACTCAATTGGCTTAGGGGAAGATGGACCAACACACCAACCTATAGAACAACTGTCTGGATTAAGATCTATTCCTAATTTAAATGTTTTTAGACCAGCAGACAGAATGGAAACTATCGAGTGTTGGGAACTAGCATTAAAAAATTCGAAGACACCAAGTGTGTTATCTTTAACCAGACAAAATCTTGAACCTATTAGAAAAAAATATTCAAATATAAATAAATGTTCTTTTGGTGCTTACGAGGTTTTAAGAACTCATAAAAAAATTAATTTGACAATATTTGCTAGTGGTTCTGAGGTTAATTTAGCAATTGAAACTAGCCATAAATTAGCCAAAGATAAAATATATTCTAAAGTTATATCAGTACCATGCCAGGATATTTTTGATTTGCAGTCAAAAGCATATAAGAAAAAAATTCTTAATGAAGCAAAATTTAAAATATCTATTGAAGCAGCTTCAACTGATTGCTGGAAAAAATATATTGGAACTGAGGGTTTAGCTTTTGGAATTGATACATTTGGTAAAAGTGCACCCTACAAAGAAATTTATAAATATTTTGGATTAACAGTTCAAAATATTTCACAAAAAACCAAAAAACTAATAAAGAGTTAAATATGACAATAAAAGTTGGTATCAATGGAATGGGAAGAATTGGTAGAATGGTCATTAGAGCTATCATTGAAAGCCAAAACAAAAACATAGAAATTAAACACATCAATAACCGATCAAACTCTGAAGCCAGCTGTTCTTTAATTAAATACGATTCTATTCATGGTAAATTTAATGCAGATTTAGATTATGATGAAAAACATTTAATTATTAATAATAATAAAATAACATTTTCACAAGAATCTAATATTGAAGATATTAACTGGAAAAAATTTGATGTTGATTATGTTTTTGAATGTACTGGAAAATTTAATTCAAAAGAAAAATTATTAGCCCATATTAAAAATGGGGCTAAAAAAGTTATAGTTTCAGCTCCATGCAAAAATGCAGATAAAACAATTGTCTATGGCGTAAATGAAAATATTTTGACAAAAGACGATCAAATTATTTCTGCAGCCTCTTGTACAACTAACTGTCTTGCGCCTGTGGCTAATATTTTAAATGAAACTTTTGAAATTGAAAAAGGGTTTATGACAACTATTCATGCATTCACAAGTGACCAAAGAATTTTGGACAATTCCCATAAAGATCCTAGAAGAGCAAGATCTGCCAGTCAATCGATTGTGCCAACTTCTACGGGTGCTTCAAAAGCAATCGGTGAGATTATTCCTTCATTAAAAGGAAAACTTGAAGGCATTGCAATGAGAGTGCCAACTCCTAATGTTTCCCTTATAGAGCTAGTTTTTTGTACAAAAAAAGAGATGAGCAAAGAGACAATTAATGAGGCATTTACTATCGCCTCTAAAGAACAATCAAAGAAAGTTTTAGAAGTTACATTAGAAAAATTAGTTTCAATTGATTTTAATCATAATTCAGCTTCAGCAATTGTTGATTTGTCTTTAACTAATGTAGTTGGTAAAAATATGGGAAAAATTTCAGCGTGGTATGATAACGAATGGGGCTTTTCAAATAGAATGTGTGACATAGCAGAACATCTTCATCAAATCTCTTAATGAGAAATATTCAAGACGAGACTAACCTTAATCAAAAAAAAGTATTACTTAGGTTGGATTTAAATGTTCCATTAGATAATGGAAAAATTACTGACACCACTCGAATAGATAAAATTTTACCTACTATTAATTTTTTATTAAAAAGTGAAGCAAAGGTAATAATACTATCTCATGTGGGTAGACCCAAGGGCAAAGTTGTAAGTGAACTCTCCCTTAAACCAATATGTGAAGACCTAAAAAATAAACTAAACCAAAATATAAAATTAGTTTCAAAAAATATAAAAGAAATTAAATCTACTGATTTATTTAATGAACATAATGAAAAAATTGTAATACTTGAAAATCTTAGATTTTATGAAGAAGAAGAAAAAAATGATAATGGTTTTGCAAAGCATTTAGCAAGTCTAGCTGATATTTATGTCAATGATGCTTTCTCATGTTCGCATAGAGCTCATGCTTCAATTTTTGAAATCACTAAATTTATTCCTTCATACGCTGGCCTTCAATTAAATTTAGAAATTGATGCACTAACTAAAATTACATCTGAAATTCAAAGACCTATAACATGCGTCATAGGTGGTTCTAAAATATCTTCTAAAATTAATATCATTAAGAATTTAATTGCTAAATTTGATAATATTATAATAGTTGGTGGAATGGCCAATAATATACTTAGATATAAAGGATATGAAATTGGAAAATCTATTCACGAAGATAATTGTGATAAAATTATTGAAGAAATATTTTCTTTATCAAAAAAAGAAAGCTGTAAGATAATTTACCCTGAGGATGTTGTGGTAGGGAAAAGTTTAGGAGGATCAGCTGAAATAAAGGAATTAAATAATGTTTCTAAAGACGAGTTAATTTTAGATATTGGTCCCAAGACAATTAAAGCTATTAATTCATTAATTGAAGAAAGTAGTACTATCTTATGGAATGGGCCTGCAGGTTATTTTGAAAATCCTAATTTTGCCAAAGGAAGTCTTGAAATAGCAAAAAAAATTATTGAAAAAAATAAGAATAATGCAATTTACTCAGTTGCAGGTGGTGGTGATACCGTTTCTCTTTTGAATAGTATTGGAGCAACTAATAATTTTAATTTTGTTTCAACTGCGGGTGGTGCTTTTTTAGAATATCTTGAAGGAAAAGAACTTCCTGGTATAAAGGCTCTTAATTAACATGTCAGAACTTAACAAAATTGCATTAAAAATATTATCTAATGGTAAGGGAATCCTTGCAGCAGACGAAAGCAATGGAACCATGACTAAAAGATTAGAGTCCGTTAATGTACCTTCCAGTCCAGAAAATAGACTTTTATTTAGAGAAACTCTTTTCTCATCAAGTGGTATGAAAGATTTTATTGGTGGTGTTATTTTATATGATGAAACCATCAACCAAACATCGAACTTGAAGCAGACTATTCCAGAATTAATTTCTAAATCTGGAGCAGTTCCAGGAATTAAAGTTGATACAGGTGCAAAAATTCTAGCAGGCTCTCATGAAGAAAAAATTACAGAAGGTTTAGATGGCTTAAGAGAAAGACTACAAGACTACTATAAACTTGGAGCAAGATTTACAAAGTGGAGAGGTGTTTTTAATATTTCAGATAAATATCCAAGCAAATTATCTATGCACTCCAATGCTCATGCACTGGCAAGATATTCAGCCTTAGTCCAAGAATGTGGAATGGTTCCAATTGTAGAACCTGAAGTATTAATGGATGGAGATCATTCAGCCGAAACTTGTTTTAATAAAACTTCTGAAGTTATAAAAAAATGCTTTGAAGAATTAATGATTAATAAAATAGATTTAAGTGGTGTAATTTTAAAGCCTAATATGATTTTAGCAGGAACTACTGCTGACAAAAAAATATCAAGTGAAGAAGTTGCAAAGCTTACCCTAAAATGCTTAAAAGAAAATGTACCAACTGATGTACCAGGAATTGCTTTTTTATCTGGTGGACAAACAGAAGTAGAAGCAACAGAAAATTTAAACTTAATTAATAAGCATAATGACACAAATTTTATTATGACTTATTCATATGGTAGAGCCTTACAACAAAGTGCACTTAAATTTTGGTCAAAAGATATTAATAATACTAGTGGTACTCAAGAAATCTTCAACCACAGAGCAAATATGTGTACACTTGCAGCTCAAGGTAAATGGTCAAAAGAACTTGAAGCTAAATAAAATAAATAAGAAATTTGTTTATCTGATTTCTCCAAATAAAATATCTAATATAAATTTTTACGATGATTTAGCTTTAGTATTTAGTTCAAAAAAAATAAGTTTTTTTCAACTAAGGCTTAAAAAAGAAACAATTTTAAATAAACTAATTATTGGAAAAAAAATTAAGAAAATTTGTAATAAGTACAAAGTTAAATTTTTAATCAACGACGATCCTCTGCTCGCTAAAAAACTAAATGCAGACGGTTGTCATTTAGGTCAAAAAGATATGGACCTAATAAAAGCTAGAAAAATATTAAAGAACAAAATTATTGGCGTGACCTGTCATAATTCTATAAATCTAGCAAAGAGAGCAATTAAAGATGGTGCTAATTATTTGGCTTTTGGTGCATTTTATGCAACTAAAACTAAAACAGTTAAATATAGAGCCAGTTTAACTGTATTAAAATCTATAAAAAAAATAACCTCCTTACCAATTGTAGCCATTGGAGGTATAAAGTTTAGTAATTATAAAAAACTTTTATTGAATAAAGCTAACTTTTTGGCTATTTCAGGCTACATTTGGAATAATAAAAAATACAAACCATTAGAAGCTATTAAAAAATTAAAATGAAATTATACGCAAGTGAAATTAGAGTTGGAATGTTAATTGAATATAAGAATGATCTTTGGCAAGTCTTAAAAACGCAACATGTAAAACCTGGAAAAGGTGGTGCTTTTGCCCAAGTTGAGATGAAAAGTGTTAACAAAAATACAAAATTAAATGAAAGATTTAGATCAAGTGAGTCTGTTGAAAAAGCTTCATTAGATGAAACAAAATTTAATTATCTTTATAGCGATGAAACTGATTATTATTTCATGGATCCAAAATCTTATGAACAAATAAATATTAAAAAAGAAACAATTGGAGAAAAAGGTAAAATGTTAACTGAAAACTTAGAGGTCAGTATAAGTTTTTATAATGAAAAACCTTTAACAGTTGAATTGCCCAATCAGGTAACGTGCACAGTTGATACAACTGATGTTGCTTTAAAGGGGCAAACAGTTTCTTCTTCTTATAAGCCCGCAACTTTAGATAATGGTGTAAATATTCAAGTTCCTCCATTTATTGAAAGTGGAGATAAAATCATAGTTGATACGAGAACTATGGAATATGTCAAAAAAATATAAATCATATGCAATCAATATCGGCCAATCTAAATGTCATGATAAAGGCTGCAGAAAAAGCATCTAGAGCTTTAATTAGAGATTTTGGAGAAATAGAAAAACTACAAGTTTCAATCAAAGGGCCTACTGATTTTGTATCAAATGCTGATTTAAAAGCTGAGAAAATAATTATAGAAGAATTAAAAAAAGCAAGACCCTACTATTCTATTATTAGCGAAGAAGATGGCTCTGAAACTAATAAAGATAAAGAACATACGTGGATAATAGATCCTATAGATGGTACTACAAATTTTTTACATGGTGTGCCTCACTTTGCAATTTCAATTGCTTTAAAATCTGGTGATGAAATAGTTTCAGGATTAATTTATGATCCAATAAAAGATGAAATGTTTTATGCTGAAAAAGAAAGTGGTGCATTTTTTAACAATCAAAGAATTAGAGTATCAAAAAAAAGAGAGCTTAATAGCTGCTTGTTTGCTACAGGTGGAGTTACTAAAAATGAAGTTGATTTGCCTTTAAGAAAATCTGGAAGTGCAGCACTTGATATTGCCTATGTTGCAGCTGGTAGATACGATGGTTATTTTCAAAATGATCTAAATTTGTGGGATATAGCTGCTGGCATAATATTGGTAAAAGAAGCAGGTGGCTTAATTAATGAAATTGACCTCTCACAAAATAAAAACATCAAAATAAGAGCTTCTAGTATGGCAATTAATGACAAAATGCTTGAAAAATTAAAGAACTTTTAATTGTTTTATAAAATTCTTTTGCTATAAGTCTCGATATGAAAAAAGACATACACCCAGACTACCACACAATTAAAGTAGAAATGACTGATGGAACTCAATTTGAGACAAGATCAACTTGGGGAAAAGAAGGAGAGGTTTTAAAATTAGAAATCGATCCAAAATCTCATGCTGCTTGGACAGGTGGAAAACAAAAACTAATGGATAAGGGTCGTGTGAGCAAATTCAATAAAAAATTCCAAAATTTCAGATCAGAAAAGAAAGATTAAATGTCAAACGTACCATTAATGCCAATGGCAACTGCTGTTTGGTTAGTAGAAAATACAACACTTACTTTCAAACAAATTTCAAAGTTTTGTAATTTACACGAGGTTGAAGTGCAAGGTATTGCAGATGGTGAAGTTGCAAAAGGAATAATGGCTTACAACCCTATTATATCAGGTCAACTTACTAGAGAAGAAATTGAACTAGCCTCTAAAGATGAAAATAAAGAATTGCAGATAAAAAATACTGATATTGAAATTTCAACTGAAGATAAAAAAATTAAAAAATATATTCCTTTATCTAAAAGACAAGACAAACCAGATTCAGCTTTATGGTTAATTAAACACCATTCTTTATTAAAAGATTCACAAATAGCAAAACTAGTTGGAATAACCAAAGCTTCTGTTACTGCAATTAAAAATAAAAGTTATTGGAATTATAATAACTTAAACCCTAAAGACCCTGTAGCATTAGGGTTGTTCTCTCAAAAGGATCTAATTGAAGCTATTGAAAAAGCTGAAAGAAGAATAAAGAGGGAAAAAAAAGAAAAAGAGAAAGCAAAACTAACAAGAGAAGTCTCAAACATTGATTAATTTTAATAGACACCAAAATTATATAATGGTACTTAAACATTCTTAAAAAATATTTATGAAAATAGAAGTCAAAGATAACAATATTGAACAAGCACTTAGAGTGCTTAAAAGAAAATTACAAAGAGATGGTTTTTTTAAAGTAGTAAAATTAAAAAGTGTTTACGAAAAACCTTCTGAAAAGAAAAAAAGAATTTTACAAGAAAATATTAAAAGAGTTAAAAAGCTTAATAAGCTTAAAAACAGAATTTAAATATACCGCGGGGTGGAGCAGTCTGGTAGCTCGTCAGGCTCATAACCTGAAGGTCGGCGGTTCAAATCCGTCCCCCGCAACCAATCCTCTCGATAAATTAATTAAATTTTAAACTTAGATTTTTTACTATCAACCAGAAATGTTTTAACGGTTTCTATTGTTAGTTGATCAAATGTTTTTCCAAAATTTTCTATTTTTTCAATAGTTGTTGGTGGGATAGTTATAATATGACAACCTAATTGTTTTGCTTGCAAATAATTATAGGGCTCTCTAACACTAGCCCAAAGTATTTCCACATTTTTAAATTTCCTTGCTAAAGCTATACTTTTTTTAAATTCTGGAACTGGATCTTTACCAGTATCTCCTGATCTTCCTGCAAATATTGAAATTATAACTTTAGTTTTCTTATTAATTAACTTTAGAATTTTTTCTGTTTGCTTTGCACTATAAACTGCGGTGATATTAAGTTTAATATTTAAGTTATTAAGCTCTTTAATAATTTTACTCATAAAAATACCTCTAGAATTAGCCACTGGCACTTTTACATAAACATTCTTTCCCCAGGTATTAATCTGTAGAGCTTGTTGCTTCATTTGTTTATATTCATCAGCAAATACCTCAAGAGAGACTGGTTTATTGTTACAAATTTTTAATATTTTCTTAGAATAAGATTTGTAATCTTTTGCTCCAGCTTTTCTCATTAAGCTTGGATTGGTTGTAAATCCCTTAACTATTTTTTTCTTATTAAACTTTTTTATTTGATCTAATTCTGCAATGTCACAAAATATTTTTGTTGTCATTAATTTTTATAGATTTTTAGTTATATCCTCAGTCATTTTTTTTGCATCTGCAAATAGCATTAAAGTATTATCTTTATAAAATAATTCATTATCAATTCCAGCGTATCCAGGTGACAAGCTTCTTTTTACAAATAATACTGATTTACATTTTTCAACATCAAGAACTGGCATTCCATAAATTGGACTTTGTGGATCTGTTTTTGCAACTGGATTTGTTACATCATTTGCCCCAATAACAAATGCAACATCTGCATTAGCAAAATCATTATTTATTTCCTCTAACTCAAAAACCTCATCGTAAGGAACGTTTGCCTCAGCTAACAACACATTCATATGCCCTGGCATTCTTCCTGCAACAGGATGAATTGCATAAGTAACTTTAATGTCATTTTTCTTTAAAGTATCTACCATTTCTCTTAATGCGTGTTGTGCTTGAGCTACTGCCATACCATAACCCGGAACAATTATAACTGATGAGGCATTCTTCATTAAGAAAGCTGCATCTTCAGCATTACCACTTTTAACTGGTCTTTGTTCTTTATTTCCAGTTGATGCAGACTGTTCCGTTGCACCAAATCCACCTAAAATTACATTAAAGAAAGAACGGTTCATACCTTTACACATTATGTAAGATAAAATTGCACCTGAAGATCCAACAAGGGCACCTGTTATAATTAATGCAGTATTTTCTAAAGTAAAACCAATTCCTGCTGCAGCCCAACCAGAATACGAGTTTAACATTGAAATTACCACAGGCATATCTGCTCCCCCAATTGGGATGATTAATAAAAATCCAATTAAAAATGAAACTGCTATTAGTATCCAAAAAAAGTTAGATGACTGCGATGAACAAAGTAAGTAAGTTAAAACTAGAATTGAAATTAACAATAAAGCATTAAGAAAATGTTGCCCCTTAAAAGTGATCGGTGACCCTGACATTATTCCTTGAAGTTTTAAAAAAGCAATTATTGAGCCTGAGAATGTTATGGCACCAACTGCAGCTCCAATTGACATTTCAATTAAGCTTGCAAGTTTAATAGCACCTACTGATCCCAAGTTAAATGCCTCTGGATTTAAGAAAGCTGAGATTGCAACAAAAACTGCTGATAGTCCAACTAAGCTATGAAACCCCGCTACCAACTCTGGCATAGCCGTCATTGGTATCTTATAAGCGATGAATGCCCCTATAAGACCTCCTACTAGTAAAAAAATTAGTACATAAATCAACCCACTAGAAAAACTTCCAACTGATAAAAAGGTAACAGTGATAGCTATTACCATTCCCAAAATTCCAAAAAAATTACCTTGTCTTGAAGTTTCTGGTGATGAAAGACCTCTTAATGCCAATATAAATAAAACTCCTGATACTAAATAAAATATTGCTGATAAATTTGCTGACATAATTATTTATCTTTCTTCTTTTTTTTATACATTTGAAGCATTCTTTGAGTGACTAGAAATCCTCCAAATATATTAATGGCTGCAAGAGATATTGCTAAAAAACCAAGAATATTAGAGATTGTAAAAACATTGTCTGTACTTCCGGCCAACCCTGCAATTATAGCACCAACAATAATTACTGACGATATAGCATTAGTTACTGACATTAATGGTGTGTGCAAAGATGGAGTTACACTCCATACAACATAATATCCAATGAAAATTGATAAAATAAATATACTTAATCTAAATATAAAAGGGTCTATTTCCATAATTCTATTTTATTAAAGTTTTTTCAATTATCTCATCTTCTAAATTAATATTAATCTTATTATTTTCTTTATCATATAAATTTGACACAAAGTTAAATACGTTTTTTGAATATAAATTTGATGCTGAAACAGGCAGTTTATTTAAAATATTTGTTTCACCCATAATCTTTACTCCATTTTTAACTACAATTTTATCAACTTCAGTAAACTCTGAATTACCACCTTGAATGGCAGCTAAATCATAAATAACAGAGCCTGATTGCATATTATCAATCATAGAGCCTTTAATAATTAATGGTGCTTTTTTACCCGGAATTAAAGCAGTGCATATTACAATATCAATTTTTTTTAAAGTTTCAGCTAAAAGATCTTCTTGTTTTTTTTTAAATTCTTCAGATGCTTCTTTTGCATAACCCCCTTCGGTCTCTAAATTCTCAGATCCTTCAACAGTTAAAAATTTTCCCCCTAAACTTTCAACTTGTTCTTTTGAAGCCATTCTAACATCTGTTGCAAAAACTATTGCACCCATTCTTTTTGCAGTTGCAATAGCTTGAAGACCAGCAACCCCCGCACCAACCACTAACACTTTTGCTGCTGGGATGGTACCTGCTGCTGTCATCATCATGGGTATAGCTTTTTCAAAATTTGCAAACGACTCTATGACTGCTTTGTAACCAGCAAGATTTGCCTGTGAAGACAAGATATCCATTGACTGAGCTCTAGTAATTCTTGGTAACATTTCTAAAGAAAAAATATTAATATTTTTTTTAGATAAATTTTCTATTTTTTCTTTATTTGTATACGGATTAAATACTCCAATAAGTGTTTGGTTTTCTTTTAAATTTGGAAGATTTTCATCAGTTAATAATCCTAACTGAATAATAACATCTGCATTTTTTAAAGTTTCAGCTTCATTATTTAAAATCTTAACTCCTAACTCTTTATAATCACTATCTTTAAATCCTAAGTGTTCTCCATACTTTTCAGCTAAAGAAATTTCAAAACCTAAGGCTATGTACTTTTTTGCAATCTCAGGAGTGATTGCTATTCTTTTCTCTATTTTTTGATTTTCTAAAATTGAAACGATTCTCATATGAGAACCTTACAGTAAGAATATTGCCATTAAAACTAAAACACCTATAACAGCGACAGTACCCCACAACACAAATTTTGTGAAGTTATTCCAAGTGCTTTTATGGTTTTCATTGTCCATAAAACCTACTTCTGTCTTGCTTTAAACTTTGGGTTTGTTTTGTTAATTATGTAAACTCTACCTCTTCTTCTAACTAACTTAGAGTTAAGGTCTCTTTTTTTTAGTGATTTTAATGAGCTTTTAATTTTCATAATATTTTTTTATAGCCTGGCAATGTCCTACTCTTCCGTGTCTTAAGACAAAGTACCATTGGCGCTGAAGGGCTTGACTTCCGAGTTCGGAATGGGATCGGGTATTGCCCCTTCGCAATAATCACCAGGCGGTAGTTATTACTAAAATTAACGAATGATGTAAAGATTAATCTTTAGTAATTAAATTAAAGAAGCTCTTAATTTTATGATTAAAAAGTAAGCTTAATTAGTTTTTTTTCTAGAAACTCTATAAGATTGAAATGCATTAGAGGTTAAAACATATAATATTCCAACTATTAAACCAATTACTATAGCTATTATAGGCATTGTTTTATTATCCTTATATTCAAATTTAGTTCTAATAGCATTTATTGATGCAGCAGAAAATTCGTTTTTATCTCCTTGAATTGATTGACGAGCTAATTTAAGTCGTTCTATAGTTTGATCTTGTTCAATTGCTCTTTTCTCTTTTTCTAACTCAAACAATCCTTTAATAAATGCTTTTTTATCTTTACGTGACTGTATTAAATCTATTTCTGTATCAATCGCTTCATAACCTCTTAAATAAAAGGCCGAATCTGTTCTAACATTTGATAACAATGCGTTTTGATTTCCAAATGCTTGTATTTCAATTGTATTTTTTGCAATTCCTAATTTCTTGGCTATTGCTGACTGTTCTTTTAAATATGCCATTTCATCATTAACTTTACGATCATAATCAATTAAAAGATTATTAATTTTAATTGAAATATCTTCAAGTTGATATTTTTTTTTATTTTCTAATAATACTAAAGAATTATTATGATCATCAACTAGATTTTTTTTTTACAATTTTATTTGCAAAATCATCTACATATTTCAAAACACTTATCCATTTTTTAGCATCATGATGTGCAAAATTAATAGTGTGATAAGAAATTGCTAAATTTCCTTTTTTTACATTATCACTAATTGCGGGCGATAAAATTTTTACAGATGAAGCAAGTCTAATAATCGCTTCACTATATTCTAGTTCATTATTATATTGACTGGCATCTAATAAATTAAACTTACGTATTGCATCTTCAAATATTAACCTATCGTTAAGCACATTAATATATAAATTTAAAAGATTAATATTAGTATTAGTATTAGTTGCCAAACTATAAAAATTAAAAAATTTGGTATATTCTTTGGTATATTCTAAAGTGCTCACAGGTTTAATTTCAGTTATGGCAGTAAAGTTTTTTGTCTTGGTTGATTGAAAACTTATCACAACTATCAATGCAATTATCGCAGCAGCAGCTATCTTCCACTTGCCCTCCCAAAGTGTGTACATCAATTCAAATAAATTGATTTCATCGTTATCTATTTTAGAATTTTTAACCATAAGTTTTTTATTATATCAGTTTTAGCTCCGTTTAAATAAAAAATTTAACATATCTATTTTCTACTTTTCTTAGAATAAATAGATTGAAGATAAAAACCTACTGGTAGACTATAAACTATCATTAACCAATTGTTAAAGTAATTGCCATTAGTAGTTAAAGGCCAAACAGTTATTAAAATTCCAGCTAATAAGCATACCTGGTAATCTGTTAGGGGTCTTTTTTGTATTAAAATTATAGATTTAAATTGTCTTAGAGCTGTATAAATCACATATGCTAAAGCACTAAACAAAAATAAAAATCCAATAATTCCAGTTTCAGCTAGTAATTGTACATAAAAATTGTGTGGATGGGTCATACATGGTGATCCACCAACTGCATATTTCTCATCTTTGCATATCACTCTAAACATTTTTGGACCATGTCCTAAAAGAAGTTGATCTTTGAACATATTAAAAGCTGTTCGAATTAAACTATCATGTGCTTTTGAAAAAATTACTGCTTCCTTTGAACTTTCAATTAAGCCCATATTCTGAGCGGGACCCTTAAACATTCTTTCATTTAAATATGGTGAATTTAAACTCAAAATAAAAACGCAAACAACTGCTATAATAAACGTTATTAATCTAAATTTTTGATACTCTTTAATTAAGATAATAATAAATACTGTCGATAAATTTAAAAAGAAAAAAGAAGATCGTTCCCCTGACATAAAAATAAGCATATCTACTA
>JACLAB010001632.1_pt1 | contig 14139 bp, 3 predicted proteins | sample 8027921 | NCBI WGS metagenome assembly JACLAB01 (sample SAMN15725117, study PRJNA655200) | protist metagenome | isolation source: fluorescence activated cell sorting (FACS) single amplified genomes of... | place: USA: West Boothbay Harbor, Gulf of Maine | collected 2000-07-19
ACCATGTCGGGTAAGCTCGTGGGGTCTTTAGTGTATGTCGATACCGCACCTGGTGGTAGTTTTATGGGTGAATCGATATTTGGGGATAAAGTAAACATCAACACGGGCGGTGGCGCCGTGCACGCGAAAAGTTTGCGTGTTAGTGAAATCGGCGTCGTGCGGTCGGATGGAGGCCGTATCGACGTGGATGGCGTAGAAGGCGCTGGAGAGGAGATGATCGCTCTTGATTCTGGAGGCGGTGATATCAACGTTAAGTTCGCCGAGCGCGTGCACATAGTGCACGTTAACTCGCGCGGAGGAACTATTGAAGCATCGTTTCCCAGCGGATTTGCCGCTCCGACGCACGTCGTCGGTTCATATCTTGGTAAACCCACTGATGGACGCATTGACTTGCCAAGCGCGGACGACGGATTATTCACTGCACATGCACGCGTTGTACACGGTTCAAATGACGAAATCGCACGTAAGGTCAGTGCTGGCGCCGAAGGCGCTTCCGTTACGCTCGATTCAGACGGCGCGTCAATAGACATTTGCGCCACTTCTTGGATCGCCAGTGCCCTCGCCGCGTCTAAGCGCACGTCGACGTCCTTGTCGTCTTAGAGTTTATATGTTTTGTAGCCTCACCAAAGCAATTAGCACTCTAAAGCGTCTCATCAAAGCAGTCACCGTGCCACAAAAGTGAGAGCTCGCGCGCGTTTCGCTTTTAAAAAAGCTCAAAAACTGTTTCTACCGGCACAACTCCACGCGGGCCTCCACGAGGTGTGCACGCGCTCGCCTCGGTGCGAGCGCACGTAAACATATTATAGCGCTCACGTCCGAACGCAGCCATGCTTCCCGTGTCTCAGCGTCGTCATGTCTCCGACGACGAAGGCTTTTCCTCTGACGACACCGAGTCTCGTTCAAACGGCGACGATGTTTCGAGTGAAAGCGGCTACGCGGACGTCGTGCGCGCGCCAGTGTTGCTAAGAATGGTACACGCACTTGCGATTGTATCCAGCGCGGTCGCGCGCGTGGATTTGGTACGTACGCGTCGATTGATACGGGCGATTGATTACTTTTGTCTCGAAGCGAAAACGAGCATAACCACTTTTTTTTCAGCAATGCCGACGACGAGAGTACTGACGTTTTCACTCGCATCGTAGGTGACTATGACATATGCCGTGTTATTTTTCATTCTGTGTGCGTGCGCCCGTGCGGATGTGCGCTCGGTGCAGCTGTCGATGTTGGCGGCGACGTGCGCGGCGTATGTGGCGGGCGTTTACCTGCTCGCTCAAATATTGTTCCAAATTTCCGTCGCATCAATGGATGATCAACCCGGAGGTTGGCTTCGTATTTGGGGGTTATCAAGATTTTCTAGCAATCGATCCGAAGCTCGGATGCTTGTTCCCGATATACTGGTACTCTTGACGAGCGTTTGGTGCCGTAAGACGCTTGGTGTGTGGATACACACTTTATCAAGTGTGAGTAAGGATGATATTAGACCAGCCGTAGTAGCAAATTTAGGGAAGCAAGCGTTGATGCGCGTTTTCAGCATGAGCGAACGATCGTTGAACGATGTGATACCGAAATGGTTTCGTTTGGGAGGTTTGATGTGCAGCGTTGGAATGGGATATTCGGCTAATGGCATCATGCAGTTGATGTTGTTTATATCTGCACACATGCGACTGTTTGGTCTTCGACACACGCAAACAAAGTATCCTTTGCTGACGAAAGTGCTTCATTATTCCTCAAAGACGACATCATTGCAGATTTTGACGGCAATTATTATCTGTGGGTCTTATTTTTACACGGCGGTGTCAAATACGTCGCAGGAGGTTGAATCATCGAATACTGGCGCTATATTGGGTTTCTGGTCGCTCGGTACCGACGGGTCTATGTGCTGTATGTCCGCTGCAAAAGTCGTTGGGTTGACCTTCGCGTTTCTGTCTTACTTATTCTTCGCCATGGCGAACGCAACGGGTGATACCGGAAAGCCGTTTACGTTTCGGGAGCTCATGGGATTTGATATCAAGCACCAAATGTCTCTACCTCTGTACTACTTGCCTTTAGCTGGAGTATTTATAACGCTTACGGGACTAACAAACACCCCGGGCCTTCAAACGTCATTCGTACAAATAATAGACGTTTTATCGGTCTTATTCATGGTGGTGTGGATGCTCGCCTCGGCGCGTGGCGTCAAAGGCATTATACGCGTGTCATCTCAAGATCAGGGCACACATGTCGAAGCTAACACACAATCGTATGAAGAAAAATGGCTGCATCGTTCAAGCAAAGCCTTGTACTTTTATGTGTTGTTTCAATATTGTTACATCGCGGCGCTATATGTGTACAACATTCCAGACGTCGCCTCGAGTATTCAAAGCAAATGGCCTGATGCCCTACGTCGACATCTTACGCCTTACGACTTTGGTATGTTTCGGAGCTCTGCTCTAGAGTCATGGGAATTTCTCTATCCTCGGTACTTAACAACGATGTTCTGCGTGGTACTGAGTTACTGGCTGGCTGAGCGCGCGAGCGTCATAAGCTCGCCTCACATCCCCGGTTCTCCGAAGCGATTAGACCTTGACGCATCACTCACGACACTACAGGACCAAAATGCGATTGGATTTGCCCTAGATGCAATTTCAAGTGTTATCAGTCACGTTCGCACGTCCATCGGGGAGAAGGTTGAGGAGAGTGTGTTCGAGGTTTCCATGGAAATGCTATTGCTTGTGGCGACCATTTGTGTGGGATTCCGCATCGAACTTTTGAGCGTAATCTACGCAATAGTTATTGTGACGGCATGCATGGAGCTCGCTGTACCTTCCATCAGAGGAACAAATCATACGTCGCTGCGTCATGGGAGCTTTAAGATTATTGGTGCCTGTCAAAAGCTGTTACAAGATGTTGTCCTGTGGATGTTTTACGGCGTTTTCCGTCGGCGACGTAGCCAGGACAATATTATAACCGCTGAAAGTGTCGCCAACACACCGACGAAAGGCTCCATTACGCAACGCGACTCATTGACCGAATCTGATTACAAGGTTGATCCGAAGCAAGTGCCTGTATGTTTACATTCAGAGGTGAACGATTATGGATTTGTGTTTGTCATTCTTGCGTGTACGTCGATCACGCTCAAGATTCTGACACAAATAACATTCTTTCAGTCGGGATCGCTGAGCGCGTTGGTGAATGTCAAATACGGTAGCTGGCTTGGGTTCCTGTCTTTCTCGGATTCTCGCTTGGAGGATGTGATTAAATCGACATCGATCTGCTGCCCATGGCCATATAAGCTTGATGTCACGCAATCGTTTTGCTACGACGAGAGTGAGATTTCGTCGTCATCAAATGAGTACGCGACACAAGCTTGTTTTGGATTTCAGACTAATTGGTACATTCTGGGCGTGCATTATGCGGTGATAATTTTCGCAGTCTTTCATGGCTTTCTTCAACGTCGACACAATGTCCGTATGTTGATGAAAGCGAAATCCTTTAGCGCGAAAGCAACTCCACGTGCAAGTTACTGGGCCAAGCTTCGCGGTGATGTGAAAGGATGCGATGTCGCCATGAAATTAAAGTTGCTAATTGCCATGCAGCGCGATCGCGCGAAAGAGCCCTCAACGCCGGTGCAGAAGAGGGTTTTTGCAAGTACGGATCCCGGGATGTCGCCGATTGTGCAGGCGACGCCGACAAACGCGGAGGAAGATGTGTTTAAGAGTGTACCTTGGGCTAAAGCGACATCATCAAAAGAAAAGAATATGAAGAAAAGTTGGCGCGTATTGACTCTACGGCTAGTCTATCGTTTTGTTTCGTGGGATTTGTCTCGATCATTTAATCGACTAGACTCTGTATTCGAGCAGCTGGCGAGTCTCAAGTATCTTCTTGCCATGGTTGTCTTACTCATCAATGCCTTTCTGAAATCAGATGTGACGAGCACAGTCTATATAGTCATACTTGGATACTTTTTGGCTTTCAATAACGGCGAAGCTATCGTCCGGTGTCAGTCACAAGGTTATGCCATTCTTCTCATCATTGGTTTCATTTTGATGATTCACGTTGTCACCGCTTTGCGGTTGCCGACGACTCTGTTGGATTCAAATTACTGTGAATCATGTCCAGAAAAACACTTTTGGCTCGATATATGGGGCTGCCCCGCGTCGTCGACGCCTCCTCCGCCTCCTCCTCCCCCGCCACCGGGTGCGTTGTCCAATTTTGACTTGAGCTGCTCGTCGCGTCCAGTCATCGTACAACAGTATGAAGTAGTTTCAGACATCATAGTGATGCTTCTGATAGGACACTACGTTCGTAAAGGTCATAAAAATCACGTCCGAGATGACGTGCGTACGGCATGGATGCGAGGTTATATGCGATTTAAAGGGCAGGTGATGGGTGAGGGCTGGGTCCAGTCGGAAGCTTTTACTCGTCTCGCAAACAGAGTCAACGCGCGCCTCGCTGAACGTCGTAAACTAGACGAAACGTCAGAGCTCTCCTTCAACGAAAAAATTAAAAGATGGGACGCCGTGGCCAAGCAATTAGAAGAGTACAAACCGAGCGCGATAAAAGAGAGTAGAAGGGAAGAGACAAAGCGTGCAGCGATACTTAATCGACGTCTTTCTCGCCAAGTCACATCCGAAAAAGAAAGATCAGTCATCAACGAGAATTTGAGCTTTGAGCAAATTGTTCTTCAAGCGAAGGATGCAGCAGCTCAAGACGCGAATTCGTCTGGAAATAATGCGCATTTCACAAATTCTGGCTTTTTGAAATTCTTCTACAAGTACCTCTTGGTAGCCATCATGATTCTCACCATGGTGGCGGCAGTTACTCAAGTTGATAGTGATTTCATTTCGCTCGCATACGCTAGCATTGCGATCATGTTTGCTCTAAATTACGATGGGCTACGCATCAATTGCAGAATTTTCAGAAATCGTGGTTACAAGTGGTGGAATTGTGAACTGTTTCGTGTCTTGTCAACGTACGTATACTTTGTTCTCGCAGCAAAGTTGGTGTACCAGATACCGTACATTAAACCAATTCTTTTGAACGGTCACGTTGCACTCGATGGGACGTGCGTGGAGGGCACCAGTGAATGCGAGACGATCAACTCGCTCTTTGGTCTTCGCAAGCTTGGCTCTGCGTGCGACGCGTCGATGTTTGCGTCTGACTGCGGATCAGTCCTTAGCTGGCGGTCTGGATCGATTGGTATAGATATCTTGCTGTTCTTATTATGCTCAATTCAAGTACAGCTTCACTCGAGTGAAGCGTACGTACGAGCTGTTCTGAAATTCGAGAAGCAAGCCATGGATCGTCGTGCGCGTAGATCTGCGTTGTATCGAAAATACATCGTGAGTTGGCGCGCGAAAATCAACAACAGTCTATTCCTTGAGTATCAAAGTATAACTGAGAAGGTTCGCGAGAGTGCGATGAAAGCGCATGAATGGTCGGAGTTTCAAAAGTTTAGAAGACTTTGGGACGAGGAAGAGTCAATCTTGCACAGTACGCCGCAGAATGTCAAGGCTGTCGTCGTTAGCTCGACGTCTGTTCGCGTCAAATGGAAAATTGATAAACTCGCCAAAGACATTGAAGCGTTTTACATCAAACGCGAGCGCGCACCGCGGGCAAGCATGCTTCCCCAATATGTCAATCCGGTAAGAGTCGAAGTCGACCCCGAGTCGTCGTCAAACTCATACGAGTACGTTGTCGACAAGCTCACGCCTGGAGTAAACTATACTTTTGTCATCCAGTCTTACTCACAGTCGAATGGGTTCGGACCTTCATCACATTGCTCTGAAGTAGTGTCTCTACCCAAAAGTCAATCAGACGATGCCGTCGTGGACGCGCCCACAAAGGCGGACAAGGCGTTGTCATTCATGTCGCGACTTTCGGGGACGATTGCAAACGTCGCGTCGTATTTGCTCGACCCAGCGTTGTATCCCCTTCCCGATGATGCAGACTGGATCAGCCGTGGCGACTGGGGCGATTCCGGGCTCATCTCGGGGCTTGGAAAAGTTTTGTACTCTCAAAGCGAGCGAATCGTTTATATTGCGCTCGTTTGGAACTTTGTCGACCACATGGATTTGATGACTTCGGCGCTCATCCTCTTTGTTCTTTGCTTTGCATCGTTGATGAATCCTCAACCGACACCAGCGGCGTGGAGAATCATATTCTGGTACGCCGTGGTAATGCTTTACGTCAGACTAATCATTCGTAGTAAAGTGTTTTGCATGCAGCTTGACTCTGACGCGAGCACGGATGACCGAAACAGGTGGCATATTAGTATACAACCGTTTTGTCCGACGTCAACGCTTTACGACGCGACGTCAGACAGCGAGTATAGCACTGCCAGCGCAACCTTACTTACGGTGCCAAGAAACCGAACGTTAGTCAGAGATGAGGTGATGTCAGACATTTTTCTCATCGCTTCGCTCGTGTTGCACATCAAGCATATGACAAGTTTGGGACAGTGCACAATCGACGACGCGGATCTGGTAAAGCCGCGCGAAGATTATGAAAAGTTTCATGAACTGCATGATATCTCGCAAGAACGTATGACGTCACAAACCATGGGCCGAACCATGTCGAAACACAGAGAAGATGCACTGACGAAGCGAAAAAGTCGCCGTCACGGATCATTGCGTAAGTCTAATCGCCCGAACATCTTGGTGCGATGTATTCGTCACGTCGTGACAAACGTATCCGCCTTGTACGCGCAAGTCGGTCTGCAAAACTCGAGGCGAGCACCTACGCGAGATGTCGGTAAGCCCGGCATAGACCTCTATGCTCTGGAAATTCTCTTGCAGTTTATTCTCACGCTATGGTTCATAACCGATTACAGCACGCTTGTATTCGAGTCTGTGACCGGGTTGAGCTCAACTGAGTCTTTCGGCACCGGTTTAACGATTTCTATAATATCTTCAGTTGCGTGGGTTGTATTGACGCGAATCGTATATTTGACGCAAAGCATTCGAGTCAAATTTGCTCTACACTTGATGCAATGTGTGCTCTACGTCGTTGGCGTTTTCTTGATAGTACCATTGGTAGACACGCGAGCGTACGTCTCGCCGAGACACAATTCGCACCTTCGGGGATTCACCGTCGTGATGCTTTTGCAGTTCTGCCTTGGTGCCATGCAAATCCGAGAAGGATATCGCGAAGGCAGTCAGCATAAAATATTACTCATGCGTCTTGGGAATTCGCCACCGGGAAGAACAATCTTCCGTTTGACGAACCTCGTTCCTTTTCTATTTGAAATCAGAACGATGCTCGACTGGGTGGTGTGTAATACGAGCATGGACTTTGTCATGTGGTTTAGATATGAGACATTGTATTACTTGCTACATGTCACGCACACGGTGCATTCTTGGCGTAAGAACAAACGAGAAATCTACGGTGGAGCTATTCCGTTTCCATATTTTATGAAGATTTTGCAAGGCGTTGGCATCATCCTCGGGATTTTGGCGCTGTTAACGGCGCCGGTGTTTATATTCAGTACGTTCAATCCCGCACTCGCGAGCAATCGCGTGAGTACTGGAACCATGGAAGTGCATCTTGACTTTTCGACGCAGCGTCACGTTCTGTACAACGGCATCGCTACAGGGTTCGCGATGGATAACTCGGACAACAGCGTGATGCAAATGGAACTCATCGGCCGTCAATACTATCAGAGCGCCGATTCCGACTGCATCCGATTCCCGAAATTTTCCGCTTCCGCCTGGATTTTACCGCCGACGAACAAAGTGGAGTTAGCAACAGCGCTGAGTTCGGCGGCGACGACGTCCAATTGTGACGCAACGGTTACAATTTCTACGAGTTTTACTCGTGCGGGACCTTCGAACGCGCAAACGCTCACGTATGACTTTGTGTCTACGCTTACAGACGCCAAGTGTTCCGAGCTTGCGGCGGTAATATCTGCAGACACGGGAAGCGTTCAATTCGACACGCTCATACCGCGCGGTTTGCATCTTCCACCAAGCTCAAGCGTTGAGATTATCGATCGAACGTACTCGTCGTACATCGGTCTAAACATGACGCTCGGGTCAACGACAGAGTCAAAGCTGTGGTCGGCGTCGCCGACGTCTACGTCGTTCCCAGACGCCGCACCAGATTTCTGCGGCACTGATGTCTCGGAGTCAGTGTACGCTGAAGGTGTACTTTTTGCCGCCGTCAGTGACCGTTTTCTTGTCGGTCTCGTCTCATCGCTTGGCTTGTCGAGTTACAGCGTTCGCGCGTTGTACTTTTTCATCTTCTTCACCGTCGGTTACATCATTCGCTCATTCTTCAGCTTCAAGCTCATGCACGTGCTCATTAGCGAAATGTCAAACACGGAAGAAGTGATGAACGTGTGTCAAGGTTTACGTCTGATTCGTTCGCTAGACTATCCAGGACGCCGCCGCGACGAATTGAAAATGTACCACGCGCTCATGCGAATGACGCGCGCGTCGTCGATGCGACGTTCGAGTTCCATCGAAGACTAAACACTGCGAGTGCTTCTACCGGTAGATGTGTAATAGTGTATTAAAGTGTAGTACAAGTACCGAGGTAGAGGTGAAATATGTATTAAAAGCATAACGTTTTATTATTGCCGGTACCGAGACGTTGCGTCGTGTGTGGTACGGGTGTGTGCGCGCGCTGGCGCTGCGTCGTTATAGTATTACGATTGCTGTATGACGATGACTTGCGGCTGCTGCTGGGGCGCGTATCGGGGCGTTCCCGCCGGGGGAATGCCGAGCTGCGCGCGCAGGCGTTCTCTCGCGTCTCTGCGGCGTCTCATGATGAAGAACACAATCAAGGCGATGCCGAAGACGACGCAACCGACGGCGATGCCGGCTTTTTGCGCTTGACTGAGCCCAGTGCTCGGATCGCCGCTGCACTTCGGGCCGTCGCACGTATACTTGGCGTTGAAGGCGGTGGCGCCGTCAAACATGTCGGCGTACGCGGTCACTCTGGAGGTATCCCAGGAGCTGATATCGCGAGCGAATACCGTGGCGCCGGCAAACATTTGCGTCATGTCGTTCACGGATGCCGTATTCCACGCGGCGAGCGGTTGATTGAACGACGACGCGTTCCTGAACATGCGCGACATGGACGTCACCGCGCTGACGTCCCACGACTCGATCGGTTGATTAAACGTCGTTTTGGCCTCGAATAAGCTCGTCAAGTCCAATTGTGTGCCGGTGAAAGACCACGAAGAGATGGGACCGGACAGGACTCCGCAGCCGCTCGCGCACTGGCACGCGCCGCTGGCGGACTCGGCAAAGCACGCGGCGACGGCGGCGGTGAGCTGAGCGCTCGTGACGGTCGTTGCGCTCGGCGGCGGCGTTCCAGATGACGACGACGTACACAAGTTACATCCACTTGGGCAGGCATACTTGTACTCGAATGGGTTAGCGGCAAACAAAGCGGACATACCGCTGACGCACGGGATTTTGATCTGTACCGGCGTCGTGTCCGTAGCCGGCGGCGTCGACGACGTGCCATCGTGGCTTTGGACATTCCACTGGAGCGCTGAGTAGGACGTGAGAGACAACAAATCGATCTCGGTCAGATCCTTCGTGGCCCAGAACTGCACCTTTGCAGTCCCCGAGTTCGCTGCGGTGGTAAAGGTTCCGGTGATGACGGTGAGCGCGGGAAACTTTAAATGCGTCACCGATGCCGACTGTTGACCAAGGTTTACGTACAAACTCCCGATGCTGTTCACCGACGGTATGCTTATCTCCGTGGCTGTCAAAGCAGAGTTTGCATAACTCTTCAAGGCGAACTCACCGGTCACGCTCTCCAGAAGAGGAGGTAGTTTTGTGAAATCAGTGTTTTCATTGTACCCGATCAAGTAGTTGCCTTCGATGCGCTTCAACAGTGGGTACCACACGCTCGCGGTGTTATACAGCCCAAAGTTTCCGGTGACTTCCTCGAGCTTCGGAAGATACGCCGGATCCCAATCGTTTTCTATGTCACCTTCGACTTTAGTAAGTTCGGGAAAAGCACTCGCCGACGTGCACGGGTTGGAGTTGGTGCACCTGGGCCCGTGCTTGGTCGTCGTCAAGAGCGGGAAACTATACCCGATGGACGAGTCCACTTGGAACGACCAGCCAGTGCTGGAGGTGTATCCCGCCGTGTACGTCGACGCGATACCGACTTTCAGTAGCGCCGGGAAAGACAGGGTATGCGTCGAAGCGATGTCGATCTTGTTCGCGTACTGCAGATTCGGCGCCTTGAACAGCACCGCTCGCGGCGTCGTCCCGCTGTAGGATCCGGCGTCGAGCGTCCCGTCAAGCGATTCCAAGCCCGTGAGATCAATCTCCGTGAGCGCCGCACCACCACCCGTCAAATCACCAGTCCAAGTCGTCACCCCAGAGATCGAGAACGTCGACGGCGTGTTGTATCTGAGGTCGACGTTGCCCGTAAGCGTCGTGCCAGTACCGAGCGAACACGCGTTGTTGCTCGAATCCACAAGGGTTAAGTGCGTGCACGCCGCACCCGCGGTCGCGCACTGGCACGTCACCGCGTCGACGCGCGTGATCGCAGCCGCGACGAGCGCCGCGACGAGCGCGAGTCGCGTCGACACTCCACGCGCGACTCGCCGCGCGCGTTCGCGGCCAATTGCGCGAACCGTCATCGCCATAGCCGTCGGATCGGTCCGTGTGCGTTCGAGCGCGTTCGATGACGCGCGCGTGGTGGAGTATATATCACGCGACGCACCGCACAACGCGGTCGACACACCAATCGCACCGCGCGCGCCCGCGCTGCGGAACTTTTTTAACGTTCCAGGTAGTCTCTCACCCGACTATCCGCGGCCCGGGTCGACGCGAACGCGACGGAGGCGCGATGTGTGATCGGTGCCACTCCTGCGAGTGCGTCGCGTCGTCCGTCGATTCCGTCGCGTGCGTCGGTGATCGAGCTCGCGCGTCGATGAATGGCGCGGCATGGGTTGGTGCCGGCACTCGGATGACGTGGAATTCCACGTCAGCACTACTGGTAGCCGCGTCTCGCGGCTACCAGTCGACGATGTCGTACGCGTTTGCGCGTCGTCGTTCTCGTCGTCGTCGTCGTCGTCGTCGCCGAGGGGTACGTCGTCCATAGGCGCGCGCGACGACGTACGGAAAAGCGCGAATCGAGGGGGGGGGTTAAAGTGTGCAAAATATCTCAAAATATCTAAACGCGGCGCGCGAGGAGGTCATCGCTGAGCCGACGATGGAGGCGTAGCGCTGGGATGGAAATAATGAGGGTAATATTACAACACGTAGTCTTTCGTGCGTGTGCTCGGGGGCGATGTCGGCGGACGCCGACCGACGGGTAGCGCGCGCTTGGCGAATCGAAGGACGTCGACGACGTCGACGCGGTTGATGACGCCCGAGTCAAACAAATTCGTCAAGGTGTATACGAACTTATCGTAAAATTCAGAGTCTTTGAGGAGCTTTTCAGCGTATGTTTTCGCGAATGATTTGCATAGAAGTGGTATGTCGTCGTTGGTCATGACGCGGAAACGGCGCGCGACGACGTTCCACGACGCCATAAAGTCAATCTCTTCCAATGAAAAATCCACAAACTCATGCAACATTTGCAAATCTGTCTCGTCTTGTCGAGCGTCTTCCACTTCGTCGTCATCTTCTGGATTGTCTCGAGGCGTTTCACTCATTTCCACAAATGAACGGCAATTATAAAATGGTCCAACCTCGCCTGGTGTCTTTGTCTCGCGGCGCGGTTTTTCTTTTGGTTTTGATTTCGGTTTTGGTTTTGGTTTCGCTCGCCTCACCTCTTCATCGTCTGGTCCGATAGGCGTCCCCCACTTGACTGCATGATACTGCCTCACCTCTTCGGCGCCTGGAAACGTAGGCGTCCCCCGCTTGACCGCATATAAACGCCCATTAAGCCATTGCGTATCCTTGCCGGTGGTGTTGATTATGGATTGTGGCCATTTTGGCACAGCATCCGGTTGTTTAGAACACGGAAGTCCATCCACAACCTTTGTCGCCGCGCGCGCCATGGCGGCTTCAGCACGTTCCACGCGTTCCTTGAGCTCAGCCGCGTGGCGCTCGGCAGCTTTGACGGCAGCCATGACGCGCCGTCGTTCTTCTTCATATGATTCTCTTGAATTTTGCAACTCTGAATGCTCGTTTTCTCTCGAATCAGCATCAGGATTTGAATCTCCTCGCGCGTACGCGTCCACCGCGCCTTCGTTCGCGGCGTCTTCGCGGTTGGCGTTTTCAACCATCTCGGTATCTCGTGGCGCGTCATCGCCATTCAGCGTCAAATTTATCCAACGTCTTCCAGCGCCATCCAACGGTGCGTCAGACATGTCTTGGTCTTGTGCTACTCCTACATCATCCGCCTCTTTGCTCTGTTCTTCTAACTCTTCTTCCTGCTCTCCCGTTTCGATGGCCCGTTCCTCGGGCTCGGGCTCCGCCTCGTCTATCCGCGCCGGACTATCGCGCGCAGGCTGAACTTTCCGCGTCGACGACGCTAACCGCGTTGTTTCATCGGACAGAATACGTTGCTGCCCTGGCAACGTGCGAAGAGCACCGAATACAAATTCATCTGCAGCCGTCACACCGGCTGATTCGTCAATATATTTGTTCACATTCGTATTGTACTTGCCAACCCAACCACCCAAAACCCGAATAACATGTTTTGGTACACCTAACGCGAAGCACGCAGTCGCTCCCCCGCTCCGAGCGGAATGCCCGGAATAATGCTTCGCAAATTTCTCCTCCTCACTGTTTCGCAGTAGCCGACGAATCGCCCGAGATAGCCGCACCGAAGCCCAACTATCGTGCGCCTTCTCATTTGGCATCTTTTCGTCCGAGCGCCCTATGTTCCAAAAAATATCGTCGACGGCTCGTTCGCCCCGTCGTTGTTGGCGCTCGATAAACATTCGCATCAGTACCGAGTACTGCGCCGGCGCATACCACAAGCGATGCGACTGATTCACCTTCGCATGATGATCATCTCGCGTAACTTGCGCACTCTTAGCTCTCTCGAGAACGCCGCCTCGTTTCCGATTGATTCGCACAACTCCGTCGGAATCCACGACGATATCGTCTTCCACGTCACGAACACGCAACGACATGACTGCGTCGGCGCGCATTAAACCTAGCACGGCAGTAGAAACCAATGCCACATCGCGAACGTGTTCGTCACTATCCGACGCTCGAACGCCATTGAGCGCGCGAGCCACAACAGACATTGGTAGAGGCCAACGCGTCGGTTCGGCATCTACCGCCAATCCTAACGCATCCTGATCGACGCACGTGCCTACGCGCGCCCCATCATCACTCGCGGCACCCTCGGGCTCTTGTTCTTGTTCTTCCGTCCCTCTGACGCTTTCGCTATCCGCATCCGACGGCTCGACAACCACGTCCACGTCTGCGTCCTCGTCGTTCATCGTCGCCACCGCCAACGTCGCCGCCGCACCGACTGGACTCGCATCTTCAACCTTTACCTTAATCTCACCCACGACAATCGCAGATTTCAATGACGATATAAACCGCTTTTCGTCTTCTGAAGCATTGACGTGCGCGAGCACTCGCGTTTGCAGCGTCTTGAAATCGCTCCACGTCAACCTCGACGTCGCGCCATCCTTCCAAATCACCGTAAACTCGTAATCCTCCGCCATCCCGGCGGCATTCTCCGTGCATTCCACATCGACGATTAAAAAATCATCGCGAGTGTGCCACTGTTCAATTAAAAACCCATACATGGCGCGTTTCCTACTCCACGGAGGTCCGGGTTTGGATTCCGACTGACGTTCGCAGCTCTCCAACGCGCGTTTACACAACTCGAACCGCTCTTCCACGCTCGCCGGCACCGCTCCACGCAATTCCTCAGTAACCGCATCACCATTGATCAGTTGCGCGAGACATACCCACACGTCGCGTCCGCCGTCGCGCATGGTGGCGTCACGAACGCGCACCAGCGCCAAGGCTTTCGCGCGCGCGCGAGATGCTTCGCTCGACTTTGCGCGCAATTTCGTCGGCTTAAACCCGCGCAGGGCGTGCATCCAGGGCGAGAGATCAAATGAGGTCGACGCGTGCGATGCCACCGAGGCGCCGGCGTACGAGCTGCGGCGCGCATCCGTTATGTCGCTCCAAACCACGGAGTCTTTAATGCAGTCGGCGAGCTTGCGAGCGTGCGAAACGATGTCGACGACATCGGGCATATCGCCACGCC
>JACLAB010012344.1_pt1 | contig 14128 bp, 10 predicted proteins | sample 8027921 | NCBI WGS metagenome assembly JACLAB01 (sample SAMN15725117, study PRJNA655200) | protist metagenome | isolation source: fluorescence activated cell sorting (FACS) single amplified genomes of... | place: USA: West Boothbay Harbor, Gulf of Maine | collected 2000-07-19
TCCGCGGACGCGAATACGTGGAAACGCCAGTCCTAGGGAACGCTGATGTAGAGCCGATTTTTTGAGCTCATTCGACCAACCATGACTCAAGAACGACCCCGTATACGTGTGAACGCGACGAACGCGCGCGACGGATCGAAAACGCGCCCGCGCCCGCCCGACCGTTGCCCGCACACGCGCGCGATGGCGACGTGGCGCGCCCGCGCGCGTCGCGACGCGCGAGACGCGACGCGCGCGTCGACGTCGCCGTCGCCGTCGCCGGCGCCGGCGCCGGCGCCGGCGTCGTGGCGCGCCGTCGTCGCGACGCGACGCGCGCGACGCGACGACGACGCGACGCGCGCGACGGACGCGCCGGTGGTGTGGCGAGAGTACGCGCGCCGCGACGCGCGCGCGACGGCGAGCGAGGACGCGCGAAAAAGCATCGCGCGAAGAGGCGCGCGCGCGGCGCGCGAGGACGAGGACGCGGACGAGGCGACGTCGCGCGCGGAGGATGAGGACGAACGCGAGGCGCGGCTGGCGTACACGCGGGCGTACGTCGACGCGCTGCGAGCGCCGTCGTGGGTGCGGGACCTGGGGAATCGCGCGCGCGGCGAGCATCGGGTCGACGAGGGGGCGTGGGACGCGGACGGCGCGGAAGACGAGGAAGAGGACGAAGAAGACGAAGAAGACGAGACGACGACGTCGAGCGAGGAAGAGGAAGAGGAAGAGGAAGAGGAGGACGCGCCGTCGAAAGCTGCGACGAAGACCGTGGTCGGTGTGAGTGCGAGTGGAGGGGTGCGCGTGCACGCGGAGGATGAATCAAAGTCGAGAGAGCGCGGTGTCGTCGTGGATCCGCGCCGGGCGAATAGAGTCGCCGCCGCGGCGGTGGCGGCGCCGGCGGCGCGAAGCGCGGCGGCGATTTCCGCGAAATGGGTCGCCGCGCTCGCCGTGGGTGCCACCGCGGTGGTGGCACCGTTCGTCATGCGCACGTCTGAATTGAATTCGCTCGCACCGGGAAGTTCGAACGGGATGCAATTTCGCGACTTCGGTTTGTCGAGCGCGCGCCGATGGATGTACGACGGCGATCGTTCGCTCCTCGAGTCGTCGAGTGACTTCGAGACTTTGCAACGGCGTCTCGCGGAGATGGAACAGCACCTGCGCGACGCAAACGAGGAACTCGATCGCGCGCGAGAAGACGCAAAGTCCGCTGCGAAGACGAGGCGGAAGTTAGCCGAGGCGCGAACCGAGGCGAGCGAAGCCAACGCGCGAGAAGCCGCGGCGGTGGCAGATCGTGACGCCGTGTGGAAAGCGCTTCGCGGACAGCTCGCCGACGCTGCGAAGGCGCGCGCGGCGATAGAAACTGAGAGCTTGGCCATCGCCACGGACCTAGAACAAGCGAAGGCAGCGCTTGACGCCGCGCTGACTTCTCAATCGTCTTGCGGCGGCGCGGTGGACAAAGATTTGCGCGCCGCGCTCGATGACGCCGAGGCAAATAAGAGAACTCTTCAAGAAAAAGTTGATGACCTTTCGAACACAGTCGATCGCTTGAATCGACAGTTGAGCGAGCTGAGCGCATCCAAGTCTGCCGAGCTCGACGCCGCGGAGCAGCGTGATCGCCTTCGCGAGGAAACGCGACGTGTCACCGAGACGCTTGCCTCAAAGGAACAACGACTGGGCGAGCTCGAGCGACGGCTTTCGACTTCGGAGATTGATCTTGATGTGCTGTCAAAAGAGCTTATCGATCGTGAAACGAAGTTGCGCGACGCTTTAGCGCGGGCAGAGGAGATGGAATCCGCCAGCTCACTCGGCGAAGACGAATTTGCGCGAAAGCTCGCCGAGCTGCAAAAAGAATTGGAGACGAGCAAACGCCGCGCCGAGGACGCAGCGGCGGCATCAGACGAAGCCAAGAAGGCCCGAGATGCCGCCTTCGAGGAATTGCGCAAGGCTCAAATCGAGGCGCAGAGCGAAGCCGACAAATTTGAACGCGCGCGCCAAGCGTCTTTACGCGAAACGAGCGCCAAAGTGACGCAATTGGAGAACGAACATGGCAAGCTTTTAACGCAGTTAAATCGCGCAGAAGCCACGCTATCGGAGTACATCGTCGTTTCCACCGCGCATGCGAGCGCTGTGGTGAGTGAGCAAAAGATTGCGTTCGACGGGGAAACCAAAGCGCTTCAATCGCAGCTTGAAGGAAATTCGACGCTCGCAACACAGCTGGAGCGAACGCTCAAGTTGACTCTCGAGGAGCACGAGTTGACGAAACTAGCGCTCGAAACCATGGAACAGGACATGATCGAATCGCAAGAGCAGTGCATGAAGGAAGTCGTGCGCACGGCCGCGGATTTGTCGGAGAGCAACGCCGCTCTGACCCAAGCGCGCGAGGCGCTCGCCGCGCTGGAACTCGAAATGTCCGAGTATAAGAATCGCACGACGACTTTAGACGTCGATATATCCAACGCTGTTGATACCGGTGACGGAGTCGATGTCGATGCTCTCGTGACTGCGCGGGATGAGCTCAAACAAGCTTTGGACGCCGCGCGCGAGGAGCGGCAAAAACTCGTGACTCGCCTCGCTTTCGCGGAAGAGGAACGCGCGTTTCGTCGTAATGAATCAATTAAGTTCCAAGAAGCCGCGACCGAGGCTGATAGACTTCGGAACGAAGCGGAATCGAGACGATTAGCGCTCGAAGATGAGCTCGAGCGCGTCAAGGCGGAAGTCAAAGAGGCGGAACAATCGCGCGCTGAAGCCGAAAACGCGCGAAAGCTCGCGGAAGAGCAACGAGTGTTGGCCTTGCGCGCCGTCGAAGAAGAGCGTAAGATTGCGGAAAGCGCCGTGGCCGAGGCGCGCGAAGCGGCAAATTCGAATCTGCAAGCTTTGAAAGCGCAGACTGAGGCCGAAGCAGTGGCCGCTCGACGCGCTGAAGAGCAAGAGGCGGCGCGTTTGCGAGCCGAAGCCGAGGCGGCGGAACGCGCGCGCGTCGCCGAAGCCGAAGAAGCCTTAGCGCGAGCGAAGGAACGAGAGCTCGAAGAAGCAGAGCGCTTACGAATCGCCGCCGTCGAATCAGCACGTTTACGAGCCGAGGCTGAGGAAGCAGAGCGCGCTCGCTTGGAAGCAACGCGACTCGAAGCCGAAGCCGAGGAACGTCGTCGCGTCGCGGCGGAGGATGAGGAGCGACAACGCCTCATCGCGGCTGCGGAGGAAGAACAGCGCCGTGTCGCCGCCGCCGCGGCGGCGAAACGCGAGGAAGAAGCGGAGTTGGCCGCGGCGGCGCGCGCAGAGGCGATGCGAGAGCGCGAGCGTGCGCAAGCTGAAATGGTCAAGGCAAAGCAAGCGCAAGCTGAAAAGCGCGCGCAGAAGCTTTTAAAAGCCGCCAAGAAAGCGTACAGGCTCGCCGAAGACGCTCACGCGCGCGCAAAGACGCTTCAAGACGCCGTGTCGAGCGTACCGCCCGTGGAGCGCGAAGACGCCCTCGCGCGCGCCCGAATCGCCTCCGACGAAGCCGCGGCGGCGCAAGAGAAGTGGGACAAGACGTACGCCCTGGCGAAGGAGGCTATGAGATCCCTAGAGTAGCATCACTAGTATTCTGTGAACGAGCGCGTCTAATCGCTTCGCGGAGTGCCAAGGATTTTTCGCGCCACCGCGTGCGCGTCAAAGTCGCGACGTTCGCCGGCCCGTCGCGCGCCCGCCCAGCCCAGCCGATGCCCAAAAACTTTGCCAGCGCCGTACCTCGCCAGCGCGCGGCGTACGAATCGAATCGCGGTTTCGCGGCGAAAGACATCGTCGTCGTCGTCGCGTGATGCTTTGGAGAATAGGCCAGGCGCGCGTCGCGTTGACCGTCGTCGCGTTGACTACTGCTATGCACTACATTCTTTCTATCGCGCGCGGACGACTCAAAACCTCCCGAACGCCGGGCAGTTGTGATATTCGTTGTATCGATAGACGGACAACAACGCCACGGCTAGGATGCCATCGATCAAGACGAATTCGCGCCACGTCCACGCGCGCGCCGCCGGCTGGTGCGCAAACGTCCCCGCGCGATGCTTGCTCATGCACCACCACCCGAAACTCGTCGCGGCCAACACTTCGCCGCGAAAGAATTCGGTGGAGTTGGTGTAATAATACTTCATCGTGATGTAGAATCCCAACGCGTACGTCAGCTGCGGCAGCGCGACGTCGCTCGTCACCACGCGTTCGCTCCGTCGCGTCGCGCTTCGGACGCACTTCGAATCCAGCGCCCACTCCAGCGCCATCGCCCCCAGCGCGCTCCACGCCCACCACACCACGCACCGCTGATGCACGCCGAACATGCACCTCGGAAACGCGAACGTCCCCGCGAGCGCCGCCGTCGGAACGACGCCCGCCAGCGCTCTCGCGCACCTCGCCCAGCCTCGCGTCTCCCCTCGCGTCGCCATCGCGCTCGACCACGCGCACGCGTCCAGCGCCCCCGCGACGCTCATGAAGTACATCATCGCCACGTAATTCGGCACCACCTCGACGTATCCACACAGCGACACGTTCGCCGTTCGCGTCGTCGCGTACGCCGCGACTTCAAACAGTTGCCCGAGCGCGATCATCATCACCTCGCCGTGCGCGTGCCACGGCTCGCGTCGCTTGTCGTACCACACCCCCAGCTGCGCGTCGCAGAATCGTTCCGCGACCGACCGACGGTTTTCGTCCGCCGCGCGCGTTCGCGTCGTCGTCGTCGTCGTCGTCGACGTCGACGTCGATGTCGATGTCGTCGTCGTCGTCGTCGCGCCTCGAGCGTCGCTCGTCGCCCTCGCGCCCTCGCCCTCGCGCCGCGCGCGACCGAGCGCGAGCTCGACGTCCACCTCGCGCGTCGACTTCACCATCGCGCGTGTGCCGCGACGCGCCGTCCATCGCTCGCGCCGCGCGCGCGTTCCACGACCCGAAAAACACCCGCGTGTGGACAGACGCACGGCCGTGAACCCCATCACCCTTACTTAAGGTCGCCGGTTTCGTTTTTTTAATCACTTCGCTTCGCGTCTTCTTCATCGTGCGCTCCCGAACCGACGACGGCGTCGAACTGTTTGCGCACGCGACGCCGCGAAAAACGCGCGCGGGGTTTCGAACGCGGCGTCGCACACGACGACGACGACCGACGACGGGCGCGATGCCGTTCGGGATCGGGATCCTGAAGAACCTCGTCGGGCACATCGCGCACAAGGGGCAGAGGGACGCGACGCGCGACGGCGCGGGCGAGGGCGCGCGCCGGCGACCGGGACGACCGAGGCCGAGGCGACGACGACGACGGCGCCGCCGCCGCCGACGACGACGACGACGGCGGCGACGGCGGCGAAGAGCGACAAGTACGTGCCGCCGAAGACGCACCTGCCGAGCCTGTTGCCGCTGGACCAAGCGGGGTCGTGGGCGGACTTCGAGGACGACGGACCGCCGCGGGACGAAAACCTCTTGCGGCGCGAGCGAGAGGAGAGGGAAGCGCGAGAGCGGGCGGAGGCGGAGGCGGAGGCGAAGCGCGCGGAGGATGAGGCGAGAATGAAGGCGAAGGTCGAGGCGGAGGTGAAGAGCGTGTTGCAGAGCGAGGGAGTTGAGGATATGTTGCGCGAGTTGCCGAGCGACGACGAGGAGGAGACGGCGACGGAGACGAGAGCGTCGGAGGATGGCGACGCGCGAGCGCGCGCGGCGAAGGCGGCGAAGGAGAGCGAAAAGGTGCTCTCAAAGAAGGAAAAGGCGAGATTGGAGGCGGAAGAGTTTGAGAACGCGCTCAAGGAGCTCGGGTTGGCCGACAAGGTTGACTCGAGCGACGCGAGCGACCCGGCGAAAGCCGAGGCGAGACGCAGGAAAAAGGCGGCTCGCGAGGCGAGAGAAAAGGCTGAGGCCGAAGCCAAGGCGCGCGGTGAGACGGCACAAACGGAAAGCGTCGCCGCGGAACAACCCGCGGCGCCGGTGGAGCTCGTCGATCCCGAGGTCGCTCGCGCCAAGCTCGCCAAAGCCGCGGCGGCGAAAAAGAAGAAGAAACTCACGGGCGCCGCCGCCGTCGCCGCGGCGGCGAAAGAGAAGGCTGCGAAATCCAAGAAGAAGGGCAAGCCAGAAAAGTCGAAATTCAACGAGTTGCCGTCTTAAAGATTGAATTCAACGACGCTCACAAAGGGAACGATTTACCACATTACATTTAATAAAACACAAACGAGCGGAACGCTCTCATTCGAACTCGAGTTCGCGAAGCTCGCGGACTTCGCGTTCGCTCATTAACCTCCACGCGCCCTCGGGCAAGTCCCCGATCTGGATGTCGCCGATTTGTACGCGATGTAAATCCACGACGCGCAAGCCAAATTTCTCGCACACGCGTCTGATTTGCCTATTCTTCCCCTCGCGAAGGTTGAACTCGAGCGTGCGCGATCCGTGACCGAGACGCTGGACGTTCATGGGTAATAGTTCTACGCCGTCCAGTTGCACTCGGCCGTTGAGCGAACGCATGTGGGACTCTCGCACGTCGGCGTCCGTCGTGACGACGTACTTTTTCAACACTCCGTTCCCGCCGATGACGCTCCGCGCCAGCGCACCGTCCTCGGTGAGAATCAACAACCCTCGACTGTCCTTATCTAATCGTCCGCACACGTTGAACGACGAAACGTCTCGCGTGACGCGCTTCAAATCATCCATCGGCGCCCCCTCCATCGCTCGCATCCACGCGTTTCGCGGCTCCACGCACGCCGCCGCCGCGATCTCCCCCTCCGCGGGCAAATTACTCACGTACCCCGGCGGTTTATTCACTATCACCGTCAACTTCTCCCTCAACCATCTCGTTCCCTCCCCCGTGATCTCGATCCTCGCGTTCGCGCGCGCCTTGAATCCGAGCTCGATCGTCTCGCCGTCCACCAGCACGCGTCCGTCCTCGATCAACCGCTCCGCCTCCCGTCGACTGCACGTCCCTCGCCGCGACAGTATCTTACTCACGCGCTCCAACTCTTCGCTCTCCGACGCGCCTCCGCCCCATCGCTCGCGCGCGTCGTCGCCCTCGTCGTCGTCTTCGCCGAACGCGCCGTCGTTCGACCTCGACGTGAACCCGCGCGAGCGACGCTCCCACGGATTCGTCGCCGTCCGCGTCGCCGCGCGGTTCCGCTCGCTCCCGAATCCGCGCTCGGGTCGCGACGCGACCGCGCGCCGTCGCCGTCGCGCCGTCGCGCCGTCGCGCGCGCCGTCGCGCGCGCCGTCGCCGTCGCCGTCGCGCATTCGTCGCGCGTCGTCGTCCTCGCCTCCGATCGCGCGCGTCGTCGACGCGCGCGCGTGGACGACGCGCGACGCGCGCGCTCGCGCTCGCGCGCGCGTCGCCGGCGTCAGCAGACGCGCGAGCGCGCGCAGACGCGCGCGCGTCGACGCCATCGGCGATTCGCGTCGCGGCACACACTGACGCCGCGCGTCGTCCGCGAGCGCGCGCGTCGTCCGCGTCGTCCGCGCGCGCGGCGCGATCGTCGAGAGGATGCTCGCGTCGCGCGCGTCCGCGCCGTCGCGCGCGACGGCGCCGCGCGCGACGGCGCCGCGACGCGCGCGAACGAATGATTCGACGGGACGAACGTCGACGCGGTCGCGCGCGCTCCGGACGACGCGCTCGAGCGCGCGACGAAGCGACGACGCGCGCGACGTCGACGACGACGCGCGCGAGCGCGACGATCGGTCGTGGACGGCGCGGGCGCGCGAACGGGTCGGCGCGGCGGCGATCGCGGCGGCGATCGCGGCGGCGTGCGCGATGTCGACGCCGGACGCGGCGCTCGCGGCGCGGAGCGGTGGACGGATGGGCGGAGGAAGCTTTCGAGCGAGCGCGATGTCGTCGGGGTCGATTCGAGGGATCGGGAGCTCGGGGATGGGGTCGACGCTCGGCGCGGGGCTGGGCGCGCCGTCGACGCGGGCGAGCGGCGCGGGAAGCGGGACGCGCACGTCGTCGTTTTTCGTCGGGCCGGGACTCGGGTACGGGTACGGCATGGGCATGGGGTACGGCGTGGGGTACGGCGGCGGTGGGTTCTTCAACCTCGTGTTGTTTGCGATGCTGGCGCTCGCGGCGTCGAACGCGCTGCAGAACGCGATGGGACGCGGCGGGTTCGGCGACGGATTGAGCGCGGGCGGGGACTCGATCAGCGTGGTGAAGATACAAGTCGGGCTGTTAGGCTCCGCGCGCGCGTTGCAGAAGGATTTGGAGCGCATCGCGGACAAAGCCGACACGTCGTCGCCCGACGGGTTGCACTTCGTGCTGTCGGAGACGGTGCTCGCGCTGTTGCGTAATCCCGAGTATTGCGTCTACGGCTACGCCGCCTCCAAGGTGTGCCGCGGTCCGGAGCAAGCGGAAGAGACGTTCAACGATTACTCCATCGACGAGCGCGGGAAATTCGAGAAAGAAACCCTCGTCAACGTCAACGCTCGCCGCCGCTCCGAAACCGTCGGCGTCGACCCCGCCGCCGACACCAACGACTACATCCTCGTCACCATCATCGCCGCCGCGGACGGCGGCGTTAAAATGCCCGACATCACCGACGCCAACGACTTAAAGACCGCGCTCAAGCGTCTCGGCGCCGTGCGCGTCGAGGCTTTACAAGCCGTCGAAGTCTTATGGACGCCGCAGGAAGACGGCGACGTCCTCACGCAAACCGAGCTCCTTCGCGACTACCCCATCCTCGTCAACTTGTAAGACCGGTCTCGCGTCGCGCATCGATCGCCTCGCTTCGCGCGAACGCCCGCCCGCGCGCCGACGTCTCGAAAAACCCGGCGCTCCGTCGTCGCGAAGCGCGCGCGCGCCCAGCCAGAGGCGCGGCCCGGACGAAAAAGCCGTTGACGATTCGTGTCGTCCCCCCGCGCGGCGCGTCACGTCGCCGCGCGCCGATCGACGACGACGCGACCCGCGCGCGACGCTCGCGCGCGATCGAATCGATCGATAAAAATTCAACGCGCCGACATGCGCGACGACGCGCGCGGCGCGCCCCTGGACGCCGCGCGCTCGACGCTTCGAAGACTCGCGCGCGCGCTCACCGATGCGATTCAGCGCCAGGAGGTCCATCAGTGGTCGCGCGGCGCCGCGACGACGACGGTCGAGCTCGAACTCCGCGCGCTGTGCTCGGCGCGCGATGCGCTCGAGGTGATGTCCGCGGCGCTCGACGCGGCGACGGCGGCGGCGCGGGCGGACTCGAGAGAGACGGAACGCGCGGGCGCGGCGCTGGAGCGGGCGCGGCGACGCGCGTTCGCGGCGACGATGAAGGCGTTGGAGGGCGTGAGCGAGGAGCGAGAGGCGCTGCGACGGGTGAGGGAGTTTTTGGAGATGCCGGGGGATCTGGAGATGTACGCGCGGATGATGGACGACGGATTGGAGGCGATGAAATCTTCGGAGAGTCCGCCGCGAACGGCGAGGGAGGCGACGGAGACGCCGACGTCGTTCTTGGGAGCGAAGGAACGCGATGATCTAGCGATGAGCGACGAGGACGTCGCGAGCGAGGAGGAGGCGGTGCGAGTGTTTCAGACGTTTAACGCGTACTCGCAACCGATGACGCCGAGAACGTATCATCACAACGGCTATCAGTTGGACTCGTTTGAGAGCGAGGTGAAATCCAACCGCTACGGCGACTCGCCGGGGGGTATCAGTGAAGACAGCGCGTACGGCGCGCAGGACGACGCGGACGCGAAGAAGGGCGCGGTCGAATCGAGCAAGACGCACAACGGTGGCGCGTGGGTCGCCGTCGCGCTCGGAGCGATCGCGGCGGCGGGGCTCATGCGCGCCGCGGCGACGCCGCAAGTCGCCGCGCTCAAGGCGCTCGCGGCGTTGAAGATGGGCGCGTTCAAGCGACGCGCCGCCAGTGCGGCGCAAAAAGCGTCGCAACATGCGATCGGCAAGGCGAAACAAGCCTTCGCGAAGAAGAAGCGCGCGGTCGAGGCGACGCCCATGGCGGACCGTCGAGCGACGTACGTGGTGAAGCACACGCGCGGCTCGTTCGGGGGCGACGCCGGCTTGGAGGCGCTTGAGCACGCCGGCACGCGAGGCGTCGCGTCCATTCGAGTGTCGAGTGATACTTCATCGTTAGTCGACGTCCCCGCGCGCGATTATCGCTGGAAACCGAGCGTGATGATCGGTCGCGGGTGAGCGACGACGTCGAGCGCCGCGCGTCAGAGCCACGAAAGTCAATCCGCCGCGCACTCGACGAGTCAAAACCCTGATTCCGCACGCATCCAATCGTATATTTAATACAGCTAAGGCTACTAAAACACGCGCGCGGTCCTCACGTAATCTATCCAACGTCGTCGCACTACGCGTACCCTCGCGTGAATAACGACTTTTGTCGCTTGCGTCGCAACAGCCCACCCTTCGCGTCGATCACCGCCGCAGCCTCTCGCAAGTGTTCCGGTCGTATCTCCTCGTACTCATTCATCCCTCGCGATTTCATGATCTCCCTCGCCGTCTCCACCATTTCTCCGACGAACATCTTCGACACCCCCGCTAATATGATCAATCCGTTCGCGTTGAGCGTCACCCCGCTCGCCGCTTTGAACAACCTTCGCAACATCGTTTTACTCAGATTACTCCTACGAAAGCACTCGTATCGCTCCATCTGACTCGGTGTGAACGTTTTCAAGAGCTCCAGCATGCGCGCTCGATCGGCATCGCGCTGCGCCTCGATCGAGGCGTCGTCGTCGCGTCGCCGGTGGTCGAGATCCTCGCCGTCCACCATCTCACCGTCGTCGTTTTCACCGCCTTGCTCGTTCTCCGCGTCGTCATCGGCGTCGTCGTCGACGGCTGCGTCGTCAGCACTCGCGTCGGCGGGCTTTTCGGTGGATTTCGGCGCTTTCTTCGCGCGTTTCGCCTGCGAATCGTCGGAAATGATGGTTTGTCGTCAGTCGCGAATTCGTCCATTTCGGCGTCGCGCGACGCGTGTGGCGCGTCGATCGGCGCGAATCGCGCGTCGCGCGCGCGCACCGATGATGGTTTCGCGTCTGTCGCGGCGGCTTTGCGTTTGGGCGCCATGAGCCGCGCGCGCGAGTCGTCGCGAAGTGAAGTTTGCGCGCTCGAGGCGACGAGAAGAGGCGAGCAGAGTTGGTTCGAATTTCAATATCAACGTCATCGCGTCTACGGCCTCGCGACTTGCACGGTGAAGGCGTTGTCGTCGGATTCGGAATCACTTCCGCTGGAATCCGCGGCGGCGGGAGCTTGAGCTTGAGTGGACGGTCGTTCGGCGTCGACGCGGCGACGCTTTTCGGCTCGATCGTCCGTCGCGGCGTCGGCGTCGGCGTCGGCGTCGCTCGCATCCGAGGCGTCACCGCGCACTTCGTCCGAGTTGTCGAACGAGTACTCCATGTCGTTACCTTCGTTTCCGTCGTCGTCGTCGGCGTCGTCGTCGCCGCTCGAATCCGGTTCTTGACCGGTGAAATCTTCGTCGTCTTCGTCGCTCTCGTCTTCGTCGCTCTCGTCGCCGAGCGCGCCCGCCGCATTCGGCGCGTCATCCGCGCTCGTGCATCGCTTGGCCAAGTACCTACTGACGTGCTCGAGCTCGTCTCGGGAAATGTTCGAGAACTCGACGGCGACGCCGTCTTCGGGCGTCATGGACAAATCAAACGTGCTCGAGCCGGCGTTTTCGGCGCGAAGCACGCGCAAGTCTTCCAAATCGTCAAAGTGCACGTACATCGCCGGGCTCGGCCCGAACGCCACGCCCTCTTTGAGAAAGAATAAGTACCCCGAGTTGAACCCTTTCGTCGCTTGCACGTGACCGAAACCCTTCGTGCCGGCGAACACTTTGACGGGATTCGTCGTCCCGCACGTTTCGGCGCCGTACTCGCGTTCGAGCGCGCGAAAAAACAACCGCGCCGCGTGCGTCGATCAAGCGCGCATGGCGGCGTTTTCCAAGCGCCTCACCTCGGCGTCGATCGGAATGGAAGCTGGCGAATGCCTGGGTTCGCTCGGCGTCGTTCGTCAGATTCTCGCGTCGTATCCACGCGTGCGCAACTTGCTCGAGAACGAGCGGATTGGGAACGGAGTGTTTCAGATGGATTTAGACGATCCCGAGCACGCACAAGGCATGTCCGCCGTGCTCTGGGATCTTTGTCTGCTTTCGCAACACTACCACCCCACATGCGCAGCGGCGGCTCAAGAGGTGGCCAATTTGCCACTCTTGGGTGCGATCGCTCCACCTCCCGGCTCACACGCCCCGAGCGAGCTCGCGAAGGCGTACTCCACGCTCCGCGGAGACTTCAACCCGCCGATTCCCGAGCCGCCGACGCAACGCAACAAACCGCGAGCGCCTATCGATCAGAAAAAGTTTGTCGACGCCTACGACGAATCTTTCAAACGGAACGTCATCAATAAGTTCGGCGACGCCTTCGAGGCCGTCGAAGCGCGTGCGTTCCGCCGACATTTCCGTCGCGTTCGAGCGCACGGGGAAAACTTTCGATTACGAAGGGAGCGCGACGCCCTCTCGCGAAAAATCAGCGCCATGCGCGCGCACGAGCTCGAGGCCAAGTCGAAGTCAAAATCTAAAAAGTCGTCGTCTAAACGCACGTAGGGCGCACGTAGCTATCCCGCCATTGTCATGCAATCGACGCGCATTTAGTTCGGCGCGTCGCCTTCGCGTCCGCGCGCTCGACGCCAACACCCTCTGCATTCGTCGTCGTTCGTGTGCTGCGCCGACGCCGATTCCTCGCGATGGCGTGGCAATCGCGCGTGCGTGATATGGAACGCGCATTCGAGCAGTCGACGACGTCGATCGCCACCGCGCGTCGACGCGGCGCGACGAAGTCGCGCGACATTGGTCGCGGCTTGCAGAAAGATTACGTCAACATGCTCCGCGACGACGTCGAATCCGCCTCGGGCGATCGCGCGAAAACGTTCGCGACGAACGATATTTCGTCCTCGACCGCCGCGGACGCGGATTCGGGGACGCCGAGCAAAGATCCAGAGCTAAAAGTTAGAGACGGCGACGGCGGCGCGAGCGTCGGCGACGAGAGCGTGCGCTCTGGGCGCGAAGACGTCCCGGGACTGGATGATTTCGGCCCGGTCGCGGTGGATGATGATGAAGAACCCGTGCTGACGCGGTTGAAACCGAACGAGGACGTACGGCGGCCGAGTTTATTGTTGAGGGCGCTAGATTTTTCGCGTCGCGTCGGATTGATTGGCGCGTCTATTTTGTTTGGGATATTTCTCGTCTTTGTAGCCATGTCGGCGTACGAAGAGATGCAAACGAGTGGAAATCACGATCCATTGAGACCGAAGTTCGCGCCGGGGGTCGCGGTGAAGGTCGACGAGCGCACAGTGGCCGAGGAAGCGTCGGCGCGAGGCGAGAGCGCGAAGAACGCGTTTTTAGACGTCGAACGCGAGGCGGGCGTGGCCGGCGCGAGTGCGATGAACACGTAGGCTGTAACAATATCATTAACGCGCGATGTACAGTAGTATTACGGAAAGTTAGACGCCATGACGGCGAGCAACCGAAAGACGGTGTCCTCCGTTACGGCGTTCGGCACAGCCAGAAATGAATGAAAGGCTGCGCGACGACGACGGCGAGCAACACGTAGTTTTGTGACATGCTCTGCGAATAACCGCTGTGTCTCGCCTCGCTGAAGATGATTCGCTTCAAAGTTTTCGCCATGAACACCGCGTTGCACAGCGCAGACCAAATGAGGAAAAACCAAAACACGTACGTCTTGTTGAACATTTTCGACATGAGCGTCATCGAGCCGTACGTAAAGGTGTACCCGACGTACGCCGCGACGTCGAGAATCGGCGCCGACACGATATGGTTCGCCGAGCTCGTGGAACGCAACGCCACCCAGATAAACGCCGACTCGCCCGCCCACAGCAGCCCGCTCCACCACGCGTGCGTCGCCAGCGCCTCGGGCGTAAACGAACCGCTCTTGGACGAAAACACTTCGCGAATCGAAGCCGTGAGCACGTACGTCCAGAACGCCATGAGTGGAATGTACAAATCCGGCGCGTTGATATCGTTCCGCGGTGGTTTGTACGCCGTGCCTCCCGCCACGCTCTCGGGCAATCGCGCCCACGAACCTTTATGCAAAAACGGACACAACACCAATCGCATCTTGTGAAACACGTACGACTCCGTGACGTCGAAGTACGCCCGCATCGACGCCGTGCTGAAATACTTGGCGTAATTCGAACTCACGAACGACGCGCCGTCGTTCAAAAACT
>JACLAB010004005.1_pt1 | contig 14125 bp, 10 predicted proteins | sample 8027921 | NCBI WGS metagenome assembly JACLAB01 (sample SAMN15725117, study PRJNA655200) | protist metagenome | isolation source: fluorescence activated cell sorting (FACS) single amplified genomes of... | place: USA: West Boothbay Harbor, Gulf of Maine | collected 2000-07-19
ACTGAACGGAGAAGAGGAGAATAGAGTGATGAATGTATCCGAGGATAGGAAACTGTGGCAGTTTTCGACGGTATCAGATGAATTAATAGCGGTAAATGGAATCGGTGAAAAACTGAAAGGCTGCGGCGCGTACATCGAATTCGCCTATCGAGAGTACATTTCGACGGGTGAAGGCATTGAAATAGAGAGTAGGAAAAACTTAGAAGAGGACGAATCAAAAAGACGAGATGGATTTGAAGTCGCCAACGCGGATGCCATCTTCGAAAGCACAAAGGTGTAATGCTGAAAATAAGAACAACAGCTGTAAATGAAGCGCTTTATTTTTATTACACCCATTCTCTCTCTCACTTTTTCATTTTGCTGGCCAAGTTGCCTAACAAAGTGAAAAATCGATACCGCTTACTCTTCTTCCACGGTTGCGCCTCAGGAAACGGTAGCCCGGCACCAACCGCGTAAAATAACCCAAACACCCCGCCGAGACCGCCGGTATTACCTAACGTTCTGTCCATCACGACGCCAACTGTAATCTTCGTCACCTCGCCTTTCTCGTTGAACGTCAGCGACAACGCTTGCGGTGGACACTCGACTTTCTTCCCTGTCGGTTGAATGTTCCCTGCCAAAACCCCTGTGTGCGTCCCAACCGTTCTATTCTGAAACCACACCCGGTTCGTTTCAAACGGATCGACTCTGAAATGATGAAACTGCGACTTCATGTCTGGGAAACCTTCCGCGAGCTCAAAACCAGCCACTGCGTTCACAAAAGTGTCTTTGGATAAGGGACCGACAACAGGGCCGATGAATTCGAAATCTTCGCTCAAATCGATGCTGGCGAATCCTTTTCTTAGGTTCTCTTTCGTGAGTTCAATGAGCTCGTTCGGTTTAATCGGGAACGTCGATTCGCTCAACATCTTTTCCTCGTCCACGACGTCGTACAACGACGGATTCGGGTGCGCTGCTGCTCGGACGATGCGATGATTAGTCGAAGTCGCAGACGAAGAAGATGATGAAGAAGCAAACGAGCTCGGTAAAACGGATTGCAACGCGGAACGAATCATCATCTTGTTGCGTTTCAGTGAATGCGTATATGTGCGTGTGTGTGTGCGTGTGTACGAGTGTATCAAGTATCAACTACCTTATGGAAAGATTAGTTGTGACGTCGATTCGACTTTTTCGTGGCGGTAAAAAGTGCTCAGATTTTCAAAACTATCATCGCTCGTTACCGGTGTCCTTTTCGCTCCTACGATTGGTCCGTCTCGTGACTTTCCTCTGCCAAAACCACGCTCTCAGTTTGAAATACACACCTGGCTCGCTTCGCCTGTATTTGTCTTTTCTGAAGTAATTTTCGACGACGCCGGGGAAAGGGACGTTCTCTCCCAACGCTCGAAAGATGCCGAATACACCGCTGTATCCGTGCGTATTCCCGCACGATCTATCCGCCACGAACTGCGTGTATTTCGAAACCTTTCCATCTTCGGTGAACGTTAATGAAACGATTTGTGGTGGTAAGTCTAATTGCTTATACGTGGGCTTAATTTTGTTCATCAACATCCCCGTGTGCGTGCCTTGCCATCTCGCGTTGAACCACACGCGGTTAAATTCCATCGGATCGACTCGATACCCCCACGTATTCATTTTCCGATCCGGAAACGCATCGGTCAAATTCATTTGCAAATACTCAAGAAAACTCTTCTTATTGATTGGGCCGACGGCGAACGACCAGTATTGAAAATCTTCCGACAGTGCAGGCCCGCATTTTAAGTGCGCTTCAGGGCACAACAGGTTGTCGTTGAGTACGTGTTTCGTTAACGCGATTAAATCATCCGGTTTGATTGGAAACGGCGACTGTTTCAGCAGCGTCTCTTCGTCCAGTTCGTCTAACGATCCTTGTCCGTGGAAATATGTTATTCTCCCACCGTCGTGCGGTTGGGTTTCTGTCGTCGTCGTCGTCGCCGCCGTCGTCGTCGTTGTCCTCGTCATGTTTTCCGACATTCTTCTACGAATCGTATACCGTTACACTTTCAAAAACGTGAGTGAACAAATGTTTTTATTTCTCTCTCAATGCGATGGTACTTTCTTTCAACAACAAACAACAAGAACAGCAAGAATAGCAGATGATGATAATAATGATGATGATGATGATGATGTCCAAAAGAAAGCGTGTCGTGTGCTTGCTGAAAGAGCAAAAGGAGAGAAATTTCTGGGGACGTTTTTACGAGTCCACATACGTAACAAGATTTTCATGCAGCAGGGGTTGTTTGAAAAACAGAAAAAATGTTGAACGCGAAGAGCTCTTTTTCTTTCTCTACAATAACAAGTCTATATTATGCGCTACCGCTAGTACCAGGAATACTCCTCTCACCATCTTTCCTTCGTATTTTCAACCTACCCATGGCAGCCTGTATCCGTTGTCCTCTTCGTTTCAGCTCCGCTTTGTTCAATCGACCTTTAGTTTGTTTCGTGAACCAGCCAAAGTAGCCTTTAAAAACGAAGTAAAACACCATGCTGGCGCAGCTGAAGGCGACAAAAATGGCCGGGAAGACGTCCTTGCGAAACATAACTCCGATGTTTTGTAAGTGGTCGGCGTTGACCGAGAGCATTTTAATCGCCGAGGTATCTTTGGCGTAACTCGCAAACGCTCGTGAACAGAATTGGGCCACCGCCATAGAACAGAGCATGATTAAGCCGGTATTGAAGAGCAAACCCGTCATTGTTGTCGCGCCGAGTTTCATTCTGTACGCATTAAAAACGAATAAGAACTTTAAACCGAGCTTCTCGTTGCCTTTCACCACGCAGGAGATTAAGTAGAAGCAATATATGGCAAACATCGCCGTGCCGAACAAGTTGAAGACGCTATCCAGAGCCTCAAACATCGAGTTCAAAAACGGATGCAACGGGTTTTTTGCTAAGATGTATAACCCGACGTGCAATATCCACGTTATGGAGAGAATAAAGGCTAAGATACCGTAGAATAAGGACCACCAGTACCCCCAGACGGTGAAGGTCCACGACGTCGCCCTGTTTTCGCCTCTCGGGTAGAGCTTTTGCAACTCTCTCTCCTCGTCTTCTATATCTTCCAACTCCATGCTTAAATTCTTCAACTCGCTTCGGATCTTGCGACTTCTACCGTTACTTCTTTCTTCGTTTCGTACTGCTTTGACCTTTTCGTGAATTTCTAACGTCTTTATTGCGATTTGTTGAGCGCTTCGATCGTATTCGGATTTGCCGATGGTTTTCCTCGGTCGTTGGATGAATCGCGTCACCGCATCGATTGGGTTTGCAGCCATGCCTATTCCCGCATACGGAGCGAATAAGAACCATCCGACGAAAGATGTCAACGCAGCAACGTACGCTGGAAACGAAACGTCTAAAGTCCACGATTTCGTGATGGCTTCGAAACTTCCCGAGTCGCACGCGTCCCCGCTTAAAGAGGGAGAACTCGTCCCGCCCGAAAAGTCCGTCGGTGAATACGTGTTACTCCCATCCGGGTATGGATTAGCCCGAATACACAAGTGCACTCCTTGCAATGTATCGAATTGCGAGAGCAACATCATCCCACTCTTTACAGACGTGATTGAGAAATCCGCGTATCCCGTGTAATACCAACACAAAAATAACACCAACGAGACGAATATGGCAGACATGACGACCCAAAATAAACTGTTGTACAGCTTTTGCGAAAGCGTGGCATCGAAATCTGACTCGTACCAAAACGTGGTGAACGGAATTAAAATCGCCACGTACACTAACGTGATGATATATATCGAATACCAAATCTCGTCCATCGGTAACGTCGTTTCGCACGCCGACAAAGATACGCTCGCGTCGCACGACGCCCTATTCGCTACATCTAACGGGAGCAATAATATCGCCCCCGAGGCTATCGTTAATCCACTGATGACGATTATTTTCGGAAACCACGCTTGGTTCCTGTCTTCCGGGTGTTGAAAATTAATCAGCACGTATAAGTTTGCGATGGCGACTAATATCGTCACGACTATAACCACCACGATGAGGAACCTGTTTTGTTTTTTTTCAGAAAGAAGAGGAAGATACAAAAGAAGAAGCGAGTGTGAGTTTCCGAGCGATACAAAGGAGCACCCGAGTGAAAAGAACACACCGAGTGAGAGAGAGAGAATCGACGACGTAAACGTAAACGTCGACGAAGAAGAAGAAGAAGACAAAGAAGAGGAAGAAGAAGAGCTGTGCATTTTTTTTGAATCGCGCGTGTGCCGTTGCGATTTTTGGAAAAACGAGAAGCGAGAAAGAAAAACGATTCAGACGACGCACCAGTTCATCTTATTATTAGTAGTAGTAGTAGTAGTAGTAGTATTCGTGTGTCGCGTGTGTGTGAGTGATACTACTGCGAAGGGGCAAACGCTGCTTTTTCTCTCTCTCGCTTTATCCCCTAAAGAGAGAGAGAGAGAGAGAGAGAGAGAGAGAGAGAGAGAGAGAGAGAGAGAGAGAAAAAGAAAGCGGAATGAATATTTGTATAGTATGCGCGTATGTTTTTGGTAGTGCTGCTGCGTTTCACTGATTTTTTTCCTCTACTCCTTGTTATTTTCTTTGTTCGTGACCGCTGGGTCTTCTTTGTCATCCTCTTCGATGCGCGTCTTCGAGAGCTGCTCCTGAGCTGCGTCCAATCCCGCATCTTTCTCTTTCTTGTTTTCTTCTTCTTTGTTACTACCACCAGAGGACTCCGAGGACGACGTGTACGATTGCCACATCGAAATGTTATCTTTGATCAACTTCAAAATCAACGCGGCGTCTTTGTACGCTCTCGCATTATCGGTCAGGGCGTCCAAATCCTCCAATCCTTCGTCCAACGCCGTTTGCGCGATTTCCAACGCCGATTTCGTATCTTCGCGAATCTCGTGGTGAAAGACGGAGTAGTTTAGAGAAAGGCCGAGACGAACCGGGTGCGTCGTCGCCACTCCGGCTTTCGGGTCGCGAGCGATTCCCAAAGCCTTCTCGTACGCGTCTTGCGAACGCATCGCGTGTGGAATCCTCGCCTCGCCTCTTTGAATCTCTGCTAGATACCGATAATAATCTCCAATCATTTTCAAGTAGAAAATTTTCTGGTCTGATTTATATCGAGGCGAGTGTTCCTTCGAAGCTTCCGAGAGTAACGCGGTGACTGTTTTTGGCGACTCGTGATGTTGTTGTTGTTGTTGTTGTTGTCCTTCTTCTCCTTCTTCTCCTTCTTCTCCTTGTTTTTGCTCTTCTTGATGTTGTTGTTCGTAATGTTCCGTCCCACCCAACAACCTCGGCAATAACACGCCTTCCACCAAATCGATCGTCTCTTTACAAATCTCTTTCAATTCGTCCTCGATTTTCTCTTGATACTCCCGCGCGATGTTCAAAAAATCCTCCCCCATATTTTCACTCTTGATTTGCCCAATATTCGTTTGCACGCACACCCACTGTTGTCGTCTTCTGGTCGTTTCGTTTTTCGAGGCGACGGAGAGCATGTTCCGTTCTTGCGGCTGTTTTTATTTTTACGCGGACGAAGAGTCGTTGTTTTAATAAATAAATAATGCCACGTGGCATTGAGAAGAGAAATATCTAAAGTCAGGAACGACGAGACAGAAGAAGGGAAAAAAAAAGGAAAAAAAAGAATAATATTAATGCGCCTTACGTCTAGATCTTCGTCGATGGTCACGACTAACTCTTTCATGATCTGTCGCATGTCTGTTTTAAAGATGGTGAGAGAGTTGTGTGTAATGAGAGAGTAGTGAGTATTTTGTTATATCGCATAGCAAAAGCGCATAAAGCGCGCGCATCTCATCATAAAAAATGTATATCTAAAACGCGTTGACTTTTCACATTTAAGGGAAAAACACACCAAGAAAAAAACAAAAGAAAAGGTACTAAAGTGTTCGTACCGACCCAACGCGAACATAACTCGGCGAGCTGCGCTTTTTGACGCAGTTTCTCTCGCGCGTCTAACATCAACAAACTCCTTTGAATCTTCTTCTTCTTCTTCTTTAACTACTTCGTGAAAGAGAGATAAAGTCGCTCCTCGATGATGTGTGATGATGCAGAGAGAGAAAGATGAGTTGTTTTTATGTGGGAGAAAGAGATATTTTTTCCTTTTTCTGGGATGGACAAACTTTTTCACATCTAGGTATTACTAACTCGTATTATATGACAGAACTTACTTCTTCTTCTCTCCTCTGCTTCGAAACGGCGAGCGGAGCTTTGATTTCTTCTTCTTTTGTTGTTGTTGTTGTTGCGGTGTTGGCGTCGTCGCTTCTTCTTCTTCGTATTCTTCTTTCGCGTTGTTCGTTTCGTCTTTATTCTTTTCTTTTTCTTCTTTCTCGAGGAGAAGACGCTTTTCGAGAGCCTCGGCGACGACGCGTGCGCGCTCCTCTCTCGATTCTGGCTTTCTTTTCAATACTTCTGCCTTCTTTTTCTCGTCTTCTGACCGCTTGTTCTCCGAAGCGCGTTGTTGTTGTTGTTGTTGTTGATGATGTTGTTGTTGTTGTTGTTGTTGTTGTTGTTGTTGATGTTGTTGTTGTTGTTGTTTGCGCTCGCGCTCTTCGCGCATTCGCACGACGTGGACGTTTTCGCGAGGCGCCGGCACGCCGCTCGTATTCGTACTACTACTATTACTACTACCGTTGCTCGTACTACTACTTCCTACTTTTTGCGATGCTCCTGAAAACGACGATGAAGCTCGCTCTGGATGACTGATTCTATTGCCATTGTTGTTATTATTAGAGTCAAATCCACCGCTACCGCTACCGACGACGACTGGTAAACTAAACCCGCGTTGTAACCCGTCGATGTCGACGTATCCGTGCGTTTCTAACGCGTATCGTCCAACCCTCGTCGTCGATTCGAACCTCTTCGCTTGCACTGCAGTTGGCACACCATTCGGCCCACACATTCTCGGCAAATATCTCAACGCCACGAACGTCGCGCTCGCGCCTTCGACGAGGTTGTTCCCGAGCACATACCAAAAGAATAAAAACACAAACGGCAGCCAACTGTTCGGCACTCGAGCGAGACCCCCGAGTATCGTCGTTTGTGCGTCTGGACTATTAGTACTACTGTTCCTCGCAATATTTCCCACGCACATTGCGTACGTGGCGGATAAAACGCCCGGTCCAGAAATGTTCAGAGGTGAGAGTAACTGTCCTTTTCCGCCTGAGAAGGGCGCGAAAATGACTGAAAACACTACCGTCCAACAGTTTATGAACACCAGAGTGAACAGCATTTGCCAAAAGCATCGAAACGAACCTAAACTGCGTTCGAAATCCGATATGAATCGATAACTGATGTACGCGTTAAACAAGGCGCCAATGAAACCAGAGTTCACGTATAAAAGTGAACTAAACGTTCTGTACCACTGAAATCGAGTGAACACATCGAACGGACAAAACAACGTTTTCTCGTCCAGTTTGAGCAGAACGTTCAACGGTAACGCGAAAAACAAAGAGAAATAAATCAGAGTTTTCGCGAATAAAGGCGACGATTGGACGTTTGCTTTCACTTTGAGGAAGAAAGGGTGGAAAGATGCCGCGTTCATCGTTGATTCATGTGCGGTAAGGGTGGTGCGCCGTGTTTCTGAAGATTTGTTGTTTGTGTTGTTACCTAAAATCCTGGAAAAGAATAAAATAAGGCAATGCGCATACTTTCAACATCACGTCGTTTCAATAAATAACGAATCTAATAACAACACGCTTCCCTGGCGTATCCCCAAATAGAGATGACGTTGTGTCGATGACTCGCGTTTGTCGCTTGTTCTTTTCTCGTCGTCGTCGGCGGCGGCGGCGGCGGCGGGGTCCTATTCGTCGTCTCGCTTGTACTACTACTACTGCTACTACTACTACTGCTACTACTACTACTACTACTACTACTACTACCACTACTACTATCGCCGCTGCTATCGCTATCGCTCGTACCGTTAATAGTATTATTATTCATGAATCTTCTCCCTGTGGATGGGTGGAACAAACGTTCGCCGCACGCGCTGGCACCGAGCGCGACGTCGTTCATGATTCGATTTTCGTCATCGTAAATATCAGTAAACTTACTTTCTCCTTCCTTTCCGGCTATGAATTCTTTCACCGAACTCGCTAACGGATGAAACGTAAACGCGGCGATTAAAACCGCGGCGTCCTTCGGCGGCGCTTTCCACGCGAAAACCTCTTTCCCGTTCTGGTCTAAATCAAAACAACGCAATATACCGTCGTCGCCACCAGATACCAGGTGTTTCCCGCACGGCTCGATGTCGAATTTCGTTTTCGCATTGGACCGAACGTTCGGTCTTTGAATGTTCGTAAACATCGACTCGTTCACGTTTGCTCGTAAATCCCAACACAAAATCGAGTTTGATTTCCGAGCGCTCGAAAATAACGCTCTCCCATCCGCGCTGAATTTCAATCTCGTCACGCCGCCTCCCATTTTCCCCGTCGTTTCGTTTTTGTGAGGATTTGTAATCGACAACACGCAACAATCGCTCCCGTTAAACCCATCTCGTAAATCGTACACACAAATACTGTTCCCGTTCTCGTACGAACCGGCGGCAAATATGTTTCCTTCGCTATTCTCGATAAACCCGTTGTATTCGTTCCCGGTGGCGAAACAACTCGTCAGTTTCGATTGCGTGTCAAACCCGACGACTTGGCACTCGTGACCAGGTCTGCTCGTGTCCCAAACGCACACCCCTTTCTCCTCTCGTCTCCCACCCAACACTTTCCCACCGTTACCGGTAAACGCGCAAGATATCGAGGGCACGAGCTCGTCGTTTCTGTTTTTGATCGAATACGAACATTTTTCTCTCGACGACGACGAAAGTATACTAACACCATCGTCATCATCATCGGACGAAGGGGAAACGTTGAATAACTTCACCCCGGAATCTTTCGCCGCGCACAGCGTCAGCAGTGTTTCCCGAACATTCCCTTGCGCCGCGGGATACCAACACGCGTCGTAGTGCGACTTTGGCAGTTTCATTTTCAACGCGCACTTCAACAGCTCATCACCATCACCATCTTCAGCACCATCAGAAGACATCATAATCATTTTCGCGGGCACTTCGTATACTCTCAAAACATCGTCCCCTGCTGTCGTCGAGAGCAATCGAGACCCGTCTCGGGTAAACTCCAAGTTGTGCGTCACGTGTGTCTCTCCTGTTGATGTTGTTTTTAATGTTGTTGTTGTTGTTGTTGTTCGCGCTAAGTTTAACGAACTCGTTTCCCCCGTCGTCACGACGACTTTGTCGACGAATGATTTCGGATGGAGGAGACGAGAACGCATGGTTAAGAACTTTTCTTCGGCGGGAGGAGGACCATTATCGTCATCGACAAACCCGCGAGGAGGAGGAGAAAGAGGAGGAGGAGGAGGAGGTCCCGTCATATCTGTTTTTGAAGGAATAAACAGATGGATTTCTGAAGAGATTTCTCCATTTAGTACTACTACTAATAATAACACACAACAACGTAAGGGTATCTAATAAGTAACAAACGACTCACAAAGAGCATCATCATCGATACATGCCCCCACTGAAAGCGTTCGGCGTGGCGCTCGTGTCCGCGCTCGCTGGAGCGTCCGTGGTGCACAATCTTTACAAACCGGATTTAACCATACCTGGGTACGAGAACGAAGAAGAAGAAGAAGAAGAGAAAAAGTAGAGATTGAGATTGGTTGTTTGTAGTTTCAGAGCGTACACTTCTACTTTCAGGAAAGAACTTTCGGGAGAGAATGAACGAGGAGGAGGGCGTTATTAGTATCGGTGATGACGATGATGACGAGAGAAGGCCACTCATTGGTGGTTTTGAAGGTGGTGGGGATTACGTCGAAGAAGACCAGCCTCCTCCTCCTTCTGCCGACGAGAGAGACGACGAGAATACCAGAGGTGTGAGACTGCCGAAATGGTTCTCTCCGAAACGATTGCTGTATTTATTTTGCTTAGTTGCGATTGCGTTGTATTTAGATCGAGGCGTGGTTTCGTCCGCGGCGGTAAGCGGGCAACCGCCGGGAGGAAGCGACGAGGACGACGCGAGCAAAGACGAGAAAGGGTACGGATTACAAGGCGAATTTAACGTCGATTACGCCGAGTATGGCGTGTTGCAATCGGTGTTTGTGATTGGTTTACTCGTTGGTGCGCCAATATTTTCAGAGTTGTCGAGAAGTGTGAACGCATTTACGTTGATCGCTATCGGGTTGGGCGCGTGCGCAGTCGGGGATTTGGGGTGCGCGTTGAGTCCAAATTTTCAGTTCTTGTTGCTCATGCGAATCATCGTTGGCGTTGGCGAGGCAAGTTTTGTAGCTCTAGCGGCACCTTTTATCGACGACCACGCTCCAAAAGGGATGACAACGAGATGGTTGAGTTATTTATACTTGTGCGTGCCGTTTGGTGTGGCGTTAGGTATCGTGTACGGCGGCATCGTCGGGACGTATTTTGGATGGCGTTTTGCATTTTTTGGTAACGCGCTTTTGCTCGTGCCGTTGTTTGCATTTTGCGCGACGAGCGAGCCGATTGATTTGAGAAGGAAAGCGAGTAAGACGAGTGTGGAGCAGCAGCATGGTCAAAATCAGCGGCAAAAGAAAAACGTCGTCGAAGTGTTCGTGTATGATTCTTTAAAGTTGCTCAGGATTCCAACTTTTTTACTCACGTTGAGTGGGTTTTCGTGGTATTCACTCGTTCTGGGCGTGTTTAGCGCGTGGGGACCAAAAGCAGGGTTTGCGTTGTTTGAATACGAATTGCACACTCGCTCGAACGCGGATACGGCATTAGGGATGGTGACGGTTTTTTGCGGCGTGTTTGGTACGTTACTCGGCGGTATCGGCGTCGACTATTTCGCGCAAAAACGGAAAGAGTGCTTTCAAAATCAATCCTCTCTTCCTTTCCATCTCTCCTGGAGGAGAGATGGAAGAGAAAGAAGAGCACGGAATTCACCATCGCCGTTGTCTGTGGATCCTTCGGTTGCGGATAATCTCTATTTCAGCGCGTTCTGCTCCTTCTTTGCGTTCATATTCGTTGTGATTTCCTTCTCCTCGACGAACTTTTATGCGTTTCTCTTCTTCCTCGCGGTAGGAGAATCGTTCGCGTTCATGCTCCAAGCGCCGATAAACGCAGTAGTGTTGCGGTCTGTTCCAACTGATAGTCGTCCGCTGGCGTGTGCATTGTGCACAGTTGCCGTGCACGTCTTTGGTGACGTGCCATCGCCTCCGTTGTTCGGATACTTGCTCGTAAAATCGAACGAAAATTGGCGTTGGGTCATGAAGGTGTTTACGTTGTGTTTCGCGGTGGCCGGCGTCGTTTTCTTCGTTGGCGGAATGATTGCATCCGCGAGTAATAGAAATAATAGATATGATAGCAATACCGATAGTAATGAAGACGACGAGGAAGGCGAAGAGGATGAGGAAGAAAACGGCGTTTTAATTAATACAGAGGGTGCATTCGCAAGATAGTTTTTGCGCGCGCAACATGGGCACTAAGCGGCGAGTAAAGATACTCCGACTAAAAAAGCTTCTATACACTTCTATACACCTACCGTACTAGTGATGATGTTCTCTACGCCTTCTTTCGATGTTTCGAGTGAGCTGTAATGATTTCAAGGAATCTCGTTCCTTTGATTTGCTCGCCGCTCTTCTTTGGTGTTCTCGCTCGTCCGAACCTTCTTCTTCGCCTTCCTCTCCTCTTGCGTTGGCTACTTCTTCGTCCTCGGATTCCTCATCCGTTATCCCGGTGTCGTTTCCGCAAGCGTACCGACGCATGTTCGAGCTGCACACGTTTTCTTCGTTCACGGTAAATTCAACGTGCGACACTCGAACTGAATAATGCGTCTCTTCTTTATTTTTGCCTTGACCGAACTTCGCGACGTACATTTTCGAATACGCGACGAGAACTTTACACCCAACACGCAAAACCCACGGGTTATGAAACATCAATCCTGGCGCTATCCCGCTCCCGACAACACCGGCTACCGAGCCTTTCATTCTCGTCCAGCTCGCATCGAATGCATCCGCTCCGGCATCTTCGGAGATGGCGAGCGTGAGTTGCGTTCGGACTTTGTCAGGTAGTTTCACTCTTCGTTTGCGCGTCGTCATCGCTGTCTCTGAACCATCCATCATCTCTTTTAATACGTCTCGATGGGAGTTTTCTGGGTGACCATCACCTCGCTCTTCTTCTTCCTCTTCTTCTTCTTCCTCGCCTCCTTCTTTATTATTGCTGCTATCGCTAGTGCTATCAAATATTATTTCATCCTTCTTGTGGTCGTTGAACGCGACTATATGCACGTTTCGGTGGCGTTCCCCTTCCCCTTCTATTCTCCAACTTTGTGCGAAACTTTTCGCTCCAGGTTCGCGCCTCAAATCGCTAATCTTCTTCGCCTCGGACCATCGGTTGTACGACGAGTTTTCAGATTCTGTGACGTAAACGCCGCCGGATTGCGAGCGCAAATACATGATCAACTTCGAGTCTCTTTTGCCCGAACCACTACTCTCGAAAACGCTCGGCGCAGTCAACGTCGTCGTCTTCGCACCGACCGACCAGTTTTCGCTGCTACCACCATCTTCCTCATCGTCGTCGTCTTCGACGGGTACTTCTTCAACTTTACCTCGCGCCCGCCAACTCGCGCCTCCATCTTTGGATACTAAAACACCCGCGGACGTTGTTTTCGGCCGAATGGTTCTCGTTGCCGGCGTGTCCGCCTCTCCGTTTTGTTTCACGCGACATTGTGCTTTTCTCGAAGAGGTAAATAGTTCGCGCTTCGATTGTAAAACCGAGTTATCTCTCCAAAACGGAAGAATCAAGGTGTTCTCATCTTCAGCATTCTCGAGCGCCACCGCTGGATTGGCGATTAGTTTTGGCACGAAGTTCTCCTCGTAAATGGAATACACCATCGCTGGCGCCGTCCACGGTGAATTTCTATCTACGCGTTCTTCGGCATCGCCCGCGAGATTCAATTTGATGACTTTAATCGACCCTCCCGGGACGTACCGAATTCTACCTCGATCGCGATATTCGCACCCACCGTCGGATTCGGCGTAAAACAGTAACAAGTTTCCATCCTTATCGACGTGCGGCACTGGCGTCCACTGCGCGGTTAATTCTTCGTCGTCTACTCCTCCCTCCTCTCCTCCATCTTCGTCGTTGTATTTTGAAAACAACGGCCACGAGTTACTGAACGTTACGCCTTCATCCTCGGACGTCGCCATTCGCACGTGTTGCCCGCGTTCCCCTTCCAACGTTTTCCCGGACTGCCAAAAAGCCACAACCTGTCCAGACGGCAATAAAACTAGCGACGCTTTATCGTGGTATTTTATCGACGAGGTCCCCATTACCACTTTCTTCTTGCTCAATTTCCCAAACTCCTTCTTTCTCGTTTGCACGTTTTGCCTTTCAAATCGTTCCGGCGCTTCCAACCAAGTCGTTTCTGCTCCTCCATTGTGAACTCCTCTCGCGCTCCTCCCCGCGCACGGCCGTAACGCCGGGACGTCGGCCGTATGCGCACTCGTACTACTCTCTTCCTCGGGAAACGCAAATCTCCCTCCGCTTCCTTCCTCTAATCTTCCCAAAGTTTTCTCTAAAATCGTAGCCTCGCGAATAGTTTGCATCGCGTCCGCGTCGATTACATCCTCCGCGGCATCGTCCAAAGCTCGCGTTTTTGTCGTTCCTGACCTGCCACCTTTCGCCGGCAACCGCTCCTTCTCCTCGTCTCTCTCCTTGACCTTCTCCTGCTTCTGTTTCCGTCTCTGTTCGTAATAATTTCTCGTCGTCGCCTCTTTCATTTTCTTCGCCTTTTCGCGTTGAATCTGTTTTTGTTTCTCTTTCTCCTCCTCTTTTCGCTCCACGCATTCCTCGTACGCTTTTCCTGAAAGCTTCACGCACGATGTAAACGAAGACGACGAAGCAGAAGAAATAACAAAATTCTCCCCTTCCCTCCGGAACTGCCAACGACTTCTACTTCGATGAGAAGAAGATTTGCCCAAACCTTCTTCGTTGTTGTTCTTAGGATTGTTTTGTTTCAGAGCGAAAAACAGATTCAAAATCGAACAACAAAAGAGCGCGAACGCGAATATATTCAAAGTTGAAAACCTCGTCTTCTTTTTCTTTGGTTTCCTCTTCTTACTCACTAATAAAGACGACGACGACGACTCCACGAACAGCGGA
>JACLAB010008339.1_pt1 | contig 14117 bp, 9 predicted proteins | sample 8027921 | NCBI WGS metagenome assembly JACLAB01 (sample SAMN15725117, study PRJNA655200) | protist metagenome | isolation source: fluorescence activated cell sorting (FACS) single amplified genomes of... | place: USA: West Boothbay Harbor, Gulf of Maine | collected 2000-07-19
GCTAATCCAAGAGACATAAAAAACCAACAGTCATTAAATAAAGAAATAAAGACTGAGATATCTTTAGAACAAGAAATTATAAACTTGTTAAAGGATAGAAGGGGAATTCAAAAAGATTCACTTTCTGATCAACAAGATATATCTAATGTTATTAGGTCTCAAACTGCAGAATTAAAGTTCCAAAATGAAGAAAAAAGACTTTTAAGACAGTTAACTAAGGATATAAATAAAATAGCCACAGATTCTTATTCCATCAGTAAAGATGAAATGGGTACTACTAAGACTAATCTTTCACTAACGGCCCAACAAGTAAAATTAGATAAAACCTTAGTTGTATTAGAACAACAACGTGTTAAGTTTGCTGAACAAGGAGGTAGATTAAATTCCGACATAGCTGGTTCTATTAAGGAACAACAGGAAGAAGCTACAAAATTAAAAGCACAATTAACAAAAGTAGCTAAAGACTCAGAAACTATAGGAAATTCTTTTGGTAAAAAATCATTTTCGGGTTTATCTGATTTAACAAATGCTATACCCGGTTTAAAAAAATTCTCTGGTCCTTTTAAGGAAGCTGCTGAAGCATCTAGAAAACAAGCTCAATCAAATTTTGACCTTACTGGTAGTACTAAAAGAGTAACTGGAGCACAAGCTAAGGCAAATAAACAAACTAATATTGGAATTGATAGTTATAAATCACTCAGAAAGGGTGGAATGGGAGTGCAAGACGCTCTGGAAAAAGCAGGTGTTAGTGCTAAATCTGTTAAAATAGGTAAACTACCCGGAACAAAACAAATGGCACCCTTAAGTGCAGGATTTAAAGTACTTGGCCCTATAATTAAAAAAGCATTAGGTCCTATTTCATTGATAATAGCAGCAGTTGATATAATTAAATTTTTCTTTAAAGCTATGGTAGCTGGATCTAAAGCTACAGCTGACATGAGTAGAAAAATGCTTATGACTAGAGACTCAGCTAGAGAAATGTATACAACTATCATACCAGGAATTGTTGGAGAGTTTAATGAAGTACAAAAAGCAGCAGGTGGTGTTACTATAACAATAGCTGCATACGATAAAGCATTAAAAAGTGTAAACGATTCATTAGGGTTACAATTAAATTTGTCAACAGATTTTGGTAAACAAACAGCTATGAATGTAGCTGAAGTAGCTAAAATGCAGACTAATTTTGGTTATAGTGCTAAAGCTTCTAAAGAATTATTTTTTGAAGCTATGAAAACAGGGAAACCTTTAGAACAAATAAATAAAGAAATAGTTGGATCTATTACGGCTCAAGCATCACTAAATGGTATAATACCAGATATGTCTAAACTATTAGATGAAGCAGCTGGTATTAGTGGAAATATGAAAGCTAATTTTGGGGGATCAGTTGCAGAAATAGCTGATGCTGTGTACCAAGCTAAATTAATGGGATTAGAACTTTCCCAAATGGAAGGTGTATCTAGTAATTTATTAGATTTCCAATCTTCTATAGAAAATGAAATGAAAGCAGAATTGCTTTTAGGGAAAAATCTTAATTTAGAAAAAGCAAGGGAAGCAGCCTTAATGGGGAATACTAAGGAGTTAATGAGACAAATCACTAAGGAAGCAGGTTCTCAGAAAGATTTCATGAAAATGAATATTCCCCAAAGAAAAGCATTAGCTGCTGCTGTTGGGATGGAAGTTAATGAATTAGCCGATAAGTTTGACAAGCAGGCTAAAATGGATGCTTTAGCGAAAGAGAATGCTAAGATATTAAATAAACTTAGAAAAGAAGGTAATTTAGTTCTTGGTGATGGTTTTGATATTAAGAAAGCTTCCTTACAAGAAATTAGAGTAGCAGCTGAAGCAGCAGGTACAGCAGAATCAGAAATAATTAGATTATTAGGTGATGAAGTATATGCTAGAATGGAAACAGAAGATGCTACCCAAAAATTCAATAAAGCTTTAGATCAAGCTAAAGAGGCATTTGTAAGATTAGTTGATGGTGGGTCATTAGATAAATTAGCAGATATCCTAACAGGTATAACAGAGAGTGCATTATTTTCAGGTTTTGCAGAAGAAGGAGAAGCAAAAAGACTTAAAGGAAAAGCTGAAGCACTACCAAAAGGCACTAAGGATAAACAAGAAAAATTAGATATAGTAAATTCAGCTTTAGAAGCACAAAGACAAGCAACAGGAGTTGATGATGTTACAGATGTTGCTGGGGGTGCAGCTGCTGGTGCTGCGATAGGTGCAGGTATTGGGGTATGGTTTGGTGGAATAGGTGCAGGACCTGGGGCTTTAATAGGAGCTGGTATTGGTGGGTTATTAGCTTTAGCGAAAAACGTTGATGATGATACCTATGCTAAACAAACACTGGCCCAAGCCCAAGGATTAGGTTTAGATGGTCCAGTAGAAGAAGGAAAGGATTTTATTATAAGACCAGGTCAAAAACCACTTAAATATAATAGAGATGATGTTATTGTTGGAGGAACTAATTTAGGTGGTGGGGGTGGTGGTAACACAGAAGCAATATTAGGTAGAATATTAGCCGCCATAGAAAATGGAGGAGATGTATATATGGATGGAGATAAAGTAGGAAAATCATTAGCACTTGCGACTTCCAGAATGGGCTAATATTTATAATAAAATTAACTTAAAACAATAAAATCATGGCAGAATCAATTTTAAAAATGTTTGATGGTAACGGTTCACCTTTGGCAGTACCAGTATCACCGGCAAATGGTGTTACTCCAAACGCTGTTAGTTTAGTAGGTGTTTCACAACTACATAACCAATATTCAAATATCGGTGATCCTAATTTAACAGCACCAGCTTATAATAATATGGGTGCAGCGGCTATGGGATATTCAAACCCAAGTCCATCACAAGCAGGTCAGGCAGCAAACACATACCAAGGACAAACAAACAGGTATAGTAATAACGCCCCAGAAAACAGATCATTCTAAATAAAGCTAAATGCCTTTAATAACCTCTACTACAAACTTAAATAAATTAAAGTTTGGAATAGGTAATGCTGGTGATAGGTTTGACAACGGAAGTAGTAATCAACCCTACATCACAACTCCTATTCCAGGTGTTAATATGGATAACTCTAATCCAACTCCAATTACAGAGTTAGATAGTAGTGGAGCCCCAATATATGGTGATGTAACACCTGGGAGTTTAGACATATTATTTAGAGGTGGACTTAATGCAGTAACAGACTCCATTACAGATGTAAGTAGATTAACAAAAATGTTTTTCGATACTAAATCTCCTAATGGTTTAATATTTATTGGAAATCAAAATCTTCTATCTCGTACTTCAGTAATGACCGAAGCGTCATATGGTATAGGTTATGGTAGAAATACAGAACCAAATTTTATAGATGGAACAGGTGGAGGAGCTCTACCAGGTGGTATTTATTTACCATCAAGTACATTAGCTCAAGCAGCAGTAAACTTCTCAGGAACTCATTTAAATTTAATGGGATTAGATCCAACTTCACCTAATAGTAGAACAGGTGAAACTAGTGGTATATCTAGTTTATTTGGAGGAACAGGACCAGGTGGAGGTTTAAGAACCTACTCAATGGTAATGAATGATAAAATCCAAAATGATAAAGAGGATGGTGCAGAATTATCAAATAGATTAGTCCGAATATTTGATAGTAAGCAAAATACAGCAAATAATGATTCAGATGTTATAGTATATCAGGGAGGTCCAGGATCAATATTAGGTATTGGTAAAACAAGAATTAGATTTGCGGGGAGTAATGATACAGGAGATACAAGAACAGGATTAAATAATGCTCTAACATCAGATAACCTAAATTATTTTGAAGGTACAGATCCAACATATTTTGAAAAATATAAATACACTACTCTTCCATCAGGACAGCAAGCATATGCTATAAATAATCTATCAGATAAACAAGGATTATCCTTTATTTATCAAGTCCCTGGAGCAAATCAAAATTTAAGTACTAACCAAACTAATATATTCAATATGAATATGTTAGGTGCTACTTATACATTAGCATCTTCATTTGGATCTGAAACAGCAGATGGTGCAAGATCAGTATATGCAATTGGTGGCGCGAATAATTCCTCTAATACAGCTGTATGGAATGCTGCTCGATTAGCAGGTATTACATCTTTTAAAATAAGATCTAGTTTGGCTGGAAATATATTACCTGATTTTAGAAAAGTATTAATTGATACTTTAGGTCCTGGTAATGTCCCCTTAACTGTGGAAAATGCAGATACATCTGCACAAAGAAATATTTTATCACTTTCTCCAAGTTATATAGATAAAAATAGAACTAGAAGAGTAGAAATGGGAGACGCTGGTGCTAATATCCCAAAAACAAGAACCAATACTGGAGTTAAAGATTCAGGTAGATTAAATTATGGTTTAGCAGCTAGTGATATGGTAGCAATAGATAAAATTAATGCTCAAACTATGTATGTTGCTAGTGGTCCTCGTACAGATTTAGCTATTAATGATTTTGTTAAATTTAGAATAGCAGCTATAGATAATGCCCCGGATGCAAATGGAAATGCTGTTTATATGCATTTTAGAGCATTTTTAGATTCATTTAGTGATTCTTACACTGCTTCTTGGAATCCAACAAAATTTTCAGGTAGAGGTGATAATTTATATACTTACTCAGGATTTGGTAGAACTATTTCTTTATCATTTACAGTTTATGCACAATCAAAAGCAGAACTCATACCAATGTATAAAAAATTAAATTACTTAGCATCAACAATGGCACCAGATTACAATACAGCTGGGTTTATGCAAGGAAATTTAGTACGTTTAACGTTGGGAGGATATTTATATGAACAACCTGGATTTATATCGGCATTTACTTATGAAGCACCACAAGAATCATCTTGGGAAATTGCTATTGATGCCGAAGGTGGATCTGACTCCTCAGTTAAAGAACTACCATTTATGATTAAAGTAACAGGGATGTCATTTACACCAATACAAGACTTTTTACCAAGAAAAGTTAAACCAAGTGCTGCTAATGGAATGAATGAAGAACAAGTGATTGAAGAAAGATATATAGCATTAGCAAATAAAACAGGAGATTCACTTTATAGAGATGAATATATAGAACAAATACCATTTAATACAGATGATACACAAGATAGTGTATTAAATAATAATGAGGAAGATGCTCAAACTACTAATGAAGATGATGTTGATTTAGCTGCAGTTAATAATGGTAGTAATAGTGCTAACATACAAAATGTCACTTCAGCAACTTCAGTTACAACAGCTATTGAAGGTGGTACACAAACTACATCAACTTTTGCAACAGATGATGGTAACGGAGGAATTACAAACGGGGTTCAAACACAAAGACAACAGGCAACAACTTCTGATACAAAATTAGGTCAAGATCTATTAGCTAGATTAAGAGAAGCAAGTAAAAGAGCTAAGGCAAGATATAATTAGAAATAGATAAAAAATAGATGAATAGATACCAAAACATAAAACAAATTAGAAATCAAAATGAATTCGTTGGTACTATAGGAGATAAGTATTATAGAACTACATATTATCCTGAAGTAGAACCACAAGAATCAGATATTTATGTTGAAACTGAATTTGGTGATAGGTTAGATTCATTAGCTAATCAATTTTATGGAGATGTTACTTTATATTGGATTATTTCTATTTCTAACCCAAATACACTAAATCTTGGTTCTATAACAATCCCACCTGGAACACAATTAAGAATACCAATTAATGTAAATGGAATTATATCAAGGTTTAACCAATTAAATGCACTATAATGAGCAATATATTTGGACAACCATTTAGAGGCTTTGTTACAAAACAAATCCGAGCAAGACAAAATTCCCTTGGATATCAAAATTATGGAGTTGATGATTTAAAATATCAAAACATAAAAACCCCTTGGATAAGGTTAGCTAGCTCAGTAGATGTAACAGGAGATAATGATGCTCAAGTAGTTAGAAGTTTATTAAAAAATGGTATAAGCGAAAATGATTTTAAACAAGATGTTGCAGCCAAAAATTTTATTTTACAAGGTGGAGTAGTAGGTATTGGAGAAAATAATGAATTAAAAACATATCAAGGCCTTAATAGTACTAACCAATATTATAAAGGTGCTTATGGTTGGGGAGGGTTAAATGAAAGAGGATATGTTCCTTTACCAGGAATTATAGATGCTTCACTTTTATATAAATCTGATGGGGCGTTTGCTCAAGCTACAGTAAACATGAAATGTTTTAGTAGAACCCAATTAGCTTTAATGGATATTTTATATATGAGGCCTGGATTTAATTTATTATTAGAATTTGGGTGGAGTACTTATTTAGATAATAATGGTAAATTACAAACATATGATACTTTTATATCTAATGCTTTAGATTTTACATTAAATAAAACTGGAATAACTCCTACAGATTTTGAAAATAAAGATGGTTCAAGACAAAGTAATATTTTAGGTTTAATTGAAAACGAAAGAATAAGTAGAGCAGGAAATTATGAAGGTATATTTGGAACTATAACTAATTTTACTTGGACATTTAATAAAGCAGATGGTAGTTATAGCTGTCAAACTACTATGATAGGGCATGGTAATGTAATAGAATCTTTAAAAGTTAATGTAAACCAACCAGCAGATAAACCAGTAGTAGCAGCACCACCTCCAGGTATAGCACTAGCACCTGCTCCTGTGCAGGATGCAATAGAAACAATCCCAGGAATTGGAACTGCTGCTGTTGCACCCGAACCTGATAATTTAGTTGAACTTCCAGAAAGTACAACAGAAGAATCTACAACAACACCTGGAGAGACAGTAACATCTCCATTACAATCTAATGTAATAGTTAATGTATTAGCAGATTATATTAATAAAATATATGAAGGTTTTAATGTATCCGGATTAAAATCAGGTGTGCAAGGAGACACACAGGCATTAGGAATAAATGATCCATGTACTTTTGGTGTACAAGATTATGCCTTAGAAAGTTTTAAGTGTGTGAAAACATCTGAAACAAAAGATTTAACTATTAAAGGTGGTATTGTAGGATTTACAGGAATGCAAACTGATACTGAAAATCTAAACCCAACTCAGGTTTTTATTAAAATGTCAGTATTATTAGCTATTTTACAAAAATATTTTCTTATATATGATGACACAGATGTACCATACTTCTTCTTTGATTTTGACTTTTTTAATTTATCTAAAGATGAAAATTATATAAATAATATACCTGGTCAATTTTCTTCAGATCCTTTTTGTTGTTTTACAGTATACCAAAACCATTGCCTTAAAGAAGCAGGTTTTGATCTTCCTGATACTACTTTAAATAAAATATTTGGTGAAGCTGCACCTGATTTTCTATCAGATAAAGGTCATGTAGGTAAAATGTGTGATGTTTTTATAAATATAGAATTTATTACTACTATATTAAATGATACAAGTTTAGCTAATGCTGATACAGGAACTATGACTTTATTATCTTTATTAAAAGCCATACTAAGTGGAATTAATTCATCAAGAGGAGGTATTAATAATTTTGAAGTAACAACAGAGTTAGCTAATAATACAGTTAAAATAGTAGATAAATCTCCTACTAGATGGAAAACAGGAGATCCTCCTAACTTAGAAGATTCTGAATTGCTAACTTTTAATACTTTTGGGGTAAAAAATAAACAAGAAGGTAGCATTGTTAAAAATATAAACATCAAATCATCAATAGATCAGGATATGATGACAGTTATTGCTGCTAGTAGTGGTAATCGTTCTAATGGTTTTAATGCAAATGGGACTGGATTAGGCAGATGGAACCAAGGATTATCAGATAGAATTTTCCCAAATCCTGGGGATTCAACACCAAAAGAAGTTAAAGTAGAAACAAAATTAAAAGATCTATGGACTAAGACTTTAGATGCAGATGGTGAATATAATGGACTTTTTGTAACTGTATTAGATGGCTTAAGATGGATTAAATCTGATGTTAATACATTAAAATCAGCAAATCAAACATTTCAAGAATTATTAATTGGAAAAATGGTTACAGAAAATCAAATAAGTTCTCCATATTTTCTTCCATTTAGTATAGATATGGATATTGAAGGAGTATCAGGTGTTAGATTATATGAACATTTTGATATGGATGATAATGTATTACCTCATACTTATGATAAAGATGCTTTAGAATTACAAGTAAAATCATGTGATCATGTAGTTAATGGTAGTGAATGGGTAACTAAAATATCAGCTATTCCAAAACCAACATTACCAAAAACAACAGAATTTTGTAAAGCTAATGCATTAGCACCTGATCAAGAACCATCATATGCACCTTTCCCAGCAGCCGGTCCTGATGGAGCTTCAGGTGGGCCAGGAAATAATCTTCCTCCACCTCCGGGAGAACAACCACCTGAAGATGAAAAAAGAAGGATGATAGTAACTAGGGTAATGGATGATGGTACTCAAACATTAGGTATAATGAGTATTTATGCTGAAGATGAACAAACTGTATTATATCGCTTAGCAACCTCAGAATTACCTTGGAAAGGTAATCAAAATAATATTAGTTCAATTCCAACTGATTTGTACAGAGTTAAATCTATGAAAAATCAAAGACATGGGGCATGTTATCATATATTTGGTAATAAAGCAGGTAATTATGCTAATGATAAACTTTTTGGAAATGGTTATATTAGAGGAGAAGTTTTAATACATAAAGCTCCAACAGCACCAAACTGGTTAAAAGGTTGTATAGGTCCTGGTTTTAAACTTAACCAAGCTTCAAATCCTAACCAAAAAGGTAAACAAAAAGGAACAGGTACAAAATTTGTTAATCCTTCTCTAGCCGAATCTATAAAAGCTATGGCTAAAATAAATGGAACATTATATAGTGTTGGGTCATACAAAATGCAAATTAAAAATTTAAATGGTGTTGCTAATGGATCATTGCCTAAAACATTTGATGCGAGTGTTCAGGCTGTATTTCGAAATGCTGGTTTAATGACTTAAATTATAAAATTATGTATGTACCTAAAAATAGAATAAAAACAAATTTATACACATCAGGTGAGGAATTTATACTTAAATCAGATAAAACTCAATATGCTGGGTTTTATCATAGTCTTTGGAATGGTAGATTTTTTACAGGCAAGACACAAAATGATAGACCTGTAAATGAAATAATAAGGGAATCCGATACTATAAATAGTATTTGGTATAAAACAGGCGAAGAAGTAGAATTTCAACAATATTGTTTTAATTTTGATGGCCCAGTATTTGATGGTCAGTATAATGATATGGAAATGACTGAGTAGTATAATGAAATGACCAGAACAGATATATCTGTAACAAAATTATTCCCACAACAGTATTATTCTAAACCAACATTAGAAGATTATAAATTGGGATCTTTTACAAGATATTTTGCTGTTAAAGTTAATGAAATAATATACTTAGAAATAGATAAAAAAACATATAACCTTCTGAAATCTCATTCTAGTAATATAACATGGGAAATGTATAGGTGTTTTAAAATGCAATGGACGATAGAGGGAGTTGAAGAAAATGTATTTGATATTAATAGAGATCAAGTATTAATTGCACAAAAAAGAATAAAAAGATTAGGTCTTACTAATTTTTTACAAGATGATTATTTAAAATTTTATAGATCTAAAAATATTAATAATCAATTTACAAGTGGGAATGATTATGCTTTACCTAATGGATTAAGTTACCAAGGTTTATATCATATTATGCCTAATGGGGTAGCTATGACAGGAAGATTTCATGGTGAAGCTGAAGATATTCTTCTAACCCCACTCTCATTCTCCAAGACCTCCAAAAACATCTACGATTAAATTAGGATTGTAGATAAATTCATCGTATATTGAATCAAAATAAGAGTTATGTTTTGGTTAGTTGAAGATGATAAGCAGTTAGAGGTATTTAAAAATTATGTTAGGGAGGAAGCATTTGTTGAAATAATTCCATATAATAATTTAGAGCATCCCACAAAAAGTGGAATTTGTGCTGTTTATATTCGCCCGTTAAATGCCGCAAAGGGGTTTATATTGACAAACGACCATAGCGAGACATTAAATGTTGGTATAGACGCTATAAAATGCGTGTTAAACACATTAGACAAGGTGTATGTACGTGATAAGAAGAGTTTTTTACATTATTTGATATTACAAAAGCTTTTTGACATAACGTTAACAACGCCTACGTATATACCAGAACCAACACAAGCACATAATTACTTTTACAGCAAATATCCCAATAAGGAAGATATAAATAGAATAATACCAATTGTTAAACATTATGAATATTGTGAAACGATATTTAACGATTTAAAAGATAAAATAAATGAGCCAATCAACGAGTTTTACAATACAAAAGCCACAGTGGTTTTCAACGCCATGGAGCGAAGTGGTATACGAATTAATAGAGACGAATTCAAATCGCACTTTTACGATGAGCGTAACGAATACGTATACACGCAGTACAACTTTAAAACACTAACAACTAGACCCGCAAATAAATTCAATGGAGTTAATTACGCAGCACTTAACAAAGATAATGGATGTAGGAAGAGCTTCATTCCACGCAATAATAAGTTTATTGAGTTGGATATTAGTGCTTATCATCCTACTCTTTTGGGGCTTTTGGTGGGGTATGACTTTGGTGATGATGATATTCATAAATCATTTGCAGAAATGTATGGCGTGGATTATCAAAAGTCTAAAGAGCTAACCTTCAAACAACTATACGGAGGAGTATTCGAGCAGTTTAAAGATCTGGAATTTTTTCAAAGAGTACAAATATATGTAGATGATTTGTGGTTAAAATTTAACGAAGAAGGCTACGTAGAGTGTCCTGTTTCAAAGCATGTGTATAAAAAAGACGCTTTAAACGACATGAAACCCCAAAAATTATTGAATTATGTTCTGCAAAACTTGGAGACCGCGATGAATATTCGTATATTATGGGATATATTTAAATCATTAAGAAACCGGAAAACTGAGCTAGTGTTATATACTTATGATTCGTTTTTGTTTGATTTTGATGAAGGGGAAGAAGATTTGATTGATGAAATTAAACAAATAATAAAAAAATATAAATTACAAATAAAAGAAAGTTATGGAAGCGACTACGATTTTAGATAAACCTGTCAATATGTATACTATAGATGATTTTAACGAATTTTCTACACTAAACATAAAAGATTTGAACAACAAATTATTTTGCACATTTACCACATTAGACGAATTAGATTCGCTAATTGAAGGTCTTACTTCTAAGTATGACATTATGTATAATAAGATATTTGTATTGCATATTAAAAGCAATGATGAGTATGTTTGCACATATAATATTGATCAGGCAAATCTAGACAGTCTACCACAAAATACGATTCTAGTACATAGAAAGAAAGAATCAAACACATTGTATACTATAAATGCATTAAATGAATTAATTAAAAAATTAAATGGAGGTGTAGTTGACACTAAGTTTCCAATTGATTGGCAGCATTATAGAAATACAGTTTTACTTACTCAAAGAGATGAATTGAAGCAATTAAAGACGAAGATTCATAAAATTCTTGAAGTATAGTTAGGAGCACCAGTTCCTATTTCGTATATTCACCACATAAATAAAAAGTTATAAACAAAAAAAGTTATCATTATGGATTTAAATCTAATTAAACAACGCTTAGAATCGTTAAACAAGCAATCTAGTAACACCGGAGGAGAAAGAAAAAACATCTTTTGGAAGCCATCAGTAGGAAAACAAGTCGTTAGAGTAGTACCTAATAAGTACAATAAACAAATACCATTTACAGAAATGTTATTTTATTATGGTATTGGACCAAGAGTAATGGCATCACCACAGAATTGGGATGAAAAAGATCCAATTCAAGAATTCACAAAACAATTACGTCAATCATCTGATAAAGAAAATTGGAGATTAGCTAAAAAATTAGACGCTAAAACTCGTATTTTTGCTCCTATTATAGTAAGAGGACAAGAAGATGAAGGTGTTAAATTATGGCAATTTGGTAAAGAAGTTTATCAAGATTTCTTAAATATGGCTTCGGATGAGGAAATTGGTGATTTTACAGATATAACAGAAGGTAGAGATATTAAATTAACTACTGTAGGACCTGAAGTAACAGGAACACCTTACAACAAAACATCTGTTAGTCCATCTTTAAAATTATCACCTATATCTGATGATCAAGGTATTGTTAAAAATATCATTGATAACCAACCAGACCCAATGAAAGTATTTAAAAGACTTACTTTTGATGAGGTTAAAGCTGGATTAGAGCAATTTTTAACTCCTGATGGAGAAGAAGGTGCTATATCATCTGAACCTTCAGTACCATTTGATGGTGAGAAGAAAAACTACTCATTAGATACAAATAGAGGTAAAGCTAAAGTAGATCAATTTGATGATTTATTTAAAAGCGATAAAAAAGACGAAAAGAACGATTTACCGTTTTAATAAATAATAACATTACATGGCGAAAAAGAAAAAATCACTATCGGAGGCAGTCTCTGCAGAAATACAATCAAATTTTAACTTAAATGCGTTTAAGGAGAAAAAGGGTTTAAAACAAAATATCAAGTTTAAAGATCAAGAATGGATCCCTTTATCACCGGCATTCCAAGATGTTACTTCAATACCAGGTATTCCTATGGGACATATTGTGTTGTTGAGAGGACATTCGGATACAGGTAAGACAACAGCTCTTTTAGAAGCAGCTGTTGCTGCCCAAACCCGTAAAATACTACCAGTTTTTATCATTACAGAAATGAAATGGTCTTGGGATCATGCTAAAATGATGGGTATGGATGTTAAAGAAGTTATAAATCCTGACACAGGTGAAGTAGAAAATTATGAAGGTAACTTTATTTATGTAGATAGAGAAACTATTAATTCTATTGAAGATGTTGCTGGGTTTATTTTAGATTTAATTGATGAGCAAAAGAAAGGTAATTTACCTTATGATTTATTATTCCTATGGGATTCAATTGGATCAGTACCTTGTGAAATGTCGATAAAATCAAATAAAAACAATAATGAATGGAATGCAGGTGCTATGTCAACTCAATTTGGTAATAGTGTAAATCAAAAAATTACATTATCTCGAAAAGAGTCATCACCTTATACTAACACATTAGTTTGTATTAATAAGGTTTGGACATTAAAAGCTGAATCGCCTATGGGACAACCAAAATTAATGAATAAAGGTGGTTATGCTATGTGGTTTGATTCTACATTTGTTGTAACATTTGGTAATGTTATGTCAGCTGGAACTTCTAAGATTAAAGCTATTAAAGATGGTAAACAAGTTGAATTTGCTAAAAGAGTAAATGTTCAAATTGATAAAAATCACATTAATGGTGTTACTACTAGAGGTAAAATTGTTATGACTCCTCATGGATTTATCAATGATAATGATAAAGAATTGAAAAAATACAAAGAAGATAGAAAAGAAGACTGGGCTGCTATATTAGGTGGTGATGATTTTAGAGTAGTTGAAGAAGATCAAGCATACACTGATATAACATCTTTTGGAGACGAGCCACAATAAACTTTGATACCCGGGGTATCTTTCGTATATTCCGGGTATAAAAATAAATCAAATGAAACAGAAAGAACTATTTAAACTTCTTGATGGAATTCAAGAACAAGGGGAAGAAACTGTAAAAAGTGAAAGAATACTAATGATAGATGGATTAAATCTATTCTTTAGAAACTTTGCAGTAATGAATATGGTAAATCCAGATGGTATCCATATAGGTGGTTTAGGTGGTTTTTTCCGATCATTAGGTGCTATGATACGCCAAACTCAACCAACACAGGTTTATGTAATATTTGATGGAGCTGGATCAGCTAATAACAGAAAAAACATAAACCCCTTATATAAGTCAGGTAGAGATTTACAACGTATAACTAATTGGGATGCCTTTGATGATAAGCGTGATGAGGATGATGCTAAAGTAGATCAAATGGTTAGAATAATTCATTATCTAAAAACATTACCTGTTAAAACAGTAACAATTGATAAGGTAGAAGCTGATGATATAATAGCATATATGTCAGG
>JACLAB010000302.1_pt1 | contig 14104 bp, 19 predicted proteins | sample 8027921 | NCBI WGS metagenome assembly JACLAB01 (sample SAMN15725117, study PRJNA655200) | protist metagenome | isolation source: fluorescence activated cell sorting (FACS) single amplified genomes of... | place: USA: West Boothbay Harbor, Gulf of Maine | collected 2000-07-19
ATATATACAGGAGTAAAGATGGCAGAACAAGATGAAACAATACAAGAAATACAATCCAAAAATAAACATAATTCTTTACAACAAAAAAGAATGCAAACAATTATACAAGTTGCAGGTCTTTTAGGTATTGAAGAATTAAAATATATTAACAATGAAATAGGTGATATGATTGCAGATGTTGAAAGGAAAATAAATGAATAAAGATTTTGATCGTAAGACAGGCATTGGTGGATCAGATGCCACCAGGCTTTACAATGGTGATTGGCATGATTTGTATTTAGAAAAAATTGGAGAGAAAGAAGGAGATGATCTCTCAAATGTTTTACCAGTACAAATGGGAGTACATACTGAAAACTTTAACATACGTTGGTTTGAAAAACAAACAGGTATTAAAGTTGTAGGTGAACAAGTATTTATCAAATCTAAAAAATATCCATTTATGTATTGCAATATAGATGGTGTCCTCAAAGAAAAAAAAGCATTGCTAGAATGTAAACATACTAATGCTTTTACTAATGAAATCAAAACAGCAGAAAAATACAAAGCACAAATACAACATTACCTAATGATATATGGTGCAGACAAAATGTATTTATCTATGTTTTTTGGTAATATGAAATGGGGACTAGCTGAAGTACTTCCAGATAAAACATTTCAAAATCAATTAGAATCTGCTGAAATATTGTTTTGGCATTTAGTACAAACCAAAACACCACCACCAGATTTTGTTGATTTTAATAACTTTAACGAACAGATAAAGGAGCATAACAATGGTAGAGAAATTATACCCTTACTCACCAGGCAGTCAAAAAGTTGATACTTCAATAGAAGCTGCCGAACTATTAAAGGAAGGCGCTGATACTATAAGAGCTAAAGTATTCAATGTTATTACAAACAAAGGTAACTTTGGAGCAACAGCAGATGAAGTAGCTGACCTATTAGGTTTGTCTTCATTTACTGTAAGACCAAGAGTAACTGAACTATATAAACAAGATAAGATAGAAAGAAAAGATAAACGTAAGAATGCTAGTAAGCGTTCTGCATATGTTTATGTAGTAAGTAAAACTCATGTTAATAATCAATACACACAGAAAGGTATATAATGAGAACAGGAAAAGAAGAAAACTTTTGGGTATGGGATCAAGTAAAAAATACTAATCCTAAATACACAAAACCATTTACTAAGTTTGGTGGTAAAGAACTAACTACTATAGATCCAATGTATCAGATACAAGTTATGACTGGTATGTTTGGTCCAGTAGGTTTAGGTTGGGCTTATCATGTTGACTATACATACACAGATAAAAATGTGTTTGCAGAAGTAACAATAAGATACAGAAAAGAACCTAGCTTAGAATGGAATCAATTTGGCCCAGTATCTTCAGTACAAGCATTGTACAAAAAGAATGGTGGACTAGATGATGAAGCACCAAAGAAAGCAATGACAGATGCTATGACCAAAGGTTTTAGTCATCTTGGTATCAGTGCTGATGTGTTTCTTGGTTTGTTTGATAACAACAAATATGTACAAGAAATGAAAGCTAAGTTTGATGCTAAACCAACTAACATAACTGTAATAAACACAAAGGAGTTAAACAATGCTAAACAAAGTAATGTTGATAGGAAGACTGGGAGCAGACCCGGAAATAAAGCAAACTAAAAAAGGTGAGTCCTTTGCTAATCTATCTTTAGCTACTAACAAAAAGTACAAGACTAAAGATGGTGAATGGCAAGAAAAAACTACATGGCATAAAATTGTAGTATGGGATCCAAGACTTGCAGATAACATGCAAAAGTATGCCAAGAGTGGAACTCAATTATTTGTTGAAGGTGAATTAGAAACTAGACAATTTAAAGATTCTAATGATCAAAACAGAATTGTAACTGAGGTTGTTATACCTCGATTTACAGGAAGCATTAAAATGGTTGGCGACAAACCGTCTAATACTAAGACAGCAGGGAATATCCCAGCATCTGGTTCAGATGATTTTGATGACCAGTTTTAATAGGTTAAGTTAATTTACCTTTTAATAATTAACACGTAGTATGTAACTACATCTGTTGTGAACTGTAGGCGTATGAATATTTTGAATTGATTGCGCCTACAGATATAAAATTTCTTCTAGAGAAATAGGTAAGCTAGAACCTGTATGTAAGTAATGTACTAAGTCTTACAACTAAAGTCCTGCTGCTGATTAAGATCATATAAGTAAGTAACCAAGTATTCCAGTAAGGTTAAATAATGATATACACCTGTCATGGTTCATTATACTTGGTGCTTACTTTTTTTTATGTGAGGTGTGAGCTTCCGAATTTCATAATAACCTTACCTTATGAAAACAATAATATGTTTAAAAGATATATTTAAATTAAGAAAAGTATCTAACAAAGAAGTAATAAATCTATTTGATAATATTGCTGATACTGTAACTATTGATTTACTTAAAGGAAGTAACATAGATGCAGCTCAAGTTGCTTTGGTATCTAATGTAATGCAGATAGCATCCAACTATAATAATAAGAAATTTGCTATAGATCTTCTTCAAGGAGCTTTAGCTGAGCTAGAATCAGATCATTTTGTTGAAACAGGCAATAAACTGTCATAGAGCCACGCACACAGCCTTTATATATATTATGCCCAATGATACCGAATGTAGTCTATTTAGCTATCCTGTGGCTTCTCAGAGCCATTTAAATGGTCTAAATTAGCTACTCCACTAAAATAATCGTACATATACGGTACAGCTCTACAATCATGAGCTTTTCGCATAGACTTCTGTTGATTTTTAAATTCGGTAGCTTTCTTTTCAGATTCAAATATTATATTTGTAAAAATCTTATAAAGATTATCTTGCTTCCAAATAACACACCACATTAATTACCTCTAACAGAATCTATAAAATTGTAAACTCTACCAAATTGTTTATCAATAGACATCAAATCAGATTGGATCATGGTTACTGTTAATTGAAGTTCTATTAATGTGATCAATGTCCAGGTAGCTAAACTTAATAAAATTGTACCTAGCAATCCTATTAATATTGTATTAGTTTTTCTTGTCATTTGCTGCCACCAATATAACCACCAATAACACCAATTAATCCTGTAACTGACATCTTCATAAGTGTAATTACAGATTCATCTACAGGTCTATTTTCTTCTAATGCTACAATATAATCTCCAATAATAATAGTAGCTAATAAAATTAGAACACCAGTTGTGATTAATAAAACTACAATGTCTTTAAAATTTTTAATCATTTTTTTCTCATAATGTCAGCACCCTTTAATCCATAGATTGCAGATACCACACCAATAAAAATTGCTTGATACCAATAAGGTAGGTTTTTAAAATACTCAAAAAATAAATCTAGTTTATTACGTATTTCTGGATCGTCAGAAAAAACAGACCAACCCAATAAAAGCATAGGCAAAGATACAAGCACCAATACAAATTCGTCTTTCCAACCGTTATCATTGCTCTCAATAATTTTCGCTTTATATTCAAGTTCACCACTGCTCATCTTTTCAGCATGACGCATTTGTGCATCAGCCATTAACATTTTTGTTTGTTGTCTTTTTTTATATACATGAGAACCAGCATTAATTGCAAGTTTTATTGCACTAAACCACATATTAATATTTCCACACGTTAGGTCTTACTACATACTTCTGATCAACATCTACAGTTAACCAATCAAGATGAGTAAATGATTTTGCTATTCCAATACCTGTAGGTTTTGGATCCCAATGCAAAGCAAAGTCTAGCAGCTCATATTGTTTCTGTGGTGATGTTGCTATGTCAACAGCAAACCCAGTAGTATGAGGACCACTGTCACCAGTAGAACTAACTTTACTATTATGTTCTGGACATCTATATGCAGAATTAATTGTAACACCTTCTTGAATATGATTACGCCAGGCCTGGCAAAAGTCTAAAACTATTTCAGAAATTTTTAATTTGTTGCAACATTTACATTTAAACTCGTTGCTACTAAAATTATTATATTTAGCAAAATTTGTACCATCAGTTATCATATGTTTTCTCTAGCCTATCCATAGATATAAATTGACTTTCTTGTATATGGTTGTCCCAGATACCGAGTTCAACTATACCCCAAGACCATCCAGTTAAATTCATCTTAGCATAATCTTCTACATGGTCATGTGGCAACGCACATCCAACATTAACTATTCTAACATAATTTTTATCTCCAATCTTTGGAGCTTTCCAATCTCTAAATTTATGAGTGTGTCCAAAAACAATATCATTAGTAGCATCATTTGCTACTTGTACTTCACAGTTTTTACCACCATACTCTTTACCCATTATGTTTAATGGACAATGAGTAAACAATACACCACCTATATTTTTAAAAGCACCATACTGAGATCGTTTCCATTTACGATTATCAAAAGAATCATGTAATTCTTTTTTCATCATACCTGCTATCTCTGGAATATTTTCTTCAAATCTATAAACTCTTTCTTCATGATTACCGAATGTAACATGTCTAGGTATTAAATCATTATCAATATGTTTATCTAATAAATCTATAGAACTACGCAATGATTCTATGTCCATCATATAAGCATCTTTAAGCTTACCTGCTTGTGTACTATTTTTTTGAAAAAAACTTAGACTATCAAAAGAAGCCCAGTCACCTATTTGGATAATGTAATCTGGTTTAACAGATTTAATATATTTACCTATCCATTTAAAACGATCTTGTTTTATATGAGGACTATCATGAGCATCCCCAATAACTATTATTCTATGACCTTTAAACATTTTCTATTTCCTTACACAAAAATTTAGTTGCTAATCTAAATTGATTAACATCTTCTGTTTTCTGTTGTGCAAGAAAAGTAGTACTATAATTGTGAGCTTCAACAACGCACTCATTCCATGAGTTATATAATGTAGGACTTTGTATTGGTGGGCCACATTGATTACTAGTAAATGTACAAACCCATATTACTAATATGAATTTCATTTAAAATTAAAATACCCAATAACACCTACTGCAAGACTACCTAAAACAACAAGTACTTTAACTATTCCTTTTCCAGTAGAAACATGATCACTTAATTGTTCTACTTTTTTTTCAAGTCTTTCAATAGATGTTAAAATATTATTCATTCTTTCAGCACATAGTTTTTCATGTGATGAAAGTCTTACACCAGTAGCTACTTCGTTAAATTGTTTTGGTGTAATCTTTTTTCTAGGCATTAGTCAGTAACTAAATTCCAAGTAGTTGTTTCTTCATTCCACTTATACTTTTGACCATCTGTAGGATAAGCAACTGGTGCTTCCCAAAGACAAGTTGTTTCATCTAATGTCCATGATGCGTAAGGTTGAGGTGCTATAAAAGCATCTTTTACTTGGTCATAAGTATAACCAATTCCTGCATAATTTTTTCTTAAAGGTGTGCCACCTAAACTATGAACACCACCATGAGTATTGTAAGAAGTTTGTACCCAAGTACCTGCTTCTGTTTCTACTACATTATCTATAAATTCTTGTTCAGCTACTATTACTTTAGTAACTATTCCATCTTTAACTTTTGCAAAATGTGCCATTATATTTGATACCTCACTATTACTATTCCAGAGCCACCATTTCCTCCTCGTGTATTATAAGAACCTCCACTACCAGAGCCACCTCCACCTCCACCAGTATTTGCTGTTCCTGCAACTCCATTTGAACCATTGTTAGCGTTTCCACCTCCACCAGTTCCACCAGAACCAACAGAACTATTATTATAAGTAGCACCACCTCCACCACCTGCTCTTATTACAGATGAACCTGTGATTGATGAAGCTAAACCATTACCACCATTTCCTCCTGCTGAACTAGTTCCATTTACACCTACAGCAGAAGCACCACCACCACCACCAGAACCATAGTTGGGAGCACCTTTTGCAGAACCACCTGCAAAACCTTGACCAGATGTACCTGCACCACCAGAATTATTATCATCCATAGCACCACCACCAGAGCCACCAGAAGCACCATTAGTTGAGTTACCACCACCTCCACCTCCGAGTGAAGTAATTGAATCAAAAACTGAATTATAACCATTAACAGTACTTTGACCATAACCTGCTGATGTAGATGGAGCACCTCCACCAACTGTTACTGTTTTATTTCCAGTTGATAAAGTTAAAGCACTTTCGGCAGAAGAATTAGCACCAGAAGTTTCGCCAGATACAGAATTACGATAACCTCCTGCACCTCCTCCACCTCCATATCCTCCTCCACCTGCACCTCCACCTGCAATAACTAAATATTCTACAGATAGATTTGATATAGTATTTGTGAATGTTCCAGATGATGTAAATGTGTGTATTCTATATCCATCAGAATTTGATATTGTTCCTCCACTAGGTAAAGCAATAACAGTTTTATTTATTGTTCCACTCTCTTGATTATCAGAGTTGGTAGCTTTAATTGTAATTACTGTAGTTGCTGATTGACCATAAATTGCACTTGGTACTGCAACTGTAGCAGTAGTATCATTAGTAGGTGTGACAGTTACAGTTGATGTTGAACCACCACTAGGTGTAAATGATACAACTAAATTAGCAGTTAAAAATCCAGTTCCAGTTAATGTTAAATTAGTTGCTGTACTGTTAAAAATATCACCAGAGATACTAGATAATGATGGAAAAATTGGTGTTATTTTAATAAAAGCACCATCTGTATTATTATAAACTTTTAGTAGTTCATTTGTAGTGTCATACCATAAATTTCCTTCTTGTGGAGAAGATGGAGCATTAGCTGATTTAACTACTTTAACTTGATTAGATAATCTAGCATCTGGTAATGTACCAGTAGTTAATAAACTTGCGTTATCACTTGGTGGGACATTGTCTAATGATGTTGATACTACATCACCCGTTGCGTCTAATAAATCGGAGAGATTTCTCGCTTTAGTCATAGGAGTTTTACTCCTCTACTGGTGGTGTATAACCAGTTAATGCAGTTGCTTCAGCTTGTGTTAATCCCAAGTCTAATAGCTTTTGATTGCCATTAGCTTTGTTAGTTGTTTCAGCTTGTTTAGCTGTTTCTAATTCTTGTGCTTTAACAAGATTTTCAGCAACATTAGTTTCATTTATTGTAATTTCTTCAGCAGTCATATCAACTACTTCAGAACCACTTGGTGTTATATTTAATTTTTTCATAATTTATTCTCCTTATTTAAGTCCATAGACTGATATGTTTCCACCTGAAAGCTGACCACTACCTTGTCTATCAAGAGCAAATCCTGCACTAGAATTTGAAAAAGTGTCATTTTGTGCAAGATAACCAAAACCATCACCATTATCTATTTGACCACCTTGTTCTCTACTTATACATTGGTGCATTAATGTTGTGTGTCCTGCTGTGTTTAAATCTAAAGCTGTCACAGAAATTTCAATATTTTTATGATATGAAGTACCGATAGAATTAGTTGTAAACATAATACCATTATCGCCACCACTACTGTGTAGATTTGTATTAGCAGAACCACCTGCCATTATAAGGTGGTCTGTAACCCATAAATAATTTGTTCCTGTGTTTATGTTTGTTCCACTATCATTTACCCAATGAAATTTAAATTTATCTTCAGTAGTCATTGTCATTCTACTCATTCTAATTATATAACCTTGATATGTAGTGTTATCTATCCAACCAGTTACACTTAAACCACTAACATTTGAAGTAATATCTTGGTCAATTAATTTTACAAAGTCAGAAGATACATTAGTCCATGATGGATTTGCACCAGTACCACCAGTTTGTAATACTTGTCCAGAAGTTCCTGCACCAAGTCTTTGAAGACCAGAACCATCACGATATAAAATATCGCCTTGTGTTGTAATTGTTGTTCCTACATCTGTTCCATTAGTACCATTAGTACCTGCTGAAGACATTTGTTCAAAGTAAGTAGTATCGGTTGGAAGGTTTCCTGTACTTGCTAATATACAAATGTAAGACGAACCATTGTATTCTACAACGTCATCTACAACATAAGCAGTACCACCTGCGTATGTACCTTTCCAGTTAAATTTTATTGAACCTAAATTTATTGTTGCCATATCACTCCTTTTTAAATTAATTTAATTAACAATCTACGCACATTATATAGTAGATATTAAATTACCATTATTATTAATACTAAAGGTAAATCCACTAGCACTAAATAATACATCATCAAATGCATCAAATGTTGCAGCATCAATATTATCTGCACCACCATTTGTAGTAGTAACAATTAGTTCTCCACTTGCATTTTTATTAAATCCATATACTTCTGCACTACTAGCATTTCCTGGTTGGAATGTAGAAGATGAAGCATTATAAGTTAAAACTTGTCCATCTGTTACACCAGCAGTTGAAACATCATTAGCATCATTAATACTAAAGTTTGCTAATTCAAATGTACCAAATGTAACAACATCTACAACATCAGTACCAGAAGCTCCTATTGGACTAGCGAATACTATTGATGTTCCAGAAGTAACAGTTACATCTGTTCCATTCACCATTTTGACACCATTTAAATATACGTCAATATACGGAGAATCATATTCAAGGCTATTTCCCGAATCATCATTTCCACTAATTGTAGTAGTTGATGATGATACCGTGTATGTATATCTTTCAGATGTACCATTTACTGATGAACCTGTATTAATGAATCCACCAGATGAGTATACTTTCATAATGTCATTTGTAGAATCAAACCAAAGATCTCCTACATCTAAAGATGTACTTGGGGCTGTAGCTGATACTCTGTATCTAGCAGCAAAATCATTTACAGATCCAATATTATTAGAAACGTCAGTTACAAATGCAATGTTAGTTGCAACTGTTCCAATAGTATTTGATCCTGCTAAATCTGCTCCAACAGCACCAATTGTATTAGATCCTAATAGATCTGTAGCAACTGTATTAATATTTGATGAATTTGAATTTACAGCAGTTATTTGTCCAGATATTGCATATACACCTGCAATTTCTGTATTTAATCCAGCAACTGTACTTACTTCAGAATTTATATTTGCAACATCAGTAATATCAGAATCTATTGATGCTACTTGTCCAATTTCAGTTGTTAATCCTGCAAGAGTAGAAATGTTATTTGTTGGAGATATTTCACCTGCAACTAAAGTTATATTGTTTATGTTTGTAGAATTACCTACTGTATTTATATCTGTAATATTATTTGCAACTGTATCAATCTCAGATACAGCTTCATTTAAATCATTAGCTACAGTTTCTACTTCTGATACTGCTTCGTTTAAATCATCAGCAACTTTTATTACATCAGCTATATTTGTTGCTACCGTATTGACTGAAGCAATATTAGTTGACACAACACCTATATCTGTTGCATCATTTGCAACTAATGTAACATCAGCAGCTATTGCACTAACTGCACTTACATCACTAGCTATTCCTGCAATTGTTGTAATATCAGTTATATCTTGACCAAACTCCAATCCATCACCTGCACTATTTACATTTAAAACTTTATTAGCAACAAGGTTTGGAAATGTAATATCAAATGTATTTGCTGTAGTAGCAGCAGCTCTTGGAGAGAATTTTAAATCTCTTTCTAATTGCTGACACATAGCAATAATTTTATCTAATTCAGTATTTAATGATCCTATTTGAAAAGCTCCAGATGTTGGAAAGTCTGTAACTCTTTGAATAGCAACGTCTCTAGATATAGTAATTATATCATTAACTGTTGCGCCTGGAGCACCTAATGTAATAGATCCACCACCAGTTTGTCCTGCACCAGATACTGAATATTCTGTTGCATCTGCTGGTGATGCAGAAAAAGTTAATAGTGTTGTACCATTAAATACTTTTAAATCTTCATTATTAAAAAACTCAAATCCTACAGTAAAGCTAGTTTGTCCAGCTGTTGCTGTATATTGAACTCGTGGTTCTACATCTGAAATTATTATACTCATTTATCGAAGTCCTTTTTCTATATCGTCAAATAACCAATCCAAGTACCATACGTTCTGAAATGGAATTAATCTACGCACATTACGTGCTGTGTAATGATTATATGATTTACCACCTACGTCATACATAATGTCAAACACATTATAAATTTGAGATGCACTTGGTCCTAATAATCCAATTTTAGATTTCATAGAAGAACCATAAGGTTTACCTTCACCCATTAATGGAGCTATACCAATTCTATTATCTGTAAGAGCTTCTATAGCTCTATTAATATCTACATAAATTCCACCTAATCCAGATCTATCAAACGCTGCTAATAGTTTAGCAGTTAAAGATTTTTTAGAATAATCTTTATCAAATCTAAATGTTGTGTACACTGAATCTACCAACATTCCAGATCCCATTAATAATATAGAACCAAATAAAAAATCCATATCTTTTTCCTGCATACCTCTCATTAACATTCTTTGTGTTGCAGCCATTGCAAATTTTTTAAACTGTACAATAGTACTAGCAAGTTCGTAGTTCATAAACAAAGGTGTATCTCCTTTGCCTGGCGTTACAATTGTAATGTTAATATCTTTATTTAATGCTGCACCAAATCTTTGTTTAGCTAAATCATCAGTCCATTCTGCTGTATTAGCCATAAAGTTATAAGTAGTTTTAGTTCCATGCAATTCGTGCATTTGTGCAATTCTTCTTGCTGTTTCTTCATCAATACCAGAAGCTGCTAATTTAGTTTTAAATTTATCTGACAAAGTACCTTTACTCCATTTAATAGAGTCTTCTAAAATTCTAGAACCAATAGTAACAGATGCTGCGCTTTTCATAAATTCTGTCCATCTAGACATCATGTTAATATACATAAAATTAAAGTTGGCTGCTTTCCCCATCATACCTTCTACTTTAGAAGACATACCAAACATATCTCCAATATCAGAAAATAACATAGCTCTTTGTCCAGTAACCATATCAACTGCTTCTGCAAAAGACTGAGCTTCTTTTTTACCTGCTTTAAAGATACCTCTATTTTTATTTGATAGCATATCTCCCCACATTTCAAACTGAGTTTTAAAACCTCTTTGAATACCAGATGTCATAATAGTTCTTGGTACATCAGCTACTGCTGCAAAGAAACCTGTAAGCATTGTTAAAGCATTATAATGTTTCATTGTTCTCATAGCTCTAGATGTCCAAGCATGAGGATCAGCAGGTAATCCATATGTACCTCTAACTAGCTCAATACCAGCTTCTAGATCTTCTAAAACTTTATTTCTCTCTGCCATAATTTTGGCTTTTTGTTCCTTAGTTTTTGCCTTAAATGCCTTAATGTTATATTCTTCAGCTACTTGATATAATCCAGGAAACGTCATTGATTGAGCTTCATCTATGTATTTATATCCTAGACCATTTGGATCTCCGTATTTTTTAGTAAATAAAATATCTGGAGTTACTTGTCTGTAGTATGTTTTCATTAGTGAAAAAATATCACTAACCATAAAATCATTTTCTAATAGTTTTATTTGTGTTTCTGGTAGAAGGTTTAACTCTCTAGCTCTTGTAGCTCTAGCATATCTAGGTCTGTTAAAAGCATATCTTTCATAAATAAGATCTTTAACATCATCAGTATATTTTGTTTTTTCAAATCTTTGAAATGGAAAATGTCCTGCTAGATCATCTACTAAAGTATTTAATTTTTTTTCATTAATATACTTTCCTCTTTTAATTAGATCTTCTCTAATTATATTCTTAAACAATTCTTTGTTTTTATCTATATTGGTTTTATTATAAATTATATTAACATAATCTTTTATTAAACCATCTGACGCTTTTAGGCGTTCTTCTAACTTAGCAATTTTATTTTTGATTTCTGTTGCAGAATATTGTGATGTAGTACCATCTACTTTAGACTTAAATGATTTAGAAGTTTCACCCTTCTTTTTCATTGTTTCCATAGTACCTTTCCAAAAATTTAATTCTCTTTCAATAGGTAATTTACGAATGCCAAGTTCTTGCATTTCTTTACCTATTGGTCCATACACTTTATCTTGTGTAATTCTTGCAGCTTGTGCTATTTCTGGAATATCATTCTGCATACCTTTTAATCTTGTTAATGTAACTTCTCTACTAAACTGAGCTAAAGACATTTGACTATTCATAATGTTATGCATGTTTACTCCTAATTCAGTTTTAGGATATGCACCTTGTACTCTAGCAATATACTTCATGTATTGTTCTTTAATATCTTTCATAGCTTCTATAGATCCTACTTCTCTCATTCTTAATTGTAGTTCAATAGATGGATCTGTTGCTTTAAAACCATACTCTTTAGTATTTTTTAATTTAAGTAATGGAGTATCCAATATATCTGCAATCATATTTCTTGCATTTTTAGATGCTGCTTTAGTAACTCTAAATACATTAGTCCAAGGACCGTCTTCTCCAAAAATACCTAAATTACTTTTAACAAAACTTTCACCTTCAAATTCTTGTTTAGGAGTTGGTTTTACTTTTTGTTCATTAGCTGCTGCACCTACACTTCCAGTTGTAGGTCTTTCATTTGGATTAATAAATTTACCATCTTCATATATTTGTTGTGTAATTTGTTTTGGTGGTGAATGAAAAGCTTCATCTGATTTAATAATCTTTTGATGTGTTGCTGCACTAATATTACCTTTAGCCATTTTATTAATTACATATGGTAATCCATAACCACCAGCTACAGTCCAAGGAACATAACTATCATCTCTAACAGGATCTATATTTTGTTTTGCTATTTCTTCAGCAGCAAATGCTGTACCAAATAACTTTGCACTTTGTCCAACTTTAGTAAATAATAATAAAGATGATGGATCTAAAAAAGCTCCTGTAACTCTACCAAGATGATACCAAGGACTAGCATAGTTTGTTTCAGCTTGTTGATCTAATTTACTTATAATAGATGTAGTTTCAGCTGCACTTTTACTAAACATAAAATGATCATAAAAATCATTATAAGGTTGTATTTGTGGATCTTCTTTTGGATTATAATTTTCATCAGCAGGAAAATCTTGATTATTTGTTAAATATTCAATTGCCATATAAGGCAAGTTTTCATCTGCAAAACCTGTGCCAAAATCAGATATATTATATTCTACTGGTTTATTTTCTTTCTCAAATGTTTTTTGAGCATCTTCTGGAGTAAATGGATAAGAAATCATTATCTTACTTTACCTAATTTACCACCATAACTATTTATTCCTAATTCATATCCTTCTAATATCATGTTATCTAAATAAAATTGATTTTCTTGTGGATAATATTTATTAAATGCTTCTGATCCCATTTCATGTTCAATCATAAATTTAATTAATTTACTTACTTGTGTAGAATCAAAAAAGTTAATAGTTGTATCTCTACTAAATTCAGTTTTTTGTTCTAATGCTTCAAGATATATATCTGTATCTTCTGCATATGTAGAAAGTATTTCACCAATTGTAGGTTCATCACCATATCTTTTAGTAGTGTTATTATTAATTAATGTAGAATTGTTAATCATTACTCTCATACCAGCTCTTATAGAATCTATAGGACTTGCAAATACTGCTGCTTGATTACCTGTATCTACATCAGTCATTTCACCAACCCAAGCTGAATCAGTTTTCATAACTGCCATATAATTATTAGTTCTAAATGTTAATGGTAAAGACTTGTCCTGATAGTTATCATAAACATGTTGTCTAAATTTTAAACTCATGTTTTGTTCAGTATAACTCATTTTTTCTGGAGGTCTTGCTGATTCAATTAATTTATCTTTTGGTGTTATTCTACTATTTGCTTCTACTCTTTCATCATTAGATAAATATTTTTCAATGTTTTGATTTATTTTTGCGCCTTCTGCGTAATAAGGTTTTAAATCTACATCTATACCTAATGTTTTAAATATAAATGCAAACGGTTTTACTTCAGCAGGTACATCATCTATTAATGGAAAGTCTGGATAAAATTTATAATCACTTGCTTCAATACCAGTTTTAATAGTTTTAAAAATTACATTTTTTGCAAACCCTTGCCAACCTTCATTACCATCTAGTAAATGACCAAATGTTTTTTCAAAATCATTATATTTTTCTTCTGCTAAAGTATTAATTAA
>JACLAB010012794.1_pt1 | contig 14101 bp, 8 predicted proteins | sample 8027921 | NCBI WGS metagenome assembly JACLAB01 (sample SAMN15725117, study PRJNA655200) | protist metagenome | isolation source: fluorescence activated cell sorting (FACS) single amplified genomes of... | place: USA: West Boothbay Harbor, Gulf of Maine | collected 2000-07-19
CAAGCGGCACAGTGCGCTCGCCGTCCTGACTAGGCCTGACTAGGCGCATAGGGAAAAAAAACACGCGCGACCGAAGATGTTTGGCGCGGAGCGCGTGTCGTATCTGCAACCGACCAGGGTTCGTATGGTAATCGCACTGCCGACCGAAAGTCAACGATGATACCTTCATTCGTAATAAATTGCGTAAATAACTATATATAAATTTACCTTCGTACTTCGAAACCGTACGAGTTTCGAGGGCAGGTGTTAATGCTGGATCGTAACCTGCTGGTATCTTCAAAGTTTTAAAGGATATCCACGTCTGCTTCTCTGGCTGACGACTGAAAATGGTCGGACTGACCCTTGGCGTAGCATCACTTGTCGCACCGCGAAGCTCTATCCCGATTCGCAAAAGTGCGCGATTTCGCGGAGGCATTCCTCGAACGTGTATCGATATACCGCCGAATGCTTCGGTACGTACAATCGACTTGATCTCACAGTTTAACCGGATCGACTGTGTACGTTTGATTCCATAGGCTGACGTGACGGGTGCATCGAACATTTCGCTGAGTTCAGGTAGCGCCGTTGAGGTGAATGCCGCCGAAGGCGTGCGTGTACGCTGCGAAGCCTCTTTTGCACGTCTCGAGTATCTCTTGAGTTTTGTAGATATTGACGACTTCTTTTGGTATGTGTCCACCTCTTTTCGCAACACATTAATAAACATCTGGCTTCCAAATAGGGTGCCGTCAGATGTCGTCGCAGACGACGTAAAAAGGAATTACGAGGCAAAATGGTGGCAAACATGCCGTGAAGTCTGTCACTTGGTTATAACATTTCGTTTTTGGAATGTTAAGTATCTTTTTTCCTTGCAGGGCAACATTGAAGCCGTGGAAAAAATGCTGAGAGGCGGTGGTCAAGCCCTAGTTGCAGCCCGCGATGCTGATGACAGAAGGTGAATCGTGCTCTTAACCCGTTATATTAAGATCTTAAGCACATCGCTGGCAAACATGTAGTGGACTTCATTATGCTTGTGGCGTTGGTAATGAAGAGTGTGTTCGAGCGATACTTGCCTACGGGGCTGAAGTAGATTCCCTGGTGAGCCAATTTTTGGCTGGCTAAGAATTTCTGTGAAACTCTCCCTTTTGCATAGGATAAAGACAGTTTTACGCCCCTGCATATTGCGGCGGGCTATTTGCATGAGAAGATTGTTGAGGTCTTGGTGCAGGCAGGAGCGAATCCAGAGTTGGAAGACAGCACAGGCCGATCGGTATGTTTGTATTTTTGACGCTGCTTCAAGTGCGGATAACAGAGGGTGTTTGAAATGCGTGTTTTCACAGCCGCTTGATATTGTGGAGACCCTCAAGTTGAACACTCCCGCGACAACAGTTACATACGGGCGCCGATCAACGATGGAATCGTTGGCGCAGACTTTGGAACGGTTTGTGTTTGAAGAGGTCCCCCCATCTTCGATCAAACAATCAAGACTCACTGAAGACAACCTGAAGGAGTACTTAATTGAGTGGCTAGACGGCAAGTGAAACCGATGATGTTCCATTTAAGGTGTGAAGTTGATTAGTCTTTGTTTTCCACAGATTGCCCCGACAGCTGGATCCTAGAAGAAAATATAGCAGAGGACCTACTGCAGGACTACGCTGAAGGCATGGAATACGCACAGTTGCGCGATACTTTTGTGATACCACCTGGCTTTTCCGACAGCACGGTGCGAAACGTGCGATTGAATACGGTAAGTAAAGGGCACTTTACCGAAAGAGGACAGTTTTAACTTTGTGTGCTTCCACAGTGGGCTGACAATGCTCCACCTAGCTGGGATCTTTCATAAATATACATGCAATCGGTCTATAAAAATATGAAGTGGTTCGTCTTCTCGGTCCGCCATCGTGTACCATGATCCTCGAACTATTTCGCTCACCTTTGGGAGCGAATACCATGAACAAATACAACTTCTGGACCCTGAACTTTTGACACAACAACACTTGGAGAGAGGAAGCTCTACCCTCATTGGTAGTGTTCTGATGGTCGCAAACCAGAGAAAATGCACAGAAATGTCAAATCATTACGCGTTCATCAGCAGTTGAAGACTTATATGATTATTACATCTATTGCATCTGCTTATAGAGTACCCGTACACAGAGCCAAACCGTACTACAGAGTAGATGTTATTTCAATATAGCCCAGGTAAGATTTAAGATCATCAAGGGGAAGAGTCAGATCACAGTAGATCAAATATCGGCATTGCGTCCTGTTCTGGCCACGCCTCAAAGAAGCAGCTCGGCGATTTGTACTGCGTTTAGCGCGGCGCCCTTCTTTATTTGATCACCACAAACAAAGAGCTCCAGTCCCGATTTGCCTGGCTGAGAGATATCTTGACGAATGCGGCCTACAAAAACATCATCTTCGTCAGACGCTTGAAGTGGTGTTGGGAAACGATTATTTGCACGATCATCGATAATCTTTAGCCCAGCAGCTTTCCTCAGTATTTCTCTTGCGTCTTGCTCGTCAAGCTCGGAGCAAAGAGTGAGATTGATGCTCTCGGCATGGGCACGCATGACAGGAACTCGAATACAGGTTGCCGCGATGGAAACATCCTTTGTGTCCCAGATTTTCATAGTCTCATTCACCATTTTCATTTCTTCCTCGTTATAACCGTTTCCCGTCATTGGAGCGTTATGAGAAAATAAGTTGAAGGCATACTGCCAGCTAAATATGTTCATGGTGACCGGATCGCCATTGAGCACATCTCTGGTCTGCTGCTCCAGTTCAGCCATCGCAAGAGCACCCGCGCCTGATGCAGCTTGGTATGTAGATGCAATCATGCGCTTGACGCCTACTGCGCGATGGATAGGTGTCACCGCCATCAAGGCAATGATTGTTGAGCAGTTCGGGTTGGCAATTATACCGCCGTTCTTCTTGCCGAGCTTGTACTCGGCCATCGCCTCAGGATTTACCTCAGGGATAACTAACGGTATGCCATCAGTCATTCGAAATGCGGATGAATTATCAACCACGAAACAACCTTTGCTCGCGGCTATGGGGCCAAACTTTTTAGAGATGGAACCGCCAGCGGAGAAAAGAGCAATATCAACGCCATCAAAGGAATGTTCTGTAAGCTCTTCGATAACGTATGACTCTCCGTCAAACACAACTTCCTTGCCGGCGGATCTGGCATGATGATGTACGTTTTGCTCAGAAGGAAATGGTCTTTGTCAAAAAAAACAGGAAACAAAGACTGGAAACAAACTGGCAAACCTTGACGAAGCGAGCATCTTTACATCGCTGTACGGAAAGTTGCGTTCGGTGAGCACCTGCATCGGGGGAAGAGTCCAGGCGTTCAACCCGAACAAGCAATATGGATCTAGGATAAGGAAGGCTGGACGCGATATTTTACTTACTCGGAGGAATTCCTGGCCAACGGCACCAGAGATGCCAGCGATCGCGACTCTTGGGCCGTTTGAGTCTTTCTCGGCCCTTACGTTGAGAGAAGCGCGGGTTGGACGGCGTTGGAAAGCAGTAACATCGCGAGAAAAAGGTGCCTGAGAAGTGCGTGTCACGTAAAGAGCGCGCGCACTGAGTGGATGTGATACATATGCAGGCATCATTAAAATATTTGTAGAGGTCGCGTTCGCCCTCCGGACTACGGAGGGTTGCTGGAAACCCTTCTGACAAATACGACCGCCTGAAGCACGTGCTGTCCGTAGACTATTTCAATATATGTATATATAAATTGATTGGGAACTCCGTCCGTATATCGTGCGAATGAATGAATTAGAATGATGTATAATTTTATATATTTTATCTCTATATCTCTATACGGTGCACACGAATTTTACACCCAACCGAACACTGTTGCAAACCCCAATTAAACTAACCCTCGACTACGGGGGCAATAGGTAGGCCTTTATACAACCGAGAATCTTGATCCTTCGTCATGTCCATGTCCATGTACCGATCCAAGCTGGTGTCGACGAGAACCACCTGGTATAGTTTTGCAAATGGTAATAACGAAACTTACAAGTATTTACCTTCGTAACACTTATACGAGTAGGAATTTCTATAAGTTTCGTAGACTAAGAATAATAAAACAGCGCCGCAAACTCGTTAACCGGAGCGCGCGTTTGCCTCCGCTCGCGATGTTGACGGCGAATGTACACTTGTCATATTGCGCACGGGCGACAACCCGCGGGGTGAGACACGGCGTGCCTGCGAATACGCCTGTGTTTCCGCAGCGTTCGCTTCGCGCGCGCTCCTCGGCATGGCGCCAGCTGATCGCGGTCGCCTCCCTTGGAGCGGGCGGGGCCACGGGCGTGACCCCTGCGCAGACCTTCGGAGATGTGGTGCCGGAGAAGTTTCGGTGCATCACTAGAATTGTCTCGGCGGCAGCAACCGGTGAGGCGACCGCCGCATCGGGTGTCGGGAACGGCGACGACGTCGAGAAGGGGGACAAGAAGAAACTTCGCGTGGCGTACCAGGGGATGCCTGGCGCATATAGCGAAGCGGCCGCGCTCACAGCCTATCCAACCTGCGATCCTTGCCCGTGTGAACAATTCGAAAACGCTTTCGAGGCCACGGAACAGTGGACCGCAGATCGGGCAGTCCTTCCCTTCGAGAACTCCCTAGGCGGATCCATCCATCGCAACTATGATCTCATCTTACAGCACAGACTGCACGTCGTCGGTGAAGTAAGTACTTCAGGTTTTGTGTCTCGATATGAAATGTCGCTAACCGGACATCCATTCATTTCGTAAGGTTTATTTCAAAGTGCGGCACTGCCTCCTCGCGCTGCCGGGACAGTCAAAAGAAGATATCGAGCGAGCACAGTCGCACCCGCAGGCGCTTTCCCAGTGCGACGGCTACCTCACAGCCTTGGGCGTCGTAAAGGAGGCTGTGGACGACACTGCGGGCGCCGCGGCCGCTATTTCGGCGGCTGGTCATATGGGTGTTGCGGCGGTGGCATCTCGTCGAGCTGCAGAGCTGTACGGGATGGATGTTCTTGATGAGGACATCCAGGACGATAAAAGCAACGTGACGAGGTTCCTGGCTCTGGCGCGGGAGCCCATTCTCCCTCGGGCAGGCATTCCGTACAAGACGTCTATAGCGTTTTCCATGAGAGAAGAGAGTGGAAGCCTGTTTAAGGCATTGGCATGCTTCGCGCTGAGGGATATTAACCTCACCAAGGTGGAGTCTCGACCGATGCGTTGGAATCCGGTGACTCAGCAGGACAACAAGACGATGCAGTTCTCGTATCTTTTTTATGTGGACTTCGAGGCTAGTATGGCAGACGAGAACGCGCAGAACGCACTGAGACAACTGCAGGAAAAGGCGACGTTCTTACGAGTACTTGGATCGTATCCAGCTGATGATAGTAGGCTGTGAGGTCCTCTCAGAGCGTCTGCAGTCACAAGTTCAGTTTTGGCAAGAGATTTCTTATACCTTCGTTTTCCCACCGTTCCGTCGCTGTGGCTATCCACGACCGCGTTTACGTTAACCCTTCAGTGAGTGCACGTTCCATCTGGACAGGATCAAGCCCTGCACCAGCGGCTGATGATCGTAGTGCCTCTGCATGACGTGTCCCCATTTCACCTCCCTTGATCATTCTAGACACATGCGAGATGATGGCGTCCCGATGCTTCTGGCTAAGCGCGACCCCCTCCATGTGACAGACTCCCCACACGCCATGGACAAGCGCTTGCGGATGCACATGCCTGACTCTGGATGCCCTTTCTTCGTCGACAAGTAAGCAATCAAGCAGCGCGTCTACCTCGCCTTCCCGCGGTGTAACCCGAAGGCGACCGCATGCCCAAAGTACTCCCGCCGCGCCCGTGCGTCCGACTCCCCGATCCACAGCCCTCTTGGCAGCCTCAGCCAGCAGTGTTTGAAAGGAACCACCTGCACCGTCAATCGCTGTTCCCTTCACGCCGATCGCCCAGAGCGTATGCGTCAACGCGGTATCGTCCAGTCCGCAGGGATCTGATGCCGTGCGGTCAAGAATGGACGCAAGCGACCTTGGTTGCAGCTCTGCGTCTAGAATCGCAAGTGACCACGCCAAATTGGCGCACTGGTAAGGGGTAAAAGCTGTGAGATTAGCTAGCGCAACGCGCGATAGCTCTTTCACCACATCTTTTGCACCCGGCAAGCCACCAGGGCAGTTTAGGGGCGCCAGTCGGGTCCAGCGCGCATATGCCCATAGCATGTTGACAACATCAGGAGCCCTGAAGTCGCCCGCAGTATCCATCACACGCATTGCAACCGCGCGGAGGAGCCGAGATCTTGGCTCGTATTCAAGCACTGCCAGGGCCCAAACCACCGTGGCAAGGTTTTTAGGCTGTGCACTGTGTGCTGTCGCCGCCGCACGGCCTGCAAGATCATCAAATAGTGCATTTGTCTCCCCGAGATCAATTCGGAGCCGGGCAAGAGCCCAAAGCACATTAGAAACACTCACAATGCTCATCTTCTCGCACAACGCTGATGCCATCTCGAGGAGCTGGCGGAATCTAAGATCACGAGTTATCTGCGGAATTTCATCCGAGGGTCGATGATTATCTCCAACGCCAGCGTGCGGCGCCGTAGTTGCGAGCCTTGCAATGCGATGCAGCGCAGTGGACGTGTTGACCTTGTTGAATATTTCACCCTGCTCCTCCACCATTAGCAGGACATCCTCTACCGAGGCTGCATCCATGAGATCTCCCTGAATATCTTTTGCACGCTCCAGGAGGCGGACGCTGAGTGCTGCCCTTGCACGCAAATCGGCGTCAACCCTGAGTTTATGATATGCTCGTTGCCGATTTTCTAGGCCCAGCTTGTCGAGCTCAGAGGATTTGGACTCCAGCACACGGACAAGAGATTCAAACCTTGGATCTGACGTGATATGCTCTGCCTCTTTCTTCCTGAGCCTACCTGCCCGACTGGTGAGAAGTCGGGAAATACGGTACACTGCTGTCACGGCATTCACGGCCCCGAATTCGCCTAGTGAAGCATCCACAATATCGAGCACAGCGGCTGCGTCCGGGGCGTCAAGGATTTGGTCCTGTAGCGTGCGGTGCCTCGCTTTAGCTGCACTAGTGGTTCTGCGGAATACCTCAGACTGCGTTCAGGAGGGATCATGTCAGCCAGTTACAAAGCATGATGGAACCGTTTCGAAGGTTTCGCGCTATGTGGTAAATATTTGCTTGTCTTGACAGGTATCATCAGCTACGAGTGAAAATAATATCCGGGTAACTTCGAGTGTGCGTTGTCGGGAATGAGCGTCAATTGCGAGGGCTCACCTTGTCAAGCTGTCGCTCTTCTTCAAACGCAGCCGTGCCAGTCGGAACGTTTGATGCCTTGCATCTACAAAGAGCGACCGCGCGACGCGCTGTTGACATGGAACGACACGGAGGAGGCAGGAGGGTGTTGGGTAATCCAGCGGCGGCTGAGAGGCTCGTCGCTTTCGTGGCGCACGCTTGTAAGGGGCGCTTCAGCATACTTCCAATTGAACTGTGTATTCGATCACAGAGCGCAGCGTTTTCGATAGCGATAGTGTTCGTATCACCTGCCTGTATTGGTTCGTCCCGCTTCGCTGATACGGCCAAGTTTGTGGCGGCGTGCCACTGCCTTTCGTGCCTACCAAATTGCGCTTATTGCATATACAAGTAGACAAGTCTATATTATACCTTACTTCGTAAGAGTTAAGATTATTAAAATTGGGGTTCAAGTAATAATAAGCAAGGCGAACAACTTGAAATGGCGATTACGACCGGCCCACAGAAGCAGCGCCAATGTCGTTCATCCTGTAGATTGACTCTTGGGATGGGTCACACATTGGCGGTCTTCGTGCTGGTTTGTGGGACCGTTTCCGTTGCAAGCGGACGCCAAGTTGCCGCTGATGTCCGAGTCGCCTTAACTTCTGAGTGGCCGGTACGCTCGTCAGCATATTATTGCTGTCACTTTTTATACTTGGCACTGCGTCTTATAATGTCTAAATGCCTACCAACCGCCGCAGGCAACTTCAACTCTTCTGGAGACGGCTGAATTTTTCGCGGACGTTGATCCTAACAAATACTGGAGCTTTGTCGAGTCATGGACTGAATATGACGATCAAGTCTGCGAACAGCATATCCTCGATTTCGCCAAGAATTTCACATACTCAGAAGATAGTTTCAATGTTCTTAAGCTAGCTCTAAGGATCCGGCAATACTCCCCCCGGCTACAATTTTTCCGATCTGTTGCTCTGGAAAGGAACTGGTTTGTAATTTGGAGCACGACAGATGAGAAACACGAGCCATTACCCTGCTGTCGGGCCGAGCTTGGCATGACTGGTCGCACGGCCACTACATGCAATGAGCTTCAAGAGTTACTAGACCTGGCTTCCGATTTCATGCCGCGCGCTGGTATGATTTCAAACGCAACGTCTCTTGACCACATTTATCCAGGGAACAAGACAAATAGGTTCACAGATGTTCACCCGAACCCTAATGTCAACGGACATGATGAAAACGCTCTGCCGATCATTACACTATATGCTGCAACGGGCACTACATGTTTCTTTGAGTTTCATGACATGCTTTCAAGAGTAGCTATGCGTGGGGAGGTACTATACGTCCACAGGCCCATATTAATGCACGGTTGTGAGCGCCACAGGTGCCTCAGCGTTGGTACGGGATCTGATTTTATGAACGCCGCTGGATTCGGGGTGGAGCTTGCCATACGAAACATAGAATATAAATCCGTGAATGGTGTCGGCATGAATGATTACCTGAGCTCTGATTTTCAAGGTCAACATACCCATGATTTGGCAGCCATCGAGGGCTTCAACTTTACCACGATGTTGGACAGGTTCTCACGACTGCATCCCCAACTGAGATCGTTCAAGGCTACGCTGTTACAAAATAGCATAGGTATAGGGGCGTCGCCGGGCACATGGCACGTCAGAGATATTGGTTTGCAAGTGACTCAGCGCATCGTATCTGCAGCCAATCCACTAAACTTTATGGTTGATGTATTGCAGGATTTTCCATCATTTACATCTTCTCTCTCACGCGTTCACATAGACGGTAAAATGAGAGCTGATATCTCAGCACATCAGAAGAACATGCGCCAAAACGAATTTGCGATGCGTTTGAATGGTAACAGTTTTGAACTCGACACCGTTGACATATTTTCACTTACAGATAAAATAGTAGATGATATACGAGTCGGGGACAGTTTACACCGCATGGGACTGACACAAACTCAGACGCTTCAACTCTTGCAAATGCAATCAGCACCTCGCGGTGACCTAGATGATATGTATTCGCGCTTAACGCTTGATGACTCTGATGTTTCCGAATTGGTCATCTGGATGAATGACATCGAGGCTGACGCTGAATTTGAGCATTTTAGTCCCAACATTGACCAATTCTATGCTGAACGAGGTGGCTCAATCCCGCGTATAAAGCGCAATCTCTTCAATATCGTTGCAGTCGTTGACCTCAGTCGACCCTCAGATTGGGACTTTGTGGATACCGTCCATCGATACATCATTGACCACAGTATGCCCCTTCGTCTTGGACTCGTGCTGGTGGATATTGGCACAGGTGGTCTACATTCAAACGGTGATTTTAGTCGGAGTCACGATAACTTAAATGGATGCAAAGCTCCTGAAGAGAACGAACTTGATCAGAATGAAAACGAACAAGCACGTTTGTGCCTGCATTCCGGTCTGCCGATTGGCACAGCGATTGCAAGAGCTGGGGTCTTGCTCCTGCGTGATTATGGCGGGAAATATGCGGCTGAATTTGTGCGCAAAGTTGCAATGACCCAGCAACTTATATTCAGCGGCAACACATTTGATGTTCCTGCGTATAGTAGCAAAATCTGGTCATACGCTGAAAACAAATTCATTAAAGTGTTCAAGCGTGCCTATATTGAATCAGCTGCGGATGGAAAGAGACCAATTGAAGATGCGATCAACGGAGCACTGAACCTTGCATTAAATGATATTCTATTCATGGGTGATGGAGAGGGAGATGCTCATAGCTCAATCTCGAGATCTGCTCATTATTTGAATGAAGTGAAATCTGCCATCGTCGCGAAAGGCGTGACTGCTTCATCTGTGCTTGTCAATGGTCTGTATTGTTCTCTTCTTGATGCGCAAAAGCTTAATAGTAACCTTGGTCAGATGGCCATTCACTTAGTTCTTCTTGAAGCCCGGGCATTAAAAAGAGCTGTCCTTGAGGGTGAGCTGACTGATGCCATGATTGATGCCTATCCAGACGGCATATATGGCTGGTTACATCGTAATGCTATTTCAAAGAGTGTCCCTTTAAAATTTGACACTGGATTGTTTGAATCCATGTATGTTGAGATGCACCCCGCACCACGGCCTACAGCAAACGAATTTGTAAACTATGAAGAACGGGGCATCAATGCCGACATTGACGTGCTTGCGTATGTTGTTGGGGGAAATAAAAGGAATGTAAAGTGCACCACAATCTGGATCGTCGCCGATGCGGGGAATGACGCTGGTGAGGCACTTGTGGATGCGTCAATTGATTTTGTCCATGGCAAGTTGAACAGCCCGGGTTGTCTGCCCGATGATGTTCGCGTCGCCGTGCTCCATCCCCCTTGGGCCGTGCCATCACCTGAAGCTAGAGACATGGCGATGAAATTTCGAGGCAGGAACCTGAACGATAGTGAGTTAGATCATCTTCTTCGAGAACAGGGAGCTTTTGTTTCTGCGACTTTAGGTTTGGATTATGCGGCACATTTATATGCAAATACGGGCGGTTTGATTATTATGAATGGACGGGTTATCAGTATTCCAGATGATGTTTTAATTGAGCAAGATGACCTTTGCACGTTGATGTCAGATTATCATAATACTGTGGTTAATCGGGTTCGGAATATTGTACATGGGAAGTCAGTCATTGATGAATTTGTGGATCAACTCCATATCGAACGTCAGTCTGACCTGTGCATGCTGGCGATGTCGTTTGTAACTCTGCGACATTCTTCTTCCGTAATTTCTCCCGATCGCGAGCATACATTCAAGCATTATGAATCTTCACTTGCTGCGATAGACATACCCAGTAATGGGTTATCCATGTTGGAATTGGTCTTGGATCCACTCAGTAAACATGCGCAAAGGATCACACCCCTCCTGACCGCCCTTCGATACTCCCTATCATCACAACTTGGTGTTCGTGTCATCTTCAGCCCTATTCCGGCTGTCGAGAATATGCCGATTAGATCGTACTACCGCTATGCAAATCCGCCTGCCCACATTGGCGCAATCCCGTTGGTGCATTTTTTTGCGCTTCCGAGAAATATACTTTTTACGGTACATCTAGATGTACCAGAGATGTGGCTTGTCAACACTGTTGAAGCCAAACAAGATCTCGACAACCTAATTTTGGAACAGCCACAAAGCACCATGAACACAGTGGAGGTTGAATATCGCATTGAGGCTCTATTGGTGACTGGGCACTGTATTGAACATGGTAACATAGAGCATCCACGAGGTTTGCAGCTTGTTCTTGGGAATACAGAAACTATTGTGATGTCAAATCTTGGATATTTCCAGCTACCATCTTCGCCCGGAATTTGGCCCCTTACTCTCCGCCCAGGGCGTTCTGCAGACATTTTCTCGATATTGCCCTTAGCCGAGGGGGTTGTTTACAAAGAAACACTACACCAAGACGTAGAGGCTGTGCGAACCTCAAGAACCATCGTTGTCTCTAGCTGGAGAGGAAAACGAGTCCGTCTTCTAGTGCGGAGAAAGGAAGGGATGGCGAGTGAAGATGTTCTCAATCCGGAAGGAGATGACTTGCCCAAAAAAGTAGAACAAAAGAAAGGGTCATCCAGATCTCAATGGCAGGCTTTCAGCGGTGAAATTGTTACCTCACTTGACACCCTAAAATCGATGATTTCGAGTATTTTGGCTGACGGACTTAAAGCGCACGGTACTGGCACGGCAGTCTCAAACGTCGTGCAGGTGCAGCATGCCAAAGGTGCCAGCACAATAGGTGTCAGCACCGAAATCAGGTCAAGTTCTCCTGGCTTTCATTGGGCAGGGTCAAAGATTCACATATTTTCGTTAGCTTCCGGCCACCTATATGAACGTTTTCTCAGAATCATGGTTCTGTCTGTGCGCCGCAACACCAGAAATCCCCTGAAGTTTTGGTTTATTAAAAACTGGCTTTCGCCACGCTTCAAAGATTCTTTGCCTCGATTTGCCTTGAAGTATGGTTTTGAATATGAATATGTTACTTACAAGTGGCCGACGTGGCTTCACAAACAAACAGAGAAGCAGCGCATCATTTGGGCATACAAATTGTTGTTCTTGGATGTCATGTTTCCTCTAACACTCAACAAGGTGATATTCTTGGATGCTGATCAGGTCGTCCGAGCTGATGTGAAAGAACTGTGGGAGCTGGATTTGCTCGGTGCTCCGTATGCGTACACTCCATTCTGTGATGACAACGCAGAAGTAGAAGGGTTTCGATTCTGGAAGCAAGGTTTCTGGAAGGACCACCTCCAAGGCAAACCTTATCACATTAGTGCACTTTATGTCGTCGATCTTCAGCGTTTTCGACAGCTCGCAGCAGGTGATCAATTGAGAATATTTTATGAAAATCTCTCGAGAGACCCAAACTCACTAGCTAATCTTGACCAAGACCTGCCCAACTATGCGCAGCACCAAGTCCCAATATTTTCTCTTCCGCAGCATTGGCTTTGGTGTGAATCTTGGTGTGCCAAGCAGACAAAGATGTCGGCAAAGACGATTGATCTGTGCAACAATCCCATGACAAAGGAGCCTAAACTCATTGGTGCTTCAAGGATAATCGCAGAGTGGGATGATCTTGATGAAGAGTTGAGTAGTAGTTTAAGAGACTGGGAATCGCGCTCCGGCACAGATAGAAGGGCTGTAGCTTGATCTGGCATGTATTGGAGGTGGCAAAATCACACGGAACGAGCCGCAGGATTCAGTGCACATGAGGGTGGCAAAAATGTCTTGCAGCTTCAAAACTGTCTTTGATGCGTTACACCTAGTTTTACATATTTTTCTGAACTAAGGAAACTGTGGTGCTTATCGCAGTGCTGGTGTGCAAAATAAAATATCACCTCCCGCAATCAGTCACGACTCGGCTTCCCAGCTGCGAAGTTGTACGCATCACCTCCGTGATGAGAAGAATCCAGACCTGCATCCTCATCTTCAGCAGACACTCTCAGCAGTTTTGTTGCTTTCAGAGTGAAAAAAACCAGTCCAGCACTCACAAATGTCCAGCTTCCTATCACGAGAACGCCAACTACTTGAACTCCAAGTTGAGTGCTATTCGCACCCATTAAAAACCCATAATCGTTCTCGCCGTAGTCAGTTCCATACACACTGTTCGTAAATTCTTTGTTTGCAAAGAGCCCGGCAGCTATCACGCCCCAGATGCCGCAGAATAAATGCACTGGAGACGCATCCAAAGGGTCATCTATCTTCAGCCTCAATAACAGCCTGGAAGACGCAAAGTATACAAATGCCGAAACAAAACCAATGATGACAGATGCCCATGCATCCACAACTGCGCAAGGCCCGGCAATGGAAACAAGGCCAGCTAAGATGCCATTCAGCGCCGGGGAGACATCTGGGGTATTCTTACCCAGGACGTGTATTGCCAATGTTGTCACGCCAGCGGAACAGGCTGACAGAGTCGTGGCAACAGCAGCTCGGGCGGCATGCTGCATGTGAGAGAATGCAAGGGTGGAAACAGGATTGAAACCATACCATCCGAACCATAGTATGAAGGTTCCTAAGGCAGCGAGGACCGTTGAATGACCAGGCATATCTTGAACTTCCCCCGTACGCGGGGCAAATCGCCCGGTTCGCGGTCCTAAAAAAATCGCACCCATCAATGCAGCGCCTCCACCTGTCATGTGAACGATTCCAGATCCCGCGAAGTCGATCAAGCCATTTCCTCCCAGATATGGCTTCTCCGCTGTATAAGCGGATAGAAAACCAAAGTTTCCCCAACCCCAGTACACAACAGTAGGGTAAATAAAACCAGTCAATGCAAATGTGTAGGAAAGGTACGCGGAAAAAGCGCAACGTTCAGCAACGGCACCCTAAAGGAAGACAATGTCGTCATGAACTACTTTG
>JACLAB010000960.1_pt1 | contig 14069 bp, 25 predicted proteins | sample 8027921 | NCBI WGS metagenome assembly JACLAB01 (sample SAMN15725117, study PRJNA655200) | protist metagenome | isolation source: fluorescence activated cell sorting (FACS) single amplified genomes of... | place: USA: West Boothbay Harbor, Gulf of Maine | collected 2000-07-19
TGGACTAGCCGACATAGCTGGACTCACCCCATCGGATGGTAACTTCATCGTAGGGAACGGAACGAATTGGGTAGCTGAGTCTGGGGCTACAGCACTAACGAGTTTAGGCGCACAGGCACAAGACCCACAGTTAGATGACATAGCTGGTCTAACACCTACAGACGGAAACTTTATTGTTGGTAACGGAAGTAACTTTGTAGCAGAGTCAGGTAACACTGCTAGAACAAGTTTGGGGTTAGGTACGAGTGATGATGTTCAATTTGATGACCTTACACTGACTGGTGTTTTACGAACCAACGAAATAGACGCTCAAGCTGACCTAGTTTGGGACGATACCAACAACACTGAGGTATGGAACACGTCTGATTATTATATCAATGGCGCACTAAACATTGCTAGTAACGTATATATTACTGACCAGCTAGACGTAGGAGAATCCTTGACAGTGGGTACTACGCTAGATGTAACGGGTAATACTACACTAGAGGGCGATTTAACTACACAATCCAATTTACAAGATGATGGCTACGCCACTGGGTGGTCGGGAACTAATTGGCAGATACAAGCAGATGGTTCGGCAGAATTACAAGAGTTAAGAGTACGTGGAGCGTTACGAGTATTTGAGTTTATAGCGAAGCAGATTAGCACGATAGGCGGTAGCGAGATATTAAGTATTGCACAAGGTAGGGTAGTAAGCGTTGATTCTGATAATGACACTATCACGGTTGAAAACGTAACGGGTACGGCAGGTAATTCATTCAAAGTAAATGACTTGTTTATCTGTCAGGTTACTGATATAAATAACGACTTAGAAAGTGGTGGAACTGGTTCTATTGTAAAGTCGGTTCGTGGTGGTGTTATTGGTGTAGTAGGTAATGATATAGAAGTTTCTATCACTTCGGGGAATCTAACCGATTTAGTTACGGGTGATTTGATTGTTGCTTATGGTAATACTACCGATGCGGATAGACAAGCGATAATGTATCGTAACGTAGATAGGTCAGAAGATAATCTTATAATGCGATTACAGACCGAAGTAAATTCATTTGCTGACTTACAAGCAGTTGGAAATACTAGGGTGGCTTTTGGAGATTTGAACGGCTATTCGGGATTGAGTTCTGAAACCTTTGGATTCTTTGCAGGTAAAAACGCTGAACAACACGTATTAGTAACAGATAGCGGAATATTCTTTAAAAATGGTTCAACGGTAGGCGCTCAATTATCTAGCAATATTTTTAAGATTGGGGATAATGATAACTTCCTATCATTTAATACTTCGAATGACGATTTTGAAATTAAGGTTGATACTTTCGATTTAAATACTAGCTTTATTCAAATAGCTGATAGTATTGCAAAAACAAGCTCAACACTTACAAGTTCGGTTTCTTATAGTGGAGATTTATCTTTGGATGGATTGTTCTTTGATGCTGAAAATTACTTTGGATATTTAACCGATGTTGAATCCCTTGAAAGTAACGGTTATGTGTTTAGGGTAGGTGAAGAAACTTCTAACTTTATAGAAATAAATAGCGCAAATGGTATTGCTAAAATAAACTTCGATACCTTCGATTTAACTTCGGGTAATCTTAGCGTAAAATCGGTTGGCACTACTTATCCATCTGCCTCATCAAGCACTGCGGTTACTACATCAAATCAAAGTGGATTTGGAGGTGGAGATTGGACTGCAACAGAAATATCGATAAATGATAAGACTATGGTTAAGTTTTATTTTGATTACGATATTACAACATCTGGCGAATTAGAGATATTACTCGATGTAAGTACAGATAATGGTTCAACATTCACAAATTATACTGACTCATCTACAACAGCCGTAATAAATATGAGTCCAGAGTATTGCAATGGAGATGCTGATTCGGGAAATGGTTTTGAAATAAGCGTTCTAAGCTCTTTTAATAATAGAGTCGACCAATTAGCGTTTAACAATCCTTCGGGTGGCAGAGGAAGCCGATTTGGTAGAGTTGCGGTATATGTATATATATCTGAGGTAGGCGATGCCGATAAAATAAGGTTTCAAGTGGCTGAAATAAATGGCTCTTTAGCGGTATGTGATGCTACTAACATTATTACACAAGAATTTCAATCTGTAACGGAAATAAATCCTTCGGGAGTTTTCACAAGATTATCCGATGCGGTTATATTAGCTAATGGAGAAAAATACTTAAACCCAGAACTAATATCATAACATGACACCAATAGAACTATTAGAAGCGATACAAAACGATTTACGAAAGCTCAACGTCAACTACGAAGCACACGCTATGATTCAGCAAATCATACAAAACTACAAACTTCGTATTGAAAACGACCAACAAAACTAGCTAATTTGGAACTCAAATTAAATTAATCTATGGCAAAACTAGAATCGGTAACAATAGCATCTGGAGCAGCAACGTCATCTAGCGTAGATTTTCAACGTAGTGGAGACCAATTTGAAATCGGCTCTTTAATCCTAGAAGGAACGTACACGAACACATCATTTGACGTACAAGCCGAAATTGATGGAACGTGGTTTGATATATACGATACGTTTGGCAATAAATATTCGGTATCAGTAGCAACTGGTAAGCATTCACTACCTGCCGATGTGTTCAAAGATGTAAACAAAGTTCGTTTAAAGGGTTCGTCTAATGAAGGCGCAGAAAGAACGGCTAAATTCCTTTTAATAGATATACTAGATTGACATTATTAACCTATATATCGCATATACGATGGGGTGTGTTATCACGCTCTAATCAAGTTTGGAACCAATCAACCCTTTATTTTGACAAGCACTAAATTATGGCATCACTAGTAGGACAACAATTAAAAGACACATACGATTCACTTCTAAAGACGAGCGATAATGACGCTTTAGGTGCGTATAAAGAAATCACAGACGGTTCGGGCAATGGCTCAAGTCTTTACTTGGGTACGGGTGGAAATGTCGGGATTGGGGTTTCGCCCATTGCTAATTTACACATAAAAGATGGTTCAAGTTCTTCAGATGTAAGAATACAAGACAGTACAGGAACAACTACTTTATACTTACAAGCGCAAAATGGATTAGCCGTTGTTGGCACTCTTACAAACCACGATTTACGATTTGATGTAAATGATAACGAAAAGATGCGCATCGACTCAAGCGGTAACGTGGGGATTGGTTGCTCGCCTTCGTTTTCTAGTGGAAGTGGTTTAGAAATAGAACGAGCAGGAATAGCTACATTAAGACTTCAGGATACAAGCACGGGAAAATCTACTGAAATAACACAAGGCACTAATTTTGAAATTGATACTGTAAATACTGGTATGGACATCATACTTGATGCCACTACTGATACTATTTTTGAAATAGCAAATAGTGAAATAGCACGAATAAATTCAACGGGTTTAGGGATTGGTGTTACGCCTGCAACTACCCTTGATGTAGCTTCGGGTAACTCAGGTGGAGATGCTGGCGCTGATGCTCCAGTATTGAGAATCAGTAACACTACTCAAGGTAACGATTGGGATTTAGACGATGCAATCGGAACCATAGAAATATTTGCTAAAGACACTAGTGGTAACTCCCCATATTCAACTGCCTTTATTAAGAGTTTAAATGAGCAAGCCAATGGTACTCTACCCTCTGGTTCATTGTCGTTTGGTACTGCTAAATACAATGCTAGTGGCGGTGCTGTTGAGCGCATGAGAATCGACCAAAATGGAAATATCGTAATTAAAAATACAGAGGCTACACCAAGCACTGTAACAGATAGCGTCCATTTATTTGCACAAGACGTTTCTAGCTCTAGTGAGTTAAAGGTTCGTGATGAAGCTGGTAACACAACCACATTATCCCCTCACAACTTTTCTTTAATACCTGATGGTGCTTCTGAGGATATGGCTTGGTCTTATTACTCTGAAAAGAATGGTAAAAAGATTAATGTTGATATGCTCAAGCTAGCAAGGATGGTTGAAGAACTAACTGGAGAGACACTGGTTTATCAAATCAACTTGGACTAACGAAGATGGGGAAGAACAAACTCGTCTTGGTGTCCGATACAATCAACTCTTAGCCTTTATAATATCATCAATATGAACTGGAAAATTAACACACTAGAATACACTAACGACTCTGACAAAGGCGTAGTTACCGCACATTGGGATTGTACGCTCTCTGAGGGCGAATATAACGCTCGTAGATACGGTTCTTGTTCGTTTCAGCCTGACGCAACTTCTGAGGGGTATGTACCTTTCGAGGACTTAACAGAGGAAATGGTTATCGGATGGGTACAAGCTACTTTAGACGTAGAAGCAATGGAAGCTAGTCTATTAGCGCAGATTGAAGAGCAAAAGAATCCTGCGACTTTGAAAGGATTGGCTTGGTAGTTATATTTGGGTATAACCATTAACATAAAGCGAGCAAACACATATGAACGAAGAACGACTAAAAGAGTTAGAATCCTTTAAAGCCAAACTCGAAATACAATTAAACGAAACCGTATTCTTGATTCAAGGGTACAAAAACGCAATGGAAAATCAACAAGATGATGTACCAGAACAAGTCGAAGAAGTCTGACCTCAACAAAAAGAAAAAGCCAAACGCCCAGAACGGGAGAATGGCTATGCCCAAGCGGAAGGGTGCTAAAAAATAATTAGGCTATACCCTTACGGATATAAAACGTGCCCGACTCTGGTAGATTATACTGGGTCGGGTATATTTGTTTATGAAACCAAAAGTCATCGTAATGACCAATGGTTATGACTATTAGTTAGCGCCCATTGGTGGGAAATCATCATAATACTTCTTGTCTGCTTCTTTAGTAGCCCAACAATCTGAATACCCTTTAACGTATCCTTCCTTGTAAGCCTCTGACTTTGACAGTTCGGAGGCTTCTATTTGTCGCATACTCGCCCCGAACATGTAGCCGACATACGCAAAAGTTGCAATGGACGCTAAATATGCTACTATCGTCATAATTTACTCCGCCTCAGAAATTTTTACTTCCATATTTGCTCTCAGACGAGCGTTCTCAAACAAAGCCATATCCAAGTATGACTTTACTACTAGACTCGCTCTAAGGCGATTCTCGTGCGAATTGAAGCATCTTCGGTTTATTAAGTGGTTCACAGTGGTGTGGTCTCGGTATTTTAACTGTTTCGCAATAAATTTTTGCGTAAATCCAAGCTCGCTCAGTGCGAACACTACAATTTGCTTGGCATCTACGATAAATTGGTTGCGCCTCTTAGACATCAAGAGATTTTTAGTGACTCCTGTGTCTTGGCATACTCGGTCAATGATAATGTTTTTTATGGTCATTTTGTTATTGATTTGTGTTGTTAAATTTGACAACATATTATATATCTTGTTGTTATTTATAACAACTAGTGATTTTGCTATATTTCGGGAGACGTTCCCAGATTCTTCTTAAATCGTTTAAAGAAATAAGACTCAAAAGCATCAGCCCATCCTTGTGCATACTTTTCTTGCATGGCATCTGTCTCATCTTTAATGAAGGCTTCCGCTACTTCAATGGCTTTTGTATAAGCGTGTACTTCCGCAGTATGTCCATCGCTTTCATCTCTCATCATTTCTAGCTCTTCAATCAGTTTCTGTATTGGTGTTTTCATTGTGCAGATTTAAGGGTTTTTGTTGTGCAGATTTTAGTCAAGTTTTTTGCGCAAGATACTTGACTTATTGAATAAGGTGTGAGGACTTTCTTTATTCCAAAAATTGGGTGGATTCTCCTCAAGCGTTTGCAACCGCTCTTTACATATCATACCAACAAGTTTTGCCTTATTCATTTGTGTCGTAGTACACTTATAGTTTACCTACACACAACAAAAAAAGGGCAACCCACGATTAAGCGAGATGCCCTCTGTTAATGTGTTATCCACAATCTACAGAAGTCGAGATATATAGTCAAGCATTTTTTTAGCCTGTAGGCGATTGTAGCTTCTTCGACCAGTAAGCCAATCTCTTAGCAAGAGATATTTTTTGGGTAGGTCTTTAGAACGGTAGTATCTGTGTGCGTACCAGTGTGGGTCGTTCTGTACCTCACACCAGAACACCATGGCTGATAGTTCGTCTTCGGAGGGCTTACCATGTCCCTTTGGTGAGAGAAGCTGATAGATTCGTTCCTTGAACTTGTTTGACCAGTCCACGCCCATGTAGATGGCAACGTGCTTTGAGAAGTCCACCATGGAGTAAGGACTACCCTTGACTGTATCTTTAATTTCTTCAAGGGTCATTTTGCCTCTGGTTCAGGCTTCTCTTTTTTGATGGTCTGAATCACACCAATGATGGCTAGCATTAGTGCTGCTATAGATTCGTACATCTCAGGCTGTACGCTCACGCCAATAGCTCCAGCTATGGCGGTTACACCTTGATACGTTGAGGGTTCTTTTAGTCGGGATTTTAACCAAGTCCAAGTCATAGTTACGGCTCTTTTGTTAATTAAATATACAGTGAAATCAATGATAGGAACGATACGCTCCCTACTCAATACCTTTTTTCTGCGTATTACCTTAGGTGCTTTAGTTTCTTTAACGGTCTGTAATTTACCTTGAGGCACGCTACGGTTATCTATAGTAACCGCTTTTATTTTCTTTCGCCCTTGTATTGCCATTTTCCGTCCTCATCTACTTCAAATTCGTGGTACCTGTCACCTTTATGGTCGCAGTGTATAAACTTCTGGTCAGGATAATAACAGATACGTTTATAGTCAGACGCTCTAAGCTCTTCTAATAACAGCTCTATGTTAGCGCACGTGTAATCAACGGCTCCTAACCCAGTAAAGGTATGTTCTGATGTTCCGTTTCTGCCGTGCGACAATTCCCAATCTTTCGAGCGATACCCACTGTTCTGGGATACTTGTATGGGTTGACCTATCTTGTGTCGTATCTGGTTAATTATGGGCTTGTGGTGTTTCTCTATCTTGTCAACTACATGAATAGGAACATCCACCATAACCCTATCCACCAAGAATTCTTTAATGCTAAAATAATCGTAGTACATACGCATTTTGTTAGTTAAATGATAAAATCTAGGTAGTTACGACCAAAATATCAATACCAATAAAAAAAGGGGCATTGCTCGCACAAGCCCCCTTCCATATCATAATAACGAGAAACTAACAAATTAATGTTATGTTTCATGGTGTATCAGGATTGTCCTGAAAAAGAATGGGAGCTGTCACACCCTCCATTCATAAGGAATACTAATGAAAATACACTATCAATATAGTTTCTCTATTATGTAGCGTAGAATCGGGTCTTTATCAAAAGGGCAGTGCTGCCTCAACCGCTGCTGCTGGAGCATCGGCATCTTCCCGTTCCGCTACGGTCACGGCTCCTTCAGTGTACACTACACGTCCGTTACCTAAATATACTTTTGATTCTCCTGCCTCTCGCTGTTCCTTCGATTGGCTCATTGCAATACTAGCATTGTTTCCAAACCTAGTTTCATCATTAATGAACACGGTAACGTTGGCATACGTGCCTTTTTTACCAGTTACTAATGCGTCTTTAGGGATTTTTGTTACGTCTATTGAAGCGTTTATAATTGTCGCCATTTTTCTTTGATTAAGTTATAGTTGAAGTTATAAATATAGATGAGTGAGTGAAGAAAGTCAATAACTAAATTTTTAGCCCTAGGTCTTTGTGGTGTAACAGTTTAATCCGTTCATGTGTAAGCTGTCCTCGCCTGCTCTTCACAACCTTAACGAAAACACTCTCATAGGCATGAACGTCACCGTCCCTCCAGCCCTTGACCTTGAGGTCACCAAAACCATCCATCAGGATAAGGGACTCAACCATGTTAGGTCGGAACACGGAGGTCATACAATGAGCCACGTTCTTAATGACCTGAGCCCATTGAGCGTCCTTGTACTTAGGCTCTAGTTGCCACCCTGAACGGTTGTATTCAGAGATAGTAACTTGGCTAGGTACGATGACTAGCACGTTGAGTTCCTTTGCTATCTGCTTTAGTATCTTGGTCACATAGTTAATCTCTAGGGTTCTCGAATCGAACCTGCCTTGAGCATATACCTCTTGAATGTAGTCAATGACCACGAAGTCAAGACCACCCTCAATTTTTGCTAGACGGCACAGACGTTTGATTTCGTCTATGTCATCGGTGGTATCCACTATGCGCACGTTATCAGCGTGAGCTACTGCTTGTAGGGCTAACTGAGTAGCCGTGTTCACGTCATAATCCTCCATTTGGAACCACAAACCTTGATAGCCCTGTACGGCTAACCTAGAGGCTAGGAACGTTGACCATTGGGTCTTTCCGTGACCTGAGTCGGCTAGTATCACGTTTATGTCGCCCTTGTGCAGACCAACGTGTTGATATAGCTGTTCATCCACTTTAGATTCACCCGTGATTAGTTTCTCCTTCTTGGGCTGGGACTGTTCTCGCTCGAAGATTTGTGTTGGGGTCAGCGCATCTACTGGGGTCGCCTCGTCTAGCTCGCCACTTAGCTTATCTATCTGCATCATCAACTCATCCATCGTAGTGGACGGGTTATGAGCGAGCTGGGTAGCTTGGGTCAAGGATTGGGTTAGCCTTCTCCTGTCAGCGGTGTCCTTCAGGATACGAGCGTACCCCTTGATGTCGTGCTCAGAGGTGCGCTGGTGCATCTGTAACTCAAGAAGATAATCAGAGCTATAATTGTCTAGCCTAGCTGCTAGGGTATCCTCATTGAACAGGATGCCCTCTGCGTGTTGCTCACACGCTTCTAAGTAAATGGGGTGTAGATTAGGGAAGTGGGTAGCGTCCGTTACATTGAATATAAGGTCTCTATATTCTCTACTAGCAATGAGCGTACCAACCAGCACCTCCTCTAAGTGCCTTTGGTCTAATTCGCTCATAGAAGTTCCTTAGCCTTGACTCTTCCGTATGGGGTTAGCGAATAGGTAGAGGGGTGCTTGTTATCGGAGACCATTACACCCGACTGTATCAAGCTACATATCGTTGAAAAGGTTGTCCAATACTTGTCGTGACCCTCTATGGTCATCATAGGCTCTATCTCTTTATAGGAAGCCTTTCCTTGCTCTTGTAATAATTTTAGTATGTGTAGTTCATTTAGTGTCATCTTTTTTCTCATTAGTTACAATAATATTTTATGTAGTTATAAAAAAATCATCAAGAAATATAGGTGTTTTATCTCCCATATAAGCGCAAAAAATATTGAAATCAGCGTATTCCATTGCATCAACATCTGTCATGCTGTGTTTGCGAATTAATATGTCTATTACCTTTTCTTTAGAGTAATAAACAACGCCAGTATCATCTTTGATTCCTATAATGGCATCATCAAATCCGTCTGCAATAAGGACATCGCCCCAAAGTTCATTTAGTAAATCAAAGTCTACGCTCATTTTCTTAAATCTCTTTTAGTTACGGTTCCATTTTTGTTGAATGTGTGGGTGACCCATCCCTTACGGTCATACCACGTCATCGCAAGAACCCTAATATATTTACTAGCAAAGTTTCTAGCAAAACGAATATACGGTTTTTGTGTGGGAGGTTTGTTCGTCTTGATTTGTACGAGCCAAACGTTGTTCCCATCCATCGCTATAATATCGAACCCATCGAATCTAGGCTCGTTACACGAACATTCTAGGTTCCAACACTTAGTGCAGAGCCCAGCAAATAGGTCTTTGGATTTTCGGAAGCGACCACCCAGCTCTACCTCATCCACTATCATTCCCTTGTCGTGGAAGAAGGCTATGGCTTTAGTGACGGTTCTGCGACCTTTGGCTTTGGACATCAGCTAGAATAATCGTTGCTAATATAATAATCGAGGCTATCAACATATTCACCTTCTCTGTCTAGTTTTATTAGGGTGTGATTAATTTTTGGTAGGCTCGTGTTAGGTAGGAGCCACCCTGCTGCGTTTCCCTCCACTGAGTTTCCAGTGGTTGGAATGTCTACGTTCTCACACAAGAAATTTCTAAGTTCTCTTGTCTTGAACACATATAAGCGGTACGTGTTGTCGGGCATCAAGAAAAAGTACGCATACTTATCTGATTTGGTCTTGAAGATGCCACTAGGCTCAAACTGCTTGGTATTGAACATCTCAATGTAGAAATTGAATCCGTTCTTGTTTCTCAGAAACATACCCGTTACGTCTAGCTTTACCTCTATCAAAACCGTTCTACCTTCTGGTGTTATTGCTTTTATGTCCCAATCTGGAAATCGTTTAGGAGGGGCGGAGAAACACTCATAGCCTAACTTTGTTAAGTAGTTAGCTAAGAGTGCCTCGCCCTTTTCGCCATTCTTATTTAGCACGTTTGAAGTCCTCTGACTCATCTTCGCTAAACACACCCTCTGAGTAGAACCCAGTGATTTGTAGAACGGCTCTCGCTTTTGCTCGCTTTTCAGCGGTCTCTACTGGATAGTGGGGTAACGCACCGCCAGCTTTCTTAGTTTTTACAGGACAGTTGTAGTGATTGGCTGTGCCATAAGATTGTACGGTGTATACCTCACCGTTAGCATCTAATTTTTCGGCAGTAGCCTTGATACAACAGTTTTCCTGTCCCTCAGTTAGTTCGGGCACAACCTCGTAGGTTACGGTAATTTTGTCGTGCGCCATAATCTTCTCCACGCCTGTTCGGGTGATGATAATGAACCCTTGATACGGGTGCTTGAAGAAGTCTTTGCCTGTAAGTTTGTACCTTTCGGCAAGCATTTTTAGTGTGTTGTTTTCTGTGCTCATAATAGTGTAATTGTATTAGCATTAGGCAAGCCCAATGAAGCCTGCGATTGTTCCTTTTTCCATTGTGATATACGGCTCTTTACCTCACCGAGAGCCATAGCGGTGTTTATGATGGTGTCTTCCGATAAAGAGTACACAGCTGAATTATATGGAAACTCTTTTTCTATTGCAACAAAGTAAAAGTTATCGGCTGGTACGCCCAACACTTCGCAATAAAATACAGCTTGTAGGTCGTATCGGTACTTCCAAAAGTCCGAGCGAAATGCTTTGGCACTCGCATCTCTACATGACTTCCAATCTATAACGGCTAGAGGCTGTTCATTTTCGCCTATAAGGAGCCTATCAGGACGCACTCGATACTTGAGTCCGTAGATGTCTTCCTCGTCCGTTACAAACGAATATTCGTCCCATACAGCCACGTGGTCGTAGCCTTGGTATATGTTTTGCAGGGCTTTGTTCTCGGTTGCACTTTTGAACATCTGCTCAATGCGGTGATGGTCTGCACCCGATATAACCACTTCATTTTCACTTAGACCCTCTTCGAATTTTTGCTTATAGGTCTTGTAGTCTTTGGTCATGGTCGGAGCTGAGATGTCTGGTCTACGCTCTAGTATTTCAGCGATGATGTCGGCATCGTCAAAGACTTTGAATCGCTCGTTATACGCTTCTTGGTCTTCAAAGTACGTGTGCATGGCATCCCCAAACAATAGGGCTTGACTCGGTTCAATGGGTTGTAGCGCCTTAGCAATGGAGTGCTTAGCTACTCCCTTCACGAAAGAGCTACTGATGTAGTCTTTGAGGGAGTGATACTCGCTGTTAGGCATTGATTCGTAAATGTTCATGATTCGTGTGTCCTCCTACAATAATTTCTTGGTTGTTTTTTTCTGCTGAGTACAAGCACATCTCGAAGGCTCGAATATAGGCTTGTGTGTATTTGTCGGGGTTCGGTAGGGACTTGAGTCCAGCTAGGAACGCCTTCATAAATTGAATGTGGTTATTCATAAGTAGTACTCCTTATGGGTAATTGTTTTTCTTTGTGATGCAGGTAGTCTAGGGCATCGTCTTGTTGGTCGGGTGCTAGATTGATGAGCACCATTATCGCCTCTTGTATGGCTTCTTCAGGGTCTTCGGAAATAAGTGCGGTAGACACGTATTCCTTGATTATATGCAATTTGTATCCTTTCATATTATTCCTTTAGGTTAATGATTGTGGATAAATTTATAAAAAAGTATTGAGTATGCAAAATTATTTTTATAAGTTGTAATAAATTAACTTAGAAGAGTGTTACGGACTGTTCTAAGTTCTTAGTTAAAGACCAGAAACCCTATCCTGATTGGTAGCCGTAACCTACCGATTGGTTTAGGGTTTTTTTATTATATAAATATGATACAAGTACCTAATCACACGCAGATACCCAATGAATTTATAGACAAATGTATGGGGGAGCTTACGCACGCCCAGTTTAAGGTGCTGATAGCGATATGCCGTAAGACCATTGGGTGGCACAAGCACTCGGACTATATAAGTATATCTCAAATAGTAGAGCTTGCTAATGTCTCTAATAAGACGGTGGTGTCAGCCCTAAAGCAGCTAGAAGAGATGGGATACATCACCACCCAGAAAAGCAGTCACCGAACCACTCTTATAACTATTAATTATCAGGACTCAACTAGTGTAGTGAGTACACCAACTAGTGTAACCAGTACACAGGGTAGTGTAATGAGTACACAAGTAACTAGTGTAATGAGTACACACACAAAAGAAACTATTAAAGAAACTATATATAAATATAGCGAGTTTGTAGATTTATGGAATGAGTGTAACGGAACGAAGCTTCGGATTACGGATGGCAAACGTAATCAAATAAAGGCTAGGTTTAAGAAGTTTACTGAAGCTGAGATTGAATCGGCTATTAAAGCTAGGGGTTCTACTAAGTGGGTTAAAGAAAATAACCAGAGCAATAATTGGGATGCTGTGTTTAAGAGTGATGATGCCTTAGAGCATTGGTTGTTACGCTCGGATGAACAGAGTCCTGAGAAGGACGCATGGGCGAAGGACGGGTGGAAGACAGCGGTACTTTAGTAAGTGCACCACATATGATAAGGTTTATCTGACTTCGTCAGAATCACACTCGAAGTCAAGACTTCTTCATAGGGTTCAGGAATTTCTACGTAGCCTTAAAAGATTTCTACGTAGGCTTCCTCAATAAATTTTTACGTACCCCTTGAAGAAATTTCTACGTACCCCCTGAAGCATATCTGCTAAAAAGCTCAATGTATGTACGATGTATATACAAGACTAATCTTTATTTAGACTCAATCTAAATTTCAGTAGTAAAATTTTACTTGTGGAATTTGTCTAAAAAGAGTTGTAGTATTGAGTAAACCAATAACAACAAATAAGGAATACTAAGATGTCATTTTACAATACAAATTATTATCAAAAGAAGATTGAACCTGCTTTTGAACAATTACGCAAGGTAGGATATTTTGCCGAACAAGACTTTATGTGTTGCCAATCTTGTGGTTGGGCTTCAGTTCCTGAAGAACAAGAAGATAAAGCGGTATTTTACCACGAACAAGACAAAGAAAATTTAGAGTTTGGTTCGGTAATGTTAGCGTGGTGTGGAAATGGTTCTGAGATAGTAAATATATTATCGGAACATATTAATGGCTTTTCTGTCAAAGTAAATTGGGACGGATTAGATTCATCAAGAATTGAGATTAAATTTTAATAATAACAAGTAAGGAATACTATTATGTACAAAGAAATAACCACTATATTAACAGACTATATATCTGTTGTTTGGAATGACGGGGAACGAGAGGAGATACCTATACCACAACATATATGGAAGCTTGTTGATACCTATTTAGATAACTATGAACAAGAACGAAACAAGGAATAACCCAATGGAAACAATTGAAGAATACTTGTCTGAAATAGAAACCGAAATTGACCTACTGAATTGTTATGATGAAGATATGTCATTTTCTGAATTTGAACAATCGGTTATGGATTCAATAGATGATGATGAAATAATATATTATAGTAAAGCTATGGATTATTTAATGGAGCATGACAGTTCATTAACGGAAAGCTTATCTCTAGCTTATGATACGGGATATGACGTATCTAACATAAATAGCGAATTGTTAGCAACATTACTGTATCAAGAAAATTTAAGGAATGAATGGTACGAATTATCTGAAGAGATAGAAGAGTACTTTGAAGAGTACGAAGAGTACATTGAAACATTAAACGAAGAAGAGGAATAAACAAATGGATAAACGAATAGTGAATACATACGTCAAAAAAACTGCAACCAAAGACATTGAGCAATTAGTCAATGTGTTATATGT
>JACLAB010014735.1_pt1 | contig 14069 bp, 7 predicted proteins | sample 8027921 | NCBI WGS metagenome assembly JACLAB01 (sample SAMN15725117, study PRJNA655200) | protist metagenome | isolation source: fluorescence activated cell sorting (FACS) single amplified genomes of... | place: USA: West Boothbay Harbor, Gulf of Maine | collected 2000-07-19
TGGGCCAGAACGAGCGTGATGCGGTGGCTATGATGCGATGCGGCGCGATTTTATTAACGCTCGACACCGGAAAGACGTTTCTCGCCGCGCGATGCGTGTGGACGCCAAAGTTTTCCCTTCCGCTAGTTCCGTCCTGGGTCCTGGAGGCGAAAGCGTCGTACGCAAAGTATAACGCGTCTTACGACCGGCAAAGCATCGATTGTGGAATCATGAACGCAGCCGACGTGGATATGAGCGCCGCGGATTGCGCGCGAGGAAAGTGCGTCTTAGTCGTCGGCGGAGGAACGACGGCGGCGACGCTCGCGCTCGCTGCGCAGACGCGCGGCGCCAAGGTGGTGACGCTGATGTGTCGAAGAAAAATCACCGTGAGTGAGTTTGAATGCGACGTGAAGTATTTTGGGAATAAAGGACTGTACGAATTTCACGCGTGCTCCGACGCGCAAATTCGCGCCAACAAGCTCGAGTCCTTCAAGTCGAAGGCGAGCGTGAACGAGCACACGCACCGTCGTTTGCGAGATGCAGCCTTAAAGAGTGACAATCTGCGAGTTCTGGAGCAACGCGTGTTGAATGGCGCGGTATGGAGCGACAGAGAAAAGAAATGGCGCGTTCGATCGGCGCCTACGGATGAAGCCAAAGTGGAGTTCGAGTCGGCGATGTACAGAAGGTATCGCGACGAAGGAATCGAGCCCGATAGTTCGTCGCTCGCAAATTTCGAAAAAGAAGTCACATCTACGCACGATGAGATATGGCTAGCGTGCGGTGAATTCGTGGACCTGGCGAAAGATCCAGCGCTTCGCACGCTCGTGGAGACGACGTCCATAGAAATCGCTCGAGGCTTCCCTGCTCTCGCGGAGGAAAAGATTGAATGTGCGCACGATAAAGGACAAACCGCGGCTGCAGGCGGATGCGGTGGCTGTCGATGGCCAGGAACGTCGATGTACGTGTTAGGTGCGTACGCCTCGCTAACCATAGGTCCCGGGGCAGACCTCCCCGTGGGGCATCGAATGGCGGCGAAGCAAGTCGTCGACGCGATGAAGAAACACGAGACGGCGATATTGCGCAACAAGAACCCATATCAAGTCGCCGACACGAGCACCGAAGCGCAGCGAACGCCGGATAGAGGTGAAACTTTCGATCGCTTCAAAAAGCTCCCACCTGAGCTCGCGGACAAAGGTTTGATCGATATCGAAAGCTTGATCGCTGGCGCCGTAATGGAGCGCGTCGAGTTGGACAATTATGAAATGTACGAAGAAGATATGAGAGCGGAGATTCGTTTGAAAATTCCCGAGACCATTCTCGCGCGCGATGTTTACGTGTGCTTTCAAGATCGAGCGTTGGAGATGTGGGCGCTCGGTAAACAAAAAGCCTATCGCTTCTTCATCCGCAAGCTCTACAAGAACGTCATCGTCGATCGCTGTTCGTACAGGGTGTACGCCAATAAAAATCGCGTCGTGCTTAACATTCACAAGTACACGAACCATTATTGGCGGTATCTTAGAGACAGGTAGGCGATCGCGGCAAAATTCGGATGGTGTTACAAATTGCGCACATCAACGGTGATACAGCATCAATTGAAACAATGAGAAAAACATTTTATAACTCCTTCCCTTCCTCGTCTTCATTCTCTGCTCCTTCTCCTTCGTCGTCGAACGCGTCTTCACCTTCTTCTAAGAGGGCTTCCAAGTAAGCGTCGAGCGCTTCCTCGCGGGCACGCTCGATAATTCGCACTTCTTGCGGTGTTTTCCAGACACACTTTTTCAGCGCGTGGCAAATCTCGTAGTGGCGATCGCGGCGCAATTTCTGGTGAAGCAGCGCTTGAATGTAAGGTCGACTCTTGACGATGTCGTAACACACTTGCTCGAGCTTCATCTTTTGTCTTGGGATGCGATAAGGATGCGTCTTGAGCGAACGGACGATGAATTCCCGAGTATCAACTTTTTGGTCATACTTTTCGTCGTCTTCGTCGACCTCAATCGCGTTCTCCTCCGCGAGCTTGATCGGATCGAATCGCTTCTCGTCCTCCTCCAGCAAAGCAAACAAATCGTATCCCAACAATCCAAGATCAATCGCCCATCGGTACTCATTCAAAGACATCATCGCTCGCCTGCCCATCTCCGTGCCTTCGTATTGGCCGTGCAAGCGCAACTGGCTCACCGCCCGCAATCGCAACCACGCCGCCGCCGCAACGTGTCCAGTGATATTATTCAACCCATACTTCTCCCCCAGCACGTTCCCATCGCAGAATTCCTCCGGTTCCGTCGCTTCGTGCATGTAATCGTACATCAACCCCCCCGTGACGTCGTCCGGGTGATGAAACTTTGTCTCCTCGATGCGATCGTAAATCGTCTTCGTCTCGTTCAGCACCGCCATGCACGCCCCGCACGTCAATCCGTGCATGTACATCGTCGATAAATCATCCGCGAATATCTGCGTGCCGTCGAAATCGCGCGCGTACGTCGGTCCCTTCAGCGGTTCGGGTTTCTTTTTCAGCGTGTCGGTGAAATCCTCGCCAAACTTGACGGCGACGATCGGGGTCGGGCACGCCGCGAGCGCGAGCGCGGCGGCGGCGACGACGGTTCGGGCGATCATGACGTTCGTTGGCGTCTTCGTGGTCGTCGCGGCGCGCGATCGGCGCGTCGGCGCGGCGCGGGATGACGATCTGAGGCGAATGATGGGGGTGTTGAGTCGCGCGAGTCGCGATCTGGGCGGGTGACGGGGCGAGCGGGACGCGAGAGTGAATTGAATGAAGGAAAAGAATGCTAGGACGCGCGCGAAAGACGCGGCGCGCGAGAAGAATGAATCAACGCGACTTGCGACGCGGACGCGGACGGTGGCCGGGCGCTTTGCGAGTCGATGGCTTCGACTCGCGAACGCGCTTGGTCGTCGCGGCGGTTTCGCGGTCGCTCACGCCGTTTTCCCTGTAGGTGGACTCTCGCGATCGCTTGTCGCCGACTCTTTTCGGTAATGGACCGTTGACGCGGGCGAGACACCAGGCGATGATGTCTTCGCAGATGTGATCGGACGTGGGCTTTTCGTGGCAGAGGTCGTGAAAGACGTCGTCGACCCACTCGAGGTGCTTGTCTGGCGTGTTCGCGCGCTCGATGAGCATCTTGCTCGAGCTCGGATCGGTCATTGGGTCGTCCTTGCCGTGAAATGAAATCACGGGCATGGTGATCTTTTCTAATTCCCCAGCCTTTTTCAGTTTCAGCGTGCTCAGGTACGCCTCGGCGGCGACGCGCACGCGCGTGTTGTTCACCCCGCTCGGCCACGTGTGCGCGTCTTGTTCGACCTCTTGTTGCGTCAGAGGAAACTTTGTGTTCCGCACCGTCTTCGCCAGAGGCACGGTTGGAATAAACATCGACAATAACGTCGTGAAAGGCAACAGCACGCGATTCAGCGGACGCTTGCACAACTGATCCAAGCTCAACATCGGCGCCAACGTGACCAACCCGTTGGCGACGTCTGGAAACTCCATCGCCGTCTTCGTCGCCACGAACCCACCGAGACTGGTGCCGACCACGAACAGCGGAATCCCTGGGGTTTCTCCGCGTATTAAAGTACAAAACCGCGCGAAATCGCGCACTAAATCATCCAAGCGATGGAAATAGCAACGCTTTCCCGGCGACGCGCTGTCGCTTCGCCCGTGGCCTTGGTGATCGATGCAAAACAAGCTCACGTCCGACTTATTCATGCGTTCGGGCCAAGACGACGCGTAGTGCACGCGCGGAGTGCCGGGCGGGACGCTCGCCAGCATCTCGAACGAGCCGTACACGCCCAGGCCGTGCGCGAATATGATTATAGCTTTGGGTTTCGGTACTTCCCACGAATACCATCGAATCTTCAAGTTTTGGTCGTTCGTGAAGTCGCCCGTGCGCGAGATCTTGGCGGATTTCAGCTTGAGCTCTGGCTCCCACTTCTTCTTCGGGTAGGCGTTCATGACGGGCGACAGGAACGGCCGCGCCGCGGTGTGCGGCGTAGAGAGGGACGGGGCGGGACGGGACGCGACGGGACGCGGCGGGACGGTACGATGGTGCTGTGGAATTGCAAGAATGACGCGTCGCTATGGTGAATGACGCGATTTGATTCAATTTATCATCGCTTCTCTAAGATCCAGCGTCGTTGACTAAGGACCGGGCGCTCGCGACTGCGAAACGCCGTCGAAAGCGGCGAGCGCTCGAGCCAAGTTGGCGATCCACGGCGCGCCTTCCGTTCTCATTGGGGTGTAAGGTTCGATCGTGGGAGACGTGTCGCCCTTTCCATTCGTCGCCGCGTCGACGACGGCGGAGATAACGTCCGGGTCCACGGGTTGGGGCGCGAAATCGTCAGGGCGGAATCGTGAGACGACGCTGGCAAGTTCCTCGCCCGTGAGTTTACCACACACGATATCTGTGCGAAGCTTGACGTCAATCAATGCGTCCTTCGGAATCATGCACACATCTGCGACGGCTCTGAGCTTTGGGATGATCGATTCAGTGCTCGTGCCAACGTTCAGATCTTTGGCGACGCCGGCGAGTGCAGAAATAGCTCGCTTCAATTCGGCACCCGCTGAAAACGTCAACGCGCCGCCGCCGGGTATCATCGGGTTTGCCACGGCATCGCCAGACGGATGAATCAATGCATCTAAGACGGCCTTGTCAAGTGTAAGAATAATCTCCTTCAAGATGCCTTGTCGGAGCTGCGTCAATAGTAGTTGTGAAGAGCAGCCGGCGGCGTCGGAATCGCCGCCGATGATGTCCAGTCGTGTCTTGGCGAGCTGAAACATTGCCGACCAGGCGCGACCTATCTTCTCACCGTCTCCATTCGGCGAAGGCCCACAGAAGGATTTCACGAAATGTGCGAGCGTTTCCGTCACTTCGCCAGGGTTTACTAATGCACTGCAAGTGTGCTTCCAGAGCGACTCAAATGCGGAGTTTCGAGCCAAGACTTCAAGCTCGATAACGTCGCGCGTGTCCAAGTCATCCATTGTGGCCACGCAAATTCGCAGCGCGATGAGCTGAGCGCATAAGAACACGAGTCGTGCTGGATTGTGCCTCGCCCCTTTAATCGCGACACCGAAAGCGTCCACGATTCTGTTGAACTCGAGTTGAGACTCACGCTCTCCGAGCGTGGCGCGCACGCTCGCGATTCGTTCTTGAAGACCAAGAGCAGTAGTGAAGCTTGAATCCTCCGCGTTGCTGTGAATGAGAATATCACAAATGGACATACTCACGATCTCGTGTTCCAAATCGCGATTGCGAGTTGATTTAAGCACCGAATCCGCGAAACGCGTCCCGCGGGTGGCTGGAGTGTAGAAAGCGTCGTCGCTGTGCGATGACGGTGTACAAAACGCAGTCACGTCGTCAGCAGAATCCGAAAATAAGACAGACGACGCGCCTTCGGTGATGATCGCTTCAGCGTAAACATCAACATCGCCGCGTGCAGCCGCGTTCGCGTTCTCTTCGGCTTGAAGTTCTCGTTCCTCTTGCAATCGAGCCTCGTGTTCAGATGTGCGAAGATTTTCATCTTCTAATCGCTGTCGCTCTTCCTCTTCCTGAGCGGCTCTAATCGCTTCCTCTTCTGCCAACTGTTGACGTTCTTGCTGTGCGATCGAAGCGATTTGCGCTGCCGCCACGGCTTCATCTTCCGCGGCTCTACGCGCAGCCTCGGCTTCTTGAGCTCGGGCCCTTTCAATTTCTTCGATGCGCGCGCGCTCGACCTCGGCTTCCATAGCCCATCGTCGCTCTTCCTCTGCGCGCAGCCGCTGCTCTTCCTCTGCGCGTCTTTGATACTCGGCGTTTTGGGCGAAGAGCACGTCCTCTTCCGCCAGCCTTCGAGCCTCTTCTTCCGCTTGCGCGCGCTCGGCTTCCATGCGTGCATGCCTCGCTTCCTCATCGACGCGAAGTCTTTCTTCCTCTGCTCGCTGAGCTTCGAGTCGCGCTCGCTCTTCGAGTTGGCGCTCCTCTTCTTCAAACGCCTTGCGTTCGGCTTCGATGCGAGCCACAGCGGCGTCTTCTTCGGCGCGCATTCTCGCCTCTTCTTCGGCCAACCTCGCTCGCTCCGCGGCGTCTTCAGAGTCGTCGCGCGCCGGCGACTCTTCGACGGGACGAGTGAATTCCGCCGCGGTCTCTTCGTCCGCGTCGCCCTCGGTGTCCAGATCCGAATCGAGCAAGAAACCATCGGAGTCGACGTCACCGCGCGGTGAAATCTCGGCATCTTTCGGTGAAGCGCGCGCGCCGAACAATTCATCGCGCGCTCGCGTCAACTCTGGATCTTCTCGTTCCGACGCCGCGCGAGGCCCTTCGGGCGTCGGCGAAAGTTCCTCCGATTTCGGCGTCGCCGCCCGCGCGCCGAATAGTTCCGCTCGAGCCGCATTCGCTTCGGCGTCGGTTTCTTCATCGGCCGCGGCTTCGAACCCGTCATCGACGACGTCGTCGGCGACCGAGGTTTCCTCGACGGACGCGGCGCGCTTTTTGAACATGCTCGCCATGCTCGTCAACGCCTCCACTTGATCCTCCCGCGACGCGCTCGCCTGCTCCGGATGAAACCTCGACGACGCCCACTGGTACTCACCTCCCCCTCGCTCGCGCTCCGCCGGCGTCTTCGACGGCGACGCGCTCGCCGCGTTCGCGTCGCCCTCGCGTCTCTCCGCGTTCGCGCCCCCGTCCCTCGCGCGCACCGAGATCAAAAGCTTCGGCGTTCCCACCGCCCGTCGCACCCCCTCGCCGCACTCCACGTCCAGCGTTATCGTCTCATCGCTCGCGCTGTCGACGTAGCGCGCCAGATCGACGTCGCACGCGCCGACCGTCGCCGTCGTCACGTCGCTCCCGCGCGTCGCGTCCTCGGGCAGCGCCAGCACGTACAGCGTCAGCGTTTTCTCCTTGTGTCCCGTCTTTCCCGCGCGGCGCACCGTCGCCTCGACCTCGAACGCGTGATCGAACGCGTACGTCGCGCGCGCGCCGTCGTCGGCGCGCGCGCCCGCGCGCACGGGCGTCGTTCCGCGTTTATTCGCGCCGCGCTGCCAACCGATGGCGAGCTGTCCCGGACGGCCCGACGCGCGCGTGGGCCACGGCTCGAGCGCGCGCACGGTGACGACGAACGTGACGACGCGATCTTTGCGACTGCCGAGCTTCTTCAACATGAGCGGCGACGCGCGTCGAGGTGTGAGGGCGGGGACGGGGAGGCGTCGAGACGAACGCGTTACAAGCGCGGCGCTCGCGCCGAGCTCGGGCGAGCGTCACGTCGCGAATGGATCGATGTCTACGAAAGACGCGCGCGCGCTCTGCGGAGGCGTCGGGCCGGGGGATGGTGGCGCGCCGAAAGGGTCGTCGAAGTCGGCGGGCGGCGTCGGCGGCGGCGCGCCGAAGGGGTCGTCGACGAAAGCCGAAGGAGGAATGGTGGGAACGGGCGACGCCGACGCGTTCGATTGGCCGAATGGGTCGGAGTCGATGCTTTCGAAGAAGCCACCGTCGCCTTCGATGAGCGCGGCGGTGACTGCGGGGATTTCGGATGGGACTTTTCGGTGCCGCGGCGACGGCATCGACGACGCTCGTGTTTGAGACGACGCCTCTTCACGCGCCGTCGTCCCCCAATTGTCCCACTCTTCGAAAGTGCTCTTCGCATTGGCTGAGGTTGGATTCGTGGACGTCACCGAAACGCCGCCAAAATCCATCAACGCCGCTGTCGCAGGCGGTTGCGTGGCGGTGAGCTGCGTTTCTCGCATCTGAGCGCTCAACGACGTCGTCGCAGCTTGACTCGCGCGCGTCTCCTCCATCACTATTTGCGCGGATTTTGCCTCGATTTTCGCACGTAGACTCACGCTATCTTGCGTCATCTGTGAATCATTTTGCTGCGACGCATTTCGCAACAACTCGGCGTGACGCTCTTCGAGTTGCTGGTATCGCGCACTCAATTCCTCGTGTTCCTCTTTGCTCGCCTTGATGCGCTCAATGGGTCCGGCCAGTTGTTCGATGAGCTGCGCCACACGCCCCTCCATCACCTCGCACTTTTTCCTAAGGTCGACGACTTGCGTTTCGGCAACCTGTGCCCTGTAGGACGCTTCTGTCATTCCGGCTTCGCATTTACGAACAAACAATGCAAGATTCGCCAACACTTCCTGCGCCGCGTGCGCGCTCAAAACGCTCTGCCGCTCGTGCATTTCTTGTTCCCACAATTCTCGATCGCTCTTCTGCGCGTTTTCCTTGACCTTCGCCGCCAAATCACGATCTTGTTCAGGGATGGCGTCGATGTTTGCCATCGGGCCTCTGTATGTGTAAGCCTCCTCATTCGCTTGCGGCGCCACTTGCGCGGGTGCGGTGATGTTTTGTAACTGCTCTCGCGCGATGCTAGGTGTCATTAAACCATCCGTCGTGATCGCGTTCACCTGTAGCACTGGTGTCGGCGCGGCTTCCGGAATGACGTGAGCCACTGGCGCAGGTTGCGCGCCCGCCGTCATGCTAAATGGTGGAAATTGCCCGGGCGGAAGCGATTTTGGAGGCATCAAGCCGTTCCTCGCCTGTTCCGTGAGGTAAGCCGCCACGACGAACTCTGTCCAAACCAAAGACCCATCTTTGTCGGAGTCACTAAGTTCCCACACGTCTTTCAATACTTGCTTCGGCGCGTTCATACCGAGTAAAATTGGCGCCACTTGCTGCCCGCTCAAGCGTCCCTCCGGGTTCCCGTTCGTGTTCAAAAGAAAAATCTGTTGATATCGCTGCCAATCACTCGGACCGATCACCGGCCAATCAACGCTCGCCTCGGGCGCCACGGGTACGGCAACCACAGGCGCTTGATACGTCTGCACCGTGTGCTCCGCCGACGTCGAGCGCGGAGGCGCGTCGAACGCGAGACTCGTCGGCGCGACGGCCGCCGGGCCTCGCTCCACGGGTGCCGGTGCCACCGCTGCGAAATCATCGAACCCACTCGATATAGCGAATAAATCATCCTTCGGCGGCGACGCAAATTCCATCATGGGCGACGACGCGACGTTCCCAAACGTCCCGCCAGTCGCCGCGGCGACCGGCGGTTGACTCGCCGTCGCCGTCGGCGCCACCGGTAACTCTAACCCTTGCATCTTCGGCTTTGGAAATCCTCGCGTATCTCCCGCCAGCGCGCGTTCGAACACGTCTCTCGTGATCGTTCCGTACTGCTGCAACGCTCCTATCAGCGCGCACGCCAACGAAAACGCCCGTCGATCCAACGATCCCGCCCGTTCGTGGTCCGCCGCGTCCCAGAGCTTGGCGAGATCGGTCTTCGGGAGCCCAGCGCGCATGAAGAAGTGCACGGCCTCGGCGCCGGAGACGCGACCGTCGCCGTCGGCGTCCGCGTGCGCGAACCAGTCGTCGTATTCGTGCGGTTGCTGCATTTTTGGATTGGTCGCGGCTTCGCGCGCCGTACGCGTCGCGCGCGAGGCCTCGCGTCGCGCGCGCGCGATGCCGCACGCGCGCTCGCGGATAATCCGACGACCGACGCGCCGTGCGCGGCGTGCGAAGCGCGCGCGAGAATGTTGACGTGTTGTTTGGAGGAATCTCAGCTGCGCTTTTTCAGTCGCCGGTCGCCGCGTTGAGCGATGCCTAAATGATGATGTCTACAATGCGCCGCGCGTGAGCGCGGATTCATCTAAAACTGACTACGCGTCGTGAACACTGCGGAGTGTGTGTCGATTGATCAAAGCTCGTCCTTTGCCGCGGATTTGGCGGCGGCACGCTTGGCTTTGATCCAGTCAGGAATTTTGTACGCCGGCTTGATGATGCTCGGGAACTTTTTCAACGCCGGCGGGTACGCGCCCGGGCAGAAACCAGTGCCATCGGCGTTATCGCACATGCGGTTGGCGGGATCGGCGACCCAAGCCTTGGAATCTTCGTCTACGTCGACGACTTGGTAAATGCGAACCTTGCGATACTTGGACGTGTACACTTCTCGGAAGTGCTCCGGACTGACAGAGCCTTGAGGAGAAACGAGCTTGAAGAGCAAAGACGACGCCATCTTGGGTGTCGGGCGACCAGATCGATCGACGCCAAAAGTACTCGTAATCTTCTCCATCTCCACCGCCGTGGCGCGGCCGCTCCCGATGGAAGCGCCGATGCGGAAAAGGTGAGGACTCTTGGCCATGTCGTCTCCTCCACCGCCCGCCCAAACAAGCACGTAATCCGCCAAGTGTCGAATAACCTTGTGCGCTTTAGCTTCGTCGGAGGTCAACATGCGAGCGAGGTTAGCGATGTGCTCATGATTCCACGTGTTACCGTCAGCGATGGACGTTCGGTTACCAATTCCAGTGATTTGGTAGCCGTAGTCCCACCACGCCATGACGCGAGCGTCTTCGGGGGTTTGCGTTCGCAACCAGTCGTAAGCCTCGACGTAATCCTTGACCATCACAGTGGTGCCATCGTTGAGCTGACCTTTGAACATGATGCTCGGTTGAGACATGCCCTCCGCCATTTGGTGCGAGTACCTGTAGAAGACTGGAATCTTGGTCGACGTGAACACCAACGCAAGGACAGTGACGATCAAACGAATTTGGCGAGTCGTGGACGACATCCACCACTTTATCATCTCTCTCTTCATCGTAACGCTCAAGGGTTCGGGCTTCTTGTACGCAGCTTGTTTCGACTTCTTCTTCGCCGACTTTGGCGTCTCGGTTTCTGACGGCGTCTCAGCTTGCTCCATGTCGTCGCCCCGCATGATGCTGAGAGCGTCTTCGATGGCGTATCCGATGCACACACCGACCAAGCACGCCGCAACGGGGCCGAGGAAGATGATGAGACGGACCATACGGTTGGCGAAGTAGTACGCCACCAAGCCGTATAACGGCAAGAACAAGGCGCCCGCGGAACCGTCAAACATAAAGTGCACGACAGAGAACCAGAACCCGATCGGGGCGATGAAATAATTGAAGTGTAAGAATCGGTAATACGAGTCAGCGTTACCCGGCTGATGCTCGGCAACGCTATCAACGAGCGGGTTACCGGTCTTCGTGTGTTTGATGAATAAGCTCTTCACGCGCACAGACAAGCCGTTAATGTTGTAGACACCAGTGGCGCTGAGCACCGTTATCGCGCCGATGGCGGCGGCGACAGCCAATGTGTACATACGAACGCGTCGTTGCCACTTTTCGCGCGACTCCATACCCGGCTTCATCGTGCGCTCGACAAACTCCAACACTTGGAAACCGAGGAACACTCCCATGGGTCCGAGTTGTTCCGCGGACGTGAAAGGAAGCGTACCGACGACGGGAAACTGAAGCGCCCCGATCGTACCGACCACGAAGAAGAGCGAGTACGCCTTATACAACGAAGAGCTGTAACGCTTGTACAGCACGAGCACGGCGGCGTGCAAACCAACCATGTTGAGCACGAACGTGTACCCACCCCAAGCGGCGACCATGTATGTGTACGCCAAACCGGCCAATCCACCGACCCACCAAGATTTCGGGCTTCTCAAAGCGCGGCACCACGTGTAAAACGTCAAGCACATCGCCGTGACGGCCAAAGACTCGTTATCGTAACCGCCCGCCACAGATCGCATCGTGTGCGCCGGCACGATCGCCATCACCAGCGCCGCCACCACCGCTCCCGTGCCGCTTCCACTGCACTCCTTCGTCAACAGCGCGACTAAAACCGTCGCCACCGCCGCGAAGTACGCCGGGAAGAACACACAGACGTCATTCAACGACATTTTTAATCCGATCGCGTTGAAGACGCGCCAGAGAAACACCGCCGTGATCTGCATCCCGGGATAAATCGTCGTCCCCACGGGCCGTCCCAGCGGATACCACGACATGTAATCGAACCACGTCTTGAATTTACTCCATCCGTTATCCGCCAAGTACACCGTGGCGCGGTAATTAAACCACGGGTCGAACTCGTGGATGATCCTTCCGTAATCTCGAACCGCGTACAAACGGATGTCGACGGCGGCGTAGATGGCGATCGCGAGCGCGATCGCGCGCAGGAACCCGCCGAACGAGAGATCAACCAAGTGCTGCATCGCGATCTCGCCCTCGAGTCGACGCGCGACGTAGTGACGCGCAAGATGATCGACGCCGCGAGCGCGTTCGACGTTGCGAGCGACGCTCGGCGACGTTCCGCGACCGCGGCGCCGCTCGACGAACGAACGCGCGCGAAGAGATGACTACGAATCATTCAACCGCGCCAAAATCAATACATAATAACCTAGCTATCACTCCTCGAGTCCATCCCTCGTCGGCGCGTCGGCCGACGACGACATCGCCTCGTACCGCTCCGCCCGCGTGATGTCATCCTCGCTCACGCAGCACACGTCCGCGCCCGCGCGCAGCATCAACATCTCGATCACTTTGTTCGCCACCTCGAACGCGCTCACGAAGCTGTCGGTGAAGTCGAAATCCATGAGGTCCGCGGCGAGCGCCATGACGAGTCGCTGCAGCACCTCGTCCTCGCCCTCGCGCGCCATCTGCGCCTTGCACCTCGCGTACGACGCCCCCGCGGCGACGCCGATGTCGCGATTGATCGTCGCGCCGCGCTCCCACTCCTCGTCGAGCCAAAACTGGACCATGCCGGCGACCCACGTCTCGTCGGCGTCGACGCTCCCGCGCGTTTCGTCCCCGAACAGCGTCGACGCGCGGCGCGCGGCGTCGCCGCGACGCGCGCGTCGGCTCGGGCGACGCGCGCGCGTCGATCCGAGCGCGCGCTCGACCGCGGCGCGCGCGCGCGCGGCGCGCACGCGCGACGCCATCTGACCACTGCGTTTGAATCACTCGATCCTCGCGGCCGCACACGACGACGCGCGCGACGACGCGCGCGACGACGCGAGCTCGCCGCGACGCGCGCGCGAGACGCGACGCGACGTCGCGCGCGCGCCGGCGCGAGCGACGAGGGAACGGCGCGCGCGAGAGAGAGCGCTCGGACGCGGACGCGCGACGGACGACGCCGCGATGGCGGAGGGCGCCGGACCGAAGATTGGCGACGCGCGGTCGCTGTGGAACTTCACGCCGAGCCCGGGATGGACGAAGGATGAGGCGTACGCGCTGCGACAGTGCCTGAAGAAGTTTGGGATCGGGAAGTGGGTGCAGATCGTCGACAGCGGCGTGCTGCCGGGGAAGCAGATTCAACAGCTGAACGGACAGACGCAACGCTTGCTCGGGATACAGTCGCTGGCGGCGTATTCGGGGATGAAATTGGACGTCGATCGGATCAGAATGGATAACGATGCGCTGACGGACGTGACGCGGAAGAATGGGTTGATCACGAACCAAGGGGGGATTCGAGCGAAGGAGGCGCTCAAGGAGCTGCGAGAGGAAAATTTGAAAAAATATGGGCTGTCGGAGGAAGAGGTGGAGGCGATTGAACTCCCCGCGCCGCCGCGCGCGGCCGCGCTCGGGGCGCAGAGATACATGGGAAAGAATGATATCGTGCCGGCCGAGGCGAAGACGATCGTGAAGGCGGACGCGACGACGTTGTCGCCGGAAGGGTTGAACAAGTCGCAGAAGATTGCCATGCTCAAGGCGCTTCGCAGTCGCGTCGAAAATTTGCGCGTGCAACTGAACGAAGTAGCCACGACCGCCGCCGCCGCGGAGAACAAGGCGAAAAAGACTCCGGCGCCGAAACGCGCGACGAAGACGCCGGTGAAGCGAGGGAACAAGAAATCCAAAACCGACGACAGCGACGACGAAGCGGCGTACGAAACCATCGCCGTCGTCGAGAGCGATGGTCCGGTGGAGATGCTGATGAACATGGGATTCCCTCGAAAAAATTGTCTCGACGCGCTCGACACGTGCGGTGGCGATGTTCAGGAGTGCGTCGAATGGCTCATGACGAACTGCGCGTAAAAGTCGCTCGCCGCGAGGACAGTATTATAATACAACGTTTTTGATTAGACGAGACGGAAGAGTCAAAGCCCGAATCTGTCGGGTTTTCGCGTGCCATCCTTGAACGACCCGGTTTTTACCCCTTTTTGCATCTCGGCCTGAGTCTTTTTCTCCGGCATCGTCCACTGCTGCGTCTTACAGTCAAAGTACCCGCCCGTCTTTGGATCGTAATACACCTGCGCGGCGACGTCGTAATAGTACCCACTCTTCGCGTCCAACCGCCACGCGCTCACCTCACCCCCGTTCGCCG
>JACLAB010010040.1_pt1 | contig 14067 bp, 5 predicted proteins | sample 8027921 | NCBI WGS metagenome assembly JACLAB01 (sample SAMN15725117, study PRJNA655200) | protist metagenome | isolation source: fluorescence activated cell sorting (FACS) single amplified genomes of... | place: USA: West Boothbay Harbor, Gulf of Maine | collected 2000-07-19
CTGTGTTGAACATGTGGAGAGCAAAACAATCCGACACATCATCTGAAAGCGATGTCGACGATCCGTATGAATATAAGTTCAGAATATACCGCTGGGATGGAAGAAATGGGTCTCTCGCTTCCACGCAAAACAGATCGGAGATAGACTTCTATACGCATAGTGAAGGCTGGATATTAGACGCGATGACCATAAACGATGTAGATGGAACTTTAATCTACAAGGCAACACCGAGAGATGTCAATAGCAAGTCACATATTGGGGTGCTGGAAGTTCAGAATGATGTGCTCATTTCTGTGAAAGATGTTCCAATTTCACCTAGTTACCTTGGGAAACGTTGCACGACATGTGCTACACGACGTGATGCTTTTAGGTTCAACGCCGCCACATCTGCTTCAATTCATGGAGACCAGTACGTCATTTTCGTAGGATCATCCCGAACTGAGAACTCGGATGCGAGCTATTACCCCTCTGTTCTCAAAATCCACGCAGAAGCTAGCAAAATCAATGATGGTGGAGTTGATGGTCCGGAAATGTATTTCGATGGCAACAATCGAAAAAAGATAGACCATTCAACATTCAAGTCGGTCGTCGCACATGGTCAATATGCGTATGCTGGAACTGCATCGGCAGGATGCCGTGCTGGTGATTGTAATATTTTACCAGGACGCATATGGATGTTCAGTTTGACATTTACTGACGTAGATGATCATGGTTCTTTAAGAGAGGTGGTTCTATCAGCAGGTGAAAACGAGGGCCCCGAAGAAATCAATGTTCATCGAATGGCGGTACTGCCTGATGAAACAATGAATGGTGGATTTTTGTTCGCATTGACGGGGAAATCTGCGACGTCGACTTCTCGCATAGTAAAGCTAGAAATCGGCGGTCCTGATACCGCAGCGTCCTGCACTGCTCAATGTTTTCGACGGATTGCATCATATATTTCAACCGAGCCTCTCAGGGCGATGGTGTATGCTCAAGATGTGTTATCACTCATCACTGCTTCTCTCACGGAGCCGACAGTGACATATGCAAGACTTTCTACCGCAGAAATCATATCTATATCGCCAAGATATGGTCCAACTTCTGGGGCCAGCACGATAATCACCATAGCAGGTTCTGGTTTCCCTAAAGAAAGCACTTTGGAAGGTAAAAGTAACTTTGCAGCATGTCGGTTCGGATTCGCTATTGATGAAGTTGACGTATTCCCAATTGGGGGTTGGGTTCCTGCTATTGTTGTCAACGACACCATCGTGCACTGCACAGTGCCCCAAGCTGGAGAAATCTCGGTCCGCAAAGATTATGGACCATTGGCAAGTGGGGTTTCCATTGTTCAGCTTTCCTTCGATGGGTTTCACGAACATTCTGTAACTAATCGCGATCGGCTTTTCAACATCTCTCTGTGGACAGATGATAAAACGGTGTACAGATTCTACACTGTGCCACTTGTGACGAGGATTCTAGCAAATGGTGTTTCCCCTCCATCTGTCATGATCACTGGGGAAGACGCTGATCAGGTCCCGTCCCAGATTTCGCTAATTGGGGGACCATTTATAAACACCAAATCACTCGTATGTCGGTTCAATCAGAATGCAAGCTCAGATCAACCGGCCATTTTTATCACCGCGACAATGATCACTTGTCCAATCTGCAGGACGCATGTCGTGTCTAAGGAAAACGGGAAAACGCGTTGCTTTCCGCTTGGAGCTACAGATGGGAGTGTTGATTTCTATCAAGCCATGAAGTGGCTTCCAAACGACGATCCAAGGTTTGTAACAGTTGCTTTCTCCATGAATGCGCGGGATTTTCACATGGCAGATGAGCCCTTGAGAATATACGGTTCGCCGCATCACCTTCAAGTCATCGGACGAAAGACTGTAGAGAAAGACAGTCATGGTTCAGTTCAGAACCAGAAAAGCATGACCTTTGGTACAATTCATATGCAGATTTCTGATATTAATGGCTTTGTCATGGGGAATGATGTTGGCGAGGGTGGAACTCGAGGTTTCTCAGTGAAAATAACAATGAATGCTTCCGTATCTCCTCGGAGTAGTTCAGCAGCTGAATTAGAATCTGGCTTCGAAGGTGTGACGGATCGAGGGTCGCTGGCGTTAACTCCAAGGTTTTCTCAGCCTCTAACCCGAGGTGACTATTATCTCATCCTTTCACTTCATGACTGCACTCGTGGCATTGATTCGTGTATCAACATGCCTGGAATAACCACACAAGTCATAACTGTATTTCCTGGGGCTGCTGCTCAAATACTTGTACGACCAGGATATGTATCTGCAAACGACCAGAAGTCAGGATGGTCAGCAGATGGGATAATTAAAGCTGCGGCGCTTTCAGTAGAGCTTGGCTCGATATTTGTGGATATCTTAGATGGCGGCAGCAATCAAGTTGGTGATCTGGATCGCTCTTTGCATACAATACACGTTGTCAGCACAACCAGTCAAACAAAATTCAATGGAATACTGGGTGCAGATATGCTCGAGGAGCGCGTGAGCGGCGCGGGACTTTACGGTACAACAGTTGTTAACTCACTTAATGGCAAGGCAATATTTTCTGATCTGAAATTGGTCAACCAAGAGCCAACAGGCATGAGATATCCAGGGAGCGCCAGCACTCTCACATTTGGAATGCCTTCTCAAGGGTTTTATAGGCTCCAGTTCTATGCAGAAATGCGTGGTCCTCACGAGGATGCGTATGCACTTTCCGTCTCCAAGCTTGAAATTATCCCCGGGCAAGCACGTTACCTGAATGTTTCCAACTATGCAGACTTGATCATTGTTTGTGATTCTTCAGAGGAGGTCGTGACTACCACGATTACATTAAACATTTTTGATGGCGGTAATAATAAACTGACGAAGGATGAAGAGCACAGGACTGTAAACGTTTTGCCACATGGACAGCCAGCTCTACATGTCTACGGAACAATTTCTCAAACAGATAATGTAGGTGCTGCGGAATGGCGTTTCCCTGCATATTCATTCAGCTTGGGTTGCAGAACCATCGGATTGTATGGACTTGAATTCAGCTCTCCCGCGATCAGCCCATCTGTTCAAGTCGTCCGCATGGTCAGTGGAACCCGTGGTTATCAATGGCGTGCTATACACCTCGTGAGCACGACGGATTTACCATCTGCGCCTCTAGTTCAAATTGGAAATTTTCGATTGGAAGTTCTTGATGGCGGGGGCAACCAACTTTTTGCAAACGATCGCTACAATATCTACTCAGATGCGGACGTAAGTCGTGAAGTGATGTGCTTTTCGGCAACTGCCAGTTTGACTGGCACTATCAGAGCACACACAGAACGTGTTGGTTATGTTGAGTTCTCTAATTTGTTGATTGTGCGTCCAATCATTGGAGCTCATGTCATACGTTGTATTGAGCAAAAAGTGACTGTTTACAGGACCCCAGAACTAATATTTCAAAGCTCCGATGACGGATTTGCTCCCTTGCTAGAAACAGCAATCACTGTACATATTGTCGCAGGAGAGCGTGCAAAGCTGCATGCACATGTGCTAGCAGACGCATCTAAAGCTACGGCTGAGTACTCACTTTCTCTTGGGAATATCAATGTATCAACCTTTCGAAAGTACGCTTCCATGGATGACCACGTACCTTTGGACACTCTCCGTGTGTTGCCTATGGATGCTGGCGGGAATCCTCTTTCAGGCAAGCTGCCCAGCTTTAATGTGTCAACTACTGATGTTGTACATGCACCTAAAAAAGGATCATCTCGTATCATGGTTCGCGATCCGATAGGGGGTGACGAAGCTATAGTGCGCACATTCTTTTCTTATCCTTCTATACTGCTTGAGGCGGTGAATGAACAAGCACACGGCATCTACCGGGAATCTTTCCGGAACGTCACATTGTGGCAAGTGGTGAATCAAACCCACGTCGAAGAGTTCAACATTTCATACCAATACAACATCACAACGATTACTCACAAATGCAGATACATCTCCATAACTCTCCCCGATGTGGCCACGGACGGATTTTATCCTCACATTACCGGTTACAACGCAATACAATCACGTGGTGCAGTCCTCGTGACATTGCAAAAAGCTTTGAACAAAACTGCCAGCACATTTCATGATATCCATGAAATGGAGGGATTTTTGAATGATGCAGTCATTAATAATCTTGCTTTGTTTAAACCGCCACACGGAACCTTTGATGTGTTATTGACTACTGACCCTTTAGACCCCATGTTGTCGAGTGCAACGATCCAAGTTACAGTGCATCCGGGTCGTGCACACCACCTTGGCATATCTGCGCCCTGTCGAAATTTCAATATTGAGAACATCTGTGAAACAAGTATAGGTGCTAGCCCTGAGTCTGATGATGACCCTTGCACGTGTATTGTGTATAATGTTTCCGAAGTTGTTGCCCTATCACCAATACGAGCTTATATACTTGATAGCGGGGAAAACATCCTTCGTGGAACACATGACCCTCCATGTAAGGTTGGTGGCTCATCTTGTCCCAAGCAGAAGATAACAATGAACAAAGAAAGCATAATTGGAAGTGAAATATGCTTGCTTCATCTTCAAGATTCGAGCTCTCCTTCATATGATGCTTCGAAAGAGTCTCCAAAATGTCTTCTAGATCAGCCAGATGAAGTTTCTGGGATTCCATATAATGGATTATATTCGTTTACGGACCTTGCTCTCTTGGCACCTAGGCAGGCCACGACGTTATATCCTCTGCTCATGGCATTCACATCGCCAGGAATCATTGGGGTGAGCTTTGGTATCGAAATTCTTCCAGGCCTGGCTGTCAAATTGGGTCTTGCGCTTCCACCAAGATTTAGTCTCGTATTTCAAAGCATGTACACAACAGTGCTATCAAGTTCTGCTTCCCCATTCTTTGTTCAAATTTTAGATGCAGGTGGTTCAGCTGTGGGAATTACCGACTCCCACTCGCGCCCTGTGCGCATCATATGCAACTCAGCGAAAGTCGGAGCATATCCAGGTGGTCCGGGAATCGGAGAGAAAGACTTGGTCTACACTCAGCGAGATTTTGCCTACTTTGCCTCTATTCGACTTCTATCGCCTCAAAAAGGGGCACACGATCTTCAATTTTCTTCGCCCTTTCTCCATTCTGTTACGCTCACCGTCAGGATTATCGAGGGACATGCAGTTAGGCTGAAAGTCCTTTCAATGTCCCAAGCTATGTATACTTCACAACCTCTAATTATGATCAAACCAATAACTGTCGGCGTCTACGATGCAGGATCAAATTATGTTGGCTCGTCCAATCTGCTCACGAAGCCCGTGTACGCAAACATTACAGATAGTCCAATCGGCGCTACTAAAGCTTCCAAAATCTTTCACAATACTGATTTCGGTAATATCGAGACTTTGCAATCAGGCGAGGGGACTGTAACGTTTGATAGGATTCACGTAAGAAGTCCTTTGATCGGCCTTTATAATATCACATTTGGAGGAGATGGATTATTGAGTGACATTGCATCCTTTTTGATTGAAATTGGAAGTCCATACAAGCTGAGTGTCCCTGACATGCACACGATGGTCAATGATACACATTTCTGCAGTACTGTCCTAATCATTCCCACCCATTGTTCCCGTCCACCACAACTTTTTGTATGTGTTCTTGATATTGAGATTAAGTTTGAATTATTTACTTTGCGTGATCTTACCTTTCGTTCAACAACAAGATGTACGAATTGCGAACAGATTATCTCTCGGAGCGCATACTGCGGATAGACGCCTTTGCTGTTGTAGTTATGGACGGTGGGAATAATTTAATTGGTCAGCTCGATGTAGACCAACTTGGAACAGGCTTACGTCGGGATCTCATAACATCAGTGAGAGGCTCGCTCGAAAAATCTACTGAACATGAAGATTCCCAATGTTCAACTGCAGGGGAAAAGCAATCAATGACTGAGGACAAATCTTTCATACAATTTTCAGTTAGTACCCGTCGCACTGCCTTGGGCGAAAGTATCATTGATGATCTTCAACTCATGAGGCCAAAATCAGGGATTTACATCGTGACGATTTCATCCCCTTCGCTGGTTGCTCACTCTTTCCACATTACGGTAGCACCAGGTCCGATGTCGATCTTGGATGTTTGTGGCTGCCCCACATGTTCCTACCGTGCTTTGGATGGTTTGTGCGTTGACAGCCAAGTATACCGAGCAGATACGCTGGTTTCGCTAAAACATATTCTCGTTGTAATCCGCGATGCTGGCGGCGCATTGGTGCAAATGCAGGAAGCTCAGCAAACAAGAAATGTGACCGTCGAGCTTATATACGGGAAAAACTTAGCGACAGGCGTGGAGGTGACCTACACAGCTAATGCAACTATATTGTCGAATCGAAGCCAAACGCAAATGTTGGCGATAGATGGATCGGTTGCATGGTGTCGTGATGGCTCTAATGGAGACCCTATTCCTCAGTTTTGTCGTCCATCTGATGTAAACTCCGAGGAAGCTCGAAACAATGCCCTGGAGGCATACTCGAAAGGAGTCAAAGGTGCGGGTTCACGTTTGGGGGCTCAGGAAAACAGCTACGATCATGAAGAATGCGCTTTTTATGGGATTGAACCAGTGCCTAAATGGTCAGGACGTGCATATGGTCTGTATTTGGAAAATCCGTATGTGGGCCTGTACAGATTTCGATTTTCAAGCTACTGCCCCATGCATGTGTGCAAAGATGCATCTTATCAAGAACTGTACACTGCTGAACTTGAGATTACCGTCATTCCAGGTGTCCCAAAACACTTAGTTTTCTTGGACAAACCACCATTATCGTTTGAAAATGACTTCGTCATCACCCCAAGTATTCGGCTGCGTGTATTGGACATTGCCAACAATATATGCAATGATTTGAACACATTCGCGACGGTTTCCGTATTTCCGAAGGCGCGTAATCTTGATGGTCAAATTGCTCCCTTGACGAATGGAATAACTGCATTCACAAAATTGAGAATTCTCGGGGACCGCGGTGGATCGTATTCTCTTCAATTTGATGTTATCACCGTTGGTCTCAGCATGACCCACTTCCCTTTCATACTTCTGGGGTGCGAAGATGTGAAACCGAACTCACAGAATGATCGAAAAGGTCAGTGCGAATGCATGCCTGGCTATACAGAAGACATTCGTCGCGGTTCCACTGCCTACACGGGGTACACCGATGCTGCTAAAAGTTTGTCCACAAACACTTATCTTTACAAACAAGTTGTACCCATGTCGGATGTCTATTTGCGCGTTCTTCATCCATATGGCGTATGCGTCCCGTGTGCCAACGGTCACTACAAGCAATCTCCTGGCCCTCAAGGATGTACAGCGTGTCCAAATTACATGGACACCTCACAAAGAAATGGTCATCCGAATGAGATGTGGACCACGTTCTCCGGTGAGCGGCTCCCCGGCTTTCTTGGAAATTATGAAATGAACGCTTGCCATTGCATTTCTCAGCAATTACATGGTTCTGACGACAGATCGCTGTCGACATATCGAAGTCATCCTGAAGCATCATATACGTGCCGATCTTGCCCAATCGGTGCCCTTTGTAATGGCCTTTCCCCAGAACACATTGTGGTGAAATCTGGTTTTTGGAGGACCAGCGGAAATATCACCATCATTTATAAATGCCCGAACCCTAATACATGTCTTGGAGGCGTGCACAGTGTCTGTGCCACCGGACATGAAGGTAATCTATGTGCCGTTTGTTCACATGGATACGCGAGTTCGTCCATGGATGGACATAATTTGAACTGTAAGGATTGCTCATCAGCCGGCATTGGTGTACTAGTTTTGACCACACTGTTTGTGGTACACGGAGCAGTTGTAATGGCTGTTTTCCGCATAGCTATTCGTCGGCACAATATTACTGTTGGCCTGTGCAGGATAGTTCTTTCACATTTCCAGATGATGGTGATCCATTATCTGCAAATTCCTTCCCTACAAATGAACCATCTTTCCTTGTATCTTTGTCTCGTATCTTTATTTTTGCGTATTCTGTTTTACGAATCGCTTTTGTTTGGCCATTAAACCAGGCAATCCTACAAAACGTCGACTTAGATTGGTCAGCTGCGCAGCATTTTCTCTTTCAAGTTGCTGACAAACTATCAGCTCCATCAATCCATTCGTTTCAAGTAGCTTGTTTGCTGCAATGGAATCACTATCATTATCTCGCATATTATGTGAGCTTGCCTGGCATTATATTACTTCTATCCGTTCTGTGCTACATGTGTTTTCTTGCTCATGATGTCTGGCGGAGGAAGTTAGAATTCAACAATGAAAAAGCAGAAGTTCAGGAAAAAATCACATCTGAACGAAGAAAGGGGAATGACATTTCGATTCTTCAGCAATCACTCCATGACTTAAAGTCTGCACCGAACTTCCTTGCGCTCGGTCGTGGAACAGATGCGCTTCTCAGTCGCATAGATGAAAAATGGGAAGATAAAGCCGGGAATGTAATCTTTGGACCTACAGAGGACCAGATTTCTGAAATGCCTGCCACTGCATATGATATTGCTATTTGTTTCTCTTTGATAATGTTTCATTTCTCATGGATCATTATCATCAAACATCTCGTACAGCTCATACGGACGCGCACATTCGTCGACACTGGCGCATATCTGCTGGCTGACTTAAGCTTGAGTGTTGAGACTCGATTGCATCGCGCGTTGCTTCTTGGCGCTGTATTCTTTTCTGGCATATATCTCTGTATTTTCCCGGGCCTCATTTTTTGGACTTTGCGAACTAACAACGATCGCTTGCACTGGCAATCTGTGAAAAACAGGCTCGGCTTCCTATTTCAAGGTTTTCATCACGAATTCTACTGGTGGGATTTTGTGGCGATGGGCCGAAAATTGTCTTTGCTGGTGCGCCAACTTTCTCAAAGAATTTCACAAAAATGCTTTGGATAAAAAGCAAATTATATTTCGATCAGGTCATAGCTGTCACTTTGCCGGATCATCCGCTGATGGCAGCTCATGCATCTCTTTGCATCATTCAGGGTGAGGAATCATTGAACAAAGTGTCCAATCTACCAAATTAAGAGTATCCTTTTTAAATCAATTATGTATGCCTGTGGCCCCACCAGTTTGTGTCTAAAGTTTACTACCAAATTCACGGCGTCGGACACTTGCCAAGAGTAATGCGATCTGAATGATGTCGCTGACATTAGACAAACCATCCCCATTTTTCACAGGTAGCGGCCATCGTTCACCTAACACGTGAACCTTACTCTTCAGATAGGCAGCAGGCACTGGAAACTTTTTCGCTCTTTATTCTGGCATTCATGTTTCACGCGGGCATCTTAAAGAAAGCGAGTGGATCTAATTACGAGTCTCCGCATATTGATGTACTTGTATTTCTGCTACAGCTCTGTCTGAATGCAGGCTTGGCTTGGAGATTCTCTAGCTACCTCACTAAAGATATGCTTAAGGTAATTTGATTTGTACATTTGCATGTTGAGCTTACTTGTTTCACTCCTCGTGTGCATTTGTGAAAATAACAATTCTGATCATTTTTCAAAGTCGATTACACCCTGCGACATACGAGTCATCGTTTTGGTAACGAACCCTGTGCGCGGGAGTCCATAACAGCAAAGATTTCCGCAGCGAAAGAGAAGTTCAGTTCGGAAACTTCCTCCCGAGAGGGGTTGGCTCACCGTGAAATCCTGGATATTCACAGTCAAACAAAATTGCAGTCTTCGGGAATGGACAGCAACCTGAAGTGTGCTGTACACGATGGTCGAATTTGTAGTACTATCGTCGATGCTGATGTCCCGGATCTTTGGATGAATCATATGCGTTTGAGTGTTAATTTGGAGATGCTTCAGACTACATGGCGCGATGTGAAAAAAGGGCACACGACAAGGGGTCATCACGCTGAATCTCTGTGACGTTACTCGCACAATCGGCAGGCGCGGTCCAATACATTGCTCGTTATTCTGAATGTGGTTAAAAGTTATGAAGCACCTTGCTTCGTTCCAACACTACTGTGGGAAATAAATCGGGGAAAGACCGGGGAAACTATAGGAAACTATGGGGAATCGTCCATACAGTCCGCATCCCCCGCATGATATGGTGCGAAGATAATTTCGACTAAATTTCAGCTAAGGAATCAAGGAACGAATGGACCTAAGATGACCTAATAAGTCCTTGATTAACGATATATACACCAGCAGGTGAGAGTGACGATATATACGTGACGAATTTCGCGAGTTCATAATAATGAAGCAAAATCGCCAAAAACCTGCCGCAGGTATTTTCCGGCCAAAGTGGTTTTTGAGGAATCTTTGTTGCGAAATACATGCATACGAAGGTACATCGTAATACATACGTCGACGCACGAATCGATAACTGTATGTTGCGGTGTGAGCGAGGAGCAAAAATCAAACATAATAATCAAAATATTTGCTGGAAGTGCACACCACTGCACAACCAACATCTACCCGCTTATCCTCTTGATTGCACGTGTTTTTCGAGGAAAACCCGCCCTAATCTTCAGTAATTTTAAGTCCAGCGGTAGAAAGTCTAGTCTGTGTGTTTGAGTTCTTGTTGGTCTTGATTGTATGAGACACTGGGTCTCCGAGTTCCAGATTTCTAAAGCCACACTAAACTGCTTATGATTCGTGCAGCAAATTAAGCACAAATGAAATTAAACCACATGAGGTGTTAGACCAAGGAAACCTCTGACTCAGACGTGCTTGAGCATCAAGTCTTGCACATCTTTTAGAATGTCACCAACCAAGTCACGATCAGGTAAAGCACCGGCAAGACCGTATATTGGGGCTTTGCCCCCTGATATCTCGCCGTTGTTTGAACTTCGTGCTTCATCAACAGCCACTTTGAGGTCATTTAGAAGCTCAGAACCGCAATCCAGATTCGCCGGTGTGATACACATGTGCAGGGCTGCTGGAGTGTGAAGGACGCTGAGATGCCAACCTTTCGTGATCATGATATCGTTAACAACATATATGTCAAGCAGAGGGTCAGATGAACCCCAAGCAACCACCATAGTCACATCTGAGCCTAGCACCTGGAGTCCATGAATACGTGAAATTCCTTCCCTTAGAAGAACTGCCGCGCGGAAAATTCCATGTGAGTTGGCCCGATAGCCATTTCTTCCTAAATGGAGAAGTGACGCCCATGTTTGCGCAATCAACCCACCTGAGCGCGAACCGGGCTGAGATGGCGATATGTACAACCCCCCAGACCAATCCATTACAGCCGTGTATTGGTATTGACGAAGAAGTGAAGATGCGTACAATACAACTGAAGAACCCTTCTGGGACAAACCGTACTTGTGCGTATCCACGGAGAGTGAGGTCACCCCAGGTGCTCGGAAATCAAACAGCGGCAAGGTTGACTGCTTCGAAGAGGGTATGAATGGGAGAACAAATCCTCCTAAACATGCGTCAACGTGTAAACATACTCCACATTTCTTCGCTAGTGCAGCTAAATCTTCAACCGGGTCGACGGCACCGTGTGGGTACCCAGGGGCAGATGCGTATATCAAGATGGTATTTTTCCCGATAGCACGAGCAGTCGCACTGACGTCCATGCGGAAGTGCTTGTCTACAGGAACCCTTACGATTTGAATGTTAAAGTATTCCGCAGCCTTGTACACAGCTGCGTGAGCGGAAACTGCGACTATCATTTCGGGCCTTCGTATCTGTCGAGTAACACGCATGTAGTCTCTTGTTGCCCGGATAGCAGTCAGAATGCTTTCAGTACCTCCCGACGTCATAAGCCCACAAACATCTGGATTAGTTGCACTGCAACCGCCGAGAAGACTAGCAGTCATACTGACAACTTCGGCTTCCATCCGTGCTACTGAGGGGAACGCATCGGCATGGAGTGGATTGGCATGTACGAAATTGGAATAGATAGAACACAGAAGATTAAAGTGTTCCTGATCGGCCATGTACACTGCTCCAGACATCCTGGACGCCTTCATCAACTGGCGCGTATCCTTGGCTTGGCGAAACTCGGCCTCGGACAAAATTTCCTTGCTAGATAAACCATCATGCGGAAGCTCGATCACTCGAGGGGGTTTTGCAGAAACTTTTTTTCGAAGGTCGGCATCCAATTTAGCTATCAACTTCGCTTTTTCACGCGCAACGAACTCTTTGAGAATGGGTAAAGACTTAGCGGCCTCAAAAAACACCCGTAGTACGCCACGGTGTCGAAGCTGGCAGTAGATGTCCATCCCCGCCGACACGAATTTCAGTCCAATGTAAGATACAATGGCCGATCCGAAGACTACACGTGAAGGCGGTGTTCCGTGTAAGTATTCGTCCACAGTAATCATAATCGTATCCATCCGACGGAGAACAACGAACGTGACTGTAAAATGAAGAACCAGGTCATGTAAGCTGAGCGTACCAGGTAAATGCACTAAAAAAGCTGTGGACGAGCCAAGAATCAAGGCAAAATGTGTGACACTTACTTCGGTTTGAAAGATTCTGCGGAACAGGACCCATGAAAAGCGACGACGTGGACCTTTACCAGCGGTGTTTGAAACTTTTGTGGCGGAAGTGAAAGATCGTAACGTAAGAAATCGTCGTCAAGGAGTGCGCGCTTCCAGGTGGATTCTCCTCGTCGTAACTATAAGAGCGAAGGCCAGATCAAACAAAGTTGACCAACTGGGCCGTGACGTTTCCCCTCTTGCTTCCCCGCGATGTGACCCATTGCAAATTGTTGCTCATCGGCTTTATTATTATTCGGCATAAGATCATAATAACCTTACTTCGTATATATGTAACTCATCAGTCGTAATATTATAATATATGATATTATCTTCGTATTTAATATATATGTATTTAATATGAATCTTTAATATATATCCGATCGGAACATATTATATAGTAATTATGTTGCATATCAATATGCATATATTATTCCATGACATTATTATTATTGTACATTATTATTAATAACAAAAAATGTACATTATTATTTATTATGACTTGCTTGTAACTACTACGAAGGTACTAGTTACTTTGCTGATAGCTTCACGTGTAAGACCGCAAGCAATGACGAAACTATATACCATTATCGCTATAACGCCGGTCGGTTGCAAATACTGACATGCGCCACGCGCCAAACTTCAAAACAAATATCATTATATTATTATGATAGATACAATAAGTTTTACGAACGAAGGTCGAACGAAGGTAGTAATCAGTACGTAGTGATGATATATATTAAAAAAATATAAAAAATACATAAGATTAAATAATTTTATGACAACGGAAATGAAAGTTTGACAACGGAAATGAAAGTACGTACGTGTTGAAACTTTACAAGTATGTTTTCAAGTATGTTTTCAAGTATGTTTACTCGTGATCGAGGGTTTATATTCTTCCGTACAAGTATGATACAAGTATGTTTCGTTTCCAAAAAAATTCCCAAATATATTTTTAGTATTTCAAATATATTTTTAGTATTTCAAATATATTTCCACGAAAAACACCTGAAAAACACTTGAAAAAACACTTTAATGTTTTTGATCTGTATGTGTACTTTCATTTCCGTTGTCATATATTTAATATTAATACCACTTCCAAAGTCAAACTCACCTGGTATCGTTAATCAAGGACCAAGGTCTATCCGTTCCGTACATGGTTGACATTTTTGACAGCGTTAAATCAAGAACGATGGTTTAGCGTTAAGCGATATCATATAATATGAGGCGATGTCATTTTTGTCCATGTTAACTTCGAAATAGCGTCCCGATAGTTTGTCCGATCTTGTTTGCTCATATGACAACGGAAATGAAAGTAGTACTATCTATGCTTTCCCAAGCAAGGTATATAATAACTATATATTACCATCGTAAAATAACGGAAATGAAAGTACACAGTTCAAAAACATTAAAGTTTTTTTTCAAGTGTTTTTCAAGTGTTTTTCAAGTGTTTCTCAAGTGTTTCTCAAGTATTATTATAAATAGTTTACTCCTGAACGATGGTTTAAATTCGACCGTACAAATATATTCGAAATTTATTCGAAACACTTGAAAAACACTTTATCATATATATGACAACGGAAATGAAAGTACACAGATCAAAAACATTA
>JACLAB010001633.1_pt1 | contig 14054 bp, 8 predicted proteins | sample 8027921 | NCBI WGS metagenome assembly JACLAB01 (sample SAMN15725117, study PRJNA655200) | protist metagenome | isolation source: fluorescence activated cell sorting (FACS) single amplified genomes of... | place: USA: West Boothbay Harbor, Gulf of Maine | collected 2000-07-19
AAAATGAGGCGTCTACATCGTGGACAGATGTCACAGAGTGCTTGTTGTATTGGTTACCGGCTCATCTATCGGACTTGCGCATTGCAAATGAAGCATTATTATTGTTAGCAACGATGATTAGCTCCAAGCTCATTCATCCATCATCCTTGAAGCAGAAGTTTTGGCAATTAGGCATCTTTGATTTTTCTGAGGCACCAACGCTGGCGACGCTAGAGCTCGTGGGAGCAGTGGCATCCGTAGGTATGGGTGACCTCATTGTAGCTGGGCGTGCAGTCATAGATTATTTCAATTGGCTATTGCTTGGGCTGTCGCTGAAGAATGACGAACGCCTATCGCTTTACGGCCGGCGCGCACACGTGGTTTCATCCAGAAACTTAGCTTTGCTTCGCGTGCAATCAGCCTTCCGTAACTCTCTGATTGCTGGCTCGCATAAACCATGGATCAGTGACCCAGATAGTCGCATTTGGCTTGAGTTACATGACGAGGCTTACAGCGAATTTCACAGTGAGGTGCAAAAGCTTCATCTCGTTGCGGCGCCGTTTTCTTTGCTGAAACTAGATTTCCGGGACTCAAAGACTGTGTCCCTTGCGAACGCGTCACTGGGTGTTTTAGATGCTTCAGAGATAAGTATGGATCCAAATAACCATATTGAAAGTGCGAAGTGCATGATTGAAGCTATTTCAATTCAAAACGAAGATGTTATTCGAGTATGCGCAGTCGCTTTAGGAACCATCAGCGCTGTGTTCGCCGCCGGGCAAGCTTCTAAATCAGTTCAAAATAAAGATTGGGGAGTCACTGGTAATTTGATGGCATTGATAATAAACCGTATCACGGCATCTTTAGAGTTCGATGCTACTTCGTTACTTACCGCGAAGAACACCTTGCTTGATTACATTCCAATTTTGATGACAGCGTTCAAGGAGATTCAAGACGTCGGTGGTTTGGTACCTAGCCTGGAGCATACGTTACATGCTTTAGTGAACGCGCTGCACGCTATGGCGAGAAGTTTGCTCAAAATAATAAGTGATGGTCTCCAGACAAGTATCACTCCTTTGAGTTCTCGGGCGTCGACACAGGAAGCTTCAATGTTTGATGACGATTTGGATTTTGAAATGGCCGGGACTGATTTCTCTGATACTCAACATTCGAACGCCTCACAGATGCTCGCAGCCGGCGCGTCTGCTACTCAGGATTCCGAAAATAACGTCATCGCTAGTGAACGTATCATTCGTCAAATATTGCGGTGTTTCGAGTCGTTAGCCATGGTGGTTCCAGACGCAGTCGCAGGTTCCGTGTCAACATTGTTGCGTTTTTCAGTGCCACCAGATGGTGCCCCACCTCGTGGTTCTTGTGGTATCGGTATATCGCAAGAAATTGTAGAATTAGTGATCAAATTATTAGGCGCAGCTGATTCTGAGTATCTCTTAGAGCACATTCTCCCCGTGGTTGAAGCTGTGTCTCGCGGGCAGGTAAATTTGGATGAGAATGCAGGATTGACATCCTCGTCTCGTTTGTGGTTGCTCAGCCATGTTTCTATATTAGCAAACGGTCTTTATCGCCTGAAGAAGGATAGTAAAGATGACACAATACCGAGCACCACTTATGAGTCTATTTCAACGTTAGTATCTAGGGCATCTGGGATTGTCAACTCTGAAGAACCGCGCGGTTTGCGACACTGTTCTGCTCGTGCCGCGTTAGCCGATTGTCTGTTTTCCCTCTTCAAACTGAATCTGGATTACTTTCAACCACAGTTTGGCGCTTGCTTGGCATGGATGTTGGGTGATGATAGTTATCTTGTTCGTATTCACTCGGGCGTGGCGATGGCTTGCATTCTTGACTTTTTTGAAGACGCCGATCACATCAGCATATTTCAAAACAACATTGTTTCTGGTTTGGCCATTAAATGTAAATTTTCGCACGACGGTGACATAAACGTGGTCAGCATGGAAGATGGGGTTGATATCGAAGTTGAGTCTTCGAGCTTGCACACTCTCGCAGCAGTTGGCACCGTTTCTCGAGTTCTTGAGCCGTGGTGCGCGTACATGATAATTTACCACCGCGCACGGCGTAGCAAGCGTATTCATGTCCCAGCCATGAACGCTTTGAGGTATCTAGCCACCGCCGCGGGTCATCAATCAATTCATTCATTCGTGAAATATCACAGCCGTACGATTTGCAAGCTCTGGGCTAACTCGGGGATGTGTGTTTCACTGCTGTTTGACATTCCTGAACTTCTTGGATTGTCAGCTGACGCGACGAAGCGTGATGTTGCAAACAGCCTTAAACGCAATCTTTTGCCTGCTTTACTGTACGACAAGGACGACAGCAATTTGAAAATGTTAGCTTCTACGTGTGGCGCAGTAGAGCACATCGATAAATTAATTCAAGCCGATTGGGATGCCGTGTACGCACAATTGTATATTACTTCGGCGCACGACGAACGAGCATCACAAACGCTTCTTCGCGCAAAAAAGATGGCGCGTGGTGGTACTGCTTGGGATGCGGACTCCGTTTCAAATCGAATGAGCGTTTTATTCGAATTGTTACTTTTAGCGAGAGATCCAGTCCACGGCACGAGCATGTGTGACATTCCACCGCCATACCAAAAGTCGGATGACGTCGTGCAGGTTGTCCAGAGACTGTTGAGCGAATCGAATTCCAAAATTGAATGGGAGCAGGGGATTATGTTTCAAGCGATGCTCCATGTTCACGAAGCGCTCGATGCTGCGGTTTCATCTCGTCATCGACTGAAAATTTTATCGGCTCTCAAGGTTTTGTTCGCATGTATCGGTGAAGAAAAGATGAAAACCCACGCCATACTTCGATACGCTCACTTCATGCTTTTTCCATACGTCGTCGATTCAACCGTCGGTACAACGTGCTGTGAAATATTGGAGTTATTAGTCAAGCAAACTTACGACGAGTTGGATGAGCGTGATTGCAAGAGTTCAGCGTCCAAACATCTTACGTCGACGATGGAACATGTCGTATTGCCGCTTGTCTTCTCTCTTGCCACAGTCGCTTCATCAGAAAGTACCGCGATATCGACGTGGCAGCGCGAGAAAGCGGAAGGCTTGATAAACACCACGGTGTGTGGTGCGCCGGAATCAATGCAGCGACCGTTGAGTATGCTGCCACCTATGCCGGATGTTCCAAATTTAAGCAGTCTACAGTTGATACTCGATAATCTTCCGGACAAGCCAACGTTTGCAGATAGATTTGCTTCTGTGATTGATAGCGCGTCTGCTCTACCGCCGACTTTACGAAGAGTTGTTCTTCGCGCAAGTGGCACAGAAGCTTTGAAGCACAAGAGCGAACTTTTAACTTTGTGCAAGAGCGACTCATTTTCGCCAATTCCAGAAAACGTTTGGCGATTTGCTGAGCTCGTGACGCCACTTGACGACGCAAGACTTTTGGCAATCGCTGCGGAACTTCTTTCATTGCTCGGGCCGCTACGTCCAAATACAATAGCGTTTGCTCCACCCGGTACAACTTCAAGAGGAAAGGTTTTACCTGACCGCGATGGTTCTCGAATCATGCGCGATATCCTGCAGCACTTGTGCAGTTTGCTTTGCTCGTCATCAAGTTCAACTGTACGATCTACTGTGACGGCGTTGCGAGAAATGTTTCTTATCAAGAAAGTCTTGAAGGCGTATCCGGAAATGAGCGACGTTGAGCAACTCTATCTCGAACCGTTCGCGCGCTCGACAAAATTTGAATGTTTTGTATCCCCGGTGCAGACACTTCCTTCTATACCTAGTGAAGCATATGTGCTTGATGATGCGCGCATTTGGCTCGCTGATTCGGGAGAGCGTTCTGTGGATTTGACTGTGCAGTATGAATCATGGTTGTGTACGCTCGTCCATAGATTGATTGGAGAGTGCAAAGATCAAGTTTTGTTGATTTTACGATCGATGGCGGCGAGTGACGCCGCGTTAGCGGATTTACTCTTACCCTCAGTGCTTATCGACTTGGCTTTGAATTATCCCGAGTCACCGTCGCCGACTGCAGGAGACGTGCACGCATGTGTTAGTAGAGGTATTTCAATGTGTCTACTTCGCGCAAGTCAACCAGAAGGTAAAAAGCCAGCAAAAACGTTACTTCGAGCTTTAGATGCTCTACGCTCTAAACGTACAGAGGCTTTTCAACGACAACCATTGTCGAGACCTGCTCAGAGAAACATTCCAGCCGCACATAAGTGGAATAAAGTATATTGGGTCGACGTGGATTATCTTGAAGTCGCGCAAGCCGCAATTGAGACGCATGCACCATTGACTGCCATCTTATTTGTCGAACACTGGGTCGAATCTCAAAGTGGGACTATTGCGCTCAACGCGGTTGGCTCTCAGGCAGACATGTCTGATGAAGTGCCACTGTATCTTACTCTTCTACTCAAGGCTCAATCGAGTTTGTCTGAACCTGATGGCGTTTATGGTTTACTTCGCTCGAATGCCCTAGAGTTACAACTGCACTTAAATGAGCACGAGGGACAATGGGATCGTGCGCTTGCTGGGTACGACTTGCTGCGTGGCGACGCCGAAGATTTTGGCGTCGCCGACGCCGCATCACGTGTTCCATTGGTAAAGGCGTTGCGCCAGCTTGGATGCCTTCATTTACTTAAATCATATTCTAAAGCATTTGGCGAAGAAGAGTTCGCTTCACCAGAGCTCAAAGAGGTGCAGTTTGAAGCAGCTTGGCGAGCAGGCCAATGGAATTTGCCGACTGCACTGACACGCGCGAAAGGTACATCTAGTGCAGCTGCATTTAACCAGAGCTTGCACTCCGCACTTTCTGCGCTCGATAGAAACGATGTAGGCTGCGCAGTTCAAGAAACCAATCGTTCTCGTGCACACTTACTTCGAAATGCCATCCGTGGAGGAGCAGAGTCGTCAGATGCTATGAATATCACGATTATGCGGATGCGGATGCTAGATGATGTTTCAGATGCCGCAAAACTATGGCGATACTTTTGTGCCGATGGATTGGCGAATTTGGAGGCTGCTACGCAAAGTCTGCGCGATCTTTGGTCATCACGCAACGTTGACAATGCGCCGTTTCGACTCATCGAACCATCGCTTGCTTTACAGGGCATCATACTCGACTTGGCTGGACTCGACGAACAACATACACAGCTGTTGACACGCACGTCTATTTTAGCGCGAAAAGACGGCCACACTACCGAGGGTGTACAAGCAATTCGAACGATTCGCATGATGGCTCAAAGAGGATCGACAGCGCATGACACTCAACGTCCAGATTTGATAATTTCCAAGACGTCTCCATGGCGCGTTGAAGAGGCAAAGTTGCTTTGGGCGCAGGGCAAATCTGAATCAGCAATAGCTATCGTGAACTCAATCGTGCGTCAAATGAAACCTAACTCGTTGATGCAACAATTAGACACGACAAAGAGTCCTCTAGCAGACCCAAAGTCGACCGCTCAATATTATGAACTGCTTTGCCTCCTGTCGAAGTGGCAAGCAAATGCCCGCACTGAATCAAGTAAAGTTATCTTGAGCAGATTTTTGGACTGCGTCAACGGGGTGACCAGTACATATGGCGCTGATCTCACCGCGGCGAAGCAAAAGTCTAAAATGTGCAAGTATCCAGACAGTGTCTTGTATACGAAGGACGGTTATCATCACGTCACGCATTTGCGTTTGCTCAGTCGGTGCCACTATCGTCTCGCGCAGTACACGGATTTACTCTACCGTCAGTCTGAGGAGCGAGTAAATTCTCCAGAATGGAAGCGTTCAGAGCGCCTGAGAGAACGCAATGAGAACGAATTGACCCGCTTGAGAGGTGAACGAGAAGTCAAGCGCAATGAATTGCAACGGAGGAAAAAGGGGACGCCAGCGTACGTAAAACTTGCAGAAGAAGCAACGAGCCTTTCCATGCGAATCAGTCCTCTTGAAGTTCAAATCGCAAACGATCGCGATGAAGCTATGCAGGTGTACAAGGAGTATTCGAATTCTTTGATTACTGCTCTGCAGGGTTATCGTCGGTCTCTCGAGGCAGGCAAATGGAACAGTCAGGCGAGCGTTTTCAGAATGATTGCGTTATGGTTTGAATTTTGTGGCAAGGGCAATGATCGCACGTTTCGCGGTTCAGAAACGACTAGGGTGATTAACTCAGTGAATGCGGAAATGAACAAGCTCGTCACTCGCTTAACGATACCAAGTGCTGTATTTCTTGAGCTTTCGCACCAAATTGTGAGTCGCCTTGGTACGCCGTGTCACGCTGAGAATGACTTTATCAAAATTCTCGAGACTTTGATCCAACGTTTGATGAAAGACCATCCGCATCACGTTTTGTATCAGATTCAAGCTCTTACGCGCGGTGATAGGGTTGAACGTGCGGGGGATTTTCGCACGTCGTCTGAAAAGATTGCGGCGGCAAAACGTTTACTTGAAAATTACGGCGCTGGTTCAAATGCATGTAAACAACTTCTCGTGCAAATGGATCGCATCATCGAAGCTTACATACATGTAGCTGCGTTGAAGTTACCAGAATCGAATGAACCCATTTATATTCACAGCTTACCGACCGAGGTGAAGAAACGCTCATTGAACAACTTGAAACTTATTCCGGTGCTCACTGCACCTCTACTCGTTGATCCGACGTGTGAGTACCGCGATGGTAGCTTTCCGTATTTTGCACACTTTGGTGAATTTACGAAATTAGTTGGTGGTATTAACCAACCCAAGCTTTTAGAATGTCATGGTTCCGATGGACGAATCTATCGCCAGCTCGCAAAGAGCGGCAATGATGATTTACGCCAAGACGCTGTCATTCAACAATTGTTTGGCCTGGTGAATACGCTATTGAAGCAATGTCCAAGTACAAATGAGCGAAGTATGAGAATCCGCACGTACAAGGTGATTCCATTTTCTCCCGAAGCTGGTTTACTCCAATGGGTTGACAACACCACGCTTCTTTCGACGTATCTCGTCAGCAGTACTCGAGGCGCGCACGAAAGGTATCGTCCAAGCGACATGAAGTCGAAGGATATTCGAGAGTTGATGATGAACGCTAAACCAAGCGAAATTCACCAGCGCTACAAAGAAGTGTGCGAAGGTTTCAAACCCGTGATGCACAAATTTTTCCTCGAACAATATCCTCAGCCCGTACAGTGGTTCGAGCGACGCGTGGCATACACAAGATCGTGCGCCGTGAACTCCATCGTCGGCTACGTCATAGGCCTCGGCGACCGACACAGCAGCAACATCTTGATTGATAAAGCCACCGCAGAGTTCGTGCACATCGATTTTGGCGTTACGTTTGAGCAAGGCTTAACGTTAAAAACTCCAGAACGCGTGCCGTTTCGCTTAACTCGCGACATCGTCGACGGCATGGGCGCGTGTGGCGTCGAAGGCGTCATGCGTCGATGCTGCGAAGAAACGATGAAGGTGCTCCGCTCCAACCGCGACGCGCTGACCACCATCATCGCCGTTCTCGTGCACGATCCAATTTTAAAATGGGCCGTCGGTGGCAAGCGTCAGGACCGCATCTCACACACGCACCCCAACTCAATCCACGCGTATCTCGACCAAGCCCAAGGCGTCCAACCCACCGAGGAGGGCAATTTGGACGCCGAGCGCGCGTTGATGCGCGTCAAGCAAAAACTCGACGGCTACGAAGACGGCGAATTACGCTCCATCCAAGGTCAAGTCCAACAGTTACTCCACGACGCACAGGACCCGTACAGGCTCGCGTCCATGTATCCAGGCTGGGCGGCGTGGGTATAGACAATCCTAGAACGTTGTCCATCCAGTCATAGTCGCGGCATGGATGCCAAAATCGAGTGACGTCACGCCCCCAACTTCGCGCGCGCTTTCGTCGCTTTACCGCACACTTTGACGCCTGTCGCGTTCGCGACTGACGACGATGACGACGATGACGACGATGACGATGACGATGACGATGATGGCGACGACGACGGCGCCGGCGCCGCGCCGCCACCACCGCCGCGCGGCGGCGACGACGACCGCCAAGGCGTCGATGGGCAAGGAACAGTTTACGACGACGTCCCGACGCGATGCGTTGTTCGCGGCTGCATCTGCGGGTACGTGTGCGCGCGAGAGCGACGAGAGAGAGATGCGCGATGATGACGCGTGAGTGTGACGCCGACGACCGGTGGTGTGACGCCGACGACCGATGGAGCGGTGGTGTGGTTGATTGATGGATAAAAAAGCGCGCGCGCGACGCCAAAGCTGAAGAACTGACATTTGTATGTATTTTCGCACGCAGTGATGCTCGTGAGCGCGCCGGCGCGCGCGCAAGCGATGGACCCGAACCGTAAGTATAAGGAGGTGTGCGATCCGACGGAGGATGGTGCGGACTGCCGCGCGAGAATTCTCGCCGAAGATGGACTCGGGGCGGATTCATACAACGCGCCTCGCCGGGAGTTCAAGGCGGCGAATGCATCGACGAATCCGAACTTTACGACATATCAAAGCGATACGCTCGCATTTGTGTCTGAGGTTGAACGATTGTTGGCTATGGATGTGTATGACCCGACGCGTGAGAAGGCCATCGCGGCGTTCCAAAAGACGTCCAATGTGTGGTCGTCCAAGTACGCGCCGGGCGGTTCATCCAAGACTGCCTCGGGTCGCGCGTTCTACAACGCCCTCAACCAATTGGCTGGTCACTTCTCTTTCAACGGCTTAGCTCCGCTCCCGAAGGCTCGTCTTGAGCTCGTTGAAGGTAACCTTGAACAAACGCGCACGTTGTTGGCCCAAGGCAGATAAATTTGTCGGTCGCCGCCACCGCGAATTGCTTTTTAGTGTTGTGCGTTTTTGTTTGCGTATGTGTGCCCATCCAAGTGTTGGATCGCGGTTGAGTATTTATACCTTAGTAGAACCACTGTAGTTGAGAGATTGTCTCATAAAAATTCAGTACTTCAGTCACATTCGCGCGTTTGCCTCGCGTTCCAAACCCGTGTGTCCGCACTTTCGCACATGTTACGTCGTCCTCCGAGTCGCATCGAACTCAAAAGCGAAGACAAAGAAGAGGTTTGTCATCGTGTAAATTGTCATTCGCGTCTCTTTCGCTCTCTCTGTATCTCTCGCGCGCAATATCGTCGTACTGACGGTTACTTTTCGTACTCACGGCGCTCAGTTTGAACTCCTTCGCCGAGATTACTTGGCTACACGCGAACTCGGCGCGCCCACGACGCCACAAGACGCCGCCGATCGCGCCAGACTCGCCCGCGAACACGAACGCGCGCGTCGACTCGGATTAAACCGGTCGTTACAACCACCACCGCAGTGAAAGAAGAGACAGGATGCGTCCGCTCGTCATCGTCGGTCCTTCGGGCGTCGGCAAAGGCACGTTGATTGCTATGCTTCAGCGAGAGTTCCCCGATAAGTTTGGGTTTTCTGTGTCACACACGACGCGAGGACCGCGACCAGGGGAGGTGAATGGCGTGCACTACAATTTCGTGGACAAGCAAGCGATGGAGCGAGACATAGCGAATGGCAAGTTTCTCGAACACGCGCACGTGCATCAAAACATCTACGGAACATCTTTCGCGGCGGTGAAGAGCGTGACCAAGGCAGGGAAGATTTGTTTGTTAGATATTGACGTCCAAGGGGCAGAACTGGTGAAGAAGAGCGGCATGGATGCGGCCTACGTGTTTATCGCGCCGCCGTCGATGGAAGAACTCGAACGACGCTTACGCGGTCGAGGCACTGAGGCCGAAGACGCGGTGTTGAAGCGATTAGAGAACGCACGCACCGAGATGAAGTCTAAAGATATCGCGGGTTTCTACGACGCCGTCATCGTCAACGACGACGTGGACAAGGCGTACATGGCGTTGAAGGAGGTCATCGAGCGTCACGTCGATAGCCGCCCGGCGCTCTCGACGGATCAACTCCTAACCCGTTACGGCCCCGTCGCGTTTGGCATCGCTTGTGCCATCGCCATCGCCGCGCGCGTGTTCATGAACGGTGGGAAGCTTTGAGAATCGCCAGTAGCTCGACAACATTTAGACCACTCCGTTGTCAACGAAGAACAGTTAATATAATAAAGCTCCACCTGGCGCTGCGAGAATCGTCATTGTTTGGACGCGCGCATCGTCGTCGTCGTCGTCGTCGTCGCCGTCTCCGTATTCGAAGAAACGACGAACACACACACTCACCATGTGGTTATTCGCGAAGAAGAAGACGCCGAGCGAATTGCTGCGCGAGAATAAGCGCATGCTCGACAAGTCGATTCGCGAGCTCGATCGAGAGCGCACGGGCATGATGTCTCAGGAGAAGAAACTCATCGTGGAAATTAAAAAGATGGCCAAAGCGAATCAAATGGGCGCGGTCAAGGTGCGTGTGCGAGATCCCGTTCGATGATACGTCGCGTCGTGGCGTTGAGGGCTGTAAAGAGTGAGATTATATTGAAGATTTTGAGAGACAAGTTGATGAATCGCTCGCTGACGCGTCGCTTTATTCGCATACATAGGTGATGGCGAAAGATTTAGTGCGTACGCGACATTCGATAACGAAATTTTATGCGCTCAAGTCGCAACTGCAAGGGGTTTCGCTTCGAATGCAAACGTTGAAGAGCACGCAGGCGATGGGCGACGCGATGCGCGGAGTGACGCGAGCCATGAAGTCGATGAATACGCAGTTGAATTTACCATCGTTAAATAACATTTTGAAGGAGTTTGAGAAGCAAAATGAAAAGATGGATATGACTACCGAAGTCATGGGCGATGCTATTGATGATGCATTCGCTGGCGAGGATGAAGAGGAGGAGACTGAGGAGCTCGTAAACGCGGTGCTTGATGAACTCGGATGTAACGTCGGAGAAGAATTAATCGATGCCCCGGCTGTGAAGATCTCGGCACCGTTAGAGCAAGAACGCGTCAAGGCGACAGCTGTTTTAGAAGGAAGCGTAGGGGGAGAAACGCCGAGTGCACCATCTGCTGGTGGCGCCTCGGCTATTGACGACGATTTACAAGCACGCCTGGATAAGTTGAGAGGCAACTGATACGGAGTCAAAAGTGTCGTCGTTGTACATTGTAATGCTACTATAATTTCTATTTCTACGTCCCAAAGTTTTAGATATACGACTCAATCCATTTGCGTCACGATCTTCTTCTTTCTTGCAGGCTTGAATTCGACCTTTTCCGCTCCAGGGGCGGCGTGTGCGACGCGACGCTTCGCCTTGCGAGTCTCTGCATCGATCATCGTACGACGCAACTTGGTTTGCTTGTGAATAGCCTTTGGTACGTGGTGATGATTGGCAATGCGTCTAATTTCTGGCATGTGCTTAAATCGATCCATCAACGACGCGTTGTACGCCTGCTTGCGCTTCTCACGAGCGAGAAGCGTACCGCCTTGCGCGCTCGCCTTGGATTTCCAGCATCGAATGTTCATGTCATCAGAGGCACTGAAGACGTAAGAGCCATCCATAGAAAATCGCGTGCAGAACACGCGCTGCATACGCTTGGTGTGATACACATCCTTGGAGTGCCCGGCGTTGTAATCGAACAAGCGAACGGTGCGGTCGTACGAACCCGCGACGAATTCGCGACCCGTCGGCGAGTAGTCGATATCCATCACCGCGCTCACGAAATCCTTGTGCACGCACGTTGCAATGTCCAACTTTCGCATGTCATACGAATACAAGTTGCAATCTTCATTAGCAACGGTAAAATTGAACGCTTCCATGGGATTCCAGCACAGCTTTGTGCACTTATTTTGCATGAAGAGCTTTTTCAACGGTGTTTGTTGACGCACGTCGTACAACGCGATGGAACGATCAGACCCACACGACGCGAAAATGTCCACCTCGACAGGATTATAACGCACAGATAGCACCGTGTCTATGCCCCAATCGAACGTATGCAACGGTACTTGCCTCGTCATGTTCCACACTTGCACCGTCGTTCCGGCGGTGGCAAACTCGGGCTTGCCCCAGTGCGCGTCGCAATCGCGAAACCCGTTATCTTGCGAGCTAATGTTATGCGTTATGTCCACAGGAATCGCCCTATTTGGATCACTCATCTCACCCATCCCTGCGCGAGGTAATTTCCACACGCGAACCGTCGCGTCGTCGCTACAACTCACCACGTTGGCGCCGTCGTGCGACACGCACACCCCGCGCACCGCTCCCCGGTGTCCCTTGAGTATCCTCATCGTCTTCAACGACGGCACGTCCCAGACGCGAATCTCCCCATCCGCAGCACCACTCACGAGCTCCGTCAACGACACCGGAGACTTCGCCATCGACATCACCGCATCCGCGTGCCCACCCATTTGCCCGACGAGCGGTTTCGCAAACATTTTATCAAGCTTCACCGCATTCAACGCGCGTTTATACTCCACCGCGCGGTGCATCGGCCGCAGCTCCGGGTCGAGATTACGATGCACTTTGATCGCATCGCTCGTGCACTCGCGCGTGTAGTCTTCTTCGATGCGTGAGATGGTTTTAATCTTCATTTTCGGCGCGTCACAAGAGACCAAATCGCGCCGCCGCCGCCACGCCAACCGCGGTGTCCGTCCGCGTCCCGTCCGTCCGTCGTCGTTCGCGCGCGCGCGGCGTCGCGATCGAACGCACGAGGTTCTCCGTGTGCGTGCGTGTACGCGAATGCGCGTTCAGGTCGTGCTCGCGCGGATCGTCACTACGCGAGGCTGTGAATGCCGTCTGCATTGGTTTCGGCGCCAGTTTGCGACGCGCACATACATGCCGTTCGTTCACGTCGCGTGGTGCGTGCGCTCGCGCTCGGTGCGATGTAGTTTGCGTTCGTTCTCGTCGTTCTCGTTCTCGTTCTCGTTCTCGTTCTCGTCGTCGCCGCGTATTGACAGCCGTGTAATTCGTCGTCGTTATCCGCGCACAGGTTACCCAAAGCGTGCCGCACGCCCGAGGTTCGAAAAGAAGTCGCATCGGCGATCATCAAGGCGCTGGTGAACGTGAAGTCGGCGGAGATAACGGCGGATAAGGTTGTCGTGCGGTTTTCTGAAGCCGTGGACGGGTTTGCGTTGCCACCGGGACACACGCACGAGACGGTGGATACAAAGTAAGACGACGAGACGAGCGTGAGGATGTTTGCGAGGGCGTTGAGTAAACGAACGATGACGACGTTAGGGTCGATTGTTCGGGGGAAACATCAGCGGGTGACGGTTGAGTTGGTGAGTGATACCATGTGACCGAACGGGTACATTGGCAAGCGACAGTTGCAGCGGGCGATGCGCGCGGTGCAACGCGAGCCATTGGATCCAAAAAATCCATTACGTTTCACGGTGATTCGGGTGCCGTTCTTTTTAGAACCTGACTATCCGCGAGATGAGAGTTGGAGTGAAACAAATAGAGTGCGCTTAGAGCGTAAATGGGGAGGTAAACGAGAGTTTGAAGAGCAAAAGAGAAGGCATCGATTGAAGGAGCGCGGTCTCGACGCCGGCATCAAGCACTTTAATTTGGATCGTTTGGCATCGAGTACGATGCAAAGTCATCGCTTGGTGCAGTGGGTGACGAAGAATTATGGGTGCACTGTGAGCGAGACGCTGTACAACGATTTGAACAAGCGACATTTCGAGCTTGGACAAAAGTTGAATGACCGTAAAATGCTAGTACAAGCCGCGAGCGCGGCGGGCGTCGACGCGCAAAAAGCGGAAGAATTCCTCGCATCTGGCGAAGGTGAGATGGAAATAGAGGGAGCTTTGCATATTCTGCGACGTATGGGTATTCACTCTATCCCTAATTTTATTATCGGTGCTTCCGAGGTGTATTCAGGAGCGGTGCATTCCTCGGAGCTCATTCAAGCGTTTCGTAAAATCGAAAAGACTGGCAAGGGCGCGCCTGAGAGCGCGTTCGCGCAAGTTCTTGGCATTCCAGACGAAGTCCTCGAACAACCGTTGGATGCGTCGTATGCAGAAGCCTCTGGATGACAAACTCAATGGGTTGTCACGTTTGCGCGAGACGAATATCGATATTTGTGACGACCGAATCAAAAGCGTTTTGTTACAGCGCCGGTTCGAGTCTGATGTCGTCGATGTCGTCTTCACGCGAGTTTCTCCTAAGACGAAAGTATACTGCCTTAGATATGATCACATCTTTTT
>JACLAB010015679.1_pt1 | contig 14049 bp, 10 predicted proteins | sample 8027921 | NCBI WGS metagenome assembly JACLAB01 (sample SAMN15725117, study PRJNA655200) | protist metagenome | isolation source: fluorescence activated cell sorting (FACS) single amplified genomes of... | place: USA: West Boothbay Harbor, Gulf of Maine | collected 2000-07-19
GTTTAAACGCGTCGCCGAGAGCACGAGCGGGTTGAGGGTTAGCTTTGATGAGGACGCCGGTGGAGGTGGCGAGACCTGGGGATGAGGTGAGGTTGGTGCACGTCATACCAGGGTATGTGTTTTTACTTTTCTTTCTTCACGTCGTTTCTTCTCATTCGTTTGTTCATTCTCACCAAAACGTCTGACGGCGACAAACGCGCGTCTCGTTTGTTTCGTTCTTCTCAGAACATTCGCTGGCGAGGACACTCTCACGGGCGTTCCTTTCGTCGATTACTACCCGATTACCGTTCCAGATGAAGAAAAGGTACTGATATTCTTTCGCGCGATCATCACTCGCGTACTATGCGTTTTCTGCAGGGCGCGTTTGAGGTATCAATCCACGCCGATGCTACGACAAGAGATGCGCGAGGTGCGACGAGCCGAGCGGGTCGCGATAGCCATTGCCTTTGGACTGACGATAGATTTGTCCCAAACACAGGAAGCTGCTTGGAGAAACGATGCTTTGAAATGGATCGAAGCCAACCTGGCGCCGATCTTTGACAAGGCGCAGATTGACTACAAGATTGACATTGTCGCGTACGACACGAATTCCTCGAGCGTTGGGGAAATTTTGTGCGAAAAGGCAACCTTGCTCGACGACGCCGTCGCTGTCTGCGTCGCGTCCACCTCGAAGGGTCGTTTGAAAGAATTTTTCATCGGAAGTGTCTGCAATTACTGCTTGCATCGCTGCAAGAAGCCAGTCATCGTGTTCAAACCGTCAGACGAGGAAAACGAGGAAAACGAAACGGCGGCGGCGTGAAGAGCAAGGAACAAAAGAATGCGTGATGAACACTTTTACAAATTTACCTCGATAGATCTCGTCCGTCGACCGCGAAGATAAAATCGGCGTAGAAACGTTCCTTGTAAAAACACAGAATCTCCGTTTCTCGCGTCACTGACTCGCGTGTACGACGTGGATGATTGGTCGCGGCTAACTGATTTTTGGGCGGCGAGGCTGCATCTACGCCGACGCAGCCGCCTTGGCGGCGGCGATGACGTCTTCAATCGGCGCGTGATCACCAAAATTACGCTCTTGAAACTGGTACTGCACTCCCTTGTTACCCGGTTTCATGACGAGAAGGCCACCCATGATGAGACCTTCGCCATTCAAATTATGTTTCGTCACGCCGGCCTTTTTCGCCTCTGAGGCGTGCTTCCACACGCGTCCGAGGGGATTGAGAAAGGCACTCAGAGAGCCCTTCTTCACCTTTCCCCCGGCAACCGCCTTGAAAAAACCCTTATCTTCGTCCAAGTAGAGATTTTCTGGCCAAAACTCCTTCTTAAACTCCTCCACTTCCGCTGGGAGACCCTCTTTGAGCACGCACACAAGTTTGCAACCGACGGCGTCAAACTCGCTCTTCTTCGCGTACACCTTGAGTGCCTCCCCGCGACAGAGAATTCATCCAGGACGACGCATCACGACGATGACGGCTGGGTTCTCTGCCCACAGCGCCGACGCCGCGAACGAACCTTCGCCCTCCGTCTTCGGTAACGAGCGAAGTTTAACGTCTCTAACGTCCTCAAAGCTCGCGCTCACGCGCGTGTGCTTTGGCGAATAACTCACCGCCATGTTTGACGACCTTTGCGCGGCAGTCCCGAACGCGGCGACGGAAGCGAAGAGAGCGACTCCGACCGATGCGTTTCTCGTCACTCGCCCGAGTCTCGCTCCGAGCATGCAAGACGCGTGCGCGTCTGTGAGGCTGGAAGACGAGCTTTTGTGTATACAAGTCCTGCAGGAAAGTGCCCGCTGGGCACTGCGCAGCGATGACGAATCGATTACAAACAGATTACAAACAATAATAATACACCGCGATGGGTGGTCGGAACGCTATTTATGCACTCCACCGATTCGTCAGCTGAGCTGACCAGAATCGATTATCAAGACGGCTTCCTTGGTGCCGCCGCTCTCTGAGCCGCAACGCTCGATGCGTCGCAATACGTCCATTCCAGATAATACGCGACCGAAAACGACGTGTTTGCCATCCAAATGCGGCGTGGCGTCGAGAGTTATGAAGAACTGACTCCCATTCGTGTTCGGTCCCGAGTTGGCCATCGATAAGATCCCTGGACCGTCGTGCGTCAGAGCGAAGGTTTCGTCGCGAAACTTTGCGCCGTAAATCGACTCCCCTCCCGTGCCGTTGTGCATCGTGAAATCCCCACCCTGCGCCATGAACCCGGGAACGACGCGATGAAACGTCGAGTTTTTAAAGTGTAGAGGTTTTCTCGTCGTCGCGCTCGCTCTCTCCCCGGTGCACAGAGCGCGAAAGTTTTCGCAAGTTCTCGGAGCAGTCGCCGTGTCTAGTTCGAGCTCGATCCTTCCGACGGGTTTCTCGTTCACGGCGACATCGAGAAAAACGATGACGGGACTCTGGGAGGGACCGACGGAGCGAGACGTCATTTGATTCGCAAACGCGTTCGACGTCGTATCCGCGCGTCGTCTTTTGGTGTTTGACTAGTTTTGGATTCTGAAACGCGTGGAAAAACTTCTAAGCTAAAACTCCTCCGCTACCGCCGCCGTACCCGGGCGCGCCCCCGTGTTCCCCCGTGGTTTCGTCTCCACCAGAAACTCTAATCTTGTACTTTCTCCTCAGCGCCTCGAGCTCCGCCTCTTTCACCTCCACCTGTTCCTTGATCGCGTCGATGGCTCGTCTCAGGTTGGACGCGTTCGCCTCCACCGCCGGCGCCACCTCCTTCACCGTTCTCTCCACCAAGACCCCACCGACCGATCGGAAGCACTTCCTCGACGGATCCAAGCCTTTCACGTTATCCAACACGTTGACGTGTTCCCGCAGGCTCACGGCGAGCTCGCCGATTTTCACTCTCGCCGCGTCCACCTCTCTGCTCAGCGTCGTGAAGTAGTCGATGACTTCCCTCTCCGTCGCGAACGCCTGCTGCGGGGCCGGCGTCGATCCCCCCGCCGGGGCTGGCGCGCCGTTCGTCGTCGGGGCAGACATTCCCACCTCTTCTCGTGTCCGTCGACCGTCCGTCCGTGACGCGCTTCCCCGTGTCGTCCACGACACGTCTCGGAGTCCCGTCTCGAGGCCCCGCCCCGTTGACCGCGTCTTTTGGACGGGAGAGGAGAGGAGGTTTACAAAAATACACCCGTCATAATTACCGCGTCTCTTCTCTCGCGGAAAACGGCGGTGTCGTGGACCCTATGAGACAGTCAGTGTGCATACTTTAGTACGCACTCGAGCTACTAAACCGATCGACTTGGCGCAGTGGAAGCGTGTTGGGCCCATATACCGTACGAAGTAAGGCTACCCAAAGGTCGCAAGATCGAAACTTGCAGTCGATAACGATTTTTTTAGTTGTTTTGTCGCTTAAGTGTAGGTTAAATGTCCGAGTTTTTATAGTAATGTTTTTTATCTAAACCCTAGTTTGACGTACTGTGTGTAACATAACTAGTAAGTAGTCGATCATATCGTTTTACTGAGATATCCATCGTATTATACACGGTTTCTTTCGATGCGTGATAAAGGTGTCCGTCGAACAAAAACGCGTCGTCCAGCGGTTCGGCATTTCGTGACGCGACGCGTTTGGGGGTTGCCGACGCGCGGCGACTGCGAGAGCGTTTTAATGACGCCGGACGAGGCGGTTCCGCAGGTGGAAGAAGACGCGTCGTCTTCTAAAAATTCCCGGACAGTCGTCGTCATAAAGGTGGGTACCTCGTCGCTGCTCAAGGCGGAAGATGGCGTCATTTCCTTGTCGCAACTGTGCGCAATGTGCGAGACGGTGTCCTCGCTGTCGAGAGCGGGATACTCGGTCGTGCTCGTGAGCTCTGGCGCGGTGGGGGCGGGAATGGTGAAGATGGGGATCAAACCTGGACCGCAGAAACCGTCGCTGGCGACGAAACAAGCGCTGGCGGCGATTGGACAGCCGCACTTGATGAGGTATTACGAAGACATTTTTAACACGCTGGGCGTAAAGTGCGCTCAGGTTTTGTTGACGCTTGAAAATCTCAGTAATCGCACGCAATACGGGAAAGCGAAGAGAACTTTTGAGCAATTGTTTGAACTCGGCGTGGTTCCCATTGTGAATGAGAACGACACAGTGGCTGTGGAGGAATTGAGGTTTGGCGATAACGACACGCTGAGCGCTCAAGTCGCCGCTCTCGTCGAGGCCAAGTATTTATTCTTGTTGACGGACGTTGATGGGCTCTACACGGCGAATCCGACGTGCGATCCAACGGCGGAGAAGATTGAAGTGGTTGAGGATATCAACGCGCTCGATGTGGACGTCGGATCTGGCGCTGGATCGAGCGTGGGTACGGGTGGGATGGTGACCAAGCTCACGGCGGCGCGCATCGCGAGTGCGGCGGGATGTCAAACCATCATATGTCTCGCCTCGGTGCAATCGACCGCGATTGCGGACGTGTTGGAAGGTAAAACAAACGTAGGTACGAAATTTTTAGCCGCAAAGAAGAGTGCGCGGGGTAAAAAGAGATGGTTGCTGACGGTTCCTATTAAAGGCGCCGTCCGAGTCGACGAAGAGGGCGCCAAGGCGGTGCTCAACGGAATGGCGCTCATGGCGGAGCACGTCGTCGCGGTCGAAGGCAGTTTCGGCGTTCAAGAAAGCGTACGTATTTTGGACGAAGGTGGTTCAGAGCTCGGTCGCGGGCTTTCAAACTATAGGCTTCATTCGATTGAAGAGTTTCTCAACCGGGGTCCGCAGGCGTCAGACGACGAGTGGGAAGACGAACTCGACGGTCCGCCCGAGCTCATTCATGCCAACAATGTGTGCGTCACGAACGCTTCAGCGCTGGCGAATTCATTTGTTCTCCGCAACATCACGACGTACGGTTCGATGATGATAGAAAGCGGTGGTTCTAGCGACGCCGACAGCGATGTTCCTCCCTAGCCGCGCAGCAGTGTAGTGTGAAGACAGACGAGACACTTATTTGCTTGCTTCATTCTTCCCCGTACCGGCGACACTCTTCGCCGCGTCTTCCTCTCGAGTCGTTCATCCCACATGGCCGCGATCGTCGGCACCATTGAATCGCTCTCGAGCCGACGACGCGACGTCCTCGTCTCCTCGACCACGCCGCGGCGTCACAGTCACGCTCGACACGGCGGACGAGTCGTCGTGGACGTACGGGCGTGTCGACACTGTCTTCGTCGCACCAGCGAAGTTTCGGACGCGGGTCCCGTTCGCGGTTCGCTCGTCCCCGTGAGAGGCACGTCGGAGAACGAAGAGACGTCGACGAGTCGAACCGAAGCGGATGAGGACACCGAAGAGCGCGGGTTGAGTTACAGAGTTGCCATGAACCTTTTGGACTTTTACAAGACGCAAATTTCACCCGTCTTGCCAAAGAGTTGTCGATTCGTTCCGACTTGTTCAGAGTACGCGAGACAGGCGTACACAAAGTACGGGACGAAAAAAGGGTTCATTCTCACGGCTTGGCGGATAATGAGGTGTAATCCTCTGGGAGATTCGGGATACGATCCGCCAGTGTGGCCGCCGCCATATCTCGGTGGCGAGCGCGCATCGCTGGATTAGTTTGGTTTTTTCCCACGTAGCTCTAGCTATAGTCTATAATGATGTAAAAATGAACGTCTGAATCGTCATGTCTCGATGCACGACGGAACTGCGTTCTTGTTTTCTATTTCTAATCTCGCGCTCAGCAAGACGCCGTGCGCCGCCGATGACATCTTCGATGCGATGGAAAGTTGATCGTCTGACCACATCCCGGATAAGTCTCTGCTGAACGTTTTCCTCGATTTCGGTAGTTTCGACATGAAGAAGAGCATTTTTCTCGCTGTCGCTGCATCGGCACACAGAGAAAATTCTCTCAAGCAATGCAACGGCAAGTGAGACTCCTCGCCTCGCCTCAGCAACGTCGACATGAATTCTGCTTCAAGCGAGGCAATGGTCGATGTGTTGCTACCCAGTTCCGCATTTGCAAAAGCGCGGAGCGCATTGGAGAGGTTTCTTTCGATGACGTGAACGCTCTGTGCTAATCTATGCGCAATCGTTTTCGTCTCGTTGCTGCTCACCGTCGTTTTCACCTCCATCTCAACATTTGCCAAGATGAGAGGAACGAGAAGGTAAGAAATCAAAATGATGACTTGGAGCCCGCTCCAGGTGGTTTCCTTTGGTATGTGCGGCGCCAAAAGTGCCAGAATTTGAACTGACCTCACAAACGTTTGTGGTATGAATAAGCCTTTGATGATCAACAAGATGAGTTGATCGATGGATATCTCTGGACTCGGTAGTTTTGGATCAAGCGCGAGCAACTCTTCGTACGTCTCCACCAGTGGGAGTTCGGGATAGTCCTCGCCTTCTCGAAGAGGCGCACACGATATGATGACGTCAAATGTCATCGGTGAGCTATCGATTGGACATTTCGTCAGAAACAAAAAGCAGAGATCGATGGCGCTTGCATAGAGCACTTGATCGCGTGTTCTCAAGCACATGACGCCACACCAGAAGATTTGCGCGTAAGAAAGGACCTCATATGGACTCATGGCGCAGATAGAAGACGACATGGTCTTCAAAAGGTAGCACGTAAGATCTTTGCCCATCTGTCTCTTCTTTTCAGTCTCCGCCTCTTCTGAAATAGACGCGCACGAACACGCTGCAGCGAGAAGAGACGCAAACGCCTCGTCATCAAGTGGAAAGTCAAGCGCCATCAAAGTTATGGCTGATGCTCGCGCAAGAGAAAAGGAGGAAGAACGCATTATCCATCGTCTAGCCTCGTTTGACCATCTCTGCCTCAAGTTTTCATCCAAATCAATAGCCAGAGGAAGTATCTTGACAAGTTTTCTTATTCTCTCCGCGCTCCAAGGCTGCCCTGCATCATTCTTCAAGAACAGTCGAGCCAATTTGTAAGCTGGACCGTTCTTTATGCTCATCCCTGCCAGCTTGCTTGCGAGATTGCACAGGAGTTCCCCACAAAAGTGTTTCACAGTCGGCTCATTCGCCACGAGCAGAGTAACGGACACGGCGTGTGCCAAGACCGGTAAGTGGAAGCGGAAATCTTCACAGTGATCAATCGCGAGCTCAGACAATAGAATGATTCCGACATCAGCAGACGAAATCTTGAGGAGAGACGAGTCGTTGTTCTGTGGTGTTTTGTTTGAATCGTTGTCATCAGATTCCAGGGCCCGGAATGAGATTGTGTAGACGAGCTGATCTATCACCTGCTGAGGTGAAGTAGCAGACAGCCATCCACACGCCGCTTTGGCAACTCGAAACGTGTTGACATCGAAATCTGTGGCTGCCATTGCGAGAGTTCTTTCTCGCAAAAATCTAATGGCTGGTGCGACATTACGCGGTTGAGAGCCGATTGCCATCCATAGAACGCGAGCTTTATCCCACTGCGTCCCGACCGCGTAGTTTGTCAAGAAATATAATCCTTGTAAAATTTTGTCCGAGTTGCCCGTGGCGACCATGTGGGGGAGGTGCAAAGCCGTCACCAGCGGAACCAAGCAGCCCATGACCCGAGTGTGAGATGCAGAAACGCGTACGAATTCATCTTTTTGTCTATTCCACACCTCCAGAACAACTTCTGGCGCAGAACGATTATTCATTTGCGCGAAATGTTGACATACTTTGAGTAGCCCCTCCTCATCATCAAATCCTGTTACGTTTGAGAGTTCAGTTTTGTCGTAGATGACGTCAAGCAAGGCGATAGAAGAGCTTCGGTTCCTTTGATCCTCATCCAAAGCGTTGTAAAGAACTAAAGTGAACAGCTTTGACTGTCCAAGCTCCCCCAGGGCGACCTTTCGAAGATCAGAGATTATGCTCAGATGTAGACTTGAAACCAGCCTCGATGATGAGTAGCACAAATTTGAACAAGTGTCCAGCAATGCAGTATTTGAAGACATCAGTTTTAGAAGAACGCGTTTCGAGAGATCAGACGTGAGACGACTGTCCATGTCAACGAGCTTGTTTGCCCAAGAAATGACGTTTTGTGGAGATTCGCACGTAAAATACCCACTCGCACTCAAGGCAGCGAGTGCTTCTCGCGCAGCGTGAGCTACTTCGTGGATATTTGGCCTTCTATTCCTATACATCGAAAACTCGGCGACGAGGTTTCGAACATGAGCTGATGAATCAAATTTAAAGTCTTCTGGAGTGTCCAAACTCACGCCTTCTTGCCACGACTGAAAGTTCTCCCATAACTCTTTTTGGGTCATGGCTGGCACGTTCGCAAGCCTCGTGGTATCGTCCAATACAGAACCGACGATAATTGCGACAGCAAATCGCATCTGATTGACTTCATCTGTGTCACACTCTCGAGGCGCGGTTGTTTTCAAGTAAGAACACACCATGAGTACGAATTCAATCGCTCGATCAATTTTTGTGGACGAGTCTTCTCCAATTGAAAAGATGCCGTTTTGTGCATAACTCTGATACACTTGACCGAGTCGAATCACCATGTCGACATCTTCTCTGTGCCTTCTTTTCATGATGGTCGACTTCATCAGGCCGCTCTGAAGCGGTAGCAAGGCATCGAGTACTCGAGATTTTGAGCCCTCTGGTATCAGCAAGAAAAGACGCATAATGGTATCAACTTCGGGTACAGAGAACGCAAGCCGCGGGATCACCATGTCCAGTAGACCTAAGATCGAACCTCGATGTCCTAAGATGACGACTTTACGTTTGCCATCGTTACCTTCTTCTCCATCATTTCCAGAGCACACGAACAACATGTAATGCTGCCAAAGTTTGTATCTGTACTCTGAAGGATGTATCGGCACGACGGCCATTTTACTATCTCCTTCTGCCACCATCATCGCCTGAATCCGTTGATAAGCTTGAGCATGCACCGTCGTATACACGCGATCACTCACACTCGCCACCTCTTCACTCACTGATCTGATGAATACTGGTGTATGTTCTGCCTTAAAATGTTTTTCAACGATCGAGGCTACGAGTCCAGAAGAGATGTTCCTGTGTTTACCAATTTCTCCATGCAATTTGCTGATTTTTTTCAACGCCTCATTCGCGACAGTTCGTACAGAATGATCCGCATCACACACCATAAGTAAAGCAGCTGCCTCTATCCGTTCATCGTCGTAAGATGCGTAGTCTGGATTTTGCTCAGGGATGTTGCGATTCCAAATTTCACAACAATCTGAAAGGGCCGTTATTGCGGATAATCGCAAAGCCGGGTCCAAGGCTCTCAAGTTTAATATACATGAAGAAATAGCCTTGAGAATTTCGCAGCGCATATTCGGTACGAGTTGCATTGCGTGAGACAGGTATCTTCTCGCCGATGTGCGAGCCAAGATGGAATCACCTGCAAGCACGCTGCAAGCATACGTCACCGTACTTTGCTCAGAAAGCTTACTGTCCACCAACACTAGACAGTTCAGGAACGAATCATCAGGTAATCCATTCGGTAATGCTGGCAGGCTCTGTACATATTTGGTCATCATGTTGTTCAAAAATTCAGACCATGACGCGTCGATATGTGACCCTGTGCGTGCAATCTTTTGCATCGCGTTGCAAGCCAATGCGTGGAGCAAGGGCGACGGATCTTTCATGAGACCGTCCATGACTTGTGAACAAACATTCTCATTGATCACGTGAAGTCTTGCCAAGCACTGCGCCAGTACCCTTAATCTAGTGTTTTCTTCGAGTGGCACATCGCGCCGCATACTGCTCATGCATGCAAAGATGCTTGATTTTATCGCACCAATAACTTTCTCGTGCGTAGAGGAAGCGCCCAGGAGGATATTCAGTAGAACTTTCAGTAAGATGGAAACATGAAGCTTCTGTTCTAGGCCTGCGGTCACCCGGGATTCAACCAGTAAAAGCGTAGATGAATCCATCCAACTTTTGTCGGGTTGTGTCAATAACAAGCCATGAAGTGCCCCTCTCAGCGGCAGACCCATGCTCGCCTGTTTCTTCTCATTCTCTGCTATCCATCTATTCACGTCTGTATCCACCTTAACGATTGTGGCTCGATCCACGTGGCCGTCGGTGCCATCTCTATTCCCCAAGTGATTGCGTATAATCAACGTTAGACTCATCCCCAAGCTTTGTCTGAAGTCGCTCTTGCGAAACGAAGGAGACCACGCAGTTGGACTGAAGCCTGTGAGTATTTGCGAGAGCCACTTGGGTGCATCACGGCCCTTAGGCTCGATGGCACTCGACGCTAAAGCTAACCAGTATAGAAAGGCCCTTTTGGTTTGCGTCTGACTCGATTGAAGTTCTTTGAATAAAGTCTTCAGCAAAATACCTGGCTCGCAATCGAATAATGCGCGAGTCGCGAACATCAACGTTTGCGAACGTGTGGCGACGACTAGCTCAACGACAGATAAGTCGAGTACTAGATCTGCCCATGTGTCCCGATCTGGCACTTCTAATGCGTGCGATAAATCCATCAAATCAGCCACGAGCAAACTGCAGAACTCATCAAAAGCTTCGTCGGCTCGAGTTTCAGTTTTAGCGGTTTCCTTCAGGATTTCAATCGAGATTACCCACCATAGCCTCCGGTTGGAGGGACTTTTGATGGACGAGCGAGAGCGCAAAAGTTTCCGCAGTACAGCTTCACCCACAAACGAAGAGTCTCGGCCCGCAAAAAATCTTTTGACTTCGATTTGACCCGGCGTCCAACCCACGTGCTCGTGCGTTCGTTGGGCATTCGAGAGATTCTTCGAGGTAGTTGGCTCTGACTCTCTCGAATCCTGCAGAGATAACCTGGAGATCAACACATCTATGAATGTCCCCGCATCATCTCCACCCCCTGAATCGACATCCATGTGTCACTGCGCGCGCGGCAGCTTCTGCGGAGTCGGCCTGAAACAAAGCTGGTGAATCTTGGAAGTCGCGTGGACAATTCGTTGCTGCGCATGAGTCCGACTTGGGTGAGAAGCAATTACAGTCGTGTCTAAATTTGTGTTCTATAACAAAAAATCGCTACAGAGCCATATCTGAGCAGGCTAATGATACATCAAACGCCGCCAAACACTTGCGAGCTAGAAAGTTTTTCGTTTCCTGTGGCCACGGAAGCTTTTCATGAGCTTCATTTGGAGATACTCGAGGCTTGATTTTGAAGAACGCGCACTGGAGCGCGTAGATTTAATATCCAAACTCTTTTTACGAGTGCTTGTCCATGAGTAGATGAATAAGTAATACGCAGTAAGAAGCATTACGAGAAATACAAGAGCGATGTAATAACCGACACTCGGTTGCTCGTGATGAGCGCTCATGAGCTGGAAAACCCCATCTGCGCCTTCACAGCTCATCTGTTCGCAGTAATATTTCTGGAAATAAGAGCGCAGTCGCGTCGCTTTGTCGTTTACGCCGTTGTCAGGGAAGCACTGACTCAAAAGCCGCTCGCACTTGTTCTGGATGCCTGCCATATACTTTTTGTCACACCACGGAAATTTCTTTTGCTCTCGTTTTAAGTAAGCTGCATGTCGACTGCACTGCAACACATCGCAGTATTCAGCCAGGCACAAATCCGCCTCGGCGGGGATCTTGTCCATGTGTCTTCGCTCCATGTGCTTGTCGACGTAATACTCACTCTTGAAGACTTTATCACTGTACAGAGACTTCCAGTAATGCTTTGAATAGCGCACGCGCTCCTTGTGACGCTCGTGCTCGTAATACATATCTCGTAATCTACTCAGTGGACAGTTCGAGTCTAGCGTGTAACCCGCGCCATCGGTGACGGGATAGAAGAACTCATCGAGGACTGCTCGAGCATTTCTTGAACGTTCTCGTGAGCAGGCGGTAGAATCGCCGCTCGCGGCGCGCTCTTGCGCAGACATCCGTCACCCCCTACGATTTTTACAACTAAAGACTCTAGAGATCTACGACCAGTCTTGAGGCGCGTCCGCGAGTGAAGCGATGTAGGTAATCAATTTGGTACTAGTTTTTTGTGTGACAAGGCTGTACAAGCTAAGGACGTTTAAATTTGGGAAAGAGCTCATCAAACCCCCTTTTAGGCGCAGGCTTGCGAGAAAGTCCGAGCCTGACGTTTTCTTTCTGTTTTGGAACGTTCGCATCATCAGAACGCGGGGCTTCTTCGGGGATTCGTAACACTTTGCACGTGCGCGGGTTCAAATTTGCCTGGCTTAGCAGCGGACATACTGACCCGAGCTCAACACGCTCTCCCCAGGTCACATCCTCGACTAAATCCTCACTCTTGAACTGAACCAACTTGCGCAAAGATTCGCGAGTCGTGAAGCCATCGCCGTCGTAGCCGCTGTATCCAACTTCCACCGTGTTTTTAAGAACCTCTTTACTCAGCTGTCTCTCGAAAACTTTCTGCTCAATTGTCCCCGACGTGATCAAACGATATATAGTGACCGGCTTAGTCTGACCATCCCGCCAAATTCGTGCCATAGCTTGTCTGTCGTGCGCAGGATTCCATGATACATCCATGAGAACCAAACGGTTTGCACCTACGAGATTCAAACCGGCCCCACCGGCGACAACAGACAGAAGCATCACGCGTCCACCACTTCCAGAGTTGAAATTCTTCACGATGGACGTGCGCAAATCAACCGCGACTGTACCATCTAGTCGCGATGTCGCTAAACCTATTTTTTTGCAGATCATGTCGGCAGTATCCAGTGAAGCGGAGTATCCCGATACGAGCACAATGCGCTCAGTGGTATCTTCTCGGTTGGTGAGAGCAGAGAGCAAGTTCTCAAGCACCGCAAACTTTGCAGAACCTTCGACACCTCCGGTGTACGTAGACGGCAGTGAATCACGCATAGCACGTTTAAGCTCTTCGACAGTGGAGGATTGAATGACCGTATTAGCATCTCGATCTTTTTCGAAGTTTTCTTCTTCGTCATCTACTGTTATTTGTGAGATAGCTTTTCCATCCAAGACTTGGTCGACTTCGTTCGCCGCTTGACGCAGAATTCCGATGGCACAAAGAGCCGCAGCACCCGAAGATGAGCTGTTGTCTTTGCTAGTCCACGTCTCTACCAATTTGGCACCGGCTGCGTACGCTATACGCTGTACTGGCGTCGGTTGACACAGCACAAGTAGTTCCAATTTGGGAGGTAAATACGCCGCATTTGTTGAAGCTTTCCTGCTCAAGATTTTCCCCGCCGTTCTACGCTTGAGCTCAGCTGCTGCCTCGAGACCTACCTCCACGTCATGTTTCGATGCTCCTTTTTCGTATTGGCGCTGAATAGGAATCGTGAAGGAACGTTGGAAATCTTCCAAAGGACCGAGCAGCCCAGGTTGCGCAAAATCGAGCACAGCGGCGTACTCGTTCAAATTGTTCTGTATTGGCGTCCCCGTCAGCAGAATTCGCATCGGGGCGTCTATGTCTCGCAATGCCGATAACGTCTGCGAGCCAGAGGCATTTCTAAGCCTGTGTGCTTCGTCACACACCATCAGTTCTGGCTTCGTCGCGGCTACTTTGCCTGCAAAACGCCTTGCAGTCTCATAAGACATTACGAGCACTGGCCATTTATCAAAAGAACTTTTTGAGTTCCCAGCAGGCTCTGAGCACCAGCGGTCGACGGCCGCCGCTATAGACTCTGTGCTACCCTCAGCGAGAGAGGCTTGCACTCGGACCCCACCGAGCCACTTTTTAAACTCATCGCCCCAGTTGCCAACAAGAGAAGCCGGGCAAACTAAAACCGCACGCCGACAGGTTGGATGTCCACTCGTTCCTTGCTTGAGCATAGTCCACAGCACTGCGAGCACTTGCAATGATTTACCTAGACCCATTTCATCCGCCAAGACGACACCACGCCTCCCCGAATCATCTCGATCATCGTCCAAACCATGAAGCGCCCGATACATCCATTTTGAACCTTCGCGCTGATGTGGTCTGAGCTTATTTGCGACGAAAGGGTCGCAGACAATCCCATCGATCCAACTAGTTGGTCGCATCGACGTTGACGATGCTTCGTTACTTAGCGCGCGTCTCACCGCTGCCTCGCATTCGTCGCCAGTGGCGAAGACTAGCGCGTTGGTGGCTCGAGCATCGTACAACGCTCGCTGCTTCTCCAACACAACTTCAACCGTGCGGTGCGGTGTGGACGCCGACGGCGGCGCTGAACCGATGGGAGACTCAGCGAT
>JACLAB010002603.1_pt1 | contig 14040 bp, 13 predicted proteins | sample 8027921 | NCBI WGS metagenome assembly JACLAB01 (sample SAMN15725117, study PRJNA655200) | protist metagenome | isolation source: fluorescence activated cell sorting (FACS) single amplified genomes of... | place: USA: West Boothbay Harbor, Gulf of Maine | collected 2000-07-19
TAGAGATGTTAAATCTAAATCATATACCCACTTATAAAGACCAGGTTTAGGTTCTTTAACATATGCGCCTGTAAACTTACCTTCTGCATCAGAACCATCAGCATTCTTATTTCTTCTCAAAGGTCTGTCCGGAGCGATACGATTACTTCTTCGTAGGAATGTTAATATCGCACCTTCTAACCATTTTGATGAGAATATGAAATCTTCATAGAATACGTGTCCAGCATGGCATATTGCTCTAGCTAAATCGATATACTGTAATTTCTTATCCATTTCAACAATCAGTTCAACATCCACTAAGTTATACTCAATGAACTTCTCTAAATCATCTCTGAATAATTGGTCAAGGTTTCCTTCGTATTCAATCTTACCTCTACCCAATGTCATACGAGCAATAGTATCCAATCTATAATTTGGATGCTCTGTATATGTAAAGTTTTTAAATAGAGCCATATAATCTAATGCAGATACACCGGCTATGATATAACGTTGTCTGTATTTATTCCAATGAACCTTTTGTATTGGGGATAATCTATTTGCGTTTTTAGTTCCTAATAAACGATTCAGTCTATTATAAAGATAAGTTACATCAAAGAAATCAATATTCCAACCTGTTATGATTGTAGGTGAAATCTCTTCCCATTTAGATAAGAATGCCATTAACATATCTTCCTCACTTCGGAAAGAACGAACCATAGCACCTTTGATAGTTTTGTTTATCTCATCACCATCGTTTATAACATATACGTGATAATCTTTTGTTGCTGAATCATGGAATGCTACTGAAGTCATTGCGTTCTTAGCTTCAGTAATATCAGGTAAGCCTGAGTTCATTTCTACCTCAATATCAAACGTTAGTACAACGTTACCCTCTGATACCTCATCAGAATCACCATACTCATCAATCAAGAAGCGAGTTACCTCATTTACATCAGATTCATAAAGTTTAAGGTTATCTTCTTTCTTCCAATAGTTAATTTTCTTTAATCGGTCGCCATAGATTGATTGATATGAACCATTACCATCTTCTACATAAGCATAATTCCTATACTTCTTTGTAAAATATCCACGAGAATCATCCCAACAATGGATAATGCCTGCTTGTTTCTCATAATATACATTTTGATAACTTCCCATTAACTTCTTTTAATTTTAACAAATATACGAAAACTATTTCGTATTTCCTAAACAATTCTTACTTATTTGATGACGTGCTAGATGTGATGATGGTAACTCCTTATTACAAAACTCACATACAACTCTACTAATCGTTTTTCTTTTAGCAGCTTCTGACATTTTTTGTTTAGTTTCTTCCGTTGGAAACCATTTACCATTATCTTTATAAACCCCTTCTTTTACAAGTTGTTTCATTTTATCAGAATGTGCTGGCCTCTTCTTACCTTTCCAATAACTAATCTTACCAGTCTGTGCTTCTGATTTACGTTTTAACCACAAATCCGTTTCTGCAGGTGTATAACTCTTCCGAGTATCACCACCACTACCACCTTCTGTCATATTACATAAATTATCTAATCCAAACTCAGATATCAATTTAACTTCCAAATTGAATGCCTCATCTTCTGATAACCCATCCTTTATGATTTCAGAATCAAATCCACCATCTTTTTTAACAATTCGTTTCCAATGGGTATTTCTACCCTTATCTGATTCGACCCTATGTTCTTTTCCTTTACCAATGTAAAAGGTAGAACCATCTTTTTTTCTAATGTGCTTATATACATAATATTCCATAGTTAATCTCCTATGGTAATATATATGAAGGTTTCGTAATAAACGTTACTAACTATACAACTTTTTATGTAATTCTCCAAGCATTTTACTCTCATTCTTTGAAAGTTCTTTTGCTCTATTAATAGCGTTTACACTCATCTCAGCTTCGAACTCTGAATCATCTAACATTCTATCTAAGTATTCAAAGAAGGTTTTCTTATATTTAAAGAACATACCATTAGGGTCTATCTCTTTATAACATTCAGATTCATGCCAAATCATTGGTGTTCCATTCATCATACAATCAGTACCACTAACAGACCATCCGTAGTTGGTTTGCTTCATTTGAACACCTACTTTACAACTCTGTAATCTTTTATAGTAATCGTGCTTTGCTACTTTAGCATTATCAACCCAACCATGTGGTGGTATTCCATTTAACTGAGGAATCCATACTTTGAAATCTTGCCTTTGTGTGCGATATTCTTCCATCAACTCCATAAACTTAGGATACCCTTTGTATGCAGCTGCTCTATGGTTAAATACAATTACGTTTTCTTTCTCTGAGTTTGGTTCTGAGATTATCTTTGAATCTTCTACACCTAAGTTCCAAACATTTAGAATACCATCGAGCTTCTGAACAAATTCATCGTTGAACGTTTCTTTAGCTTCTTCTAATACCCTATTCTTTTGGTCTTGTGTATTTAGATAACAAGTATCCATCTGAGATACACCTAATAATTCAATAGGTAACCATAACCACTTTGCTTTACCTGGTCTACGGTCAACACCATTACATACTTTCATTTCCCACCAATGGCAATAGCCAATGATTTTGGTATCAATGGAATTCTTATACCTTCCAACTTGCGGCCAATCTGGTAAATGTGAATAAATCACATCGTAATCAACATCTCTCAGTATTTTGATGAGTTCATCAGAGGGGAAGCCCCTCTGATTCATCATATCACCAGGAATATCAACCTGGTGTTGTTTTACATTTGGTAAGTTTAACTTCTTTGTAACCTTACCCTTTGGAACTATAACATTCCAATAGTATTCACCATACTTATCTAACCCTTTAATGTGATTATGTATCACATCAATGAATGAGTCTTTCTCAATGTTAGAAGAGTTGGTGATATTTGGTATCACCAACACCTTCCTAGCATTGTTATAATCTATGCTTTCCCAAAAACTCATTAAAGTGAATTTAAGTGATTGGCGATACGTTCGCGCGCCGGTGGTATGTAATCCGAACATTGAGATAGTTCTTCATTAACCATTCTGACAAAATCATCACCATGAATTGTTAGTTTTTTACGATTTACAGATTTTGAAGTTACTCTAAGATTATCATATGTTGTAACCCCACCAGCTTTAATTCCCAACGTATGTGGTATGTAATGGTCTCCAGCCAAATCTTTTCTTTCAAGCGGAGTATTGTAATAAAAACAATTACCACCCTGCTCTTCCCACTTACGAATAATATCAGCAGTTGAAAATACACGTTTAGGGTCTAATTCAGTTACACCAAATTGTTTTAAACTATTTTTAAGTTCTATATCCAATACTTTAGTTATAGTCTGAAATGCTCTCTGATTTTTACCATTGAACAATTGGTTAAATGGTTCTAATTGGTCAGTACCATTATCCTTAGAAGTCCACATAAAATGGTCTTTATATAGCTTCTTCGTTGTACAACTCCATTCTTTATGAATATCAAAAAACTTAGATACATATTTTGATACATCCAATTTACCATATTTATTTTTTAATTCATAACCATATAAAATCAAAATCTGAGATAACATTGGTGTTAATCGGTGTTTGTTATTAGTTGGTACACTCATAATTGCACTTTTAGCGAAATCTACTAAAGGTGTTAATACACTTTCTTCAAAATCATAAAATTGTGTATCAGTTGATAACTCACCACCCGCATCTTGTATATCTGAAATCCATTTGGTGTGTTTGGTCTGTGATACGCCATCACGATATCCATTTTGTAACAAATATATTAACTCAGAGAACCATTCATCAACTTCCATACGACCACTCAAATTAAAAGAATTGGAGAAGTGTTTTAATTTATATACCTTACCATCGTAGGTTCTATCAAATAATGATAAAGTTTCAAATCTAGCTGAATTACGAATGAATTCTGATAATTTACCTCGTATAGCATTTCTAATCTCTTGTGGTTTCATTGTGTTTACGTTATTTAACACATTAATGAACAAATCAGCAGTTTGTTCATCAGTAAGGTTTTCATACCAAACACACGAAATTCGATAATCAATAATTTTATGATATAACGTTAGATAGTTTTGATAAATATCATCAATACTCATACCACGAACATCAATACCATTTCCAAGATTAAATTCATCACCTGTACCTAATCTGAACTTACCATTGATAAAATCAATAATTGATGTTACTCTTTGCTGACCATCTACTAACTCAAAAGTAAATACTTTCCCCTTCCTAACTACACGAATGTGTATTTGTGGAATTTTTAGAAATGCATCCGATAACACCGTCAACATAATTTTCTGCTTCCATTTTAGCGAAGCTACTTTTTCTCTCTGATACTCTCTTGCTTGAGTATCAATTTTTGGAGTTTTATTACTTGTTAAATACTCCACACTAACATCACCATAATGTGATTTAGCTTTTTTTGTTTGCCCGAATACAGATTCGGCTTTCTCGCAATAAACAAATTGCTCTTCCATAATAAATAAAATTTTGATAGTAATTTAGCCTTCACTTTATATTTTCGGCGTTTAATCACTATCTGATTTAAACTATGTGACTTTAAGGTGTCACGATTACCTTTGATTTGACAGGGTTATCTCCCTTTTGTTATACAAATATACGACATTATTTTGGAACTACCAAACTTTTACTCAAAAAAGTTATTAACAATTACCAAAAATTGATATCATTAGATTCTTCAGGTGCATATGTGGTGTGATTGATTATATCAGTATTATATGCGTTCAAATCTTTAGGATAAGGTCTGATTTCATGCTTTAACCTTTTCAATAAATCCTTCTTTTCTTTTTTATTGGTAGCAAGTATCTGAATGTACCTATGTTTAGGTGGTTCTTCTCTTCTCCAAAATTCGGTGTAACCATCTTTACCTATCTCTCTACGAAGATGTTCTAAGTTACCACTACCCCAATTATTATAAACAGTTCTACTATGAATCCAATCATATGGGTCTTTGGTTAGGGATATACCCCAATTTGGCATGAGTGCTATATCTGTGTTTAAACCTTGATAAATCCAATTGGTAGCTTTGTAAATACCACCAACGTGTCCTTGTCCGTTATTAGCATAACTGAGTAACACTTTGATATTTTTATCATTATCCTTTATCCATTGGAAAGTTTTACCTAATGCACAACTCTCTATATTTGAACCGAACCCATCATCTACATATAAACGAGTAAGTTCTAAGATATTATCTTTTGTTAAACCATCACATACTGATGTAGGTGCTTTTGCTCCGACTGGGAATCCGTATACAGCAACTCCAACTAATTGCTGGTCGTTTCCAAATACATCCGTTTCATCTAATGTATGGTATATACCTAATGAATACCTACATGCAGTCCATGCATGAGTATAGTGTTTTTTGATAATCATATCTTTAGCGATAGATTTAGCAATTGGAGCTACACTCACCTTAGATGCATCGACGTAATGTTTACCTTCTTCTTTCAATTGGTTCTAATTTTCTAATTTCTAATTCTATTTCGTTTTCACTTTTTGGATATTCTAAGACAGGATGTTTTAAACTTTTCAGTAACTTCCTTCTTTCACCGCCTTTCGAAAGAATGTAAACGTATCTATGTTTACGGGGTTCTTTACGAATCCAAAATGGTTTATCAATCTGTTCTTGTATCTTAGTAGGATTGTTAGTTCCATAATATGGAAATATTGTTCTACCATGCTGCCACTCACCATCTTCACTAAACTTAAAACTCCAACCATCGTTATATCGTAATGAATCACCCTGATATAACCAATTAGTTGCTTGGTAGATAGTTCCGTTATGACCCTCTTTTGGGTCTGAGTAAGATATCAATCCTTTTATTTGTGGTACATTTGTTCTTAACCATTGGAATGTTTGTCCTAAGAACCAACTCTCTATGTTAGAACCATAATCATCAAATACAAATACCCTTACTAATTCTAAAACTTCCGTTCTATCTAATAAAGGTGTGATTGATTGCCCACTTAATCTACCAATCGGGTCACCATAACATGCAACACCTATTAACTTATCTGATGAATTGAAGAATTGATGTGAATCATCTTCTATATACAAACCTATAGCGTAAGATACCTTAGTCCATAGATGTGAATAATGATTTTTTACAATTATATCTTTAGCTACGGATTTGGAAATCTTCCTTACTGTTAGTTTTGATGCATCGACGTAATGTTTACCTTCTTCTTTCATACTATGTAAATATACAATTTATTATTGGGATATCCTAATTATTTTATAATTAAGATTTACGTCTGCAGACTTTATATGTGAAAATGTGCTTACCTTTTGTTTTTATTATCTTTATACCCGGATCTCCGTTTTTATATCTCCTACTAAGTTCCTGCCCATATGGCCTATCGGTCATAGTTAAACTTCGGATGTGTTTTATCTCACCATCAACTTCTAATTTAGAACCTTCCCCAGTAACACCACCATAAGTAAAATTAGCTGCTTTGTATATAACACCCGAATGGCCTTGTTCCGGATCAGCATAACTAATAACGTATTCCCAATTGGAATTAACTTTTAACCACTTTAACGTTCTACTTACAAAATAACTTTCAGCATTTTTTGGTGTATCATCAATTAAACATAACCTCCGTAGCTCCAAACATTGAGTTGGGTTTGAAGGCCAATACTTATTTGCAGCTGCCGGTCCCGCTGGTCTAGTGTATATACAAACACCAACTAAGCTTGGAAATCCAAAATTACCCGATTTCCATAATGTGAATGTTTCTTTATGTTGAATATTAACATAATCTGAGTAATGCCACTTCTTTAAGAAATCTCGCACTTGCTTTGTATTCGGAGAATGTTCAACCCAATAATGCTCTAATGCCATTACTGATAATCATTGAATTTTCCGTGCAATAAATGCCTCCAAGTTTCACCCTTTACAATCCTACGGATATTAGCTGGAGATACTCCATTATTTCTCGCCAAAACTTTAATGTTTCGGTGTCCTATTTTATATAGGGTTCTAATAGATGTAACCTGCTCTTCGGTAAGCTTATGTGCTGGATGTGATTCCCCTCGTAGTGCCATTTTCTTTCGTAACTGTTTCTTATTGTAAATATACAACTTTTTTTTGGAATTTCCTAATTTATCTTGCGGCATTTATATAAGTTTCTTTTGACTGAATCCCAACGAATCGTTTTACTTCAGTTGACCCATTTACTAATATCACAGTTGGTACATTCCTAACGTTGTATTGTGATGCTAATGCTGATTGTGAATCTACATCAATTTTTTGAACTGATACTGATTGGCCTACTTGAACCATAATCGGTGCTAATGTTGAACAGGGTTGACACCATTGGGCTGAGAAGTATAAATATTTCATAATGCTTTTATTTTAATTGTTATCAAAAATGAAATGGGGAGGTAGCGAATCTCCCCATCTCGTCCGTTACGAATAACGGTCCTAAAGGTGGTCGTTAGACCACACTATCGTCTAGCCATCGCAGGAGAGGCAATCTGGGTCCATCGCTTGTTGTGCAATATCACCTCTGAGTACTGATTCGGTTCTCGTATAGTAAAGTGTTTTTACACCTTGCTTCCACGCTTCCATATGTACTGTATTCATCCATTTCGGAGTTGCCTCAGATGGGAATGCTAAATTTAGTGATACTGATTGGTCAATGTATTGTTGTCTGATACCAGCTTGTCTAACCAATTCTAATTGATTGATTTCCTTAAAGGTTTTAAATACATCCTTTACCTTATCACACTCAATACCCTCACCTACTTCTGATATATTTGTAAGTTTACCATCACAATATAACCAATTATCTAATTCAGCTATATCCTGAATACTACCACCATCAGCAAGTATCTTATCCCAAGTATCTTTGGTGTTGATTCCAGCTTTACGGAGAACTTTTTCTAATTCTTTGTTTTTTCTAATAAATGTACCTTTTGAAGTTTGTTCAGTAAATACATTTGCAGCCCAAGGTTCAATACCTGGAGAAACGTTACCACTTAATTTAGAGTTAGAAACCGTTGGTGCAATTGCTCTTAGGTGAGTATTTCTCAACCCAGTACCAACACACCATAATGGTTCTCCGTAAATATCTGCTAAATCTCTACTTGCTCTTTCAGATTCAATCTTCATTTGAGAGAATATCTTACGAGTTTCAAATTGTGCGGTTAATGAATCAAATGGGATACCTCTTTGTTGTAAGTAAGTATGCCATCCTAATACACCTAATCCTAATGCTCTACCCTTTTCTGCTGAACGTACTGAGTTTTCAAACCCACGCATATTTTTTGCTTTATGGATAAACTCATCTAATACACCATCTAAAAACCAAGTTGCTGTATAAATTAAATCTGTATCTTTCCACTCATCGTATTTTGAAAGGTTAAGAGAAGATAAACAACATACGAATGAATGATTCTCATCTGTATGTAATGTAATCTCAGAACATATGTTTGTCATATGAACTTTTAATCCATTATGCTTATATGCTTCTGGATTTGCTTTATTGATATTACCTTTATACATAATATAAGGTTCACCCGTTGCTTTACGTTTCTGAATTACCTTACTCCACTTTCTACGAGCTTCTGCATCTCCATCTTCTAATTGCCGCATGAACTTATCACCAACTACAACACATTGATGTAAATTTAAACATTGTCTGTTTACGTCGCCCTTTGGTTCACGAATATCAATCCATTCATCAAAATCACCATGTTCTATGTTTAAGTTTACTGATGCAGCACCTCTACGAACTGAACCTTGATTAGTAGCTATAATAGTTGAATCAAATATCTTAGCAAATGGTACTACACCATCTGATGTTCCATTTTGATTGATTTTACTACCTGCAGGTCTAATCATATTCATACCAAAACCAACACCACCACCACTTTTGGCGAGTAGCATCATTTCTAAGTTTTTGTTTCCTATTTCTTGAATCGAATCACCAACATCAACTCCGAAACAAGATATCGGCAAACCCCTATCAGTACCCGTATTAGATAAAACGGGAGTAGCAAGATTAAGCCAACCACGCCAAATATAATCAAAAAACTTAGAGGCCATATCACCTCGTTCCAAACGGCGCGCGACCTTAGTAGCGACACGCCAATACGCATCTTTTGGAGTTTCTCCTTCCAAAAGGTAACCTTTACTAATTGTTTTAACATATATTTCTGTATTTGCCCACGATGGGAAATCGACATCCAACTCCCATCCTAATTCTTCTCCGTGATTCTTCATTCTTTTATGAATACCCCATTTTTAGTTTCACCTTTACGGTCTTTTATTTCATTCCATGCTGCTTCTAAACACTCTGATGGGTGGTATCCTAATTGCATTGATAATATAATCAATGTTACAAAGGAATCCCCAATACCATCTACCAATTCATCTTTGTTATTTTTAGCAAGAGCTCCGGCAGTTTCACCTACCTCTTCCATTACTTTTAACATTTGTTTTGGGGCGTTTTCACTTTTTAAGATGTTTTTATCATCTGCCCACCCTATTACGTTTGTAATTAATTCATCAAAATTCTTCATAACTTCTTTTTTTATTATTATTACCACATATCATTAAAATCTTCACCTTCGTTTGCCTTACTGTAATCAGTTGGTCTTACTGCAAAGAAATCTGTATGTGTTATTCCCCCGGTAAGGTGATAAAACCAATCTAAGTTGGCCGCTTTCTTATCATTAAATTCAAATGTAGGTTCGTATCCTAATTCTTTTAACTTTTCATTACCTCTTTTTGAGATAAACTCTTTTAAATCAGTTGATTTTAGATTTTCTAAATCACCTTTCTCAAATATCATATCAATGAAATTATGTTCCATTTCTATCATATGTTTTGCTGCTTCATGTACATCATCCTTAACTTCTTCAAAAAGTTCAGGATATTCGTTACACATTTCTCTGAATAACTGACAGCCCATCTTAGAATGAAGAGATTCATCTCTAACACTCCATTTCATTTGTTGACCTATTCCCTTTAAAAGATTTCTCATCTGAAACGAATATAGAACTGCAAATGAGCTATATAAGGAAACGCCTTCTGCGAATGCTGAGAATATTGCTAATGAACGGGCTACTTCTTTTCTGGCATCAGGATTTGTTTGTAAATCCGTATGTGTCCAATCAGCCGAAGTAGCGGTTAGAAATTCAAACTTTTCTGCTATTGCAGGTTCATGTAAGAACGCTTCAAAATCTTCTAATCCCAAAGATTCGTTTAGGTATGAGTATGCAGTTGCGTGAATTGTTTCTTGCGAACCAAACATCATAGCCATTTGTTTAATTTCATGCTTTGGAAACCACTTAGTAACCATAGTAGTCCAATAATCAGATACGGCACATTCAGTTTGAGCGAATCCTAATAGGATATTACCTACTAAATTCTTTTCTTCTTCTGATAGGTTCTCGTTCCAATCTTTTAAATCACCTTGCATTGAAATTTCAGTATGTAACCAAAATGCCTGTGCTTGCTTCAACCAACCTTCGGTATAATACTCTGGGTATTCGAATGGTTTATACTCTATTCTCTCTTTAAATAATGCCATTCGTTTCCTTTTAATTTTGTTAATTTAAGTTCTTTGGGGTGATAATAAATATAGATTAAAAATCAATATCTGTTTTTAATTCGTTGTATTTTTGTAAAAGATTCTTACGAACTAATGATTCACCTTTATTCATATCACTTTGGGTTTGTTTACCATCAACAGAGTCATCTGAATAAATACTCATCCTACCATTACTCATATTTGCTTTAGATGGTAGAGTCATACCATCTGGTCCAAATCTATTTTTTATTACGTGCCATCGACCCGTTCCTGCTAATTTATCTTCAATCTTTCTACTTAATGATACCACAAAATCAGCAGTCATTAATTTTGAGAATGAACCTGCTATTGATGTGCCTGTAATAACATCTGCATCTGCTCCACTTCGATTAATTTGTGATGCTGTATATAAAGGACATTCATATTCACCAGCAATACCCCTCAATCCTTCTACTAATTCTTCTAACTCCTCATGTCGTTCTTTTCTGCTATTACCCTTTAATAAATCAGCGTAATCACAAATTATCACATCAGGGTTCTTACCCTGCAATACTAATTTATCAAGACTAGCTCTTATTGCGTTCAATCCAGCAGATTTAGTAGGCCAATACTTAACTATCAATTCGCCTGGTAAATTAGAAACCTGTCGTTCTACTTCTTCGATGTTATATTTTAGGTTAGGTACAGCAGTACCTGTTAGTATAGCATCATATCTCTGACCTACATAACCTTCGTTTAACTCTAATGTATAATGAACCACAGTTTTACCAGCTTTTACAGCTGCCATCCCAACATTAATTAATGCCCAAGATTTACCAATACCCGGAGGTGCTGCAAATAGTATAAGTTCACCTTTACCAAAACCACCATCTACTAATTCATCGATTACATCCCATCCAGTCGGAATAACATTTCTAATGTTTGATTCATATCGTGCTTTAACATCTAATTTGTATTCATGTCCGATATCAGTATCTTGACCTGATTTCATAGCGTTATCAATCTTTTCTTTGATAACATCAAACTTACCTTCTTCAAGTAATTGAACAGATTCTAAGATAGCACCCTTAAAGTTTTGGTTTTTACAAAACTCCAACGTTTGTTCCTTAACATACTCTAAATCATCAGATTCTATTTGATTCCAAACTTGCTTTAAGTTATCTAAAACCGATTGTTTTAGTACATCCCTCTGTACCTTATCTATTTCAACTTTAAATACATCTAATGTGGGTAATTTAGAGAATTCATCAAAATGCTTTAGTATTATCTTTACTAACCACTCATTAGCTTCCGAATCAAAAGCCTCAGGCTTCAAGATATCATATACCGTTTGTAGGAATATTCTATCAGATAATAGCGCTGATATTATTTTTATTTGAAAGCTAGTCCCAAATTTCTGCCCGAATGTATCCATAGTTTTTTATTAGTACTTTGTAAATATACAACTTTTATTCTAAACTAACAAACTATTTTCTAGTTTGTTTTGAATATGTGTCTAATTCTGTCCAAGTGTTTGATAACCACACCTCTATATTCTTAAAAGCAGTGTATAGTTTATCAACCATAAAATCTTTTTTGAACTGAAATGAGTTTAACCCTTCAATTGGTGAATCTACCACACTACGGATTGTTGAGGTTATTGCAGAAGATAACATATCTGGTTCTTTTAACTGCATTAAATCGTAGTTCAATGTTAATACATCTTTACTACCCAGTATCTTTGCTTTTAGCTTCTCATCATCAAGATTCTCTACATTTTCAAACAATTTATCCATGCTCATATTATCTTCTTGAAGGAATGGTAACTTATTTAAAATTGTTTTAGGGCCTACACCCTTAACACCTGGAATATTATCTGATTTATCACCATCGAAGATTCTGAAATAGACTAAGTTCTTTGATGGAACTCCATATAACTCTTGCACATCATCTTTGTACATCCATTTCTTTTTAGTTGGTTGATATACAGATATTCTGTCATCAACTAATTGTAAGAAATCTTTATCAGATGAGATTATCATAACTTCTTTTTTGAATACATGCTTTGCAGCATATGCCATAATATCATCAGCCTCAACATAATCTACGAAACATACATCAATGGGTAGTAAATCTAAGTATCTCATCAACGTATTGAATTGATTCTTCATAGATTCTCTCTGGTCTTCTAAATCTTCGTATCCAGCTAATCTGTTTACCTTAGTCATCCCAGTTCTACCTTCCTTATAACCTTTATACATTTTCTTTCTACGAGTCGAACCACCCTTTCCATCAAATACCATAAAAACTCTAGTAGGTTTATTGTTTCGGATAAGAGCGCCGAGGGATAACAGAAAACCTGTTACCCCACCGACGTGATTCCCATCGTCATTTAAAGTTGGAACTGCTCCAAAGCATCTGATAAACATATTAAGACCATCAACAATCATTACTTTATCATTAACATCACCATGTGATGTTTTAGATAGATTGTCAACCATTTCTTTATATTTCGTGTGTATCATCTAATTGCGTTGTATCTGTGTTTGCGTTTTCGGATGCTTCTTTGTATCCTAAAATATATGCATCACAAATTTGTTTATACATTTCCTCTTTTATCTCTGGTTTCTCTTCCAATTTACCTTGAAAATCTTTTGCTTGAAATTTGATAATCTCACCAGTCTCTTTGGAAGTCCATGTGTACCATGCACCGCCTTGTTCTAGTAACTTATATGTTTTCATAGTGTTAAGCCATGAAGCATATCTATCAATACCTCTATCAAAATAGATTTCAAAATCTATTGAACGTAATGGTGGTCCCATTCGGTTTTTAATAACCTGAACTCTTGTCTTAATACCGACTGATTGGTCAACCCCACCAATTTTAGCGTTAAGTTTACCCATCTGTTTCATTCTCAATCTACAAGATGCGTGAAATCCTAATGCTTTACCACCTGATGTTGTATATGGGTCACCAAATGATACCCCCATTCTAACTCTCAACTGATTTGTAAATACCACTAAGATTCTCTCTCTTCCGATAAGATTTGTAATCTTTCTCATTGCTTTTGAAATGATTATAGCCTTTTGGGTTGCGTAACCCGCTTGGTCATAATCTGCAGCAAGTTCTACCTTAGTGGTAGCTGCTGCTACTGAATCAACTACAATTGTTACTAATCGTTTCTTATCAGATTTTCTTACTGATTCAATAATCGAATCCATTGCATCAAAGATATCTTCTACCGTTTCCAAAGGTACATAAAGTAACTTTGCGGTATCAACACCTAATGCTTCTAAAAACTCTTGATTGATAGCGTTCTCTGTATCTATGTATACTGCTAACCCACCCTTTTTCTGGCAGTTTGCTAATGTATGTGCAGATAATAGAGATTTTCCACTCGCTTCTAAACCCGTAACCTCAACTATTCGTCCAACAGGAAACCCACCATTCGGTCGATTCGATATTGCTAAATCCAGCATATCATCCCCAGTAGACACCCACTC
>JACLAB010002523.1_pt1 | contig 14037 bp, 9 predicted proteins | sample 8027921 | NCBI WGS metagenome assembly JACLAB01 (sample SAMN15725117, study PRJNA655200) | protist metagenome | isolation source: fluorescence activated cell sorting (FACS) single amplified genomes of... | place: USA: West Boothbay Harbor, Gulf of Maine | collected 2000-07-19
AGTGTACGCGGGGTTATTGGACGGGGTGCAGAATGCGACGGACAGAGTTTTAATAGCGGCAAAAGTTGGATCGAATTTAGTCGGCATCGCGGAGGTGTCGTTGCCGAACGGGAAGCGGTTCGGCGCGGAGAACTACCGACCGAAAGCACCGGCGGATAAACCGTATTTATCGGACGTCGCCGTCGCTACAACGCAGAGAGGGCGAGGGATCGGTAAAGCTTTGGTGTTAGCCGCGGAAGAGACGATGAGAGAGATGGGTGAGACGACGATGTATACGCACACGAAAGTGGATAATAAAGGCGCGCAAAAATTATTCGAGAAGTGCGGGTACGCGGAGCCAGAGTGGGCGAAAAAAGGGTTGACGCAAGCGCAGATCGCGCAAAGGAGTACCGAATGGAATCCGTTCGCCGCGGTTGGCCTGGTTGAGGTGGGGCATTTTATGCTCGAAAAGCCACTAGGACAATAATTACGATAACGGAGTTTCTTATTATCGGTATAGCGAGCGCGAGCTTTATCAATACAAACTACTAATATTACACTACTACTAATTTAAAATCGTTTTCTTCTTCCTCCTTTCTTTCTTCTCTTTCTTCCTCTTCTCTTTTTTCCGTTTTCCGAGGGTAACGAAAGGCTGAGCATCGTATTTCAATCGCATAGCGTGAATCACGCACGACCCAGCGCCCGTTCTTCGAAAGTCTGGGTGTAAACTGGACACCGGGACTTCCGCGCGGTCGAAATCTTCCTTCGTCGCCTCGGTGTAAAACGTCGTCTCAGCTAACGGATGCCCCGTGGGGTACCGGCGAACGTTGCCGATGAGAATCAACGTGTTTCTTCCAGCTAAGCGTTTGATAGTATCCACTAACGCTTTCCATTTACTCGTATCGTTGCCGTAAACGACGTCCGTGGCGAGGATGAAGTCTGGATGTCTCGTCAGTTCGAGAATCTCTCGAGCGTCGCCTGCGCCCCAGACGAGTTTCTTCGTCGAAGATCCTTCGCCCGCGTTCTTCTTCACGTTCTTTTTGAGAAGCGAGAGGACGTCGTCGTCGCCTGTACGAGTGAAAATAAACGAAACGAAAAGTATAATAACGTAAGTTTGCTTAGAAAATGTAAAGAAGAGTACCAAGATGAAAAAATGTACGAGAGCTACTATCAGACGCATCCGTGGCAAATTAAAGGATGTTGTCAGCGAAACTCCCCGGTGACTTTTCAGTCAACTCTTTTGTACGCTCTCTCTGAAACTCAACGGCCACAAAGGAAGACCAGTCGAGGGATTAACCGGAGCGAATATACGAGAACATAAAACACAAAGAATAAGAAACGAGACGACTACTATTTGTGAAAAAACGAAAAATACACGTACCGTCGGTTGCGATGACGTTTGCGCCGAGTTTCGAAGCCACGATGGAAGGCAATCCGAGCCCAGCACCGAGTTCGACGCCAACTTTTCCTTTACCGAAGAAAGCATCGCGTGCGTTCAGATGAGGCGTAAAAAACCCATCCTCGCCAAGTTTTTTCCATTTTGCATCGTTGCTGCAAAACGCGTGCAAATCGACGGTGGAAAGTCTTGATATCCATTCGGCTAAGACTCTCGAGCCTTCCCAAAGAGCGACGCCGGTATTTTGGCGCCCAAATCCGCCGCACGAGTCGTCCACCCTGTCACTTTGTTTAGACGCGTCGTTTGATGGCGTCGCCGAGCGCAGCTTTATCGCCGACTCGTCGACTAAACCGAGCGCAGGGAACGGAATCTTAACCGTCCTTTTCGAGCGCAGAAGTTCGTTCAATTTTTCGTACTTGTGCACATCTCCTCCGGCTCTCTCGAGCGCGCCGAGAAACTTTAGCAACTCTTGCGCGTTGAACGTGTCAAGAATTTCCGCAGCGCGTTTAGCAATTGTCTTCAAAACTTTTTCAGGCGTATCCAATCTTTTTGCAAATGCTTCGGTCACGTTCGCGAGATCACGCGCGTTGAATTCGTCGATAAAGTTTTCTTTACGCAAGTCTTTGTGCGCGGATTCAAAGACGTCTTTCGCCCTTTCATTCGTGGCAACATCGGGCACGCCGTTCGAAAAAGCCCAAAGAATCATAGAGAACGATCGAGCATCGGTTTTGGTTTTGAAGAATAGAGAAGACCTCGCATCGCAGAAGTGCGTTCTTGAGAAGTGTTCAAACGTAGATTTGATTCCTGTATCTTCGAAACCAACCACGTCGCCGATTTTCGCGAGCGACCAAAGAATGGTGGACGCCTGTCGTCCGTTCATGTTGGCGATACCGTTCGAATGCTCGAGTACGCGTAGCATCTCGTTGATGAAAACGTTTTCTTGTTTCTTTGCGATTTCCCCCAGGAGTTGCGGAAGTTTCGCGAGTGCCCAAAGGACGTTGGCGATTAACCCCACCTTACCGGTTTCGTCGTCGTCGGTTTCATTATTCGTATCGTCTGTGTACGAAGCGATTGTTTTTGTAAAGAACCGACACACTTCGTACGCTAATTCTTCGTCCTCTTCTTCGTCGTCTTTTCCACCGACTTCGCCGTTGCTCTCGTTTACTAAACTAACACCCACCATGACCATGGACAACTCGTGCGCGTTCATATTCTTTAAAACAGCACTTTTCGTCAACGTTTTCAACTTGAACCAAAATTTTGGATCTTCCGCGCACTGATTAACTTTCGCGAACGCTAAAAACGTATTCGCGACGTGCCTGGACTCAAATCGACCTTTGACAGTCTTCGATATGAGCAGCTCTTTCAATTCGAGCGCCATCTTATTCACCAAAACTTCTCTCCCTCCGTTCGCGTCTTCGTCGTTTGGCGCCTCGTTGAATTTTGCCATGGCCCACGCGACGTTGGCGAATTCCTGTGCGTTGAATCGTTTCGCGGGAGGACCAGAACACCCCATCTCAACCGCGTCTGATATGCTTTTCCTCACGTCGCACTCGTCGTCAACCACCCAAACCATTCGTTTTTTCCCATCTCCTTCCGTTTCAGAAGCCAACATCTTCGCCAAAGACCAACACACGTTCGAGACGCCTTGCGTCGTCCACTCGTTCAATTTGGACGCCGCAAACATCCTTTGCAAAGGCGCTTGCATTCGAACGATCGCATCTTCAACGCCTTCAAATACTACTAACACGCGACGATGATGACAACTACTACTCTTCTTCTTCTTCTTCAACGCGGACGCGTCGCCGTAAATCTTCGCAGACGCCCAAAACAAATTCGAAATCTCCTGCGCGTTGAACTGCCTCTTTGCTTCGTAATACTCTACAAAAACGTTCGAAATCGCGTCTAAAACGTGCACTAATTCCTCTCCGAATGTTTCAAAATCCTCTTCGATGGCGAATACCATCACCAATCGCATTTTCCCGATCGACCATAAAATCGTGCTCAAATGTCTCGGTTCCAACTGCTTCTTATCGTTCGCGCGGAGCACGTTTTTGCATCGTTTAAGCAACGCGAACAGAACTTTTACGTTCAACTCCTTTTTCTCGCTGTTTTTGTTGTTGTCGTTCATCTTCTTCTTCGTCTCCATCGCGCCGCCGCCGCGTTTGGACGATGATTCTGTTGATGATAAAATCTTCGCCAACCGACTAAACGCGGTCGCCACGTTGACGATATTGAACAGATGACTCGATTTCTCGATCGTCGCGAGCACGCTCGAAAGCGAGAACGACGCGCAGAGTTGCTTGTTGATCTGCTGCGGGTGGTTTACCCCCCGCATGTTGATGTTCCACTGGTGTTTTAGTGCATAGTTTTCCTCTGTTTGAAAGTGGAGCATTTCCCCAGAATACTAAGCTCTCAATACCAATACCACTCACTTCGATACACGAACACTCATAATAATGTTGTCGATGATGGCATCGTCCTCGTCTGTCTCTGCGTCGACTACTGCGTGCAATATCGCTCGCGGTGGTGCCACAACGACACGTTCCGGGAGGGTTCCGATTCGATCCGTTCTCAACGACAGAAACTCATTTCTCGTAGCGAAGAAGATAAACACCACCAACACCATTAGCAGAAGAAAAAGAAACAACCGAGGCGAGTTAGTCGTGTCCAACGGCTTATTCGGCCTCGGTTTACCCGAGCTCGTCGTCATCGGCGGCGTGACCGCGCTGTTATTCGGGCCGAGTAAACTCCCCGAGTTGGGGAAATCGTTGGGGAAAACCGTGAAGAGTTTTCAATCCGCCGCGAACGAATTCAACGAAGAGTTGAAGAAAGAAGTGAAAGAAGGTGAAAAGGAGAACGAAGGAGCGAAGAAGGAAGAAGAAGAGGAGAAGTGAGTGTTATTTAATCGTCGCAAACAGAGAGCGTCAGAGAGAGAGAGAGAAGAGGTGCTTCAATCCGCGTTTCTCTTTAATTAACCGCATGGTGTTTGTTGTTGTTGGATACTCTACGTATATACTGCGAGTGCTATTTATATTCTCTCGTGTTGTTATTACAAACCAGCTTTCATCTTTGCTTTCCGTAAAGCGACGGCGGGACGTTTCTTACCACCCGCGGACGAGGATGCGCGTTTTTTCTTTGCCCCGACGAAAGCCGCGCTTTTTCCTTTTCCGTCGCGCTCTCGGTCGCCGAGAGCGCTCGCGGTTGGCGATTTTTTCTTCTCGAATTTAGCCGCTTTGTTCCCTTTTGCCGAACGACCGCCTTCCCAAGAGTTCATTTTGCGCTTGTTGTTGTTTGCGTTGTTGTTGTTGTTTTCGTGGCTACCGTTCTTGGTGTCTTTCTTGCTAAAGTTATTGCTCGCTTTCCCGCCGCGTTCTCGAGATTTGGTAACCTCGTTGCCTCTTTTCGGAGCGACGACGCCAACTTTCGTGACGCGAAGTTCCCGTTTGTCCATCTCAAAACCGTCCAGTAATAACGCCGTTCTCGCAGCTTTGACGGATTTAAACAAAACGAACGCGATGCCTTTACCCGTTCTCGTCGCCTTGTCCCGGACGACTCGGACCGCCTCCAACTCCGTCTTTAACTCTTTATACTCTTTATTCTTGGTGAAAATTTCGATGACTTCCTCGTCGGAAACGTCAAAAGGTAAGTTGCCGATAAAAACGGATTTCGTTCGGTCGTACGTCACGCCGATGCCATCATCTCCTTTTCCTCCTTTCGTCGTCTGGCTCGATTTCGCCGCAAAATCTACTCTCAGCGTGTGCCCGTTAAACTTTTGCATGTTGCCCTTCTTCACCGCGCGTTCGCAATCCTTCTCTCGTTTCCACACGACGTACGCCGTGCACCCGCTCTTCGACGCCTCGTTGATGCTCCCACTATTCTCCGTATCCTTCTTCCTCTTTCCCAACGACCCCAAAATCTTCGCTCTCACCGGTACCTTCGCGTCCTTCTCGTCCGCGCTCTTCTTCAGCGGCACCGAGCGAATCCGCGCCGAAACCACCTCCGCTTTCGTCTTCTTCGTCTTCTTCTCGCTTTTACTCGTCGACGACGACGACGATAACAACATCTCCTTAAAAAACGAAACCAACTCTTTCGCTTTTGTTTTCGTCGGCACGTTCCCGACGAACATCGTCCTCTTCAGTTCCTCGTGCATCTCTTCCTCCGATTTTTCCTTCTTCTTCGCGTTGACGTTACTCTTCTTGGCAGCAGCAGCAGCGCCTTGGTTTTGTTCGTAAAACTCGTCCGAATCGCTCATCGTCTCGTCTTCACGATCGTCTGCATGTAAAAGCCGCATCTTCGCGTCCGTCTTTCCCGCCAAAATGCTCTTATCCCTTCTTTTCTTTTTCTCGTTCAACTCTTCCTCTTCCTCTCTGTTCTTCTCCGAGGAAACGCGTTTCGCTTTTCGCATCGCCGCCGTCAAAAGGTGTTCGTCCTTGGTGTTCGACGAAGGAGTGAGAAGCGCATTCTGTCGTTGTCGTCGTTGCGGTTCTTCATAAAATCGCGAGGATTCGCTGAACAGAGGGTGTTCGTTTTTACGCAGACGAGGAAGAGACGCGTCGAAAATGCCCATTATTATGTGAGAGCGCAGAGCAGTATTATGCTTTGCGCACTTTTACTGAGGAAAGATTGGGGAAATTCCTCAGAGGAAAAACTTTGCGCGAGACTTTACTTTCGGAAGCTTTTGCACGCGCTCTCTCTGTCTCGCGAAAGAAGCTTTCTTCGTCGAGGAGGAGATGAAGGGGAGAAACGACGACGACGACGACGACGCGCAGCGGCAGAAAAGGCGGTCGTTGGTGTTCAAAGAGCGCATCTCCTCCTTACTCTCGGAGTATTTTTCCCATCACGGAGACGTTTTGGAATTCGTCAACTCCTTGACGGAATCATGCGTCTCGCGAGAACAACAACGACGGAGGAAGAAGAAGACGAACGACGCGACGATGAACAACAACAACTCTTCTGACGATGATGCTTTTATCCTCGAAGTTGGCGAGATGGTAATCGCAAAAGCGATTCGTTTGAGCTTAGACCGAGGGATGAAGGAACGGGAGATGTGCGCGAGATTGATGGAACGGTTAGCCTTCGGTGTGTGCTGCGTGAAGGGTGGTCCCGAGGAGGAGAAGGAGGAGACGAGGACGAGGAGTCATTCAACATCGTCGTCATCATCTGCCAGAGTAACACACAGGCAGAATCACGAGGAAACGGAGTCTGCGTCGTCTAATTTCTATTTCCCTCCGGAAGCGTTTGAAAACGCGTTCGATTATCTACTGTCCATGTTAGCGGACGTGGAAATCGACGTCCCGAAGGCGATGGAGGACGTGTCGAGATTTTTAGCGCGCGCGGTGATCGACGACGTCGTTTCGGTGACGTATTTAGAGGCGTGTTTGTCGAGACCGTCGGAGATTTCCACGCGAGGGTGCGAGTGCGCGAGGAAAGGGAAGGAGTTGTTGGAGCAACCCGGGGGGGATGTGGTTGTTCGGTCGGTGTGGGGCGGCGAGGGGTTGTGCGAGAACAGAGCGGACGATTTGAGAGAACGCGTGAAACGGTTGACGAACGAGTACTTTCAATCGTTGGATTGCAAGGAGTGTTCGAGAAATTTGAGAGCGTTGAATGTGCCGTATTACCATCACGAGTTTGTGTATAGGATATTGTCGGTCGCGATTGAACGAGACGCGATCGATAAGTTTGCGTGCGGGAAACAAACTATCGACGTGCTGAAGTATTTAGGCAAAGAAGGCGCGGTGAATTCGAGTCAGATGGCGAAAGGATTCGCACGGACAGCGATACGATTGAGAGAGTTGGCGTTGGATTATCCAAACGCTCCAGAAACGTTCGAACGATTGGCGGAAACCGCGAAGTCGCGAGGATTGTTACCGACCGGGTTGAGCTCGTGGGCGACGTTGAAAACGAGAAACGTGAGTTCGCACGCGAAGAAGCTGGGATTACGAAAACAGCTTTTGAGATTAGACTCGGCGGAAGATTTGTTGGCGTTGGCGCACGAGAATAGGCGTAGGTATAACCAATCGCCGTTAGGCAGTGTTGCCGAGGGAACCGCGTCGCAAGTAGCCGCACAGGCGAGAGGTGAACAACTGTCTCCAACCTCGGCGAGGTTTCGCGAGCGAACGAACCGAAGAAGAAATACTATGATGTCGTCAACATCATCGGCGGCGACGGCAACTAAAGCGTTGCATTTCGGAGGAGAAAACACGACGAGTGGTGATTCCGGCGAATCCGACAGCGGCGCCCGAAGTCGTTCGCAATCTCCTCAACCGATGAGTGCGGGTGGATGGCTATCGCCATCCGGGGCGCGAAATCGAAGGCGGATGCAAAATAACGCGGTTGACGTGGCGATGCTTCGAGCGCAACTTGGGTCGACGCACCTCATGCACCGATCGTTGAATGAAACCAGAGGAGCTATTATTGACAACGATGATGGAGAAGAGTCAACATCACAACGTTCTCAAAGAAGGAGACGCGGTATCAAAGCGCGTGAAGAAAACACGTGGCGGAGGAAGTTTTCCTTGAACAAGGAGCATTTACGCACGCTTCGCGAAATGCGAGCGAGAGATAATCACACCAAACACGTCGCCGAAGGCACGACGTTGAAAATGCGGCGTAGGAATAATGCCATGTATTATGCGAAAATAAACGAAAAGGCGTCTGCTGCGACGAACAACAAACCGTTCTTACGACGCTCGCACTCCGCCCCGGGGGGTCTGCGCGAACTCGACGAACTCGCCAGTTTCGTCAGCGATGTCGGTAAAGTCCACGATTACTTACCATTCAACGATCGTTACGAAGTTGGTGAAACTATGGGTAAAGGTGGCTTCGCCGTCGTTCGGAAAGCTAGACATAAAGAGTCCAACGAAATCATTGCTGTCAAGACTATTTCGATTAAAGAGGTTTTGGAATCAGACGACGATTCCAAAAAGTCCAAATCGGACGGATCCTCCGATGAAAATTCAGACGACGACGACAACGACGACAACAGCGAGGCCGGCAGCAACTCGGAAGAGTTCGAAGCGATGACTACTGAAGAAGTCTTAAACGAGCTCGCTTTAATGCAACGCCTTTCCAGTCACCCGCACATTGTTACAATCCGCGAATTCTTTACGGAGCAAAACGGTGCGGTCATTCACGTCGTCATGGACTTGTTGAAAGGTCAAGAACTGGAAGACGCGGTCGCAGAACAACCAAACGGTCGATTCCCTGAACACATCGCAAAAAAAATTATCCATCATCTCATCGACGCAGTCGCGTTTATGCACACAAAAGGTGTCATACATCGCGATTTGAAACTGGAGAACATCGTTTTGAAAGAGAAGGACGATTACGACACGGCGACGATTGTCGATTTCGGTTTAGCGAAGGTTTTACGAACCAGACAAACGTCCGCGGGCGTGGACGGAACTGTCGCGTACGTGTCTCCCGAAGCTTTGTTGCAAGGCACGTATGGTCAAGGCGTAGATGTGTGGGCGTGCGGCATCGCGCTGTTCGTTTTACTATCCGGCGAATGGCCGTTCGAGGATGAGGACGAGGACGAGTTGATTGAACTCATTTGCGAGGCGAACATTGATTACTTCTTGTTTGATTTTAGCGGCGTTTCGGAAACGGCAAAAGATTTATTGAATGGATTGCTAGAGCCGAATCCAAAGAGACGCTTATCTGCGGCCGCTGCGCTCGAACACGAGTGGTTCAACCCGGTGCACGAGAAGAACGATTCGCAGCGGTTGCGAAGAGTCCACGGAAAATTGGAAGCGTACTCGTACGTGGAGCATCAACTCCCCGAAAGAAGGTTCGAAGAGGGCGAGTATTTATGCGTCAAAGGCCAGCCGTGCTTGGAGACATTTTTGATCACCAGCGGTGAGTGCACTGTCGAGGAAGGCAAAAGTGATGACGAGACGGGGAAAATAATGAGATTTCGACGAGCGTCCAACTTGGTCGGCGAAATCGATCCGGACGCGGAAACGTATTCGGTATCGGTCAAGGCGAAAGAAAATACGCGCGCGCTCGTATTCACAAAAGACGATATCGCGTGGGCGAATAAACGCGATTATCGCTTGACGCAAGATTTTAACAACGCCATAAGAGAACGCAGACGCGTCGTCGCGAAATACGAGGCGAGACTGCGAAATATTGCGAAGCAGAAAGAGCGCACGGAAACTCGCCATCAATCGGAATTTGTTCGCCGCTAAGAAGCTTAAATCTTAAAATTCTGTTATTAAAAAACACTGTACTGCTACTATTACAAATCTTCTACGTGTACTTTACTGCTACGAATACTATATCTAGGTACAATACTGGGGGGGAGGCGGTTGATCTGGAATCTGTCCAACTGCGAAATCTCTCGAGCCGAACGGATCGGCAGGATTAAAATCGGGCGTAAACTGATTCGCGGCGGCTGCTTGATTCTGCGGCGCCAAGGACGTGACCGTGACGACTGGCTTAGCCGCCGGCACGGTCGACGTAAAACCCGCATAAGAAGGAGATGCACTCGGCGTCGGTGGTACGTTCCCAAAACCAGACGACCGTACAAATCCAATTTGCCCTCCTCCAAAAGATGTTTGTTGTTGTTGTTGCTGTTGTTGTTGAACGCCGCCAAACGGTTGGGCGGGAGAAGGACTCACCGCGCCGAAAGCCGCCGTCGCGCCTCCACCAAACGCACCAAAAATACCACCACCAACACCACTACTCGTTGCCGTCGGTACAATCCGTTCGTACGCTTTCCCTCCTCCTCCCGATGGTACCATCTGATGCTCAATCTTCCTCTCCAGCCCGGCCGGTTTCATCGTCCCTTGGTCCACCGAATCAAACACCTGTTTCAACTGCGTTTCCGGCATCGATTTCAACACCGTCCGATCGTTCTCTTTCAACCGCGCGTACTCTTTAAACGCATCAAACACTTGCCCGTGATCACCCGTTCTCGCTCGCGTCGCTCCACTGACCCATCTGAGTTCTTCCACGGACGTGTCCCCGCCCAAGAGATTGTTCTTAGACGCTCCGGGGCCGTAACTCGTGAGCGGCCAAAGAGGAAATTCGACGCCGAAATCGTCTCTTAAAAGGTCTCGTCTCGGTTGTTGGTTTCCCGCGTTCGTGCCTCCTCCGAATCCTCCTCTTCCTCCTCCTCGCGTTCCGGATCCTCCTCGACCTCGACCGCCGCCTCGGTGCCACTGGTTGGACATTTTTGACGCGCGATTTAGTGAAGCGTTTTTCCTTCAACGAACTGATGACATTTCCCCACAACGAACGCTTTCCTAGAGAGAAGAATGTCCCCCTTAACTGCCGCCTCAACGGACGAAAACGACGCGACTGAAGTGGTGGTAAAGTCGTTCGATTTATTCCACGACCGCGTCGACCGCGCGTTTCACTCCATGAATCCATCGTCGTCGTCTTCAAAGTCGTCGTTTTGGAGAACGAGCGCAGTGTTGGCAATTCGTCTCCCCGGGAAACACATTGAAGACGACGAGAAAGAAGAGGAAGAAGAAGACAAAGAAGAGAGAGAGAACACGAGCGATGATTGCTTATTCGGCACGAAGAAAGAAACGCGGAAATCGATCGGGAAATGCGATCGACTCGATCGAGAGAACGAGTTCGACGGAGACGATATGATGGCAGTTGGAGCGACGGAAGAAGACTTTATGGTGGTGAGGAAAAAGCGTAAACGATACGTGATTCCAGATCACGAAAGGTTCCCGGAAAAGTACGTGAAATATAGCTTCGATGAACCCGTAGTCGTTGGGGGTGGTGAGAGTGGTATTTTAGAGAAAAAGAAACGGAAGAAGGGGAAGACCGACGACGTCGACGAGGTGCGAGATCTGGGCGTACCGCAGGACGCGCTCGCGAGAAGCGCGGACGTGGAAAAGACGGGGAGGGATGTAGGAGAACCTAGAATTATGCGCGGTAAGAAAAAGAAAGAAGGAGCAGATGTGGAGAAACAAAGTAGAAAGAGAACGAAGAGGGTGACGCGGTCTTTGTCGATTGCGACGACGAGCATAGCGGCGCAAGATGTAGAAGAAAACGGAGGAGGGTAGAAAATGTGACTCCTACTTTAATGCTATCTTTTACAAAGCTATACATCTACATCTACATCTACATCTACATCTCTGTGCTGACTTAACAATACGTACTCGTTGGTAGGAAATACGTTTCCATCTCCCAGTACTTTCCGTGTCCAGTAACACCTTCCCAATCAATCTTGTCTACTTTAACCGATTCAAAAGTCGTCGACATCCCGCTCAAGTCCTTCAATTCTTTCGCTATGAGTCTGTTGTACACCATGTGAAAGAAGATGTTATCTGGACAAAAACCGTTGAAATACGAGTACGTGCACCGTTTTCCTTGATCTTTACTCTTTTGAAACAACTTCGGTAAATGTACGTGAAACTCTCTGATTTCGTTATACGTCTCGCCGTAGGTATCGAAAAACGCCCCCGTGAACGAGTATTCTTTCGCCAAGTCCTCGATGACATCTTGCCACCGTCCAAACACTACGACGACATTTTCTTTCTCATCCCAGCCTTTCCTTTGCATGTGCGCGTACACATCCGGATGCGCCTCGATTATCACGTGCGTCTTCGGCTTCAAATCTTGAATGAAGGCGTCGATTATACCAAGCCCGAACCCGACGTTCAACACGACGGCTTCTGATTCCTTCCCATGCTCCACATCGCAAATCTTCTCCGCGTGCAATTTCATCAGAGGTGTTTCCCATTTCATCATCACCGCATCGCCTTGCGCGTCTAGCAATCGATCGTTTGCGTCGTACTTCAACTTTTCCGAAAGATACGACGTGTCCGTTTCGTACGCTCCACTCGTCCTGATTTCATCCCCTAATAGCAATTCAACCTCCACGCCATAATCCATCAACTGAGACGCGAGGTGAGGATACTTCTCCGCCGCGTATTCTCCCGCGCAGTGCCCATCGTCGTCCACTGCGTTCCATGGTGCACCAGATGAGAGTAATACTTCAACGATAGATTCGTTCCCGTGCGTTTCGCACGCGCGCATGAGAGTGGTTTTGGAGTTGGAGATTCTCTTCAAGACGCAGTCTGTGCCTTGTTCGGAGATGATTCTTTGGACGAGCGCGAGGTCGTTGGCGTCGATGGCTCTGAAAATATCCTCCTCGCACTCCTCCTCGTTCGGAGGAGGATGATCGCTTTCGTTGTTTTGAGGAGATGACATGTTTAGCTCGGCTCTTTAGATTGGAGACTACGCGCGAGAAAGAGGCAGCTTTGTGGCGTTTCCCCGTTAGGTAAAATTCATAAACAAACTCTCTATAGTAGTAGTAGTAGTAGTAGTCCTAGTAGTGGTACAACTTTCAAACGCTAAACTTGGTTTTAATATCAATCTTCGACTTGGTGTGATTACGTTGCATGAGCCAGACGAATACCAAAACCACGAACATGCCTGCGTGCGTCAGAGTCGGCACTTTCGGCATGCGCTCGATGTTGCTCAGCAATCGAGCGCCTAAACGGCAGGTGTACCAACTTAAAAGTAACGCGGCGACGCCGAGCCAGCGGTGGATGAAACGAAAGATTGGACGCGGAATCCAGTTGCGGATGTTTCCTAGCGTCATTTGGACGATGCACAGACCTAAGGTTTTCAAGCCGAAGGTACCGTGAGGCCCCCACGGCGTGGAGAAACCTCGGAGGAAGAGGATGCCAAAGATACCAAACAGAGTGCCGTAAAGAATGACGGCGCTCAAAGATTTGTGCACGGTGAACCAACCGGTGGCATTACCTTTACCGTAGCGAGCGATAGATGCCGAAACGGGTGCAAACACGACCCATAAAATAAACATGCACGCGCCGTGCGCGACTCTGCCGAAGGTTCTTCGTTGCAACGATTTCGTCTCTTCCGAAACTCGATCCGAGGCTTTCTTCGCTCTCAGTTTCGGGTCGACTATGTATACGTCTTTGTTGTCGCCTCCTTTTGCCAATTTGCTGTGAAACGTTTTGTGGAACTCCTTCTTCTGTCCGTGTTTAGCTTTATATTGCGTTCCTTCTGGATCTTTCGCCGCTAAGAACGCCTCGCGACTCTCCTCTTCTCGTTCTTCGCCGTCGCTACTCCCGCTCGCATCGTCCGTTACCGTTGGCGCGTACCCACCACGCATCGCCGCTCCTAAACTCGGCGCTTTATTCCCATTTCTATCCATCTCTCGCACATCTTCCTCAATCAGCTTCAGCCCGTCCACCCCTCCCGCTCTCGCGCTCCCTCTCTCGTACTTCATCTCAAACGCGTACCACGTCTCGTACTCCTCCACCACGGTCACTTTAAACGTCACGCGCTCGGGAACATCCACCGGTACCACCCAAGGTAACACGTCTCTCTTTTGCCCTCCATCTTTCGAGTGTGAAATATCGTGCGTCGCGTGCGTTGGCCCGCACATCGGGTGGATCTGCGCCCGATTCGGCATGTCTTTCTGCAGCCATTTTCCAACAGGTTTGTTCGTCTTTTCATCGACCGCGTATATCATGAACCCTTTATAGTTCCGTTTTCCAGATATTTGCGCGTACACGGCCGCGCCTGGGACGTTAATCCCCGGTGAACCGAGCGTAAATGTGAAGTCGTGATTCAAATCGGACGGTTTCGTCGATGGAAGGCCGTGTAAAACGCCGTCAAAGTCGCAACTTCCCGCGCCGGAGGAGTACGCGTCCACCTTTCCA
>JACLAB010005833.1_pt1 | contig 14034 bp, 9 predicted proteins | sample 8027921 | NCBI WGS metagenome assembly JACLAB01 (sample SAMN15725117, study PRJNA655200) | protist metagenome | isolation source: fluorescence activated cell sorting (FACS) single amplified genomes of... | place: USA: West Boothbay Harbor, Gulf of Maine | collected 2000-07-19
AAATTTACAAAAACAGCTAAGACAAGAATTAAAACTGGACTTATATTAAATGCATTTGGTGAACAAAATAAAGTTGATGTATCTGAGCAAGAAATTCAAGCAGAAGTTCAAAAACAGTTAAGAATGATGCCGGGTCAAGAAAAGATGGTAATGGATTTTTATCAAAAAAACCCTTCAGCCGTAGCAAGCTTAAGAGGAACTGTTTATGAGGAAAAAATTATAAATTTAATTAAAGAAAAAGCAAAACCTAATAAAAAAGAAATTTCCAAAGTTGAAGCTGAAAAAATTTTAAAAGAAGCTCACAACCATGATCATGATCACGGTGAAGATAAAAAAACTAAAACAAAAACTACTTCAGAAAAAAAACCTTCAACAAAAGCTGCTAAATCTAAGCCAGAGACAAAAAAAGTTAGCAAAAAGTAATCTCAAGTTGTATAACTAAAACGAATCAATTTATGACAACAAATTTTTCAGAACATATGAACACCTTAGTTCCAATGGTTGTTGAACAATCAAATAAAGGTGAAAGGGCATATGATATCTATTCTCGGCTTTTAAAAGAAAGAATAATTTTTTTAACAGGTCAAATTAATGATAATGTTGCATCTTTAGTTACAGCTCAATTATTATTCCTCGAAGCAGAAGATCCTAAAAAGGAAATCTATTTATATATAAATAGCCCTGGTGGATTAGTAACTGCTGGTCTTGGGATTTATGATACTATGCAGTATGTTAAACCAGATATCTCGACCCTATGCATTGGTCAAGCTGCATCTATGGGATCATTTTTACTTGCAGCAGGAACTAAAGGCAAAAGATTTTCTTTACCAAACTCAAGAGTTATGGTTCATCAACCTTCAGCAGGATTTCAAGGACAAGTAACAGATATCGAAATTCATGCAAATGAAGTGTCGTCACTGAAAAAAAGATTAAATGAAATTTACTCAAAACATACAGGTAAAACTGTGGATGAGGTAAAATCTGCTCTTGAAAGAGATAACTTTATGACAGCTGAAGTTGCTAAAGCCTTTGGTTTAATCGACGAAGTAGTAGAAAAAAGATCTTAACACACCATATATTGGATGTGCTATAATCCAACTTGATTAGTACGACTCTTATATAATAAAGTATTAAATATTGATTCGTTAAAAAATTTTTTTATGACAACAAATAGTAAAAATATTCTCTATTGCTCATTCTGTGGAAAAAGTCAGCATGAAGTTAGAAAATTGATAGCTGGTCCTACAGTTTTTATTTGTGATGAATGTGTTGAGCTTTGTATGGACATTATCAAAGAAGAAAACAAAGATACTTTTGTTAAACATCACGACGGTCTTCCCTCTCCAAAAGAAATTTGTGCAGTCTTAGATGATTATGTAATAGGTCAACCACATGCAAAAAAAGTTTTATCTGTCGCCGTTCACAATCATTATAAAAGACTAAATTATGAGAGCAAAACTAGTAAAAATGTTGAGCTTGCAAAATCAAATATACTTTTAGTCGGACCCACTGGTTGTGGAAAAACATTATTAGCTCAAACACTGGCTAGAATTTTAGATGTTCCTTTTACAATGGCTGATGCAACCACATTAACAGAAGCTGGTTATGTTGGTGAAGATGTTGAAAATATAATTTTAAAGTTGTTACAAGCCTCAGATTACAATGTTGAAAAAGCACAAAGAGGAATTGTCTACATTGATGAAGTTGACAAAATTAGTAGAAAATCTGAAAATCCATCAATTACAAGAGATGTGTCAGGTGAAGGTGTTCAGCAGGCATTATTAAAGATTATGGAAGGAACAGTTGCAAGTGTTCCACCTCAAGGGGGAAGAAAACATCCTCAACAAGAATTTTTACAAGTTGATACAACTAATATATTATTTATTTGTGGAGGTGCATTTGCTGGATTAGAGAAAATTATATCACAAAGAGACAAGGGAACTTCCATAGGCTTTGGAGCAGATGTTAAAAATACACAAGATAAGAAAACAGGTGAATGGATGAAAACCCTTGAACCAGAAGATTTATTGAAATTTGGTTTAATTCCAGAATTTATTGGAAGATTGCCCATGATTGCAACACTTGAAGATTTAGATGAAAAATCATTAGTAAAAATTCTTGAAGAACCAAAAAATTCATTAACTAAACAATATAAAGAATTATTTAAATTAGATGGTGCAAAATTAACTTTTAAAGATAATGCTTTAAAAGAAATTGCTCAAAAAGCCATTAACAAAAAAACAGGTGCAAGAGGCTTAAGATCTATTTTAGAAAATATCTTATTAAAAACTATGTACGATCTTCCTAGTCAGGATAACATAGAAGAGGTAATTGTTGACGCAGGTGCTGCAAAAGGTCAATCACAACCTATATTGGTTCACTCTAAAGCTGATAGTAAATCTAAATCAAACAAACCAACAGCGGCTTAATATCCTTAATAAGTAATAAAAACCTATTGCAATATAGAATATAATATCCATATTATTGCTATGGACGTCAAAATCACTCTACCTTTACTACCGCTAAGAGACATTGTTGTGTTTCCAAGCATGGTCATACCTTTATTTGTAGGAAGAGATAAATCAATCTCGGCATTAAATGAGGTAATGAAAAAGGATAAGAAAATCATATTAGTTACTCAAAAAAATTCAGAAATTGATGACCCAAAAAAAACAGATATCTTCATGTATGGCTGTGAAGGAAATATTTTACAGCTTTTAAAATTACCAGATGGAACAGTTAAAGTTTTAGTTGAAGGAATAAAAAGAGTTAAAATTTTAGATTTTAAAGATAATGATAAGTTTATAACTTGTGAATATACTTATTACAGCGATGTGATAGTTAAAGATGAGGATTTATTTCCACTTGCAGCCACTGCTCTTAGAAGATTAGAAAAACTAACCTCAATCAACAAAAAAGTTTCAAGTGAAACAATTAATACTATTAAGCAATTGAAAGATCCATCCCAAATAGCTGATAATATAGCTTCACATATAACTGCTACTATTTCAGAAAAACAACTAATTTTTGAAACTGCAGATGTTAAGAAAAGATTAAATGCCATTATTAAAATAATGGAAAGTGAAACAAGCATCATTGGTGTTGAAAAAAGAATTAGAGGTAGAGCAAATACACTTAGACTAGCACTTTCAAATCAATTGCCCGAAGGTTCTTTTGCATCTAAAGAAATGTACGAAACTATGGAACTTTGTGTAAGCTGTAAAGCTTGTCAAAGAGAATGTCCAATGTCAGTTGATATGGCAAAAATGAAAAGTGAATTCCTTTCTCATTACTACAAAAAATTCAGCATGCGGATTAAAGATAGAATAACTTCTGAAATGCCTAGACTTATTTGGTTATTAAAGATTATTGCTCCAATATTTAATAAAATTAAAAATTTTCCGCTCATCTCATCTATTGTTGAAAAATTTGGCTTTGCTGTTGAGAGAAATATGCCAGAAGTGCAAAATCAAAATACTTTAAGAGAAATTTATAATGATCAAACTTTTTCAGAAAAAAAAGTTATTTTATTTGCTGATACATTTAATGTTAATTTTGAAAATCAAAACTTAATTTACTCAATAAAAGTGTTAAATAAATTTGGCTATCAAGCAATTATTCCAAGTTTTGGTAAAGATAAATTAGATAGACCACTATGCTGTGGTAGAACATACATATCATATGGACAATTAGATAAAGCGTCAAAGGAATTAAATCGTTTTAACGATTATATTATAAATAATAATTATTTTAACTTACCAGTTGTTGGTATTGAACCCTCATGCTTGCTTACTTTTAACGATGAATATCAAAAATTAAAAAATGTAAATAATAGAGAAAAAATAAAAAATAAATTTTATTTATTGGAAGAATTCATATTAGAGCAAATTAAAAATGATAATAAAGTTAAGACAAACAAATTTGATCAAAATGTGCTAATTCATGGACACTGTCATCAAAAATCACAAGATAGAATGAAAGGGCTTACAAACCTTTTATCTGAATTAAAAATTAATAACAAAATGATAGACTCAAGCTGTTGTGGTATGGCTGGATCGTTTGGCTATGATAGTAAGAATTATGAAGTGTCAAAAAAAATGGCAAATCTATCTTTAATACCTGCAATAAATAATAGTGATGAGGCAGATTTTATCATTGCGAATGGAACAAGTTGTAGACATCAGATTTCAGATTTATCCCATAAAAAAGGTAAGCATGTTTCAGAATTACTATTTAAAATTTTTGAAACTGTAAATTAAAGTATTACTTTTCTATTATAAAAATCTTCTATTTCATTTTGCTTGTATCCAAAATTAAGCATAATTTCTCTTGTATGTTCACCTAAATTAGGTGCACCTTTTGATTTTTCAGTTTTACTTTTGGAAAACTTAATTGACATACCAATAGCCTTACTTTTACCTGCTTTTTTGTTATCTACTTCAATTATCATTTCTCTATAAATTGTTTGTGGATCTTCAAACATTTCAGTAATCGAATTTATAGGTCCACATGGTAAACCATTATTATCAAATATTTCTAACCATTCATCAGATGTTTTTTTAATAAATTCAGCATTAAGTATATCTACAAGTTCATTTATATTTTCTTTTCTATTTAAGTTTGATGAAAATTTTTCATCCTCTTGAAGGTCTTGGCGATTAATAGCCTTTAATAACATTAACCATGTGTTTTGATTGGATGCTCCAACTGTAATCCATTTATCTTTTGTTTTAAAAGCTTGATAAGGAGCAGTTAAGGGGTGTGCTGATCCAAGTGGACCAGGAGAATGTCCAGTAGCTCCAGCTATAGCTGATTGCCAATAAGTGTGAACTATACCAGCTTCAAATAATGATGTATCAACCTTCTGTCCTTCTCCAGTTTTTTCTCTATGAACTAATGCAGCTAAAATTCCACTTGATGCCAGTAAACCAGCAGTAATATCAGTGATAGGTGCCCCAACTTTCATTGGTGGTTTATTTATATTTTCTCCAGTTATACTCATTAAACCACTCATTCCTTGAGCAACTAAATCAAAACCTCCTTTATCCGAATAAGGTCCTGTTCTTCCATATCCAGATATTTCACAAAGAATTATTTTAGGATTAATTTCAGACATTACATCATAACCAATACCTAATTTTTCCAAGGTACCTTTTCTAAAATTTTCTAAAACTACATCAGAATTTTTAATCATTTCTTTAAAAATCTTTATGCCATCTTTATCCTTTAAATTTAAAGCTATGCCCTTTTTATTTCTATTCATCATCATAAATGCTGCAGCTTCACCATTGATATCTGGAGGAAGAAAATTTCTAGTATCATCACCATTAGGTGTTTTTTCTATCTTAATAACTTCAGCACCTAAATCGGCTAACAATAATCCACAAGTTGGACCAGCCATAATCTGAGACATTTCTAAAACACGAATCCCCTTCAATGATGCTGTCATTTATTATTTGTTTTTGAATTTGGGTTTTGTTTTATTTAAAAAGGATTGGTACCCAATTTTAAAATCCTCAGTATCATAACATTTATACCCAAGATTATTTATTTTTTCAGTCACTTTACCGTTCTTTAAAATATTTCTAGCAAATTGTTTGTGCCATCTTGTGACTTTAGGTGCTCCTTCACATATCAATTCTGCAGATTTATAAGTTTCTTTTTCAACGTTTTTGTCATCAACTACCCTATTAACAAGTTTTTTTTCAAAAGCTTCATCAGCATCAAATACTCTACCTTCAAATAAAATTTCCATAGCCGTTGAATAATTAGTTACTTTTAAAAGCACTTCTAATTCTTTAGCCGCCATTGTTAAGCCTAATCTTTTAATTGGAATTCCAAATCTTGAGCTTTTACCACAAATTCTAATATCACAACATCCTGCTATTTCTAAACCGCCACCAACACATATTCCTTCAATTAAAGCAATAGTTGGTATTGGACAATTAAATATCTCTCCTAAAGTTCCATGTAAAAATTTACCATAAGATTTTGCTAATTTTGATGATGATCTTTCTTTGGTAAATTCTGCTATATCATTTCCAGGTGAAAAAGATTTCCTTCCTTGGCCTCTTATAACAATACATCTTAAGTTTTTATTTTTAGATAGTTTTTTAAAAGTTTTACCAAGCTCTATCCACATGGGTTTAGTCATTGCATTTAATTTTTCTGGTCTGTTTAGAACTACTTCAATTAAATGGTTATTTTTCTTATTTATTTTAATTAGTTTACTCATTTAACTCCTATAAAAATATTCAACTAAAGTCATAGGTATTGCAGGAACGTAAGTTACTAAAAGCAACAAAATTACTAACACACTAATAAAAATAAGGTTTTCCCTTGTTACATCCCAAATATCTTCTTTTGCTACAGAACAAGCGGTTGCCAGAACACTTGCAACTGGTGGGGTTTGTTGACCTATTGCTAAATTTAAAGTGACTATAATTCCAAAATGAACTGGATCTATGCCTACAGCATTTACCAAGGGCATAACGACAGGAACCGTAAGAATTATTGCTGCCACAGAATGTAAAAAGAAACCTATTACTAAAAGAAAAACATTTAATATCGCTAAAACAACAAACTTATTATTTGAAAATTCAATAATTGAATTGGCAATTTTTTGTGGAAGCTGTTCGATTGTTAAAAATTCCCCTAATAACACTGAGGCTGCTACTAACAACATTACAGATGCTGTTTGAATTGCTCCTTCAGTAGCTGCATCATATAATCTTTTAAAATCTATTTCTCTGTAAACTAATCCAATAACTAAAGATGCAACAACTGCTAAACCTGCACCCTCAGTTGCAGTTACTACACCACCAAAAATACCACCTAAAATAATAACAGGTAACAAGAAAGCTAGTGCTGCTTCTCTTGCAGTTTTTCTAACATTTGCAAGATTAAAAGTTTCCTCAATAGGAAAATTTTTACGTCTTGCTGTAACATATGCAGCTAACATTAAAAAAAATCCACCAATTACACCTGGCACAATTCCAGCTACAAATAATTGAACAACAGAACTTTGAGACATCACTGCGTAAACAATCATTGGGATCGAAGGCGGTATAATAATTGCTAATGATGCTGAAGATGATGTAACCGCAGCAGCAAAAGCTCCCGGATAACCTTTTTTCTTCATTGCAGGAATAAGTATCGAACCTAGAGCAGCAACATCTGCAACCGCTGATCCAGAAATTTCTGCAAAAAACATTGAAGTTGCAATATTAATCATACTTAAACCACCTTTAATAAAACCTACAAGGGCAGAAGCAAAAGCTATTAGTCTTCTAGATATACCTGCACTATTCATTATAGAGCCTGCAAGAATAAACAAAGGTATTGCAATCAAAGGAAACTTCATTGATCCATCAAACATAACGATTGCAGTATCAATTAAAAAACTTGTTCCAGATTTTAACACCATAGCAATTATTGTTGTTACCGCTAAGCCAATAGCAATAGGAACATTTATAGAGAGAATAAATAGCAATACTGCAAACATTGTTAAAATTAACATTAAATATCTCCTGTTATCTCAACGTTAGTTGTTTGAAGAACTAAATTTTTATAATCCTCTGGAATTCGTAAAGTTTCAGATAGAATAAAGAGACATGACGCAACTGGTATCACTGATTGCACAAAAGTTTGAGGAACCCACTCTAATGTGACCAAAGTTTCTCCTCCAATAAGTGTTAGAACTAAATACCCATAATAAGCTAGCAATATCAAGAATCCATAAATAACAAGTTTGGATAATACAAAAAATATTTTTCTTAAAGCTAATGGAAAAGCTTTAAAAATACTTGGAACACTAATATGCGCGCCTTTTAAAGAAGCATACGCTGATCCATAATATGTTATCCAAGCAAGTTGTACTGCTGCAACTTCATCATACCAAACTAAAGCACTTCCAGCAAAACGGAAAGAAACTCCAAGCAACACCGTCACTGCAAGAGCTACCATCATTATAAATAGTATAACTTTTAAAAAACTTTCGTATGAATTTATAAATCTTTTTAATGTCATATATTTTTTCAGGCCTTCTGGAAGAAGGCCTGATACAAATTAGATTAATTTGCTAAAGATGATACTTTATCAATTAAAGCACCACCAGTTGATACTTCTGATGCAAATTGATCATATATTCCTTTACTTGCTGCAATAAACGCTCCTTTATCTGCTGTGTTAACTTGAACTCCAGCTGACTCGATTACACCTAATAAAGATTTTTCAAGTCTAGCAGCTTCTTCATACACAAACTTTTGTGTGTCTTGCGCAGCTTGCTCTAAAATACCTCTTACATCTGCAGGTAATTTACTCCAATGATCTTTATGTACTGCTACATAAGCAGGAGTATAAACGTGACCTGTAATTGATAGATATTTTTGAACTTCTTGAAATTTAGCACTAGCTATTTGAGCATACGGGTTTTCTTGACCGTCCATTGTTCCAGTTTTCAAAGCTGTAAAAACTTCTGAAAATGACATTGGAGTTGGGTTTGCACCATATGATTGGAACATTTTAACTCTCCATTTTGATTTAGGAGTTCTTAATTTAATTCCCTTTAAATCATCTGGTTTATCAATAGCTCTTACATTGTTTGTAATATGTCTAAAACCATTTTCCCATACAGCTATAACTTTGTAACCAGTTTTAGCTTCAAGATTTTTGAACATCCCTGGTAATACTTGGCTTTCAACTTTGTTCATGTGTTTTCTGTCTTTAATAATAAACGGCATATCAAACACACCAAACTCATCATGAATTGAGGCCATAACAGATGATGGCAACCACATGTTTACTGTACCTAATTTAAGTTTTTGCATACCTTGTTTATCTTTACCAAGTTGCGAAGAACCAAAAACTGATACTTTACCTTTACTTCCTAATCTTTCATTTGCAAGTTTAGCAAAATGATCAACTGATGCTGAAAATAAAGATCCTGGTTTACCCACGTGTCCAAATTTTACTTCAGTTGAATTAGCTGCAAAACTCAAAAATAAAGATGAAATTAAAATAACAACTACTTTATTAAATTTATTCATATTTTCTCCTAATGTTTTTTTTTTAAAAAAACTTATCTAAATTATTATTAGATAGCTAGTTATAAAAATATTAAATTTAATGTAAAAAATGAGGTATTACCTTGATGTGAGGTAAATAGTTATTGAATGCTAGCTTGAGTTTTGTCATCTTTATTAGATATGTCCACTTCAACCCACTCTGTGCTTTTAAGTTCTTTAGTTAAAGCAACTTTTAAAACTTGGTCAGCATGATCCACAGGAGTGATTTTAATGTCATCAATTATCTTTTTAGGCATATCAACTAGATCTTTTTTATTTTCTTTTGGAATTATCACTTCTTTTATACCGGCTCTGTGTGCCGCTAGTAATTTTTCTTTTAGACCACCAATTGGTAATACTTGACCTGTCAATGTCACTTCACCAGTCATTGCCACATCTCTTCTTACTGGAATTCCAGTAATTGAAGATACAATTGAAGTTACCATGCCAACTCCTGCTGATGGACCATCTTTAGGTGTTGCCCCTTCTGGAACGTGGATATGAAAATCTTTTTTCTCAAATAATGGCGGAATAATTCCATATTCTAGACATTTAGATCTAACAAAAGATTTTGCAGCTTTTACAGATTCTTGCATTACGTCACCTAATTTTCCTGTGATTTGCATTCTTCCTTTTCCTGGCATAGTTACAGTTTCAATTTTTAAAATTTCCCCACCATACTCAGTCCAAGCAAGACCTGTTACAATACCAACCTTATCATCAGGCTCTAACTCTCCAAATTTGAACTTAGCAATACCTAAAAAGTCAGATAAATTTTTATTATTTATGCTTACCTCTTTTTCTTCTCCAGCAACTACTTTCTTTACAACTTTTCGTGCTAGTTTAGATATTTCTCTTTCTAAATTTCTAACACCAGACTCTTTAGTATAGCCTCTAATAACCTCTTTGATGATATCATTTTCAAGCTTCATCTCTTTATCTTTAACACCATTGTCTTTAATTTGTTTTGGTAATAAATATTTATTAGCGATACTAATTTTTTCATCTTCAGTATATCCTGCTAATCTAATTACTTCCATTCTGTCTAAAAGTGGTGGAAGAATATTTAAAGTATTTGCAGTAGTTACAAACATTACATCTGATAAATCATAATCTACTTCTAAGTAATGATCATTAAATGTTGTATTTTGTTCTGGATCTAAAGCTTCTAATAATGCCGACGAAGGATCACCTCTATAATCATTACCAATTTTATCAATTTCATCTAATAAAATTAGTGGATTTTTAGTTCCAGCTTTTTTCATCATTTGAATTATTTTACCCGGTAAAGATCCAATGTATGTTCTTCTGTGCCCTCTAATCTCCGCCTCATCTCTCATTCCACCAACTGACATTCTAACAAATTCTCTATTGGTAGCTTTAGCAATAGATTTACCTAATGAAGTTTTACCAACTCCTGGGGGTCCTACTAAACATAATATAGGTCCTTTAATTTTTTCCATTCTTTTTTGAACAGCAAGAAATTCAATTATTCTTTCTTTAACCTTTTCTAAACCAAAATGATCTGCATCAAGAGTATTCAAAGCTTTTGTTAAGTCTATATCGACTTCACTTTTTTTATACCATGGGAGCTCTGTCATCCAATCTAGATAATTTCTAACAACAGTTGCCTCTGCTGACATTGGACTCATATTTTTTAATTTTTTTAACTCCTGTAAGCATTTCTTTTCAACATCCTTTGGCATTTTAGATTTTATTATAGCTTTATTAAGGCTGCTAGTTTCATCCTTGCCATCTTCAATTTCACCTAATTCTTTTTGAATAGCTTTTAGTTGTTCATTTAGATAGTACTCTCTTTGAGTTTTTTCCATTTGGGTCTTAACTCTACCTCTAATTCTTTTTTCAACACCAATGATGCTTGTTTCACTTTCCATTATTTTAATAATGGCATTTAATCTTTTCTTAACATCTGCAGTTTCAAAAATTAGTTGTTTTTCTGAAATAGTAGCAGTTATATGTGAAGCTATATTATCAGCTATTTGGGATGGATCTTTCAATTGCTTAATAGTATTAATTGTTTCACTTGAAACTTTTTTGTTGATTGAGGTTAGTTTTTCTAATCTTCTAAGAGCAGTGGCTGCAAGTGGAAATAAATCCTCATCTTTAACTATCACATCGCTGTAATAAGTATATTCACAAGTTATAAACTTATCATTATCTTTAAAATCTAAAATTTTAACTCTTTTTATTCCTTCAACTAAAACTTTAACTGTTCCATCTGGTAATTTTAAAAGCTGTAAAATATTTCCTTCACAGCCATACATGAAGATATCTGTTTTTTTTGGGTCATCAATTTCTGAATTTTTTTGAGTAACTAATATGATTTTCTTATCCTTTTTCATTACCTCATTTAATGCCGAGATTGATTTATCTCTTCCTACAAATAAAGGTATGACCATGCTTGGAAACACAACAATGTCTCTTAGCGGTAGTAAAGGTAGAGTGATTTTGACGTCCATAGCAATAATATGGATATTATATTCTATATTGCAATAGGTTTTTATTACTTATTAAGGATATTAAGCCGCTGTTGGTTTGTTTGATTTAGATTTACTATCAGCTTTAGAGTGAACCAATATAGGTTGTGATTGACCTTTTGCAGCACCTGCGTCAACAATTACCTCTTCTATGTTATCCTGACTAGGAAGATCGTACATAGTTTTTAATAAGATATTTTCTAAAATAGATCTTAAGCCTCTTGCACCTGTTTTTTTGTTAATGGCTTTTTGAGCAATTTCTTTTAAAGCATTATCTTTAAAAGTTAATTTTGCACCATCTAATTTAAATAATTCTTTATATTGTTTAGTTAATGAATTTTTTGGTTCTTCAAGAATTTTTACTAATGATTTTTCATCTAAATCTTCAAGTGTTGCAATCATGGGCAATCTTCCAATAAATTCTGGAATTAAACCAAATTTCAATAAATCTTCTGGTTCAAGGGTTTTCATCCATTCACCTGTTTTCTTATCTTGTGTATTTTTAACATCTGCTCCAAAGCCTATGGAAGTTCCCTTGTCTCTTTGTGATATAATTTTCTCTAATCCAGCAAATGCACCTCCACAAATAAATAATATATTAGTTGTATCAACTTGTAAAAATTCTTGTTGAGGATGTTTTCTTCCCCCTTGAGGTGGAACACTTGCAACTGTTCCTTCCATAATCTTTAATAATGCCTGCTGAACACCTTCACCTGACACATCTCTTGTAATTGATGGATTTTCAGATTTTCTACTAATTTTGTCAACTTCATCAATGTAGACAATTCCTCTTTGTGCTTTTTCAACATTGTAATCTGAGGCTTGTAACAACTTTAAAATTATATTTTCAACATCTTCACCAACATAACCAGCTTCTGTTAATGTGGTTGCATCAGCCATTGTAAAAGGAACATCTAAAATTCTAGCCAGTGTTTGAGCTAATAATGTTTTTCCACAACCAGTGGGTCCGACTAAAAGTATATTTGATTTTGCAAGCTCAACATTTTTACTAGTTTTGCTCTCATAATTTAGTCTTTTATAATGATTGTGAACGGCGACAGATAAAACTTTTTTTGCATGTGGTTGACCTATTACATAATCATCTAAGACTGCACAAATTTCTTTTGGAGAGGGAAGACCGTCGTGATGTTTAACAAAAGTATCTTTGTTTTCTTCTTTGATAATGTCCATACAAAGCTCAACACATTCATCACAAATAAAAACTGTAGGACCAGCTATCAATTTTCTAACTTCATGCTGACTTTTTCCACAGAATGAGCAATAGAGAATATTTTTACTATTTGTTGTCATAAAAAAATTTTTTAACGAATCAATATTTAATACTTTATTATATAAGAGTCGTACTAATCAAGTTGGATTATAGCACATCCAATATATGGTGTGTTAAGATCTTTTTTCTACTACTTCGTCGATTAAACCAAAGGCTTTAGCAACTTCAGCTGTCATAAAGTTATCTCTTTCAAGAGCAGATTTTACCTCATCCACAGTTTTACCTGTATGTTTTGAGTAAATTTCATTTAATCTTTTTTTCAGTGACGACACTTCATTTGCATGAATTTCGATATCTGTTACTTGTCCTTGAAATCCTGCTGAAGGTTGATGAACCATAACTCTTGAGTTTGGTAAAGAAAATCTTTTGCCTTTAGTTCCTGCTGCAAGTAAAAATGATCCCATAGATGCAGCTTGACCAATGCATAGGGTCGAGATATCTGGTTTAACATACTGCATAGTATCATAAATCCCAAGACCAGCAGTTACTAATCCACCAGGGCTATTTATATATAAATAGATTTCCTTTTTAGGATCTTCTGCTTCGAGGAATAATAATTGAGCTGTAACTAAAGATGCAACATTATCATTAATTTGACCTGTTAAAAAAATTATTCTTTCTTTTAAAAGCCGAGAATAGATATCATATGCCCTTTCACCTTTATTTGATTGTTCAACAACCATTGGAACTAAGGTGTTCATATGTTCTGAAAAATTTGTTGTCATAAATTGATTCGTTTTAGTTATACAACTTGAGATTACTTTTTGCTAACTTTTTTTGTCTCTGGCTTAGATTTAGCAGCTTTTGTTGAAGGTTTTTTTTCTGAAGTAGTTTTTGTTTTAGTTTTTTTATCTTCACCGTGATCATGATCATGGTTGTGAGCTTCTTTTAAAATTTTTTCAGCTTCAACTTTGGAAATTTCTTTTTTATTAGGTTTTGCTTTTTCTTTAATTAAATTTATAATTTTTTCCTCATAAACAGTTCCTCTTAAGCTTGCTACGGCTGAAGGGTTTTTTTGATAAAAATCCATTACCATCTTTTCTTGACCCGGCATCATTCTTAACTGTTTTTGAACTTCTGCTTGAATTTCTTGCTCAGATACATCAACTTTATTTTGTTCACCAAATGCATTTAATATAAGTCCAGTTTTAATTCTTGTCTTAGCTGTTTTTGTAAATTT
>JACLAB010004567.1_pt1 | contig 14026 bp, 9 predicted proteins | sample 8027921 | NCBI WGS metagenome assembly JACLAB01 (sample SAMN15725117, study PRJNA655200) | protist metagenome | isolation source: fluorescence activated cell sorting (FACS) single amplified genomes of... | place: USA: West Boothbay Harbor, Gulf of Maine | collected 2000-07-19
CGCACGGCGAACGCGACGTGAAGCTTTGGAAGTGTAAGGTGTATTACTTTTTGGTCATCGGCGGAAACGCGTGTTTGTTGCCGTTCTTGCCGCTGTTTTATCAGGAATGGGGGCTGAAGCACTGGCAGATTGGGTTGCTCGGCGCGTCTCGAGCGACGTGCGGGAGCGTGCTGAACCCGTTGTGGGGCGCGTTCGCGGACGCCACGAGGAAGCATAATGCGATTCATTTCTTTGCGTTGGCTTGGCAGGCGTTTTGGTATGCGAATCTGCGGACTTTGGCGCCGCGCGCGTGGCCGTGGACGTACGCGTACGTGCTCTTGACTGAGTCGTGCGCGTGCTGCACCGGCGCGCTGGCCGATAGCGCAGTGGGTCTGATGTGTCGAAGATATAACATAGCAAATAATAAGACAGATGCAAATTACGGGCGACAGAGGTTATGGGGCGCGATCGCGTGGGGGTGTGTGTTCGCGCCGTCGGTTGGTTTGGCCATGGCGCTCGGAAGCGAGAAGACGAGACAAATCTTGCCATTCGCCTCGTTTGGAGTACTCTTCGGCGCGGGAGCATTGATGAGCCTGTGGTTGGAGCACGACATAGTTCCGGAATCGCACGCGCCCAAGGCTATGGATCGGGAGCTCGCGAGCGACGATGGCGACGACGACGACGACGACGAGACGGCGCCGATTTCGACGCGACTGTGGCGCGTCGTGACAAAGCCCGCGAACGCGATACAATTTGCGTTGTTCACATTCATGGGCGCGTCAATGTATATTACGGATGTATATTTAAATTTATGGCTCCAGGATAACGGTGGGAAAACAGACACCATGGGCGTGGCGTTGGCCGTCACCGCCGTGACGGAAATCACCGTGTTTTATTATCAAGCGCAAATCAAAGCGAAATTCGGCATCAATTGGTTACTGCTCCTCACGCCGTTCGCCTACGCCGTGCGTCAGGCGTGGTACGCCATGCTTCCATCTTTTAGCTCGCCATGGTGGGTATTACCCGCGCAAACGCTCCACGGCCTCACATTTGCCTTGTATTGGAGCACTGGGAACGACATGGTGCAGAGCATCGCCCCTCGAGGCCTCACCACGGCGATGACGGGATTATTTTCCGGCGCCAACAACGTCGGCGGCCTCCTAGGATCAATCATTGGTGGCGTCGTCTATGATGAACTCGGCGGTCGCGCCCTCTTTGCGGGCGTATCGCTCATTAATTTCACGCTCGGCTTTGCTCTCGTCGCCGCCAAGCTCCGCGAAGACCAGCCGCGACGTCCGCCGGCGTACGTCCGCCTCTCCACGGGCGTCCCCGTCGTCGAACTCGAGCTCAGAGATTTATAGAATACAACACCAACACCATTATTTATAATAACAAACATTCATTCATCAAAACCAAAACGAGAAGCGAGAACGAGCGCGGCGCGCCAGAGCGCGACGCAACGCGACATGGCGCCTGATGTCAGTGACACATTCTTCGCGACAAAGAAAATCCCCGGCGCGGGGACGATTGTGCTGCAAAACACCAACGGACCGTGTCCGTTGATTGCCATTGTGAATGCGTGCGCGTTGCGAGGCACGCTGGCGCCCAGAGACTTTTTGCATCACGACGCGGCTGTTGATGATTCTATTGGGACAACGACGACAATGACGACGACGACGGGGAGTGAGGAGGACGTGGGTGGCGTACACGTGGATGGGTTATTGCGCGCGGTGTCAAATGTCATCATGAAGCGGCAAGCCAAGGATGCCGAGGATGCGAACGTGCAACGAACGTGCGCGGATGCGCTCGAGGCGTTGCCGAGCACCGCGCGCGGAATGGACGTCAACGTCAAGTTTAGCACGTGCGATGGATTTGAATACACGAGTGCGATTGGGATTTTTGATGCGTGTGATTTGATGTTGAAGCATGCGTGGGTGGTGTCGGCGGAGGAGCACGGGGAGGCGACACGAGACGCCGTCGAGCGAGCGTCGTACAACGCGCTCGTGGAGCGATTGATTGACTTGAGGACGAGAGTAGAGGAGAGCTCTCGTGCGCCATCAACGGCGACGGGGTCTGTCGATAGTACTGCTGGCGTTTCGGGTTCGAGTGGTAAAGATGTCGTCGTCGATGGCGATGGTGATGATGAATATTCTCGCGAGCGCGCGGCGTCGTCAATCGCGGGTGGTCATCGAGCGGCTGATAACGACGACGAATCCGACAAGCTCGCGCGCGCCATGCATGAATTGATGATCATTGAAGATTTCCTCGATAGTACGCGCGGTCAGCTCACGCAAACGGGTGTTGCGGAGACGCGAGATACCATGCGGGACGGCGCGTACGTGATTTTTTTCAGAAATAACCACTTCTCAGTGGCGCACAAACGCGACGAACAGCTGTACACGCTCGTCACGGATCAGGGATATATACATACTGACGTCGTGTGGGAGTGTTTAGGTGGCGCACGCGATGGAGAGTTTGTGACGGCGACTTTTACGCCATTTCAAGCGCATGTGTCGAGCGCTCCGCCTCCGCGGGCGCCGACGTCGACGGTGGAATCTTCAAGCGCGGCGTTACCCGCAGATTTCCTACGTACGAGTAGCGATGACGAACGACGAGCCGCTGACAGCGCGAACGCATCAACACTCACAGAAGCATTTGCGTCGGCTACGATAGATACCGACGCGGATTACGCCGCTGCGCTCCAGCTTCAATTCGACGCCGAAGACGAAGAACGTCGAAGACGCGAAGCCGTCAACGCCACCGAGCGTCAGCGAGTCGTCGCCAATCTCGGGGCATCGCGTGCGCAATCATCGACAACGATACCACCTTCACGAACCACGCCGTCGCACAAGAATAAATCCAAGTCCAAATCATCAGATTGTGTTGTTCAATAAATATGAAGTAACGTCCCGCATAACGCGACTCTCGCGCTCGCGCTCACGGGACATGAGTTTTTGGGATTCGTTCACAAAATCCGCGAGCGATGCCGCGGAAACCACCAAACTCGTCACCTTACGTAGCGCTAAGCAGGTATGTGATATTCGCGCGTTCGTTTCAGCGAGCAACGAGCGCTCGACGGCATCGTCGTCATCATCATCAACGCGCCAGCTCGCGGATATACAAACACACACACTCACCATCTGCACGACGCACGCGCACGCACGCACACAGGCTGAAATTATGTACATTGAGTCTCAAATCACTAGCACCCTGAACGCGTTCGGCAACGACGCGTACCCAGCCATGGAGGCGAATGATTCAGAGCGCGTTCGCGCCTTCTTTGTCGCGGCCAAGCGCGTCGTGGACCAGTATCGCGCCGATATCGCCGCGAAAAATCAAGACATTGACGAATTAAACGAGCGCATCGCTCGCGTAGGGCTAGATGACGACGTACCCGCGGTTCGGCTCGAGCGACCCGGGGACGTGCGCTCGCAGAGTCGGCACGCGAGCGGGAGCTCGCTCAACGACTTGTAGCTCGAGCGCTCGAGCTCCACAGTTCGACGCGCGTCGTAGAGAACATTTGTACACATAACACACACCAAGCGACATAACACATCTCTCGTTTGTATTTTGCCAGACGACCACGATGATGACGATGACGCACGCGACGACGCGGGTCGTCCCGCGACGAGCCGTCGGCGGGCAACCACCGCGAAACGCGCGACGGCGCCCTTTCACGCGCGTTCGCGCCGGCGATGGCGACATTGGCACCGAGCGGGACGTGTTCGATGATCGTTCGCTCGCGCCTGCGCGGCGTCGAGCGATGAGAGATCCGTACGACGACGGGTATTACGACGAAGAGCCGAGAGGTGGGCGAGCGCCGCGACGCGAGGGTCGAGGCGGCGGCGCGTCCACGCCCGCCCCCGTGGACGTGGCCAAGGCGATGTTGAGCCCGTTCGGGGCGTTTGTGATTGCAGCCATAGTGAGTGTGGCCAACCCGGGGTTTATGACCGCCGGGCGCGAGGCGATATTGATGCGCATTTATGAACGCGAGAATGGAAACAACGTGGAGGCGTACGTTCGGGACGGCACGTTGTTTCGCATGGATGAACGCACCGGTGTGATGACGGCGAACGCCAAGAATGGCCTCATGGTGGACCCTCGAGGTGGTATTTGGGTGATTGTTCCGCAAAAGTTCGATGAGACGCTGATTAAGGAGAAGTATTACATGGGGCAGATTCAAGACGTGCCGCCGTTGGGGGAAAATCCATCCGCCGCGGAAAAGAAACGGTACGATGAGTACATGACGAGGACGTTTAAGCCGCTGTTTGATGATTTACCGGATTTGAAAAAGGTGTATGACGGACCATACCCGGTGCCGTTGCGTAAGGAGACGCGGGAGTTTATGGAACGCGGTGGCGGGTTTGGCGATAGCGACGTCGTGCCCATTGAAATCAGCAAGTGACGCCGTCGTCGAAGAGTTTTTTGTGTGTTGCGTGCGCGCGCGTGCGCGCGTTGTGTCGATTATTATACAATTCTACTGGTGTGTAATACAGATGATAGTAGTACATTAACGTTTCAGCACGGCGCGAATGTCATCGCGTAGTGCATGTATTTTTGAATTTTGCTCCGCCTGGATGTCCTCCCACTCGAAACGCAGCTTGCGGGACTGCTTTTCAATTTCTCCGATAATCATCGCGCGTTCGTCTTGAATGCCGTTGAAGAAGGTGTTTTGAAGCTCTTCTATGATACCTCCACCGCGGTGCAACGTGGACACGCGCACGGAAACGTCTTTGACGGCGAGTTGCGTCGCTTCGACGGTTTCTCTAAGCGCCGCGAGCTCGAGCGCATTTTGCTTTTTAAACGCCTCAAACTCCTCGCGCAACCGAGCAATATCATCATGCATGTTTGCTATAGCAGTATTATACGTTTCTTCTTGATCCGCAACCGCGGCTTTCAAGGCCTCAATGTACACTAACCCACGATTACGCGCTTCGGCTTCGTCTTCGCGCAACGCTTTGATACCTTCGAGCGCGCGAATTTCCTCGTCACGCATCGCTTTCAAAACTACATCCACCTCCTCGCGCTCGGTCGCCGTGAAACCTTCTTCATCTCTCACGATGTTTCTACACGATTGAGCCATTTGCATGCTCACATCGCGCACTTCCACCGACGCTTTGAGCACCAAAGCGCAGTGCGATTGCGTTGCGGAATCCTCGTGTCTCGACATGACGCCGCGTGGACCGCGAAACAAACACCCAACGTCGTGAAATTCACACTGAATCTCCACCGCTGGACAATCATGCTCGAGATGACGCTGTTCCGTCTCTTTCGTGACTTCGACGCCGCATCCAGCAGGGCACACGCGTCGGCTCTTCTTGCACGACTGCGCGTGCCGAATGGCGCTTCGAGCGGCGACGATTTTCTTACAATGCGCGCACTTTGAAGTCCGCGCGTACTCGCACACACTCTCTCTATGATGCGCCAGGGCGTTGCGTTTCATGACTACTGGACAACATCTCGTGCTCTCGTCTGCATCTTCGTCATCAATCGCCCCGCACGGCACTTCTTTCACGGGACACGTCTCTTCGTGCCTCGCCGCCGCTTCCGCGCTTTGCGTCGTCGTTCCGCATCCGTACGCGCACTTCACCGGCACAAACATGCACTTCTTCTCCACATGCGCGCGCGCAAACATCCCGCTACCAGACCATGAACACCCAATATTCACGCACGGCTTCACCACGTACTCACACGTCCTTCGATGGTCCTCTAACTCTGTCGCCCGACACTCGTGGCTACACCGCTCGTGCATCGTCGACTCGCCGTCGCGCGATATCAACCCACATATCACCACCCTATACGCACACTCCGCGCAATGCCGCTCCAAATCCGCAAACCGCACGATAGCTCCACACGTTCTATTGCCGAACCCGCGGTAGTCGAGCGTCATGCGATCGCCGGTCGCGTCATTGTCCTGTCCCGGTTCCGCCTCGCGACGTCTCCAAGCAAACGCGCAGTGCGCGCTCAGGTTGGAAATCTCCAACGATAAACTCTCATCTGGGATCCAATCGTCGTCGTGCACGATGGATTTACACGCAGGGCAGGTTCCGGTTAATCGCGTCGCGTCGCTGGCGCACTCGGCGCAGAATGCGTGACCGCAGGGCGCGCGACGGGGCTTGCGAAGGATGTCCGAGCATGCGCTGCACAACAGGTGGTTTGGAGGCTTCGGTGCGGCGAATACCGTGCGTGCACGGGCGGTGGAGACGTAGACGACGCCGTAACCATCGATGGGGACGTTGCGGAGCACCATTGTGGGTGCGAGACCGGCGCGAGACCGGCGCGGTGTGCGGTTGAGCTCGCGCGTCGGCGCGTCGAGTACGAAGGCGGTTACGCTCGAGTCGGCGCAGAATGATGTGGATTGAATAACGGTTACAACAACGCTATGTATACTCTAAATACTATACAACGATGGCTACCAACGCGATGGATCTCGAGGCGGGGCAGAGGGTCGACCTGCGCCGCCGTGCGATCTGCCGTCGCGGCGCCAACCGCCGGCGGCTCCTCCGCCTCCGCCTCTGTGACCTCTGTCTGAGCTCGTTTTGTGCTCTTCATAAGGCACGTTCGGGAACGTCATCGACATTGGCGTGGCTGACGTCCATGATTCGAACGTACGGTCGCGCGAGAAGACTAATTGCCGATCGTCTCGGCCGTTGTCTTGACGAAGGAGTTTTAATACGTCCACGCCTCGGGATTGCACGAGCTCGCATCCTTGTTGAAGCTTTTCATCGCGGTTAATCACCAAGCAGGCGGTGATATCGGCAAGCTCGCGTGCAAGCCAGTCCGCGACGTCGTTTTCGCACATGTACATTTTGAAGACGTACGAAGCGATGGCGAAATCAATCGCGCCGCCGCACGCTTTGGCGACGCCGCCGTCTTTCATGTCCCACTGTATAAATCTCAACCCCAAACCTTCAGCAGACGCGCGCCAGGACTCCTCCACGTCCAAACTCACCAAATCTAACGTCACGCCGGGGTATTTTGCGTTGAAATACTCGCGAACGGCGATGAGCTCAAACCCCGGTCCTCCGCCGAGCGACGCCACGCGCACCTCGCGTTTCTGCTGCGCCGCCGACGCCAAGGATGCAAACACCCCGCGTGCATCCGCGCGTTCCATGCACGCCCACGTCTCGGTGAACCTTTGTACTGATTTAAACTTGACGTATTCGCGTTGGAGCCCGATATGGCGGTACTCTTCTTGCGACCACGTGACGTCTGCGTTTTTAATGCTCGGCTTTCTCGCGTACAGCTCAACGCCCGCGCTCAACACACGCTCGCGCGCGGCGTCGTCGGCGGCGCATTGCGCATGAATTGTGCTGTCAATGATCTCTACAACCTTGCGCGCGTCGGCGAAGAGTCGTTGGAGGAGCTCTGCGCCGGCGGCAGAGGTGCTAAAAGGCCAGCGTTTGTTTCTGTCTTGAAAGTATTGAAACGGGAGCTGTTGCGCCGGCGGCGCGCGGCGTAAGACGCCAGCGAAGACGTCTTGCGATGCATGAGCTTGGTGTGACGACGCGTCTTGCGCTGGTGCTGACATCACGGTGCGAATCCCAGCGCCGCGTGGGTCCAAGTGACGTGGTGCGTGAGCGTCGGTTGAACCTCTTGCAGCGGCGTTGAAAGGGACGTGTGTTGAAATATTTGCATCGATTACTACAAGTGCAATCTAGAAGTTCTAAAACCTTAAAACATGGTATATTGGTACAGTGGGTTTGAGGGAGGTTACAACTCATGTTCGGCGACGCCTTCGCGAATTTCGCTGTCGAGCTGCGCGGCTCGTCGCGCGGCGAGCGTATTCACAGAGACGAGCCAACACAATGCGATTGCGCTGTGGCAGCAAACAAGCACTGGAAGAGCACCGATGATGGAGCCGTAGACGAAAATCAAACCTTGCTGCATGAAAGATCCACCAGTTTTACCGATTTGACTGCCGAGGACATCCACCGCGGCTTTGCCCTTGGTTCGGCTGTCTTCATCGAGAGTGATGTACACCATCTCCTCAGCGGGTTTGAACAGCGAAAACTTGGCTGCGCGTTCGACGATATAAATCACTGCACCACCGAGAACGAGCAAGGACAAGAGTGAGGAGTCTTGAGACAAAGCTCCGTGACGGAGGGCATAGATGGATGTTCCAAAGAAAATCCATCCGAGGAAAATCACAGTCTTTGGCGTCACCGACAACGTGCCCTTCCATCCGAGGTTCTTAAATAAGAACGGTGCAGCAATCATGAAGATACCAGTAACCATACCACTATACGTTTGCACATCACCCATGTACGCCGCGTAGGACGTTGGATCAGGTCGCAGAATACGCAACTGCGTCTTCCACGCGACTTGGAAAATAATTGAGCTCAAACCTTGCGCAACAGCCATCACGGCGAGGCATGCGACTTCGGGAGACTCGAAAACGTACGCCAGCGATGACAATAATCCAGCCTTTTTCTTTTTCTTTTGATCCTTCGGGTCAAGCTTTGCGTTTGCTTCGACGAGACGCTCGTGTTCGCGCAATTTTTCATTCATCGGCGATGTCGCATCTTTTTTAGCGTCATCACAAATGAATTTGTGAATAGCCATGATGGCGAATCCACAAAGCATCACAACTGTCATAAACAAACGCAACTTGGCGGCCCACAAGTTCTCGGCGCTGACTCCAGCAGGATGCCACTGCGTGGTGACAAACTTCATAAATACCCCAGAACACGCTTGCGCGACATTGGCCCCAATACCAAGCAGCGGGTAGATGATCCCCGCCTCGCTCACGCGCGTTATTTCGTTTGCCAAGCCCCAAAACAGCAAACTCAACACCACATCGCCCCATAGCTCGCCGGCGACGTAGAAGAGAGAGTACGTCCAATTCGTAAATACGGCAATGCCCCCCGCCAAACCTCGAGGAAGCATCGTAGCCATCGCCGCCGCCGTCGCTGTTGGATGCAAGAACTCGCGATTCGGATACAAGACACCCGTGAATAACGCAAAAAACACCATAAACACCGACACAGCGAGATAAAATAACTTTTCCCGCCCCAACTTGCTCGACAGCCGCGCAAAGAGCGACACAAACAACAGCGACATTGGGAGCACGGCGTACACAGTCAAGTACGGAATTTGTTCCGCCCCACCGAATGCGGTTACAACCAGTGTATCCTTCACGGCATCCATGATTGAATTCGCAAAAGCCATAAAGTAAAACATCAGAGACATCGGGACCAACCGTCCCCACAAGCCGTCGAGAGGTTTAGCCATCTTTCGCACTTGCTTGACGATAATATTATTCATCAACGGCGACGTCGAGCCAGAATCCGTAGAATGTACAACAACTTGCGCGCGTTGAAGCGCCTTGGAACGCCATGCATTCCCAGAAACCGACGTTGACACCTTTGAGCCCGCCGACGAGCCGCCGACAGCCTCCAACCTCGTCTCGCGTCCTCGCAAATGCTCAACCCCTGGCGCCATCGTTCGCCCCGAAACTCGCACGGTGCGCGTATTATACACCCTGTGCGCGCTCCCGCCCATCGCGCGTCCCGCATGCGGGCGCACCGCGCCGGGCATCGCCACCGTCATTTTAAAAACCGCCGCCAACGACACCTTGAATATTCCAAGCGTCTACCGGCGCCTCCTGCACGCGAACCGCGCGCGACGGATTTCGATGCACCGCGCGAAATGTGCGATGACACGCGACTGTCCCGGACTGCGCCGTCGCGTCCTCGACGTCGTGTCGAGCGGCGAACGACTGCGGGGTGCGCGCGCGACGGCGCGCTTTTTCAAAGCGCGTACGCGTCTGTGTGCTCGAGCTCATGGGCTTTAAACGTCTCCAATACGTGAAATGAGGGTTTAGCGCACCTTGCGTGAGGGCTTTCGCAGCCTCTCGCGCGCGCGTCACACGCCGACGCGTCGGTGGCCCGCGCGCGTTCGACCGCCCGCACGCGCGCAAACGAACCAGCCGCGATGGCTCTTCGCGCCACCACGGGCGTTTGCGCCCTGCGCGCGACGTCTCGCGCGTCGATGCTCTCCGCACGCCGCGTGACGCAGCCGCTCACGGTGAGCCCGCGCGCGCACCGCGTGAGCTCCACCGTGCTCACGCGCGCCAAGGGCGGCGCCGCGGATGGGAAAGGTAAGCCCAGTGCTGGCGGTGACAGTAAGAGCGCTGGCGGGATCACCAAGCGCTCGGAGGACTTTGGAAAGTGGTATTTGGATTGCATTCGCGAATGTCAGCTCGCCGATTACGGTCCCGCTCGAGGGACGATGGTGATTCGACCGTACGGCTATGCGATTTGGGAAGGCATTCAAAGATATATGGATGCGCGTTTTAAGGAGACTGGGGTGGAGAATGCGTATTTTCCGCAATTGATTCCGTATTCATTCATCACGAAGGAGGCGTCGCACGTGGAGGGTTTCGCGCCCGAGTTGGCCATCGTGACCCAAGGCGGTGGAAAGGAGTTGGAGGAGCCGTTGGTGGTGCGACCGACGAGCGAGACAATTGTGAATAACATGCTTTCGCAGTGGATTCAGAGTTATCGGGATTTGCCAATGTTGCTGAATCAATGGTGCAACGTGCACCGATGGGAAATGCGTACGCGACCATTTATTCGGACGTTGGAGTTTTTGTGGCAAGAGGGTCACACCGCGCACGCGACTGCGCAAGAAGCTGAGGATAAAGCGATGGAGATGGTACATATTTACGCTGAATTCGCCAGGACGCAAGCGGCGATGCCAGTCATTCCGGGCCGCAAGTCGCGGGTTGAATCGTTTGCGGGCGCCAACGTGACGTACACGATTGAAGCGATGATGGGAGACAAAAAGGCACTTCAAGCCGGTACGTCGCACAACTTGGGACAAAACTTTGCCAAGGCGTTCGATACGACATTTTTAGACGCCGATGGCAGCACGCAGTACGTGCATCAAAGTTCCTGGGGCGTGTCCACGCGATTGGTGGGCGGTATCATTATGTCGCACGGCGACGACGCCGGCTTGCAGTTGCCCCCGCGTTTGGCGCCGATTCAAGTCGTTGTCGTTCCCATTTGGAAGAAAGACGACGAGAAGGACGCCGTGATGGCATCTGTTGATAGTATCATTGGTTCTTTGAAGGCGGCAAACGTTCGCGTGCACCTCGATGCCGACCAAAGCAAGTCCCCGGGTTGGAAGTTTAACCAATACGAAATGAAGGGCGTGCCCATTCGCATCGAAGTCGGTCCGAAGGACGTGGCCAAGGGTGCGTGTGTCGTCGCGCGACGAGACATTCCGGGCAAAGAAGGCAAGGAGTTCGGTGTGAGCATCGAAACTGCCGCGCTTCAATCCAAGATACAAACGGTTTTGGATGATATTCAAGACGCGATGTTGGCCAAGGCGACGGAATTTAGAGACGCAAACATCGTCGACGTGAAAACTATGGATGAGTTGAAGGCGACGATTGAGAACGGTCAATGGGCGAGATGTGGATGGGAAGGTACGGATGAGCAAGAAAAGGCTATCAAGGAAGAAACGGGTGCGACGATCCGATGCTTTCCGTTTGAGCAGCCCGCTGGCCCGCACACGTGCTTGATGACTGGCGCCCCAGCCAAGGAGGTGTGCATCTTTGCCAAGAGCTATTAAATATAAAAGTCTTCACCTGTATAGAGATAGAAGGACAGAGCGCTTTGTTATTTCAAATATTACCCCGCTGCTAATCATGTACGTTGCTAAAATAAAGAGCTTCTTGGAGTGTCTCCTCTACGATGAGTACTTCATATTCCTGGTGGACGCTGTCGGCGAGGTGTCGGCGGTGGTCGTGGCAAAAAACTTTCGATGAAGCAGAATTATTACATTCGGCAGTCATTTCCCCGTTTCTATTTTCCCCTCTCACAATTTCACTTCCTGGTCAAAAATTATGGGTAGAAATTGACGCGCGCGCGTCTACGCGGCGGCTCGCAACAGCATGTCGCTGTCGCTCTTCGCCCGCGCTTCGTACGCGTCGATTGCGGCGGTCAACGTCGTGTGCAAACTCTTCAGCGTGTTATCCTTCGCGCAACGATCTCGCGCTTCGAGAATCAAGTGCATGGGAAACCAGCACGCCGCGTGCGCCGTTCGGTCGACAGCCGAGCGTTTGGACCACGCGTTGAGCTCTTTCAGCGAAAGTTGCGCGGCGTCTTCGACGAGATTAAACGCCAAATACGTGCGCAAGAGCGCCGCTGGATTGGCAGCGCGTCGAGCCATACCACCGCCGCTCGTGCGCGATGAGGGATTGATAAACCTGTGCGTGAGCCACGCCGGAAGGGCGACGCGCGCGTCGACGCTCAAAATCGCCCGAGCCGCGGCTTCAGCGAGCGCAAAATTGCGCTCTGGCGTATCAAAGCGCTCAATAAACGAACGAAGCTCGCTCCAATACGTCTCTACGGTCGTCGATGATGATTGCACGCCAATCAAACCTGCGGTGGCGTTGACATTGATGCCTTGGTTATCCCAGCGCGTAAACGCCGAGGCGTCGTCGGCGACGCGCGCGTCGCCAATTTGGCGCATGCTCGCGCGCGCCGCCAAGGTTGCCGCGATAATCGTCAGCGCAGACGTGAGTCGTTCTCCATCCAACCATGCGGCGCATAACGTCGTCGCGGCAGCAAAGCACCCGAATTCAATCAAAGATTCACTCAAGGCGGAGATCATGGCTGGATCTTCGTCGGCGCGCTCAAAACCGAGAGACGACGCGTCGCCGCCGGCGTGTAAGAGCTCGAGGCGCGCCGCCGACAACGCGTACTCACGCAGCACCGTCGCTAATGGGTTCTTCGTGGTGTCTACACCACTTGACACGACATTCGCGGTGCCCAAGTCATCATTTCCATCCATGTCCTCATCGACTTCGACGCCCCCGTCTTCAAAAGACACCGAGAGCGCGTCGGCGACGACGGCGAGCGCGTTGGCTGACGCGAGCAACGCCGACGCGTGCTTTGACAACGCATCGACGATGTCCTCGTACTCTGCATTGGGTTTGAGTGCAACCTCTTGAACGAGCACGCGGAGCCGCAAACCATACTTGCGCATGGCAATCGCCGCCTTGGCGGGCTCGCCGCGGCGCAGGTAAAAGGCGTAGAGAATGTCGCTCGGCGCCGGCGAGGCGTCGATGGGCGACGTCGCCGCACGACCTTCGAGCGCATTTGCAACCGTCTTGTAATGATGACGATCGTTGTCGTCCAAGCATAACGTGCTCAGCACTGCTCCGCCATTCTTTGCACCTTTTGAGCACACAGCGGCGACTAAACGTCGCACGGCTGCGGCTTGTCGATGGTCGCCCACGGCGCTCGTCGCCGCGCAATACGCCCCTCGCCAATCTTTCGCGTCGATGGCGTATTGTAAAACGTTCGCCCACAACCGCGCGCTTTGGTTTTCATCATCCACGACTTCATGTAACGCGGCGTACGCCGCTGCTGACGCTCCAGCGGCGCAGCCGAGGCGCTCGAAGAAGAGCATGACGACTTCGTAATACTCCAAACGAGACGCGACGTCGCCCGGGTAGAGCTCCTCCGTTGGGTCATCGCATCCAATCAAAATACTACGAATCACCCGCAAGAGGTGCACCAACAACGCATCTACGGGCTGCTGTGGCTCGCCATCGTGGCTGTCGGCGCCGCCACTGCTTGACGTTTCTGGAATGAACGCAGCCGAACGACTAAAGAGACTAATGGCGCAATCGACGGAGCGAGAGCGGCGCTCGGCGTCTTCGGCGTCGTTAAAGCCGGCGAGGTCGGCACACACCCACAACGCTTGTAAGAACAACAACGCTGGCGCGTCGGAGGACGATGCGAGTTCTGATCCTGGCACTTGCTGACGCGCAAATGCGAGAAGCGTGCCCAACGCGTCGACTTCGCCCGCGGCGTACAACGCCGTACCAATCTCAACCACGCGCTGCACCTCCGAGGAGCCACCACCGCTCGTCGTGGTATTGCCGGTGGCGACGTGCGCCGCCACGGTGTGTCCTGCGATTTGCAACTCTTCCGACGTCGACGCGTAGGCGACAAAGTCGTCTCGCAGGTTGGCTAAAACAACCGCGAGTCTCGGCGGGTTCGCCATCTCCGCCGCGCTCGTTCTCCGC